>OLPY01000003.1_pt1 | contig 346143 bp, 289 predicted proteins | sample 1672481 | NCBI WGS metagenome assembly OLPY01 (sample SAMEA3136691, study PRJEB25190) | human gut metagenome | biome: human gut; feature: human-associated habitat; material: faeces | place: Austria | collected 2013 | reverse complement strand
CCACCAATGGCGGCTGGCTGGGACACGCGCTGAAGGACTTTGAGGAAGCCTGCAAAGGCGCAATCGTGAAGCCGGGCCTCGATGTGCAGTTCGATGAATCCGTGCTCCGTACTTCTGAGAAAGATATTCAGGCATGGATTAATACAATCCGCAGATAATCGATCTGCAGCTTTCGGCATCCGCCACAGAGCTGGCAAGGGTTTGGGACGATCCCAAAATGCAAACAGAGCGCTCCGACTTCCCGACGGAACGCTCTGTTTCCCTTCTCGCGTTGTGTTCGCACCAATCCTCTGCCCAAATTACTTGAAAGCCAGCTGCGTTGATTCGCTTCCTATTGCAGCTGGCGGCTCGGACCAAACGCTCAACGGGCGTTTCTCCCATTGAATGGCGCAATTCAAATTCGCAATAGCAAAGGTTGCGAGGCCGTGCAATCTTGCAGGCCCGCGCCATGCCTCGCGGTATCACCATTTTAGCGATCTGATTGCGCTGTGGTCCGTTTTGGAAGGTCCACGAGCATCACGGTTCCGTTCTCGGAACTTGATTCGACTTCCGCGGAGCCGCCATGGAGCGTCGCAATCTCCCAAACAAGCGCCAATCCAAGCCCCGCGCCGCCGTATGCTCTGCTGCGAGATTTGTCGACGCGAAAGAACGGCTGGAAGATGCTCTCACGGTACTCCTTGGGTATTCCCTGGCCCTGGTCCTCAACTCTCAGGAACACGTGGGTGTCGTTGTCGCAGATGGAGACGTTGACAGTCGAGCCAGGGCGGCTGTAACGGATGGCATTTTCGACCAGGTTAAACACCAGCCGATAGAGGAGCATGTCGCTTCCGATTATCAGAGCGCCTCCACTGCAATTGAGGGCGATGTCTTTATGCTCGGCAAGCGGAGCGAGGTCGGTGAGGACTTCTTCGGACAGGGGGCCAAGCTCAATAACGTCCTTGCAGGGAACGCTGCGGAGCTCGCTCATCTCAAGCAGCACCTTGGTCATTTGCGACATCCGCTCGGTTTGTTCTTGCAACAGGCCGAGCAGCTCGGCTGTTTGGGGTTGCGATGTGGGGTGTTCGGAGACAAACAGTTCGATCTGCGCTTGCATAAGGGCAAGCGGGGTGCGCAGCTCATGTGCGGCGTTGCCGGTAAACTGACGCTGTGCAGAGAACCCTTCGCCAAGACGGGCGACCATGTCGTTAAAAGAGGCGCTGCATCGTTGCAGCTCGGCGGGCGCATCTTCGCTGAGTCTGATTTCGCTTAGGTTGTCAGGCTGCACGCGCTCTACCTGGGCGGCAAAATCCCTCAGCGGCTTGAGCGCGCGGCCGCTCCCAAAGTAAGCCAGCACGCCGCCAAGCAGCGTGACTCCAGCCGTGATGCACCAGGCTGTCGCGCCAAAAGATTCCTGTGCGTCGTTTACGACGATCGTGACCTCGTCGTCGAGGTCTGCTTTTGTCGGATCAAACGCCTGGGGCGAATCCACGCCGGCAGCGTTTAAGGCCGAGATGCCGCTGCCGATGGCATCCATGTAGCGCATGCCCGTATAGCCGACCAAGCAGTTCATCAACACGCACGCCGCACATGTGAGCAGCGCCGTCATGATCGTTATGCGCCATTGCAGCGAAAGCCTTTTCATTCGCCATCCTCCATAACGTAGCCCTCTCCAATCCGATTGCGAATCGGGTCGCATCCCAAAGCGCTGCGCAACTTTTTCCGGAGCGACGAGATGTGAACGCGGGTTGCGTTGCTGAAGCTGTTCACGGTGCTATCCCAAACGTGCTCGATAAGCTCCTCTTGGCTTACCGGTCGACCCTGATTAAGCATCAGGTATTCCAGGATTCCCGTTTCCTTGCGTGTAAGAGACAGAGCCTCGCTGTCCACGGAGGCGATGCGCGCCTTGGTGTCGAAGCTGAGCTTTCCGCAGGTTAATACTATGTCGCTTTGCGCAAAGCGCCTGAGGGTAAGGCTGCGGATCCTTGCCGCAAGCTCGTCCAGATGAAACGGCTTGGTAAGGTAATCGTTGGCGCCGGCATCGAGTCCGGCGACTTTGTCGGATACTTCGCCACGCGCGGACAGAATCAGAACCTTGGTCTCGCAGTCGGTCTTCCTAAGTTCCCTGAGCACGGTCATGCCGTCGATACAGGGGAGGTTGAGGTCGAGCACCACGAGGTCAAAGACTTCGACGCCCAGCAGGTCGAGCGCCCCCTGTCCATCGTGGCAGCAGTCGACGCTATATGCCAGGTTTCGCAGGCTGCGTGCGATTGTGTCGCACAGTGCTCGTTCGTCTTCGACGATTAAGATACGCATAACACTCTCCTTGCACATTCCAAATCGCGCTTAACACGGATTTTATGGTCGATATGGTCCAATGGTCGCGTAACGAAAGGAGTGGTTAGGTTGTTCAAAGCGGTAAAGCCCGTGGTACAGGTCGCTTTGCTGATCGTCGGAATTGCCTTGGTGTGCTTTGGCGTTATGCGTGGCGAGGCGGATGCCGTGCTGGCCAAAGCGATTAGGCTGTGCTTGGAGTGTATCGGAATTGGATAAAAGAGAAAACACTGCGTCGCATTTTTTGGCTCGATTTCGCGGATTCATTCAGGCGGCGGCGACGCTCGTCACCAACATTCACCTGCCAAACTTTGCCAAAGGCGGCATCTATCAGGGTGCGGGAAAAATGGTTTGCGTACCGGGGCTTAACTGCTATTCGTGCCCTGCGGCTGCGGGCGCATGTCCTATCGGTGCATTTCAGTCGGTGGTGGGCTCGTCCAAGTTCAATTTTTCTTACTACGTTACCGGTACGCTCATTTTGCTCGGCGTGCTGCTGGGACGCTTTGTATGCGGCTTTCTGTGCCCGTTTGGCTGGCTGCAGGAGCTACTTCACAAGATTCCCGGCAAAAAGCTTTCGACAAAAGGACTCAAGGCGCTTACGTATATCAAATACTTTGTGCTGCTGTTTACCGTGGTGGTGCTGCCCGCGCTGGTGGTCAATGATGTGGGGATGGGCGACCCGTTCTTTTGCAAGTATATCTGTCCGCAGGGCGTGCTCGAGGGCGCCATTCCGCTGGCAATCACTAATGAGGGCATCCGATCTGCGCTGGGCCAACTCTTCACCTGGAAGCTTGTCGTTCTCGTTGCCGTGGTGGTGCTGAGCGTTTTGTTCTACCGCCCCTTCTGCAAGTGGATTTGCCCGCTGGGGGCATTCTATGGGCTCATGAACAAGGTGTCCTTGCTGGGAATTCGAGTCGACGCATGCAAATGCATCTCGTGCGGCACATGCTCGAAGGTTTGCCAGATGGACGTCGATGCGACCCGCGCGCCCAACCATGCCGAGTGCATCCGTTGCGGCAAGTGCATCGGAGCCTGTCCTGTCGATGCCATCAGCTATCGCTACGGCCTGGATGTGTCGGCAGAAAAGCTCCCCCTGACAGCCGATAAAAAGTAAAACAAGCTTCGACAAAACGGAGGAATGACCATGAAGCTTTCTAAGATTGCGGCCCTGTTTATGGTGCCGGTATTGGCCTTGTGCCTTGTGGCATGTTCGGCGCCCGGTGGCAATGCGAGCGAATCTGCGAGCTCCGATCCTAAGATCGCGGAGCTCATTGCACAAGAGCCGGCCAACGCCGACGAAGCAGCCGAACTGTACGCGAAGCTCATGCAAAAGGAGAACGATATCCTTTCAAGCGATAGCGCGCTGTGGGAAAAGGTGTTTCTTGCCGCCAACAAGGATATGCCGATGATCGAGGATGGCGGCAATTACGGCGATTTCCTGCTCAAGACCATCGATGGCGCCAAGGATGAGTTTAGGGCGGATGAGCTTAAAACGCTCAAGGCCGGCGCGCAACAGATCAAGGAGATCGAGGACAAGCTCGAGAGCCTGGAGAAGGAGTTCCCCGGCAGTGGAAGCACGCCGAGCGCAGGCGAGAGCGTCGACGCTTCGACCGCGGGCATGACAGCTGGCACCAATGCTTCGAGCGAGGCGACGAAGTTCCCCAGCTTTACGGGCAAGGACCTGGACGGCAACGACGTGAGCAGCGACGAGCTGTTCTCTAAGAACAAGGTCACCGTCATGAACTTTTGGTTTACCACTTGCAAGCCGTGCGTGGGCGAGCTGGGCGATCTGGAGCAGCTGAACAAAAAGCTTGCCGAGAAGGGCGGTCAGGTCGTGGGCGTCAATTCCTTTACGCTCGATGGCAACAAGGACAAGATTGCAGATGCTAAGGATGTACTGAACAAGAAAGGCGTGACGTACAAGAACATCTGGTTCAAGTCTGACAGCGAGGCTGGCAAGTTCACGTCAAACCTGTTCTCGTTCCCGACCACCTACGTTATCGACCAGAACGGCAACATCGTAGGGGAGCCCATCGTGGGCGCCATCAGCTCCGCCGAGCAGCGTGCGGCGCTTGATAAACTCATCGATCAGGCGATTGCGAATAACGAGCAGTAAAAATAGCGTTAAGCATAGCGAGGGTCGTGTGTCGCTGTGCGAAGTAGTCCGTTGCTCTGTAAGATAGGCTCTACCGTAAAGAGGTCCCGTTCGAGTTATTTGCCTCGCTCCGCCAGACCTGGCTGTATCGCCTCTAGGCTTTCACCGGGGCTGCGCCCTTCTCAAAGGTATCATCTCAGGCAATAGGAGAGGATTTGCAGATACCGCACTGCACTGCCCTGCCCTTTCCTTGGCAAGGGCAGCGTGATCCTACGCAAAGAATTTCTAGTAAAGCCGTGACCCACGAAAACGCCCCGGATGACCCGAAAAACCGTGACCCAGATTTGACCCCATGGATTCGCGGCAAATTTTGCGACTGGATGTAAATGGGACGAACTGGAGCAAACTGCGGCAAACTGGAACAAACTGGAGCTAGTTTTTAACTATTGAGTGGGAATAGCGGGAATACGTGCAACACACGTGCATGACAGACTAGATAGCACCCATGGCGCACTGCATCATGGGTGCTATCTTTGCGTATGGGAGAGGGTCACGGCGTATTTCAGTCGCCACATGACGGATTTCCGTCATGTCATGACGAATCCCCAGAAAATCCCGCCTCCCGCACGTACAATTCCATGCAACGAACTCATAAGGCAAGGAGGTCCGCATGGAGACGGTCAACGTCACCGTACGTATGGAAAGGCAGACGAGGGACGATGCGGCGAGGCTCTTCTCGGAGCTCGGCATCAGCACCACCCAGGCGATCAACATGTTTCTCAAGCAGGCCGTGAGGGGACAGGGAATCCCCTTCGAGGTCACCGCAAGGCCCGCCGTCGAGCGCGGCAGCGAGAAGCCTGGGTAAGGAAATCCGGCGCATCCCCCTCAACAGGGTGAAGACGCCCGTTCAGGGATCTCGTCTGCTGTTTGCAGCACCTTTCATTCCGACAAGCAAGACTCGATGCTTGGGGGCATGGACCCCTTCGGTGCAGGAGGGAGCCGAGGCTCGCCGCATGGGCCCCATGTGCGGGAAACGCCTGCACCCCCCTCATGCGCAGTTCTCATCGAATGCCCGCAAAGGAAACACGCGGCAAGGCGTGCGGGCCGATCGGCTGCAAGGAGGCCGTGCGCGCGGAAATCGCGCCGGCACAGCTCAAGGCGTCAGGGGGGGGAACATCGTGAGGGCGGTACCGAGAGCCTGCCTTGGGCTCGCGAGGTTCGTTCTCCGCCCTGCGTCTCGCTTCGTGCGACAAGCACGCAAAGAGCCGCCCTGTTGTACAGATTTGCTGAATGTGAGAGAATATTCAGCAAATTAGTACAGTTAGGAGGGACGGGCGATGATGGGGATATTGGAAATGGCGAGGAACGCGAACGGCTACGTCTCCTCCGCCCAGGCGACCGCCGAAGGCATTCCAAGGAGGCTTCTGGCCGCCGCCGTCGCTTCCGGCGAGCTGGTCAAGGTCGACCGCGGGCTGTACGCGCTGCCCGACACCTGGAAGGACCCGCTGTTCATAGCGCAGCACCACTTCTCCAAGGGCACGTTCTCGGATGAGACGGCGCTGTACCTGCACGGCATGACCGACCGCGCGCCGTTCTCGCTGACCATGACCTTCCCGAGGTCCTTCAACACGAAGGCCGCCAAGGGCGCCGGCATCACCTGCCGCACATGCGCCGACGACGTGCTCGATCTGGGGGCGTGCCGGGTGGCGACCCAATACGGGAACGCCGTCCGCGCCTACGATGTCGAGAGGACGCTCTGCGACATCGTGCGGGGCCAGAGGGCCGTCGACTCGCAGGTCGTCGCCCCGGCGATGCAGAAGTACGCGGCGAGCAGGGAGCGCGACCCCGTGAAGCTCCTGGGCTATGCCCGCAGGCTCGGGGTCGAGGCGAAGATCAGGAACTATCTGGAGGTGCTCCTGTGAGGACGAGGAGGATCGTCGAATGGGAGCCCGCGCTCATTCGCTTCTGCGATTCCGACGAGGCCCATCGGGATTTTCCTATCCATCTCTTTTTCTCATCCCTTTTCTTTTTGGCTGACATCCCGTCACGGGTTCCCCTGACGTCCCGTCAGGGTTCAGCACGCGTCGGGGTGACGTTTCGTCAGGGGGATGACGAATTGACAGGGGTGACGTTTCGTCATGTGACGGATAGGGGCGATCGACGGCTCTATAGCTTCTCGTCACCTTGCCGGAACTTGATTTCCGATAGCCGATCATCTCGATAAATCCCAGTTCGAGGAGGTCGTTTATCGACCTGGTCACCGATCTCGAGGTCGTTCCGAGAAGCCCCGCCGTGGACGACCTGCCATCGTAGAATTCCGCGCCCGACTCGCAGAATCCGCAGATTCGCGCATAGACCATCAGCGTCACGCCGGACAGGCCGAGGTCCTTCCACATGAAGCGCCTCACTACGACGAATCCGTCATCGTGCTCAGCTTCTATCGGGTCTTTCTCCATCGTCGCCGTGCCTCGCGTCGTTCAAGGGACGGGAGTTGCGCTCGACCCATTCGATTAGCTCGTCACGAGAGACGAACATCCCGCGCTCGCTGACGAACAGCAGCCTGAACGAGATCGGGTCCGATTTCCTCTTCGCCAGCTCTCTTACCCTGTTGACGCTGATGTGCAGCTCGTTTGCTACCTCTTCGGCGCTGTAGTACAGGCGCCTCCCCTGCTCTTGCCTTTCGTTGCTCATTACGGCACAGCTCCTTCACTCTTGTGGTCTTCCCGCAAGGGAGCTGCCCGACAAGGGCCTTGCGAAGACGCAGTGCCCGTATTTGCTTTTCACACCGCGATAATGCCGCGGCCTCGTTGAGCCCCGCATCGCCCCGCCCTATCAGAGGAAGGAGCGTCGGTCAGTCTTGAGGGCCTCGTTGAGCTCGCTCTTGCTGACCCTCAGCAATCGGCCAAGACGTATCGCGGGGATCCTGCCATTCTCAATCAGCTTTTAGACCATCGACCGCGATATACGCAGGTAGTCCGCCACCTCGGCTACATCGAGGAGGCAGTCTTCGGCGCATGCCGCAGTCCCGGAATCAGGGCCGCCCTGGCGTGACTGGTCAGCGTCCCCGCGGCTTACCGATGGATTATCCGATAGCTCCGCTGCCGCCTCGTCTCACGTGCTGGATTTTCAGTCTATATGGTAGATGTCGGTAGCCATTCCTTCTCCCAACGTTCCGCCCCCGTGATGCGTGCTCGTCCGTTCTCTTTCGTTCTGTTGGAACAAGGAGACTTACATGGAATAGGAGGGAGGCCTGAGAAGGGATTCGGGTCATCTAGCCCCGCTAAGCCACAGTAAGGAAGGCGATATGAAACAATTGCAAAAATTAAACAGCTTGACCTTCCATGAAAATCAGGAACCCCTGCTTAGAAGGCAAGGTAGATCCATCGAGCAAAAGCCTATAATTGAGCAAATATTCATCGGAGAGACTCAGCGTACATATTTTGAGAAGACGACGAAGGAGGAATGCATATGGAGTCCGTTGCAAATGCCAACCTATGCACCCGTCACGACATGATTTCTTGGGTGTCATATCCCTACGGCGGGCAGTCTTGCTATGTGTATCCCAGGTATTTACTTGATGGAACTGAATGGAAATTGATAGACCCCAACGCATTTCCAAATGCTGGAGCTTTTCAGGCTGTTATTACAGGAGGGGCCTCTCCTTCGGACATGAGCGATCGTTACGGCTCCGTTGTGGTTGCACGAATCAATAGCGACACTATTGATGAGAATTTTTACTACGTATCAGACAAATACAATTCCAACAAATTCCGGGCGGCAATTAACCCGTCATTTTCAAAAGGTAACTCTGAGCTTGAATTCGACCTGCTGTCCGACCATAGACTCTCTGCGGAACTAATACAGATTGTCGATATTCGAGATAAGGTATCTTTTCTAAAGCCGATTACCACTGCCGTTGAGCTCTGGACCGATCCTGAGATTCTTGCATGCAGATACATACTTGTTCGCCATTCCTCCGGCGAAGTTAATACATATTTCGGCCCCTTCGAATACGTAAAGAGGGCCGATGGGCTAATTGAGCTTCAAGCGACAAGCGCAAACGATTTCAGAATTGCTCGAATTCAAGAAATTGACTCCTCTTCAATTATGTCCATCCGAGATAATGATGGCGTTGAGAAATGTGCGTTTATCCATAGAGATGCCGTCAGTAACCTAGTCGGATCGATAGATTCATCGGAGATGATTGATTGGATTCCGCAAAAGGAACTGACTGAAACAATAATTCAGGCGATTAACACCTCGAACAACTTTGAGGGTATGTCGAAGAATCAAATACGAGCAATTAAGTCTGCTATCTGGAACTACAGTGATTCCGAAAGCAAAATCCAACTAGACGATACCCGAAAGAGTCGAATTATCGAATGGTTGTCCGATGTCTCCAATTGGGTTGAATTACCAGATGAAATCACAAAGAGCGTTAGCGAATCGATTGACGAGAAGAAACTTACAGAAATCGTACTCGATGAAAAGAATTACCCTCAATTCAAAGAACGGATACTGAACAGCGCGGGTGTTCAAGAACGCATAAACGAGGAGAAGATTCGTCTTGAAGATGGCTTGAATTCGATAAGGCTTCAAACCGCTGATGCAGAGAAAGGTTTGAGGGAAGCCGTCGCCAAGAAAGAAGATGCCGAACAGGCTGCTTCTGCTGCCGAAGAGCAGCTCGAAAAAGTAAGGGATGAGGCTCTGGCTCAGAAGCGTGAAGAGCTTGATACCCTTGATGGGGAAATTGAATCTCGAAAATCAGAACTAGATCGATTGAAGTACGAATACGAGCGCGCTGTCGCCGACAAGGTTAAGATTGACCAAGATGTCAAGGACATCATTAACGGCATCAATGACGAAGTTGCAACGTCCACTGCAATTCTAAAGAGCGAAATGCTAAGAAAGGTTGTCTCGGCAGTTTCAGGAGTCGACCTCAACAATGAAGAAATCGACTCTGAAACAGTCTATACCTCTGTTCGCCAAGACGAAATCGCAATGGCTGATGATGAAGTAGTCGAGGCGATTCATAGCGCGTTGACTCAAAGAGGCGGCCGCCAATTCAAACGCAACGACACAGTTAACCTCATGATTTGCCTAACGCAAGGCTATATCACCACATTTTCAGGACTACCCGGGACAGGCAAAACCAGTTTGTGCAACATTCTTGCTGGCGTGCTTGGCCTACTCAACGAGAGCTCTGGTAAGAGATTCACGGAGATTAATGTTGAGAATGGATGGACCTCTTACAAGGATTACATCGGATACTACAATCCGCTATCCAAAACCTTTGAAAAGTCGAACACGGAAGTTTACGACGCGATGAGGATGCTCTCTCATGAGGAGAGTGGTAATGGGCTGCCGCCGTATGTATTCCTGTTGGATGAAGCGAATCTGAGCCCAATCGAGCATTATTGGTCGCCATTCTTGAGGGCGTGCGACACCTTCGACACGGAGGGCGCGCGCCTATCCCTCGGCGGCACTGAAGTGTGGTCGATACCTTCTCATGTAAGGTTTCTGGCAACGGTCAATTTCGATCACACCACCGAAGCCCTGTCGCATCGCTTCCTGGATCGAAGCTGGGTCGTCTCTTTGGACTCGGAATTCCCTGACATGAATTTGACAAAACTCAATGCAGCGAAAGTATTCTCTAACGACTCTGCCTTTACCGCCACTCGATTACTCGACGTTTTCGGATACAGGAAAGGCGATGTTGCCGACCAAGGCAATGCAACGCTCTTCGACGAGCTGCTGCGCGTTTGCAGGTCGCACGCATTCCCCGTCTCCCCAAGAAGCAGGCAGATGATACTCAGGTACATGGCTACTGCATCACGACTCATGTCGCTTGAGTCAAAAGACAGCCAATTCGCTCCTTTGGACTACGCGTTCTCGCAAAAGGTTCTTCCTCAGATTTCCGGACCCTCCGAGAGCGTTGGACCGCTTGTGTCCGACTTGCTCGATAAGTGTTCAGAGCTAAAAGCCACGAAAAAGCAACTAGATCGCATGAGGGAGTTCGGCGAAAACAATGGCTTCTATCAGTATTTCGTCTAACCAGCAAAGCATCGGCTTTGTAAGAGTGAGAAATGGGTACTCCCAAGAAGTATGCGAGTATCCGCTGTACCCTGCTCTGTCGATATCATCGAATATCATTTTAGCGAGCGAAGAGCCGGTGATTGAAAACGCTCAGTATTCGATTTCCGTTGTCTTTCCGGCTCAATATCCCATCGAAGATATTGAGCTAAGCGTAAACGGCTCAGATGTATGCCATTGCGAGCCGAACCGCTCAGCAGAAGAGCTTATCGATGGGGACACTTTCATCTCTTATCCGGTAGATACGTCCTCAATGACAAACTCCAAGCTGCCTTTTCTCCTAACCTACGGGTTTGTAAGAATGGAAGTTGTCGCGACTCTGGGAGAAGAAGAACGAAATTATTCGACAAAAGACATCCCGTGTCTCAGCTCGGACCAGTTTCAAAGCGTCTCTATCGAAGAGATGCTCAGTTCCCTTCTTGATGATGATCAAGGCCCGGTGAGCAGATGGATGTTTACCGACGGTCATGACAACGAGTCTGAATTCGCGCTCTTAGATGGAGGCCTGCAATACAATTCGAAAAAGTCTCTTTCGTCAATGATTCAGCTGCTTGAGTCCATCGCTCTTGAATACGACCTAAGGTTTCCCTATTTTCATTCTCATGGCTATAGCAGGATAACGAGCCGACCTGTAAAAATGTCTCCCAGAAATATCAGGCACATCGGAAGTCAAGAGGTTCTCTGGATTTCAAAGAACCTCGAGGTCCTCTCCGAGACGCCAACTGAGTCAAATATCGACTATTTAGGACGGTATTATGTTCCGCGGGAAGTCGAATCGCGACGCAAAGTAAAAACGTATGACAGCTACGAAAACAGTCTCGTGCTTGGCTTTCTCAATGATGCGGTTGCCAAGACGAAAGCCATTCTCTCCGAATTACGAGCTGGTATCTCGTATGCGGAAGCCCTGAAAGATCGGCTTGGAACGATACGGCGAGAGAACTACTCTCTTCCGGCACTTGTTTTGGTGCAGCAATGCACAATGAGAGAAGAATTCTTCATCAACAAGCTAAGCATGATATTAGCCAAGCTGCGACAACTCGTGAGGAAGTATGAAGCCGCTTTGCCTGGGGTTGCACCTCGCTTCCCCAAAAACCCAAAGCGAACTAAAGTATTCCAGGAAATAGACGCCTATTCGGGGTTGTATGCCTTGATGTCCAAATGGCTCACCTTCGGTGATTTCACTCTTGCCAGGGAAAGTCTAGCCCTTCATTCGCTCAGGCTCGACAAGTTATATGAATATTACTCCCTCTACCGCCTGTTGAAGTGGTTCGACGAAAACGGCTTTACGGAAGACTCTAGCCTGGAGAAGCCGATATATCGCGCTGAATACAGCCTTGTTGCCCCTCATTACCATAATGAGCGTCGAGTGGCCACTTATTATGCCCTGACGAAGGACTCGATAAAAATCCACTTGTACTATCAGCCGGTCATATACGGCGATGAAAGAGAAGAGAACGGAATCTCGCTCCATCGACTTTCTCCGCGAAATCCTCTTAGCAAGAAGCTTAAAGATGGATTCTGGACTCCAGACTTCCTCCTGAACGTCATTTCCTCTCCAGGAGAAACCTCCTGGCATATATTCGATTCCAAGTACAGCCGTCCCGAAAAACTGTGGGAGGGCTACCCGAAAACAGGAAGCTTCTCTCAGCAAATTTCGAAATACAAGTCGGACATTGGGGGAACAAACTCAACAGATCGCATCTCGTCGGTTTGGCTGTTAAGCGGACGCTCTAACTATGCTCATATCCAGTACGCAGAAACGTCTTCATGGGCAAGAGAGTCCTACCATGCTGCAAAGTCAGGAATCGTTTCACTTTCACCCAGGTTTTCCAAAATCGATTCCGTTTTCTCTGATGTCGTCTCTTTGCCAATCAAAAGTAAAGAGGGAAAGAGAAACCAGACGCCAATCGAGGGACAAGACGTAGAGTTTCCTCAAGTTCAAGCTCTGCCGGTGGATTCAAAAAGTCGTTCTCGAAATAAAGAGCCTTGGTTTGCGAAGCCAGGGAACAGATGTCTTCCTCTTATTGTCGAGCTATACGGATTGGTCGACAACCCTGAGGACCTATTCAAGTCGAAATGGGCGGAGAGAAATCTTGGGATTGCACACCCGTTGCTTCGCCCTATGCAACCAAATGGTGTCGAAAGAAAATATTACGAATCGGGTGATATCAATGGTATTTCCTGTTACATCTTCAAACAGTGGTTGCCTCATCAGGAGAACAAGCTTAAATCTCTCGTTGAAAAAAAGAGGGACTCTAACAAAAAACTCGATCCCGAAAGCGTCAATGAGCTTGTGTAGTCAGTTGGGAAAATTCGTGTAGTCACTTTCGGCTTTTGCGATGCCTATGCGGCCATTGGTTGCTGCTCGCAGTTTGCCGTGACCCACCGTGACCCGCAAAAACGGCTCCGATGACCCGAAAAACCGTGACCCAGATTTGACCCCATGGAATTTCGTCAATTTTTGAGACTGAGCGTAAATAGGACAAACTGGAGCAAACTGCGACAAACCAGAACAAACTGGAGAGAGATTTTGGCTATTGAGTGGGAGTAAATCCGCACATTATTGTGAGGTTTGTTCGAGGTGGTTATTCTGACCACGTGATAGCTTCTTGTGGTCTGAGTTTACCTAGCAACCACCCGACACGTTGAACGCGAATGGCCCTTTGAAGGAGATTCAAAGGGCCATTTTCATGCCTGCAGCCAGCGTAAATCGCATTTTCTAGAGTGAGAGTTTGCATATCCAATACTCATAACATCACGATAATGTGCGTTTGAGATGCGGTTTTGCGCGCGTCATAACCTCACTGTACTCACGGAAAGCGGATGCCTATTTACTTCGCCTTCAAGATACTCATTTTGTACTCACTCGATAAATTGGAACGTGCATCGATGAGCTGAAAAGCTGTTAAAGGACATCAGAGCTCATTTGTATCGAAAGGATCGATGACTGTGTATGTTCTAGATACTCCCCACCTTGCAATCACTGGATAGCGCTCAGCTAAGTATTGAAGTGCTTCGGCAGCAAGGCTATCTGCTGATTTTATGTTTGGCTTCAGCTTGTCTGCCCACGGTCTCCCAGGATGAAGCATGTCCCATAGTGGTCTCATACCCTGATATCTCCCTTTACCGGGATCGTGATTTCCAAACCCTTCTACTAGCGTGTTCCAAACAGGTGCGTGTTCAGAAATTAGTAGCGATTCTCCCAATGATATCCAAAGGTCATCTACAACAAGGGAACGAAAGTAGAAATCCTCAATTCTTAGATTTGAAGCTTGCGAAATGCTTTTTGCATGATCGCTAAGCCTCTTATAAAGAGCCATGCCTATAGAGCTGTCTTCAATAAACCCGCCTTTGCGCTTGCCCTTTGAATCAGCTTTCCCGACATAAATCGGACATGAAACCTCAATCCTGTTTGTTTTGGATAGGGGTTCATATGCACCAAAATCTCCAACGTAGTACAACGAATACACGCCAGAACCTTCGAAATGCTCGAGCTCTGAAAGGGGCTTAGGGTCAGTTGCCGCAAGAGCGTTTCCGACGCTTAATGCAAGGTTTCTTTTGTCTAATGGGTTAAATGGAATCACATTGCCCATGCTGGCCTAGCTTTCATTTTATATTCAGAACGATATAGAATCTCATTTTCGATAATTGCTTCCGCTATAGAAGCAATTACCTTTTGAGCCAAGAGGACAGGGACGGCATTGCCCAGTTGCCTCATGGCTTCAGACCACGCGCCGTTCAACTCGTACCCATCAGGGAAAGTTTGCATCCTGGCGGCTTCTCGTATTGTGTAATAGCGTGGGTTGCCGGTATCGGAGATGAGCATGTTCTCACCTCCAGGAACGCCATGAACGCCAGCTTTTAACGTTTTCGATGGCATATCGAGGATGCTTCCTGTGTGTCCGGGATAAACTTTCGCACCATCACGAAATTCATGATTTAGATAATTTCTTGCAGCTTTCGAAGTTGGATCAGGGAGCAAGCACAGTGCGTCTCTAACTGTTCGCCATGGAAGTCTTTCATCCCTTGGTTTTGTAACATTTTTATAAAAGACAGTGGGGTCAATCTGATGTCTTTCCCAGTACTCACCATTGGGCCTTTGAGACCATTTGAGAGCTTGGAGACTATGGGTTGGCTTAGGGAAGGACCATTTGATTCCCAAATCGGATCTAAAACCAACGATAAATACTCTTTCGCGTTTTTGAGGAACTCCATAGTCAGCCGCGTTGACCAAGGTAGACACCACGTTGTAAGTCAGCTCGGAGCCGGGCTGTGGTGCTGATGTCTTTGCCTTCTGGAGACGACGTAAATGCTGGTCCCACGTCTCACCTACTCGAATCTGCCGTTCGGGAAATTCGAGTCGCAGGAGGATATATTGAAAGTAATCAGCGAATTGAGGCCTTAGCAGGCCTTTTACATTCTCAACAACAAATGCTCTGGGCTTTAAGGCTGAAACAGCCGAAATCATAGCTGGAAACATATCACGGTTGTCGTTATAGGCTTTGGCGTTCCCAGCAAGAGAAAAGGGCTGGCATGGAGGTCCGCCAGCCAAAAGGTCGACTTCTTCTTTGATTGAAGTCCAGTCAAATTCACGGACATCCATCTCATGAACATTCCAGTTCTTCACAAGAGGGTAATTGTCCTTTTTGTTTTCACGAATAGTTTGACAGGCCCATTTGTCCCATTCGACGACTCCAAGAGAATTAAAGCCAGCAAGTTGCGCACCGAGTGCCAAGCCTCCCGCACCAGCAAACAATTCGAAAGATGTGAGCTTGTCGTTAATCATAAAAGACTCCTCTGTTAAAACGGTCATTATAGCAGCAATCGTCGGTATTGCGTTCAAAGCTATATACCAAGGCGAGACAAATGCTTACGGCAGCAAGTAGCCTACTTTGCAATGCGTTCTCCGAAGTGCCCCAAGGCAGGAGCATCGGAGGCAGCATTCGTTGTGGGGCCCCAATCCCCGAAAGAAAGACAAGCTGCCCCTAAGAAATCAATTCCAATGCCCCTCGCTTTTCGGGTTGAACATGACTACGCCGAAAGAAGAGCCGACCATCCTGTGCAGCTCCGTGTTGAGCTCGGCCGCTTTTGAATCAATCTCTTCCAGCTCCCCTAACACCTGTTCGAACGAGCTCCCGACATCATCACGGTTTACGCAACCCCTCCCGCGTAGAACGCCAAGCGATTCAAAGCGTACACCGCTTGGTTGCAATGATGGCCTAGCTCCCTTATCAGGCAGGCCATACGCGAGACCGCCGTGCGGACGAGCACGAAGACGTCTCGACGGGGCCTTCCGCCCCGCTGAGCATTTCCACCGGCACCCTCAGCAGCAGCCTCATGCAATCCGTCCGTGTCAGCCCGACTTCCTCGGCTCGCTTCGCTAGGAACTCGCGACCCTCGTCTGCGATTCGCATGCTGAACCTTTGGTTCGCTTCTGTGTTTCCCTTCCTTTCGATTCAGGGGCGCGGGGCATCCCCCGCAGCGAGGCGAGGCAAGCGGCAAGCCGGCAAGTACCTTTGGGGCTAGCGCTACATACAATAGGTAGCTAGCTGTAGCGCCCCGCAACAAGTTCCTTCGCGTGTAATACGCAGGGAGTTACTTGCTGCGGCGCTCTATGGCGGAGTGCGCAAGAAGCATGGCTGGAAGGCTTTGTCCGACACCATAGGCTACTTGCTGGCTGGGCCCAATCACAAGCTGGTCTCTAACCTGTGCGCAGCCCCGAAAGTGACAGCTGTCACAGCTGTGACAGAAATTTCCCGCCCTAAGGATTGCCGTCATTGCTGTCACTGTCCCCGATGCGCTCAAGCGTCACCAGGGAACCAGACGATGTATGGCGCTTGGAATAGCGCACGCCGTTCTTCTCCAGGAACATGGAGTGCTGAGCGAGGTACTTGCCGAAGACGGCGGGAGAAACGCCGTCGATTCCGGCTTCTTCCATCAGCTCCTTCGTCCTGCCTTCCCATGCGCCGCTGGAGCGGATGAAGTCCGCAACCTCATAGATGCATGCTGGAACGCTCGCAGCAGCCAGCTCCTCCGCTGGCACGTCCTTCACGAGGTTCCACCGATGGTTTCTGAACTCAAGGTGGATCTTGCGCTGCTCCATGTCGCGCCCCGTGATGCTGAGGGTTCCGGCCTGGGAATCCCTGTTTGGCTTCGCGAGCACCCATGTGAAGTCCGCCGCGCCGGTGATCGCGTTGGTGCCCGACACGGTGTTCATCACGTCGCTGTCGCCCATCTTCCTGGTGTGGTGGATTAGCAATATGGTGATGCCGCGCTGGTCGGCGAAACGCTTAAGGTCGGCGAGTTCCCTGTAATCACTGGAATAGCTGTAGTCGCGGGCGGACGATCTGACCATCTGGAGCGTGTCGATTATGACGAGCCGCAAGTCAGGATGCTCTTCATGGAACATCGCCAGCTGGTCGAGCAAGCCGTTTGCCAGGGTTTCGGCATGGGTTGCGAAGAACAAGTTGCCCTCCACTTCGTCCGTTATGAGCCACAGGCGCTTCCTGAGCCTCTCGTATGTGTCTTCCAGGGGAATGTGGAGGACGCAGCCCCTCTGCGTCTCGTGGCCCCACAGCGGCGTACCGGTGGCCACGCAGATGCTGAGTCCATGGCCAGCCAGCTCTTGCCGGTCTTCGGGGATGCGCAGAGGAAGCCGAGCCCAACGCCCATCAAGCCCTCGATGAGCATCGGCTTCTCAACCAGCGGGTCGGTCATCAAGTCCTGGGCGGAGCGCGTTGCCAGCGGCTCTACCATTTCTCGCCTTTTGCATCGTTGGCGATGACCGTCCACCTGCCGTGAGCATCCTGGACGAGCCTCACGCCGAAGGACTCGCAGAGGACCGCTAGCTTGTCATCCAGCCCGAAGGCGTAGTCGACAAGCTCCTCCTCGGCCGGCTCGGTATCGAAGCCGTGGGCTCTAAGCTCGCGTTGTAGGTTGGCGAGGTTCGCGAAGAAGGCATCCTGCATCTACCTCACCATCCCCATGATCATGCCGGCCTCGCTTTGCCGGGGCTTCTCATCGATCTCTCGACCGAGTCCGGCGAAGATGCCCCCGAGCATGCAGGCAAGATCGGCAAGCTCCTCGGGAATGTCGTCGCCGCTTTCAATCCTTCTGAGCTCTTTGTAGACGAACAACATCCCCTCCTCCATGTAACGCTGCATGCGCTTGTTCGGGATGACGGTCACCTCGCGGCAGAGAGCGCGTTCGATGAGGTAGTCCTGTTTGGTCATGCCACTGGCATCCGTCATGCGCTGAAGCAGCTCGGCTTCCTCCGGCGACATGCGGAACGCGATGGTCTTGCTGCGGAGCCTGCCCTGTCTATCGGTGTTCTTCGCGCTCATCGTTCACCTCCTTCATCGCATGGGCCTCCTCGAAGAGCGTTGCCGCAATGGGCCCGCGCTCGATCGCGAGCCTTTCCGCCATTTCCTCCTGCTTGTTCGGGAAAAGATGCGCGTACATCATGGTCACCTCGGTGCTCTCGTGGCCGAGGCGCTCCGCGATAGCCAGCGCAGAGAAGCCCATCTCGATAAGCAGCGAGACATGGCTGTGGCGCAGGTCGTGGATGCGGATGCGCTTCACGCCGGCCTGCTTGCAGCCTCGCTCCATCTCGTGAGCGAGGAAGCTCTTGGTGGCGTTGGTAAGCCTGTCATCGGGCTTGATGAAGGGATGCGCGATGAGGTAGTCCTGCACCTCGTCGGCAAGGAACTGCGGCATGACGATGGTGCGCACGGATTTCTTGGTCTTGGGAGGGTTGAACACGTCCTTGCCGTTCAGGCGCACGTAGGTCTTGGTGATGGACACGCGGTTGCGCTCGAAGTCGAAGTCCTGGGGCATGAGGGCCAGCGCCTCTCCGCTGCGGATTCCCAGCCAGTACAGTAGCTCGAACAGCAGGAAGGACGCGTCCTTGTCCATGATCTCGCGTGAGAAAGCCTTGTATTCCTCCTTGGTCCAGAACTTCATCTCCTCGGTCTTCTTGCTGCCAATCCTGTCGACCTTGCTCATGGGGTTGGATGGCAGGTTGTAGTAGCGCACGGCATGGTTGAGCATGGCGGAGAGCTGGTTGCTGATGCTGCGCAGGTACGAGTCGCGGTAGCGGAGGCCGTTGGAGGTGCGCTCGTCCTGGATGGCGTTCTGCCAGCTGAGGATGTCCAGCGGCGTGATCTCCGTGAGCTTTTTCTCACCCAGGTAGGGAAGGATCTTCGACTCGATCATGTTCGCCTTGTTGAGCTTGGTGGTGTTGCGCAGCTTCTTGCCCATGTCCTTGCAGTAGAGGTCATAGAAGGCGTTGAGGGTCATGTCCGGCGTTCCCTCCATCTGGCGAAGGAAGTCAACCTCCCATGCGCTGGCCGCCTTCTTGGTCTTGAAGCCGCGCTTGGTCTTCTTGCAGCGTTTCCCCGTCCAATCCCTGTACCAGCACTGGACGTAGTAGGTGCCGCGAGCCGGATCCTTGCTAACGGACATCGCTGCCACCGTCCTTGCCGAAGTAGCGCTCGGCGAAGTAGTCAGCGCTGACCTTGCCCTTGACCACCAGCATGCCCTTCTCCTCCATCTCCTCGTTGAGCTTGCGGATCACCTTGTAGGCGTATCCCTTCGAGGTGTTCAGGGCCTTGGCGACTTTCTCCGCGCCGATCATCTGCGTGCTCATTCGTGTCTCCTGTTCTTGAGTCGCTTCCAAACATCACGAATACGTGAGGTGATACCATTTGGACAGCGTTTTCGATGCGCTTGTTAGAACCGTTACGTCAGGACGAAAAATGTTTGGTGGAAAGTACAAGGGCGGCTTGGCGCCGCTTTACTCCCGCAAGATCAAGAAGCTTAGGGAGAAGAGGCAGCTCACCCAGAAGCAGCTGGCAGAGCTCAGCGGCATCAGCGAGAGCGCCATGCGCAGCTACGAGCTGGGCGACAGGAAGCCGAAGAAGGAAGTCCTGGAGCACATCGCGAAGGCGTTGGAGGTCAGGCCGGAGTACCTGTCCACACCAGAGTTCGGGCCTAAGATGGAGTTCTTCTACGCCCTCCTGGAAAACGACGAGCTCATGGGTTACACCATCACCGAGATTGACGGTCGACCTGCCATCACCGGAGGTGGCATGACCGCGGGTATCACCTTTTCCGATTTCCTGAGAAATTGGAACGAGATGAAGCAAAAGCTCGACGCCAAGGAGATTACCCGCGAGGAGTACGAGGTCTGGAAGGAGACCTACGACCCCGGATACTGGGTGAATACCCCTGATGGCAAGAACCCTTGGACCGGAAAGTAGGGGCTCATGATTGATCGTTCCAAACTTTGCGACATCTTTAGAAAGAATCCAAAGAACGAAAACCTTATCGCTACTCATGAGAGCGTGACAATTGAATATAAGCGAGTATTCGAGAACAAGAAACTGTGGAAATATGCAAAAACTATCGCTGCCTTTGCCAACAATAAGGGTGGCTTTCTTATTTTCGGAATTAAAGATCGACCGCATCTTCTCGAGGGTTTGACCGACAGTAACGCAGGTCAGTTTGAAGCGCTTGATCCGCAGTATATTGCAGCTATGCTCGAAACACGTTTTGAGCCGGAAATCCAATTTGATAAAGAATCCTTTACATTTGAGGGAAAGACATATGGCGTAATACAGGTCTACCCCGCAAAATCAAAACCTGTTATTTGCCGCTACAGACAATTAAACGAAGACGGGGAAGAAGAGCTTCGCGAAGGTGACATCTATTACAGATACAGCGGGAAATCTATTGATATTAAATATACTGAGCTGCAGACTATCATCGAAGAAGAGAAGCGCGCTATCGATCGGCAGTGGCTTGGCGTACTGACGCAGATTGCTTCATCTGGGCTAAACAACATCTCTATTCTCAGTTCAGACACAAAGAAGCTTAATACCGGAAATGCAAACGTCTTGGTCGATGATGCATTCTTGAGAAGCGTCTCATATGTGAAAGAGGGGTCTTTCGTTGAAACCGGTGGTGACCCCGCTTTGATGGTCGTTGGAAGCGTCCAAAGCGTCTCTGACGCTCAGAAGATTATAATTCCAGAGGGCAAGCAAAAAGCAATCAATGAATACGACATCCTTCTTGGCTTTCTTGCTAGACGCAACGTCGAATCACCTTACGAGTATATTGCGCAGATCTGCGCACTACCTGCAAGTACGCTCCCTGTTTACTACTACATGTCTAAAGCAGGCATGTCGGCCGATGATACAGTGTCTCGATTACGGCAGCTACCAAGGTCGACACAGTCTCAAAAGTATCTGATTTCCAGAATTGAAAACGGCAAAAGCACCAAAGGTGGTCAAGGTCAGGTTGGCACAAAAATATATGAGCGTAGAAAGCGTTACCTGGATTCAATTCATCGAAAAGAAGCCAAAGCACCAGACGGCGTTGATGCCGCAAAAAGCTATTTGGAAGCATTACAGGCTCTTGAGAAAAGCTTTATCGTCGCCGAGCGTGAGTATGTTTTAGATTTGCTGTATAGCGCACTGTCGAAATACTATTACAACCAAGATTACAAGTCGGTTCTCAGCGTTTTCAGAAAAGCTGTGTGTTGGGTCGACGAAGCACTTTACAAACCGGAATAAGCCATGCGCCCACAACCTTCACTCTGGAATAATTGCACTAGTGAGTAGATTTTGAGTGCGCGATACTTGCGCGTTTATGTCTGCCATGGTCAATCCGCGCAATCAGAATCAACCGCAAACCATGACGATACAAAATCTCACCATCGAGTGGGAATAGAATTATTTTGGTTATGGGGGGGGTATAAATCGCTTAAACGATAATGAATATCCCAATAAACACGTAATTTGAAAGACTGGCTCCAATGAAGATTGGAGCCAGTATGCGTTTGTTCCCCAGAGAAAACTACCTGAAGAAGATTCGCGGCTTCTACCATGACGACGGGATAATCAAGGTCATCAGCGGCGTCCGCCGCTGCGGCAAGTCCTGCCTCATGCAGTGCATCGCCGAAGATCTGAGAGCCGAAGGCTCGATGAAGAATTCCTCGTCTCTATCGACCTAGATCGATACGGGCACCGATCGTTCATGAGCGGCAACGCGTGAAAAGGTATGTCCGGGAGCCCTTTCGCGCAAAGGGCGCTCTCATATAACCTCAGTTGAGTCCGCGATGCTGTCAAATTGGTCGTGCATGACGACGGTGAGCAGGCAGTAGCGATCAAAGAGGCCGTCGCTTCCCGACTCGTCGATGAAGATGCTGAGTTCTCGCATTGCTCTCTGGATAAGAAAAAAGCCGGAGAAAACGTCCCCGGCACTTGGAAGCCTCCCATATGGAAAACCAATCATTTTATATAATGGGCTGCGCGGAAAGTTCAGTACGAAACGATCGCGCCAATGGCGAAGCCCCAGCCTGCGCGCCAGCCCATAGGCAAGCCACCTGAGACCACTCACTTTGCTCACCGCTGACGAAGACTTGCGACCTGGGATTTGCGAGCTGCTCGCAGAACCCATGTTGCTTATCAAGCTTTAGACTGACTCAGCCAATCATTTCTCGTCAGGCAAGAGATCTGCTCTGTGCGGATGTCGCCCATCAGCTCGCAGTAGACGTCCTTGCGGGTACGGTGCCAGGTGAAGCCGCATTTTTCCTGAACGCGTTCCGACTTCTCGTTCCCGTCGAACCAGCCGCACCAGATCTTGTCCAGTTCCAAGTCCTCGAAACCATGGCGAATGAGCTCTCGAGCCGCCTCCGGTATCAGTCCCTTGCCCCAGAACGGGACGCCGATCCAGTAGCCGATTTCCGCCTCGGTGCCCGGGATTTCCTTGTCGGACCGCGCGCCGATCATCAATCCTATGCTTCCGATGGCCCTGTTGTCTTCCTTTAGGCAGACGGCGTACGTCTCCGGCGCGGAAAACACGGTACGTATGATTTCCGCGCTGTTGTCAACGCTCGAGTGCGGTGGCCAACCGGCAATCGGCCCCACCCTGTCGTCCTTCGCGTATCTGTACAGGTCCTCTGCGTCCGTTTCGGCCCATGGGCGGAGTATCAGCCGTTCTGTTGTCAGTTGCATACCTGCCTCCATCGACTAATTAGGATTGATGTTGATAGCTCCATTTTATTCGCTGCGATAAAACCTGACACAGAGGATGCTGCGTTCGATCGGTTCTTGAAAAACCACCACCGAAGTGACATATAGATTTTGGTGGCTGCAGTTTTGCGAACGATGCGCAAGCCACACGCGTTGATTCACTTGCATTTGCTGCCAGCAGAGCCACGTACCTACTGCCGCTTCTAAAGAAACTTGTCGAGCTCGCGATCAACCGCAGCCTTGCGCTTCACGCGAGGCTTAGCGATGAAGTACCCTCGATGAATGACGTGCTTTACTGTGCGCAACGCACGCAGGTCATCCAGCGGATTGCCAGTTGTGACAATCATGTCAGCTTCCTTCCCCACCTCGATTGAGCCCGTGATGTCGTCGATGCCGGCAAGCTGGGCATTACGAAGTGTTGCGGTATGAAGAGCAAACGAGCGCGACACGCCAACATACTTCTCGAAGTAACACAGCTCGCGCCAAAAATCGTACTGAGTGATCCAGGGACACCCAACGTCATTGCCAAGTGCCACAGGAACCCCCTGCTCCAGGGCTGCCTCGGCATTGGCGATAATGCCCTCGAAGACCATATTGCCGTTAGACTGCTCGACCTCGCTTGCACAAGAGACGGAGCGATCAAACAGCGCATACGGAAGCGCAGGAGAAAGCGTAGTGCACAGGAAGGACTTCCCCTCCTTGAACAGGCGCATCACTTCGTCCGTCGGAGCAGCGCCGTGCTCGATCGAGTCTACGCCACACTCGAGCGCCACACGCACGCCTTCGGTTGACTCGACATGCGCAGCAACGATAAACCCCAGCCCGTGCGCCTTGTCGCAAACCGCGCGCACCATATCCGGCTCCATCTTGAGCTCGCCAGGCGTACCCTTTTCTTTGGCATCAAGGACGCCGCCGGTAATCATGAGCTTGACAAGGTCGACGCCCTGCAACCTGGCAGTCTCAACCTGCGCAAGCGCCTCTGTAATGTTATTTGCCGCGATGGCAACCGAACCGGCCATGTGACCTCCCGGCACAGATATGCCCATATTGGCAGCAAGAATGCGCGGAGCCTCCAACTTTCCCGCCGCAGCATCATCACGCACGCGCGTGTCGAAGTCACCCAAGCCGCCCACTGTTCGTATAGTGGTGACGCCGCTGTGCAGCTCGAGGCGAGCGTATTCGGAGACAAGGCGGTAGGCAAAGGCTCGCGTAAGACCGTTCGCCATAATTTTCCTTGCCAGCGCCTCGTTATCACGCTGCTTCTTCTGGGGTTTGCCGTTGCCTGCCAGATGCACATGCATGTTTATGAGGCCTGGAAGCAAATAGGCACCCTTAAGGTCAAAGGTCTCGCATCCAGACAAATCGGCATCGGCTAGGGGTGCGACGTCAACGATGCGCCGTCCCTCGACTACAACCGCGTGGTTTTCAAGCACCTCCATGTCCTCAGTTCCGTCGAGCACATTTGCGTTGATATACGCCATCCTCTTGCCCTGGGCGGCGCCGGTGCCGATCTTCGCCATATGCTATCCCTCCGCTTCTTTACCCTCACCTCAGCCTTAGCTTGCTTCGTGCCAACATACCATAAAGGCCCGCAAATGAAGGCTTCCCACTGCCGCATAGGATCATCGCGGCACTCGCCCGACGACCTTGCAGTTGACACATATACGCAGCTGATGAGCGAACACAGCTGCGTATATGTAACGGAATGGCGAGCTGACGGATAGATACCGGACAATCGGTTCGAACGATCAGCACACTTGCGTTCGGGCCTTGTTGGAACAGCCCTACCGCTAGCGCAAATCCTCGAAACGAAAAACGGTCCAGTCGAATGACTAGGCCGTTTCTCGTTGGAGTTTTGCTTGTTTGTGCGAACGTGCGCTTTCGGTGCTAGCTAGCGGTTGCGACGCCTTGCCGCGGCAACGCCAGCCGCGGCTGCTGCGGCTGCTGTGCCAGCGGCGCCCAGGGCAACAGCCATTGCGTCGCTATCGCCCGTTGCGGGCAAGGCGGTCTTGGCAGGCTCGACAACCGCAGCTGTCTTTGCGGAGACAAAGTCCGCTACCGGATTTTCCGCTTCAGACTGAGGAGCAAACTCGGTCTTAATTTCCAGGTCGGGCTTTACATCCGGGTCCGGCTTGGCGCCTAGGTCGGGCTCAGGATCGGTCGTGTCGGTTGCAATCAAATATACGTTGCTGCCAAAGACACAGCGGATGAAATACTCGTGTCGTGTCTCGAGAATGGTCCCCTCCCCGTTGTTGTAGTTGCTGAAATTGAAGTCGGCGAGTGCGCCAATGTAGATCAAATGCAACAGATCCAGGCTGTAGGAAATCAGAGGATCGGCGCCGCCGCCCGTAAAGACCAAGGTCGCTCTTTCGTGATTATCGATGGCAGCCAGGCTGATCGAAACGTTTGCCTCATTGGGGTTGTCTGTTTTGACTAAAGCCTCAGTATCGGGATCGATCTTGAAGAAGTAGACAGACTCGTTATGCCAAAGGGTGAAATCTTCAGGCGCATCGGGGAAGTCGTATACGTACGCTTCGTCCTGGATCAGTGTGAAAGCAGGTGGCAGCTCAAGGTCGTAGAAGTGGTTGACTACGGTGGTATTGATTTTGATTTCGCCGCCGCCTGGATTGGCTGTGCCGCGAGTGAGTGCTGCTGCGGGCGCAGATGGGACATCGACAGATTTAGGTGCTGGCGCAGCGGTCGAATCGCCTGCAGGCGCGACGGCTGCTTCGGTTTCAGCTGTATCCTGGGCCGCTGCAGGTGCAGATTCAGTCGCAGCTGCAGCGGGTGCTGCCAGCTCAGCATCCATTACGGAAGACGCAGCTACATCGGCGGTAGCAGCTGGGGCTACTGCCGCTTGCTTGGCAATGACAGGCGCAGCCGGATCTGCAACTGCAGTTGCAGCGGCGTCTTGCCCCGCAACGGTCTCGGGCATTTCGGCTGCCAAAGCCATACCGGGCAGCATAAGCTGCCCCGCCACAAGGACGCTCAATCCAAAAGTAGCGATTCTGGCACCCGTACGACGCTTCGCGCCGCAGATGAGCGAGCTGGTGCGTTTGTTCTGGGTTTGCGGCGAAACATGCTGTCTGTACATAAGGCGCTCCTTGTTTGTAGGTCGGTTTTCTGTGGATCTACTTTGCGCCCACACGATTCGCTCAGGTTCGTGCACGGAAGCACTCACGCGAGCCGAGTGATGGCTTAAAATAATTTTCCCATAATCAACGCCTTAGGAGCAATGGTTTGCAATCCAATTTTTGGAGAGAGAATTCGCTAAGGAGCTGCTGCCCCATTAGCCTCTCCATATACCCCTTGCGCCGCAGGCGTATAATCCAGAGCCATGATCACTCTCCTGCTTATAGAAAAAATCGCTTCGCTATTCCTAATCATGGCTGTCGGATTCGCGTTAGTGCGCCTTCATCTCCTGAAAACGGGAGACAGCAAAACGCTCTCCGTCCTGTCTGTATACGCCATCTGCCCGTGCGCTTTCATTTCTGCAACGCAGGTTGATTTAACTCCAGATGTACTGCAAGGTTTTCTATTCGCAGTTGTCTGCGCTATCGTGCTCCAGGTTGGGCAAATCATCCTGACGAAAGTCCTGGCAAAGCCGCTTCACCTCTCCCCTATTGAGCGGGCGGCAAGCATCTACTCGAATTGCGGTAACCTGATCATCCCGCTTGTCGGCTTCATCTTAGGCGATGAATGGGTGGTCTACTCGCTTGCCTACATGAGCGTGCAAACGATCCTGATTTGGACACATGGCAAATCCCTTATCAGCGAGAATCATCACATTGATGTCCGCGCCGTTCTGTTCAATATCAACTTGCTTGCTGTCGCCGCTGGCATCGTGCTCATGGTGCTCGGCATCAAGCTTGTTGAGCCTTTCGGCACCTTCACCTACGACGTAGGACAGATGATCGGTCCTGCCGCCATGCTGGTAACGGGCATGATCATCGGAGGCATGGACTTGCGGCAAATCGTAGCCAACAAGCGCGTCTGGCTCGTCGCCTTCATCAGGCTAGTGCTTATCCCCGTCATCGTTACGCTTGCACTCAAGTTCAGCGGCATAGACGCGTTGGTGGCAAACGGCCAGTCGATCCTGCTCATTACGCTTCTTGCCACCATCACTCCATCCGCCTCAACAACGGTGCAAATGGCGCAAATTTACGAGAAGGACGCACCGTACGCCAGTGCCATCAATGTAATCACCACGGTCGGCTGTATCCTAACGATGCCGATTTGGGTAGCGCTGTTCATGGCTTAGCGCCAAACCAATCACGAAAATAATCTGCCTACCGCGAACTGCACCCTTTCGCCTCCGTGGAGGTCGTCGTTTGTCGCAAAACGGACGACATTCCCCATCAAATACCCTCCCTGCAGAAATAGCACCTAGCGTAATGCGGAAATAAACCGCAAAAGCGCTTTATCGTCACGCAACATAACGTCGTAACGTATGTGGCGAAAGGAGGTGGGTCCAAGTCGGAAATCAACAACGAAGCCGAGAAAACTTACTCGACAGGCGAACTCGCCGCGCTCTGTGGCGTCAGCGTAAGAACCATGAATATTACGACGAAAAAGGCCCCTACCACCATCAGGGCCCACCGAAGGCGGTAGACGCATCTATACCGAAGCCGATGCTGCTTGGCAGCAACAAGTTACCAGGGAAGCTCCATATAGTAGGTTGTGTCCTCCTGAACGCCCGTGCCTTCGCCATCAGCGTTGTTCGGCGTCACGGCAGCCATCCGAAAATGAACCGTCACGTTGTCGCCCTTTGAGAGGCCAGCACCTTCCCCACCTTGCTCAACAGACTTATAACGCCGGTCAATCACGCGGTGGGGATCGTTCGCGTCTACAACCTTTCCGTCCTTGTCGAGCAACGTGGTATACATCTGCGAATGAGGGGTTCCGGAAGCATCCGCCTCAATGATATCAACGAGGGGAGCTGCGGCATTTGCTGCGGGCGCAGGCGCATCAGCCCCCTCAACGTCAGAATCGCCAGCAGAGGAAACGCCAACATCGCCATTGGCGAACATGGGCGTTCCAGCTTCACCATATGTGGAAGAATCCTCGTGAACCGATTCCTCAGATGCATTTATAGAAGCATCAGAAGAATTGCCCCCGTCAATTGCGCACTGTCGGAAGAGGCGGAATCGAGATTAGAACCCGTCATATCAGAAGGCTCAGCAAAGCCTTGAGCGGGAATAAACGAGACTATGAGCGTTGCGGAAGCAAAATGCTTATCGCTCGACGAAGTAAGGTTGTATTCACGGGTCCCCAAATGGAATCGGCGGTATAGCCATTCTTAATTTTCAGATTATAGCTCTATTCATGCATATGATTAATTCGTGTACTCATTTATAGGTTCACTGAATTAACTCTATTGCCCACATCATTATGAGCGAATTCACGGGTCATTACAGGCGTCACGAAGGTTAGCAGAAGCAGCTTAAGAGCAAAATCGCTACAGCAACAATGAAAACAGTCTCGTTTAACGTCATGCGCCGCACATTACCCTGCGGTGCTGCCTGTTGGCAGAAGTCGGCTTTGCTTAACTCCAAAATCATGCTTTAGCTAGGAAATAACCCGCAATTGGAGGCTGCTCTAATTGCACTCAAAGCGAAGGGGCCGAGCCTGGACTACCTCCAAGCTCGGCCCCTTTCGTCAAACAGCCCTATTCTGTATTACCGTGCAGCAAACGGAGATAAACAAGCGTAATGCACTAGTTCATCTTTCTGCGACGCAGCGCAAATGCAGCAACACCAGCAGCCGCAACGGCAATCAGGGCAATTGCACCACCGACAAGAGCGAGGTTGTCGCCCGTCTTCACGGTAGCCATCTTCGCTTCGCTTGATGCGTTGTCGCCGTTGTTGTTAACGGTGTTGACGTTTACATTCGCATTGGCAGAGGAGCTATCGCCGTTGCCTCCGTTGTTGCCATTGTCAACGTTATCGCCGTTGTTTCCGTTGTCGCCAGCACCAGGCTCGACGGTAGCGGGGGGCCGCCTTCCAGCCTGCATACAGAGTGAACTCAGGCTGTGTGCGAAGGCGATTGCCGCGGAAATCCCGCCGTTTTCAACGGCCGTGAACATGGATGAGCTGAAGTACGTGAAGCCCATGAACAGATAGGACGTGCAGTAGATTCTGAGCGCTCCGACCGACAGGTCGTACAGACCCTGATCATACGAGACGAAGATGCAGGCTACGGGTTCAGCGAATACCTGCGCGGCAACGAACATGGCAATGCCGATGAGGCAGGTCAACCTCATGCCCTTGCGAAACAGGCTCCGCTTCTCCTCCCCGTTCCCAGCTCCGTGCTGGTAGCTCATCACTTTGCCTGATCTACCAACAATAATCCACCACATGTTTTGCCCGAGAGGCGCATTTGTCGCACGGCAATTTGGATGCAGCGACGATTGCGAGACCTGGCGCGGCGGGAAGGCGCCGCGCCAGGAGCAAAGGGGATGGTTGGAGGTCAACTGAACTTGGGTTTTGCTCCCCGATGGGGGCGTGTTTGACGAAGTCTATGCAGGAAAGTAACCTAACGCGCTTCGGCCAGCACACCATCTTCCACGTGAAGGCGCATGGTGGCGAACTCGCGCGCCTTTGCGCGATGGGCAGCGACGAAAATCGTTTTACCAGGTAGTGAGGCTATATTGGCAAGAACAGCCGCTTCGGTCGCGTCATCGAGCGCGCTCGTGACCTCGTCGAGAACCATGATGGGAGCGCTCGAGCACACTGCGCGCGCGATAGCCAGACGTTGCAGCTGTCCCTGGGAAAGGCCCTGCCCGTGCTCGCCGATCATCGTGTCGAGTCCCAACGGAAGCTCTTCCACAAAATCCCACGCACACGCCACTTCACATGCACGTTTTACCTGGTCATCGGTCACATCAGGGGCGGCAAACGCCACGTTTTCGCGAATTGAGCCTGCGAATAGGAAGTTGTCTTGCGGCACATAGGCAAACACGCCAGGCGGCACCTGAGATGCAGAGCAGGCGGGAATGGCGAACGCACTCGCAGGGGCATCGGTAAGAGGCGCGCCCGTAGCGACCGAGCTTGCGGGGGCATCGGGCACAGCAGCTGCGGACGTCGCGGCACCTACGGAGAGCTCGTACACGAAGCCGTCCGCATCGTAGGCGCCTAATAGCAGCTTGAACAACGTGGATTTCCCGGAGCCGGATGGACCTTCCACCACCACGAAGGAACCCTTGGGAACGAATACGTTAGCGCAGGTCAAGCTCATGGGCTCTTCCCCAGAAGGAGCCTCCATCCCCCCTGCAGACGCAACGCCGCCTTCTGTCTCGCCCGCACCGTAGGGAGAATCGATAACTTCTACGCAGCGATTCGGGGCGCTTTCAACGGTATCGGGCCCATACAGGGACGCAGCGCCATCTTCCTCCCTCGCTCCTCCAATGGGCATGGAAGCGCCTTTTGCTTTCTCCTCCTCGGCGCAAGCGGCGACACCTTCCGCTTCCTCATCGTCGTAGGAAAACGCCAGACCGCGCATCCGCACGCCTGAGAGGCGCTGATAGAATTCCTCGGCGGTCACAGGCAAAAAGCCCTCCGAGTGCGGCAATTCCGCCACCTCCATCAGGCGCTCCGCCGATGCCAGCGTCTGATACAGCTGCGGCAGCATGCCCGACAAGCTTGAAACCGGCGCCTGAATGCGCGCCACCAGCTGCAGCACCGCCATAAGCGTACCGTAGCTCATGGTGCCATGCAGAAGCTCGAACGCACACCACGTGAGCGCCACGGCGTACAGCGCGTTGAAGAAGAACGAGAAACTCGCGTTGGCGGCGATGGAGTACCGGCGTCGGCGCATCTGCGCGGTGAAATGATCCTCCTGCAGCGTGTCGGCTCGTGCGCTCGTGGCAGGCTGAGCCCCGAACGAGCGGATGACCAGCTGATGCTCGAGCGCCTCTTGCAGAAACACGCGCACAGCGCCTTCCTTTTCCTGCACGATCTTGTGCAGCATCTTCAACCGTCCGCGCAGCGTGCGCGCCAGCACGAACGAAAGCAGCGCGGCCGCAGCGAACAGGGCCACCATGGGCGGGCTGATCAGCGCGAGCACCGCAATGGCGAACACAAGCTGCATGAGCATGGACACAAAGCTCGGGATGATGGTCGCCACGCCGTTCGACACAACCTGCACGTCGGAGAACATGCGGTTGGAAAGCTCGCCGGAATGGAAGCGCAAAACGTTGCCAAAGCGCGCGGCGAAGATGCTATCGAGCATCGATTTCCGCAGTTCAAGGGCGAAACGGGCCCGAATGAGCTCCTGGGTGCTGTTGATAGCCAGGCGAAGCGCCAACTGTGCGATGATAACGCCTGCAAGTACCGCCGCGCTTGCCAGCAAGCCGTCGATGTTTCCCGCGACCGCCTGGTCGATGACGGCGCGGCATGCCAGAGCGAAGCTCACGAGCACCGCCGCTTGTACCGTGCACAGCGCCGACAGCGCCACAATGCGGCCATGCTGAGCCCTCGACTGCTCGAACAGCCACGCGTAGGTGACCTTGTCTTGCTCACGCGCCTCAGCCCTGCGCATCATTTTCGCCCCGCTTCGCTCGCTGCATCGCGTTTGCGCAGGCCGCATGCCACAAGAACGCGCTTGCCCACGCGCCTTACCGCAGCGTTTGCGCCCTTGCACATCTTGCGTACGGGAAAGAGCGCCACCCACAGCTTCGAGTACGCATGGTATCCGCGGGAGGTCTCGCAATCGATGTGGCGGCCGTCGCGATAGAAGCCTCGCAGTATGCCGAGCACGTCCTCGCACGGGATGTATTCCAGCATGACGCAGTTATCTCCGCAGATCACGTAGCCTTTTTCAGAGCCGTTCCCGTAATGCCCCACCACGCGATGCAGCACGTACTTCTCACCGCGGCAGTACAGCGCCACATCGTAGCGGCGCAGCTCGCCCTCGGCTGGCACTACCATTATCACGTCGTGGCGGTTGCGCAGCATCGGCCACATGGAAACGCCCACGGGCGGCCCCATGTAAAAACCCTCGAATGCGAGCACGTCCTCGATTTTACGCGGCTCATCAGGGGAGGAAGACCCACCTGCATCAGGCGCCGCCGATGGTATGTCTTTTTTGCACGTCATGAATCGCTTGCCGACTGGAACCTAACGGTTAGGCTTCTACTCCTCAAGCAAGTCGGCATCGCGAAGCTTGCCCAAAAACACCGCAACATCGGCACGCGCCGTGTCTTCGTCGACCGCGTATTCCGCCAGCAGAGCCCGGACCAGCACATCTTCCGTGGTATTTGCACCAAGCTGCTCCCACAGGAACGCGCCCGTATCGTTCAGACGAATCATGCAGTGGCGCTCCATGCTGGCCTCGCCCACCGGCACGACCACGTGCTGACTACCCACTTTGTTCACGATGAAACCGTCTTTAATCTTCATGCCCAGATCCTTCGCATCGATGCATTCGTTCACGCCCATTATCGCACAGCGTCATCTGGAACGCCGCGTCAAAGGCGGCAGGAGTCGGCGTGCAACGCAGCACGTAAAACGGCACGCTGTTCACCAACCTATCAAGCAAATCAAGCTGCCGAACAGCCAAAGCGGGATCATGCGGCATCAGAATCTGATTCATGATGCGCGCGACGATTTCCCCGTCATCTTCCAAACGGGACAGGCAGTCCGGCTCGTCCGGCTCGCAGCGCTCGATAAAGCAAACGGCGCGAAGGGGAACGCTCGTGTTTTGTCCCCAGTTTTCCTTGCCGCAGTATGGAGTGCCGTACGCGACGAACTCACCCACCGGCTGGTTGCAGGTGGTTTCGACTCCTTCCCCACTAGGGGGCACAGCGGAAGAGGTACAAGCACATGCGCTTTCCCCGCTGGGCGTCCCATCTGGAGGCTCGGCAACTTCCCTGGTTCGCCAGCGCAGAATGGGCTTGTCGCCGTTCACCACCGTTACGCGCTCGCCTAGCGCGCGCACCCACTGCGCGATGTGAGTGCTTTTGCCCGTGCCACTTTTCGCCGTGAACGCGAAGCCACGGCCCGCATATGAGATGGTCGCCGCATGGAACAGGAACGCGTTGAAATCGAGCATTCGCGTGCAAATTTTGCGGTAGAGCGCCAACGATTCGCAATATGCGGGCGAAAATGAGCCCTTCTCGTCATTCTCGGCTGCAATTTCTTCGGGCGTTGCCGCTATCGAAATATCGCAATCATCGGGAGAGGTGTCGACTATGTAGTCCGCGCAAAGCCGCTCGGTGAACGCGTAGCGGTTCTTGATGGCGATAAGAACCTCGGCAATTTGGATGCAGAACATAGGCTTTGCTCCTTGGAAGGAAGACGGTGAGCGTGATATGGCGGCGGAAATCTTAGCACTGCGTTTATTGCATCGTTTTCAGGCATTTTGCGCGGTGCGACCGTCGTTGTTTTATTATAAAGCGCACTGAACGTGCGCGCGCTTGGCGGCCAAGCGCGCAAGCGATTTCCACTGTTGTCACGCATGCTGCAACGAGCAGCGAGAGGAAGTGCCCGTGGAGCTTTCTGCTGCCGAAGAGTACGCAATCAAGATTATCGCTGCCGAGAGTGGCATGCAGCGTCCTGTGGGCGAAATGCCGGCTGCGGTTTCGGCTGCGGGCGAGAGCAATTCTGCGCTTGAATTGGGGCCTGGACGCGAACATGACCCAGCGGTAACGTTCAATTCCGCCCCCCACGATAGTGTGCGCTGCCGAATCCGCCCTTGCGATTCCCGATGATTTGTGGCCGGCCGTGCGCGCCGAGCTGGTAGCGCAATCGGTTATCGGCTATCCTGCGCACGCCGTTGAGTCTCTTTCGCTCAATCCCGCCGACCAGGCTGAATATCTCGCGCTCGCTGGGAAAAACCTGTCGAGCTGGTATAGCCTCATGATGGCGCAAGATGATGTGCTCGCAGAATTTCGAGCGGCGGGTATTCCCGTTGTCGTGCTGAAGGGCGCTGCGGCTGCGGCGCATTACCCGCAGCCAAACAGTCGCAGTATGGGCGACATCGACCTCATCGTGCCGCCCGACCACTTCGAGCAGGCGTTTTCGCTCATGGAGCGCTTGGGATGGGAAAACGATATTGGGCTTGAAATCAATCCGCGCCACGCGGGCTTCAAGAAGGCGGGCTGTCCCGAAATCGAGCTACATCGGTATTTCAGCACATGCACCAACAAGCAGCAGGCACATTTCCTCGACCAGGCTATTTACGACGCCATCCCGCGCGCCGAATGGACCGATGTCGCGGGCTTCAGCGTGCCCGTGTTGCCGCCGCTCGAGAACGGCCTGGTGTTGCTCGCGCATGTCAACCAGCATCTAGGTTCGGGTCTGGGGCTTCGCCAGATTCTGGATTGGCAGATGTTTGTTAGCGCGCACTTGACCGACGAGCTTTGGGAGCGCGGCTTTCAACATGCGGCGCAGCAGATCGGCATGGAGAAGCTGGCGGTCACCACAACGTGGCTTTGCCGTACCTACCTGGGGCTTCAGACATCGGCAACGTGGTTTGGCGATGCCGACGCGCAGCTTGCGAGCGACCTTCTGCTCTACATCATGCAGCGGGGGAACATGGGGCGCAAGATGGAACGTGGCGCGCGGGCAACCCGCACGGTGCTGCACAACCTCCGCAGCCCCGCGGCCTTGGTTCGCTATCTTTACGAGGGCGGGCGCGCTCATTGGGCGCCAGCGCGCAAGCACGCGTGGCTTGCTCCGGCAGCGTGCCTCTATCAAGTGGGGCACGTTATCCGCAAGGGACTCTCGCGCAACGCGAGCATGAGCGAGCTCGTCACCGACGCACGTAGCGCGCAAGAAGACATCGACCTGCTCAAACGCCTTGAGGTTACCAGGATGTAGGAAAACGAAGGCCCAAGAAAGCGACCGCCGCTTTTGACGAAGGTTGGGAAAGCGGCTGCGAAATTGATTGCTGGGAAACGGACGGCAACTCGAAACGGTGAGCCTAAAATGACCGCCGCCCAAAACGAGAAGCGGAAAAATCACAGCCGACAAAAATGAAGGATGTTAAAAAAGCGGGTTCCGAGAATCGTCCTGGAATCCGCTTCGGTTGTTCCGCTGCCGAGCGGTAGGCGCGAGAAGGATAGGTGGCTTAGTAGTAACCCGTCCACTTTGAGCCATCGGGCTCAGTTTTGACGCCGGGATCGGCGCCACCCGCCGGGTCGCTGCCTGCAGAATCGCCCGAACCCTTGTCGGATGAATCGCCATTGCCTGCGTTCGAGCTGCCCAGCTGGTTGTCCGAAGTGGAGCAAGAGCCGCTCACGCTCGGAGCGTCGCCGCCAGAAGTCGACGCGCCAGCGGAGGGCTCGCCCGTCGCGGCATCAGGGGAATCCCCATACACCTCGGACGCATCAACCTCGTTGTCGGCCGTGCCGTCGCCCGACGCATGCATTACGCCTGCGTCCTTAGAAGATGCGTCAGCGGCAATTGCAACAGCACTGTCCGTTTTCGACGCCGCCTCATCCTGGCTCGAGCCGCCCGACACCATCAAAACGACGAGAATCACAACGACAACCAAAATCGCCGCGCCCACGCCGATAAGTACATTACGTTTTCGCGTATCCATAGATTTAGCAACCCTTCGTTCAATCAGTGGAAATCCGCAAACAAATGAAGGGCGGACGCAAACCGCCCGCCCTCGCTAAATTCATCAAACCGTGAATCATCGCAAAGCCCCGCCTAGCAAGCCGAGCAGGGCTTTGCGAAGCTGAACGACTATTAGTAATCGCCCGTGCCACTGTCGCCAGGGCCATCGATGAAAGAAGCAACAATAACGTCGCGTTCTTCCAACTCGATGGTTTCCATCTCTGGACTCTCATAGTTCTTTTGCATATCGTTCAACTTTCTACTGAATTGCAGTCTTAATGTTGCTAGCATATTCCTTTTCGGCTTTGCTTGCCATGGAATGATTAAGAATAGCATCCGCAACTTCGCTTACCGAACGTGATTGATAGGTACTCTCGACCGCTTCAACGGTGGTTCCATCAGCAGTCACGTACTTAACAAACGCTTTTTCAGTGAAGTTTGCTTTGTAGAGGCTTGTCTTCACGTTGTTGAACACCAAGTTTGCCGTAACAGTGCCGTCGTTGTTCATGGCGTTATTGTATGCCACAAAACGAACGTCATCGGGGGAGCTAACGGTAACTCTCTTGTAATACCAACCGTTCTCAACGAATTTGGTACCCTCAGGAATGGCCATGGTATAGCCAAAACGCAGATAAGTCGACACGCTTGGTTCGCTAAGATCCATCCTCAACGAACCGCCGCGGAACTGCAGCAGATCGGTGATCTTGACGAACTTGGCATAAGCAGCGCCTTCAACATCGGTCTCGGTGCAGGGGGTCTCGAACGCAGCATCCTTGTACCAACCAGCAAACGCCATGCCTTCCTGGGTCGGATACGTCCAAGAGGCCTGGTCACCACTGCGGTAATCCTGCAGCAGATACGCACCTTCGGCAAGCTTGACGCCGTACGTGCCATCGGCGTTGGCAGCAGGGGCATAGCCCTCGGCGCAGTAGTTTTCAGGGACAGCGGCCGTGAAGGTACCGCCGGAAACTGCGATGTCGGCGTTTACCTTAGCCGCGGCGTCGGTCACCGTCCACTTGGTGACGTCAAGCGAACCGCCCTCGATCTTCAGGGTTGAGGGATTGGGTCCTGTAACATCCATGTAGATCGTACCGATAAAGTGGGCGTCGCCGCCAATGACGGTCTCGCCAACAGTACCCGCTTCGGTCCAGGAGTCCGTCCAAATGAGACCTGTCAGGTTGCCGCCCAGGATTTGAGCCTTATTCCAGTTCTGGACAACAGATTGCTTGCTGGTTAGCGTGCCGCCGTTGATGGTAAGCTCACCGTTGCTGTCGTTCTTGACAGCAATGAAATTCTGCTGCTCGAACGTACCACCGTTGATGGTGAGCGACGATACGGTATCCACGCCGCCATTGCGGATCAGAGAAGAGCCCTTGATGCCGGAGTTGTTCACGACATTCGCCTGGTCGATGACCATCGTGCCATTATTGTCAATGACGTAATAGCTGGTCTCGCCCTCGATGCCCTGATCGTCGCGCTTGATGGTGCCGGTCTTGTCGGCGCTCGTGTCGGTAATGGTAACGTTGCCCCTGTTCAGGATGGCCGCTTTCGCGTTGCCCGTGTCACCGTTAAGGGTGTGACCGTTCAGGTCGAGCGTGATCTGCTTGGACGCTTTGATGGTGATGTTTTCCGTGGTGTCGTTCAGCAGCTGAACGGTCTTACCTTTCTTAGCCGCAGAAATTGCAGCCTTAAGGCTGGTGTACCTATCGGTGCCAATCTGGGCAATCGCCGTTGCAATGCCATACGTGCCATCGGCGTTCTTGGCGCAAGTAAGTCCGTCGGCGAAATAACTCGAGGGAACCGACTTGTTGAACGTACCACCTGATACTTCGAAGTTGTCGCTGGTGCCTTTGCCGACTCCGCGGAATATGTTAGAGCCATCCGAGTATTTGTTGGTAAATGTGCCGCCCGTAATCTTCGTGAAGGACGGGTGACCTTCCACCATACCGGTCGCAATGACCTGAGGGTGGTTCCACCTTCCTGTGGTGGTCAGACTCTGGACAAACTCGCCGCCAGTGATCGTCGTGTTGCCGTAGGCGAAAACAACGCCCGTATAACCCGACGTTGCATAGCTCAGCTCGAACCTGCCGCCGTTAATGTTAAGAGTTGAGTCTTCCTCGCTCTTCACAACGTTCAGACCACCCGAATACGAACCGCTCTCGATGGTCAGGGTGCCATCGTTTCTAATCATAGAGGAATCCGTGTTGCCCGCCGTAGCCGTGACATCTTCGAGCGTGGCTGTGCCGTAGCTATCGATGGTGTAGTAGCCCGTGCCACCAACAATGCTGCCGTTCTTCACGGTAGCCGTAGCGCCCTTCGCGATGGTCAGCGTTGCCTTGCCGGCGTTCGTGTTCGTCAACGTCTTGCCGCCAAGGTCAAGCGTGATGTTCTTGCCAGCAGCCACGGTCGCATCTTCGGTAGCATCCGTCAGCAGCGTGACGGTCTGGCCGTCCTGAGCTGCGTCGATAGCGGCCTGCAGGGTGTTAAACCCCTTCCCTGCAACATACGCTACGCCAGAGGCGACGCCATGTGTACCGTCGGTATTTGCGATGGGAGTACAGCCTTCCGCACACAGGTCGGCGGACACGGCAGACGAGAACGTACCGCCAGAAACAGCGACCGTCTTAGCGGAGTTGTCGAAAGCCGACTCCTGCTTCGTCGGGGAGTCCCAGGTGTAGGCCTTGATTGCCGCGTTGTCGTCCTTCGCCGTGAAGGTGCCACCCGTGATGGCGATTTGGCCAAGGCCCTTGTAGCCGGGGCGGTTGACAATAGAAATTGCCGCGCCGTCCTGGATAGCGCCGTCGTTCTCGGCCTTCTCGACCGGGTCGCCCGACACCGTAATCGCGCTACCAGCAGTAACGTTCAGATTGCCCGAGCACACCTGCGCACCCATCGTTTTCGCGTTGATCGTGGAGTTGTCGATGGTCAGCGTTCCGCTGCTGGGGAAGTAAATGCCGAAGCCGTTGGGAACGTTGAGCGTGCTGTTCTTCAGAACAACGGTGTCGTTTGTGTTGTTGCCGTTGGTCTCGATGCCGCTCGTGGCGGTGGTAGAGGCCTCAACGCCCTCGAACGTAAGGGTGGAGTTGTCGTACGTGATGGTGCCGCCCGAGGCGGACGGAATCAGACCGATGAGCTGCGAGCTCACGACCTTGCCGTTCTTCACCGTGAGCGATGCGTTGGGGTGGTTGATTTCGAACGCCGCAGAGTTCGCGTCGGCTCCCGTGCACGTCCAGGTATGGCCGTTCAGGTCAACCACACGAGCGATGCTTCCGGAGTTGAACGTGCTACCCGTGGTGTAGTCGCGCAGCAAGGTGATGGCTTCGCCGCTTGCAGTCTGAGCCTTGAACGCCTCATCCATGGTGTAATAGCTATTTTCGCCAACCTGAGCAAGGTAAGCCTTTGCCACGCCGTACGTACCGTCGCTGTTCTGAGTAGCGGCGGAACCTTCGATCAGATAGCGGGACGGATCGGTGCTAAACGTACCGCCCGTGACCCCGATCGTTGCCTTTGTGGGGTCGTTGGAAGTGGTATGCGTGCTGTAGTCAACCGTGTTCAGCGTGCCATTGACGGTGCCGCCCGTGATGGACACCTTCGCCGGTTTGCCCTCGACGCCGTCGTAAGTCACTGACTCAACGTTACCGTTAACGGTGCCGCCGCTGATCTCGAGACTAGAGCCGCTTCCGTTGTAGGTCCATGTCGAAACGTTGCCGTTGACCGTGCCGCCTTTGACGGTAGCTCTGAACCAGTTCTCAATGGCGTAGCTTTTAGCGGAATTCAGCGTACCGCCGTTCAGGAACAGATCGCCGCGATCGACCTTGATCACGATGAAGTTATCCTGGGTAAACGTACCGCCCTTGATATTCAGACCGGGGTACTTGGCGATGCTGTCGTCGCCAACGCGTACAAGGGACGCGCCCTTCGTTCCGCCGGCGCCGCTGTCGTTCTTTACGTTGCCACTCTCGAAGGTGAGCCAGCCGCTGCCCTGGATGTCAATGACATAGTGGGAGCTGACGCCGGAGTTCTCTGCGGTGTCCTCACGCATGATGGTACCGGTCTGGGTCTCGCTGCTGTCCATGACGGTAACGCGAGCCGTAACGGTCAGCGCGGGCTTGCCCTTCTCGGTGCCGCCGTTGAGGATGTAGCCGTTCAGGTCAAGCGTGACATCGGACGTGGAAATTGTGACGTTCTCTTTCGTATCAGCGAGCAGCTTCACCGTTGCGTTGCGCGGCGCAGCGTCGATTGCTGCCTGAAGGCTGGGATAACTCAAACCCTTAACTTCTGCAACCGCCGCCGTAGCACTTTCCCCACCAGTTTCGGCTACAGGGGCTGCTACTTCATTAGCTACTTCGCTGGTCGTCGCATTGGTCGCTTCACCTGTCGATTCGGACTGCGTGGCAAGCGTATCGCCTGAGTTTGCACCCGTATCGGTGCCTTCCGACTCAGAAGACTGAATCAACTCAGTCGGGGATGAAGAAACCTCCGATGCTGCGCCATCATCAGCCGCGAATGCTGCGGTTGGCAACATCATGGGGCACATCGCAACACCCAGCAGGCCTGAAATGAATTTGTTTTTATTGCTCATTTTCATTTCTTGCGCACCTCCTTTTCTGTTTTCTATGCTCTCAAAATCCTTTACATTTTAACCCCCCCCCATCGTCGCAATTGCTGCCGAAAATGTTTTGCTGAATAAAAAGATTTACAGGCTTCCGTACTGCGCATAAGCTGCACCAATATCAAAATGCTCAGACAGCAGGAACCGAGTCATAGCGCCAATTTCATAAAGCGGCACACATAATTTCGCTAAGCGCGACCAGATTCGCTTGCCAATTCGCTTCATAAAAGAAAAAGGTACCTTCACTGTATTGAAGGTACCCTGCTGTTAACACGGTCCAAGCCAAATTGAAGGGCGCAGTACGCTACCAGCAATATAGATAGCTTCACCATACTTTGAAACAACAAACTCTCCCATTTTCAATTCAGTGATGCTATCGCCCCCGCTTTGACAGCCCCAATGAGCAGATCACCTACACGCGAACAACGCACCATAGATCGAAGCCTTCTTTCCCAAGCTCCTTGACACGAGCGTCTATCCACGCGCAATGCGCCGTGGATACCACTTCTGAAACCATGCGGTGAACACTCCCATCAACGCGGGAAGAACGGAATTGATTGCGCCAACATAGCTTGCTGCGTCCGTTTGCATGATGAAGTAAGTCCAAATGGGCGTAACCAGGTAAAGCGCTCCCCACGCCGCCGTAAGGATGCGGTTCGTTCTCATGAAGATCGGATTGCGCAATGCCGCTTCCCCGTTATAGCTGTTCTTGGAATAATGCGCAGTCAGTGGCACTTTCAGGAAGCACGAAACCGTCCACATCAGCCCGAACAACAGGTATGACACCGGGACAACAAGAATCGGCGATGCTCCCGCCAGCAACGCAACAGAACACGCGCCTACCCCTAAACCGGAAATCTGGTCATACAACGTAGCCTTTGTCCGATGCATCAAAACCGGCAGCAACACGCATACCGCCACGCTGACCAAGCTGCCCCAGAACCCATCAATAGACGCAACAACCCAGAACACGATCCAAGGAATCAAGAGCAGCAGCATATTGGTCTTCGGCTCGCTGGCGCTTTTGCCGTTGCCCTCATCACCACTGTTCACACCCTCAAGCGCATCCGAATTATTTGCGCCCGCACTCGATGCCGCGCCAAAAAAATCACCCCAGTGCATCATCAGGTTAAAATCGCCCTCCACGGAATACAGATGCTTCATGAGCGCTTCATCTCCAGCAATCTCGCCGCTTGCAATTGAGCGCCAAACATCAAAGGGCGTGTTGATGCGTGTGGTGAAACCATCAGCAAAGCCATCTTCAGGCTCTACTTCAACCCGGCTTCCCCTCTGCCCGAGAGTGATGCGGTAGACCTTGCCGATATCGGTATAGTTCATGTCAAGCACGGCATCATGCCCATGCCATGACCCCTTGCGGTAAAGCGCGGCCATTTGACGGGTGAACACCAAACTAGGATCTTCCTTTTCACCTGATTCGCCAACGCCCCAGCTAGCATCTGCCATCGCTTCAAAAACATCACGCGGGAATAGGTTCCGGTCAAGCTTGCCGCGAGTTTCTCCGGTAATGCCATCAGAAGCAAATTCCTGCCCCGCTTTCTTCACCCAAGAAAGATATTCGTCAGTGCGTTCTGAAAGCTCTTTCACCCTGAAAAGCTCACCTTGTCCGCAGAAAATCGCAGTGTAGCCGCCTTTTCCGCACAGTCGGTCATACAGGTTGGTAACGCAGTCGTAGTTCCCCTGGGCAGTGTAGAAGCCGCACGTGGAAATAACCACGGTTCGCTTGCCGCTCATATCGTAGCGAGAAGGATGCCCTCCGCTTTCCGTTTCCGTGCACATGAACGGGAGGGACATAGGAAGCTGACGGTCGATGAGGGTTTTCAGCTGACCGGGCAATCCAAAGTAATACAGGGGGAAACTCCAAACAACAACGTCAGCCCACAGGATTTTATCGATAACTCCCTGCATATCGTCGTGGATGCAACACTTCCCTGGCGTCTTGCTCCAACATGAGAAACAACCCAAGCAGGGTTTGATGTTAAGCGAACCGATGTTAAGGGTTTCGATTTCAGGGGCCTGTGCACCGTCATTTTCTTCCTGGATGGTAATACCTTCAAGAAAAGCGCTGGTTAGGCGCCAAGTATTGCTCCGATTGCCTTTAGGACTGCCGTTGATGGCAAGGATCTTCATTTCGCGTTCCTCAATTCGACGACACATTGTTCGGCCGATTCAATATGTGCTTCAGGGCTTTCTTCTGCCGAAATCGGCGGCATTACTCCAATGCGAGCTTTGCCTTGAGCGCTCGTATCGAGAATAGCCATTTCGCTTTCGTACTAAGAATATAAGACACGGCCAAAATTGACTCGTTGGGCATGTTAGAAAAAGGTAAAGCCGAAACCAATTATGAGGCCAGATTGGCAAGGTGGTCCACGTTCGGTTTGCCACGATATTGAGCCATTTGTCCACGAATAGGCCTAAAAGATGAGACATAAGGTGGCATGAATAATCAGACAGTCAAATAGAATGACAAATATTTACCTGGTCGCCAAACTAACAAGAGAGCAAATACTGCAACTATCACAACAAGTCGTCATATGCAGTTCCAGACAATGTCGCAAAAACAAATTTGTTCCTGCGCAAACCCTAAACAGAAGGAGATGTTATGAGCAAAGCACAGAAACTGATATCCGGCATCTTTGCGTTAGTATTCGCCCTAGCAATAGCGCCTACTGCGTCATTCGCCGCCACCAATTATGACCTATCCGTTAATGGCGAGCACTTCACCAGCGAAAAACTCACCATCCAATGCGGTGAAGGCACTGCAACTTATGACCCCGCCACGCAGAACCTCACGCTCAACAATGCCTCCATCACAAACGCGGTAGACTATGGCGGCATTGATTCGGAGCTAACAGGCGATTTAACCATCACACTCCAGGGAAGTAACCAAATCACCTTCAACGACAATATAGGCATCATGGCCACGGGGAACGTCATTTTCCATGGATCGGGAAGCCTTGCCATCTCGGTCGCGGGAGACACGATGGACGGCATAAGCGTAGCCGGCGACGTCACCATGCAGAACACAGCCGTCTCCATCCATTCCCCTGGCGGACTCGGCATTGCATGCGATGGCACAGTCTCCCTCGACAACACGCAACTCACTTCTAACGGACTGTATGCAGGCATCGATGCCGCAGACCTGGTTATCAAGAACGGCTGCACCGTAAACATCTCGGCAACCGAGCAAAATTGCAACGCTGCGTACATTAACTCCACCGACAGCTCTGCAGGCAATATCAACATTTCAAATTCAGCTGTTACCGCCAAAAGCTTATACCCAGGACTCTTCGCCACAGGCAATATGACTATCGATGGTGGTACCCTCCAGGCCACCTCTACCGTTGACTCTCCTCTGTGGGCAAAGGGCAACATCGCCATTAGGGGAAAAGCGAAAGTCACGCTTAGCGGCGAATACCCTTCAGGCTGCAATGGCAACTTTACGGTTTATGAGGCAGAGATCGACGCCAAAAACACCAGCCAGAACAATATTCCCGCACTTGCCGACTGTCCCACTATCAACGATGACTTCGCGCTGACGTATGCCATGGCTGTTGATAGCGAAGGCACGTCAATCGATCTTATTGAGCACGATGGAGCCGAACAGGCTAAAGGCTTCCTTCACCTTTACAAGAACATCCATTTCATCACTGGCGAAAAAACCGTGACCTATTCCCTTCCGTTCACGAAGGTAGTCAAAAAGGGCGGCGACATTGCTCCCGGTAAGCAGGAATTTGAGCTAGAGGTCTTTGATGTTGGCGTTGGCCAGATCGAGGATTACAGCGATGTGACCATAACGGCAACCGTAGCTACGAATGGCGAAGGAGAATACGAAAACGCCCTCACCATCCAAGGCCCGAAAAAGCAAGTGGACAACATAACGTGCGAAGGCTTTTGCGTACGTGAAAAGAACACCGGCATTGCAAACTGGACCTATTCGGATGCCGTATACCAAATCTTCTGCAACGACGGAGCAACCGACAATCAGGGCACGGCCCAGCCAAGCTTCGAAGTATTCCCCGTTGAACTGGTAGCAACAGACAGCGGCGAATTCTACGAAAAGACGCAGGATACCCCCGTTGATGTCATGACGTTCGAAAACGTCTATACCGAAAAGGCTGCACCCGCTGAAGACACCAAGCCAACAGAGGGCAGCGATCCCAACGCGAACAATAAGTCTGACGCTGGCGATAAACCAGCAGCAGCCACCCCTCATACGGGTGACGGCAATGCACCAATCATTGCAATCGTCGCATTGCTGATAGCGGCAGGCGCCCTGTTTGCATCCGCCTTGAGAATACAGAAGCGCTAAGAACAAGAAACATGCCGTTTGCGAGCGCACATCGGTGGTTACCGATGGGCGCTTTTCTTCGCTGTTCGCATGCTTAACGTGGAAGTGAAGCCCGACGGAACGCTTACCGGCACCCCGTTGCGGGCCGCCCAGGTTCGCCCGCAACGCTTACCGCAAATGCGCTGTACATGCTGGAATCGGGCACCAACGCTTCCAAACCCGCCGCCGGCGACGTTATCGAAGTGGAGCTTCGTTAAAGGGCGGGTGCGGCTGCCAAGAGCGCGAACCGTCTAACAGACCCCAGAACTACCTCAGGTTGTTGGCGAATTCGTTATAAAAGCTCGTCAACAACCTGCTTCATTTCTGGAGCCCAGTTCAACTGCTGTTTTTTGAAGCCTTCCCAGGCTTTTCGTTGCCCTTGATTTTGCAACCACCCTTCATGTTGGAGCACCGGCATCCTTTTGGCCGAAAATCATGTCGCTGCACTTCCGATCTCCGCTGAGTCCAAACAACTACCTCGATTCGAGAAAAGCCTCTCTTCTCGCAAATACGCTCACGCTAGTAAGGTGATCACATTAAATACCACCACCATCATCCAAAATGGGAAACAAGGGCGCATACCTGTACCAATATTGGGACATGAGTTCATTCCCCCCGCACACGCGTCTGTGGCACCCTTTCATCAGGCACACCCACACCAGCAAACGCACGCGAGAAAGGGCACGAACATGAACAGCGACGTACAAAAAAGCGTTGATGCGAAAACGCATTACTTCGATGAATACCTCATCGTGCCTGATAGCTTGCGGCCCGAAGTGGATGCATTCTGCGCCGAAGTAGCCGCGCTTGGCGAACAGTGCGCAGACTTCAATGCCTTCGAAAATCGCTTCGCGTCTGAAGGGCTTTCGGAAAAGTTTGTGGCACTCATCTGCCAATGCGCCCAGAAAAAATCCCCGCAAACAAAAGAACAGCGGCGGGAATCGCTCAAAGCCGCCAAGAGCATAATGCGCGAAAACCGAAAAGAAACCGCGGAATACTTTGCCGACTCCGTACTTACATCCGCCAGAGTCGAAGCCGAGGGGCGCATCCTGAAGGAAAATCGAGAGCGCATGATCGAAAACGACACTATGGGTAACTACACAAGAACAAAGAACGCTATAGAAGACGGCATCGGCCTTTTCGGGTTCCTATTGAATAAGTTCAGGAAGTAAAGGCTCAGCGTTATCCTCTAAGCACCAACCAAAAGGACGATGATCCAAGGAACCCCGATATGGTGCTTATTCTCGTAATGCTATTCATTGCCACAGCTAACGTTGTAGGCTGCGTCCTTATCAAAAAACGGGGAATCCAAATCTTCCTGGGAATCGCAGCGTGGAGCTGGGTTCTTATTGCGCTGGCAGGCGGCCTACTTCTTTACAGCATCAATTACAAAACAACCGATATCGACGTATCGGAATCTCCCGATGGCGCCTACGAACTGCACTTCCAGCAAATCGGAAAACCAGATTGGCCCTTCGGTTCAACCCACGCCCGTCTTGTTCTCGAAAGCAATGGGAAAACCGTCACAACGTGCAGCTTCGACATTGCCAACGACGGCAAAAACCTTGGTCCTGAAAACTGGGAAACTACATGGGGCATCGACCACGCATCAGCCACCATATTCGGCGAAGAGCAAAGCGACTATCGCTACAACCTCAGCTTGGATGGGGAAATTGAAGAGCTCCAGCTAGACACCTATAGCGGCAAAACAATTCCTGATGCACAGAACGAAACCCCAAAGATCGACGAAGATGGCTACCCTACCGCCCAGGACTACCAAGCATACAAACGAGAAATGGCAGCGGTTGCCAGCTACATTGGGGTCGGCGGATTCGAGATGGAATACAAAATTACGGCTAAGGGCTACCCCTATGCCGTAATCTCCAGGGAAACAAACGAAAAAAATGGCCAAGTTACCGAGCTACACATTATCCTGAACGAACAGCACGAAAGATTATCGAATCGGGAATACGTTCTGCAAAAGCACCGCTTCGCAGCAGATGGAGCAGAATCCGCTTCTGCTGAAATCGTCGATTTCTATTTGGTGGACTGTGCAACGCTTGAAGTCACCGACGAGCATACAACCCAATGGCATAAAGCAAACCGCAGTTAAAGTTTCATATCGAATTGGTATTCAAGCCTATTTCAGAAAAGTACCAATAGGAACAGATAACACTGTTTACCTGGTGGAACGACACTATTTTTAAATAAGCAAGCAACAGAAAAGTTAGAAGAGGCACTTCTAACGAATGCCCAAAAAGCTTAATCCGTCCGTCTAGATGAGCACGTTCATTGATTTCTAACAATTCTTAATCTATTGTAAAAAAATCAATAGCTCTCGAAGCTATTGGGATCTATTTTTTGGGGAGGCATACATGAAAACTGTTGCTATTATTGGCACTTTTGACACCAAAGGCGAAGAATTCGCCTACGTTAAAACCCGCTTCGAAGAGCTGGGCATCAACACCATTACCATCCACTGCGGCGTATTCGATCCGCAAACCATGCCTGACGTTACCAACACGGAAGTAGCAGCAGCAGTTGATATCGAAATGTCAACCATCGTCGAAAAGAAGGACCGCGCCTTCGCCACAGAAACCATGACGCGCGGCGTTGAAAAGCTTTTGCCTACGCTGTATGCCAACGGTCGCTTTGACGGCGTCTTTTCCATGGGCGGATCGGGCGGAACCGCTATCGCAACCGCAGGCATGCGCAAGCTGCCGGTAGGCGTTCCCAAGGTTATGGTGTCCACCATGGCTTCAGGTGATACTTCGCCCTACGTCGGCGCATCCGACATTGCCATGTTCCCCTCCATCGTTGACGTTGCGGGCATCAATTCCTTCTCTGCGACGATCTTCAATAACGCGGTTGCCGCTATGACAGGCATGCTCGAGCACACTGCTCCCAAGCACGAAGATTCCAAACCACTTGTGGCCGCAACCATGTTCGGCGTTACCACGCCCGCTATCCAGAAAGCACAGGCATACCTGGAATCAAACGGCTATGAAGTACTTGTATTCCATGCAACTGGCACGGGCGGAAAATGCATGGAATCACTGATCAACGGCGGCTTCATCAAAGGCGTACTCGATCTGACTACCACCGAATGGTGCGATGAAATTGCTGGCGGCGTTCTTAACGCTGGCCCTGATCGCTGCAGTGCTGCTGCCCTTAACGGTATTCCCGCTGTGGTGTCCGTAGGCGCTGACGACATGGTGAATTTCGGCCCGTGGGATACCGTCCCCGAGCATTACCAGTCTCGCAACCTGTACAAGCACAACCCAACCGTTACGCTTATGCGCACCACGGTCGAAGAAAACGAGCAAATTGGACGCGCCATCGCAAGCAAGGTGAACATGTCCATTGGCCCATGCGCTGTAATGCTGCCTCTGAAGGGCGTTTCGATGATCGACGCAGAAGGCCAACCATTCTACGGTCCTGAAGAAGATGCGGCACTGTTCCAGGTGCTTCGCGATGAAATCGACCCGACAAAGGCCGAGCTCATCGAAATGGATGCCCATGTGAACGACGACGAATTCGCCATTGCTGCAGCACAAAAGCTGATCGATCTCATGAATCAATAACGTATATAAAAAAAGACGAGAACGCACAGTTCTCGTCTTTTTCTTGTAGAAGGTGCCCGAGCGGCACCACTACCCTAGCTTCATTGGGCCTCTTTCCATAAGGGCAGTATTTCTTATTGGAAAATGCTCATTAAAGTGACAGTTCCTCAAGGAAAAGGAGAAAACCATGCTTGAATTGTCCCGCCCAGAAATCCTCGACCGGTTCCGCAAGTCCCTCGACGAAGGCAACATCCTGCTCGGTGTAGGCGCCGGTACGGGCATCACGGCTAAATCCGCTGAGGCCGGCGGTGCCGACATCTTCGTTATCTACAACTCTGGTCGATTCCGCATGGCTGGCCGCGGCTCTCTTGCTGGCCTGCTTTCCTACGGCGATGCAAACCAGATCGTTGTTGAAATGGGCGCCGAGGTTCTGCCTGTTGTGAAGGACACCCCCGTGCTCGCTGGCGTATGTGGCACCGACCCCTTCCGCGTAATGAAGAAGTACCTTGCCGAGCTTAAGGAGCAGGGCTTCAACGGCGTTCAGAACTTCCCCACTGTTGGCCTTATCGACGGTACGTTCCGTAAGAACCTCGAAGAAACCGGCATGGGCTACGGCCTTGAAGTGGACATGATCGCCGAGGCTCACAAGCTCGACATGCTTACCTGCCCGTATGTCTTCGATGAAGAGCAGGCAGCAGCAATGACCAAGGCCGGCGCAGACATCATCGTTGCCCACATGGGCCTTACCACCGGTGGCACCATCGGCGCAGAAACCGCACGCACTCTCGAGGATTGCGCAAAGATCATCGAAGGCATCGTAAAGGTTGTAAAGGATATCAACCCCGATGCACTCGTTATCTGCCATGGCGGCCCCATCTCCGAGCCCAAGGATGCGGCTTACATCATCGAAAACGTTCCTGGTATCGATGGCTTCTTCGGCGCAACTTCCATCGAGCGCCTAGCAGCCGAGCGCGGCATCAAGGCTCAGACCGAAGCATTCAAGTCTATCAAAAAGTAGCTTTTACCAGCTTGTTTGTTTGCAAAAACAAGGCGCTCGCCATTCGGCGGGCGCCTTGTTTCATTCAACAGCAAAAAGAAACAAGTCCAAACCTTGGTAATCGTCCAATCTCCCCAATCATTCTCTTTCGGAATGCACTATGCATCTGTGCTAAAGTTAACTTGACCTAACTTAACCACGGCTAACTCTGCTCTCACACCGATCGCTCCGTTGGCCTTCCGCACAGATTGGAGCGCTTATGAAAGGCAACACCCCCTACCTGGTGGTCAACGGACTCATGAAGCGTTACGGCAATGGCGAGGCGCGCGTCCAAGTGCTTGATGGAATTACCACAACCATAAACAAAGGCGAAATTTGCGTTATGCTTGGCCCCTCTGGTTCAGGAAAATCAACGTTTCTGAACCTCATCGGTGGGCTTGAAGGGGCCGACGGCGGCACAATCCGCGTCGGAGAATGCGAGATCACGTCACTTTCCGCAAAAACCTTGGGCGAATACCGCCGCCGTGAACTTGGCTTCGTTTTCCAGTTCTACAACCTGGTCCCCGACCTTACCATTCGCGAAAACATCGAGGTCACAGCGCACCTTTCCAAGAAACCCCTCCCCATAAATGAACTGTTGCATTCGCTTGGCCTATGGGAACACCGCAACAAATTTCCCCGCCAGGTTTCAGGTGGCCAGCAGCAGCGTTGCGCAATAGGACGCGCGCTGGTAAAGAACCCTGGCCTTATCTTATGCGACGAGCCCACAGGCGCCCTCGACTACAAAACCTCGAAAGAGGTTCTTGAGCTGATGGAAAGCGTGAACCGCACGTATGGCTGCACGATCGTTATCGTGACACACAACGCTGCCATAGCACGCATGGCAAATCGCGTGCTTCGTTTGCGCGACGGACGCCTGGCGGAAGACGCAGCAAATGGAGCGCCTGTGCCCGCTTGCGAGCTTGAATGGTAGGCAAACGATGACACCACTTGCCAAACGACTCCCCCGCGAACTCAAGAACAACATCGGCAAATACCTTGGCATCTTTCTGCTTATGTGCGGAGCCATTGCTCTGACCTCAGGCTTTCTACTTGCCGCGCATTCGATCAGCCAGATCATCGATGGCATGCACGACGAATATACCATCGAAGACGGCCGTTTAACCACCTCGTTCGAAGCCACCGATAACCAGCTTCAAGCCGCACGCGATGCAGCTGAAGACGTGGGCGGCGTTACGCTCTTTGATAGCTATTCCATCGATGCCGCCATCACACTCCCCAATGACGATGGGACTAAACGCACACTGCGTACCTACAAGCATCGCACCCAAGTAGACATCGCAGCCTACTGCGAGGGTTCAGAACCTACAACCAAAAATGAAGTTGCCATCGACCGCGTGTTTGCAAAAAACAACGATATCCATGTGGGCGATACCGTCGATCTTGAAGGCAGCGCCTACACCGTCTGCGGCATCATGACCCAACCGGACAGCCAAGCGCTTTTCCTCAATAACTCCGACTTCACCTTGAGCACCATCACCTATGGCGTTGCCGAAGTTTCCCCCGCGGGCTTTGAAGCGCTTAAAGACGCTGGCGGCGCACCCACATACACCTACTCGTTTACCTTCGCCAACCGCAACCTTTCCGTTGCAGACCGCACCGATGCCGAAAAAGATATGGCAGAGGCAATGGCGGATGCCGATGCAAATATCGACGACCTCACCGATGCAAGCGCCAACCAAGGAATTGGCTACGCCGCAGACGATGTTGAAGGCGATTCGGCCATGTGGACCACCCTGCTCTACATCATCATCGTTATCATGGCATTCGTATTTGTGGTGCTTACCAACGCCACCATCGAACAGGAAAGCGCAATTATCGGCACCCTTCTGGCAAGCGGATATCGCCGAAGCGAGATTGTTCTGCATTATCTAGCGCTGCCGGCAATTGTAGGCATCTTGGCAGCTGGTATAGGTACCGCGCTCGGAGTGGCATTCTTTACCGAGCCCATGCGCCAGCTTTACTACGGCTCCTACAGCCTGCCTCCGTTCCAGGTGTTCTGGGACTGGGGCATCTTCCTCAAGTGCGCCGTGGTGCCCGCAGCCGCACTTATCCTTATCACGTTCATAGGGCTTCTGCGCAAAATGGGAAAGACCCCGCTGCAGTTCCTGCGCCACGAAGCCGCCGGCAAGTCGGGCACGAAGCGCGGTGTGCGCCTGCCCGAACGACTGGGTTTCGTAGCGCGCTTCCGCCTTCGTATTTTCCTGCGAAACCTTGGCAATTTCGTCACACTTTTCGTGGGAATTGCATTCGCCAGCCTGCTTTTGCTTTTCGGCCTGGCTATCCTGCCCACCATGACGCACTACGCCGACAACTTGGAAACAAGCCTCGTAGCCGAACATACCTACACTCTTAAGGTGCCACTCGAACTCGAAGGAACACCCGAAGAACGCGAAGCGTGGACCGCGCTCGAACGCCTGCAGTGCATCAACGGTACGCTGATTACCGCCGCAGAAGACGCGCAAGACGAACTGGAAGAAGCAGCAGATGCCGCACAGGATGCATACCATGAAGCAATGGCGTCGCCTTCTGTCGAAACTACCCAGGCAGCAACTAACGCCCTTTCTAAAGCACAACACAAAAAGGACGCCTTCTATGCATCTATCGATAACATTGCCGATGCTCTTGGATGCAACCGCGACGACGCTATCGACCTAATGGAAAAAGCCGCCGATATCGATACAGACGATGACGATATTCATCCCGTAAACACCACCGACAACGGCGCTGATGTCATTAACCAAGCAGAAAAATTCGCCGTCTACCAGCTTGAATACGACCGAGGAAACAACAACGGCACCGAAACCGTTGCCGTCTACGGCATCCAGTCAAATTCCCGTTACTGGAAGGATCTTGATATAGGCGATGGCAAAGTCGTATTCGGTGCGGGTCTTGCAGACAAGTTCGGCTGGAATGAAAACCAACAGGTAAACCTCTACGACAAGTACGAAGACAAAACCCACAGCCTTACCTTCTCGGGCCAGGAAGACACCTGGGGTTCGAACTCGAATATGAACGTATACATGAGCATCAACGACTTCAACACGATGTTCGACAACGACAAGTCGTACTTCAACGGATACGTTAGCAATGAAGCGCTTACCTTAGACGCGCGCTACTATGCCAGCGACACAACCCCCGATGACATGCGTGCGGTGGGTAACCAATTCGTAGACATGATGGACTCCATGATTGGAATGATGGTGGGCTTGGCCGTATTCATCTTCTTGCTGTTCATGTACCTGCTCACCAAAGCCGTCATCGATCGCAGCGCACGTTCCATCAGCTACATGAAGGTTTTCGGCTACCGCGACAAAGAGGTTTCTCGTCTCTACATTCGCTCAGTTACGCTGTGCGTGGTCGCATCGCTTGCGCTGTGCCAACCTCTCATCATTGGCTCACTCACCGTAATTTTCCGTTCAATGCTGCTCGCCTACAACGGCAACATCGAGATCTACGTGCCCTGGTGGTGCATGGCCGTGTGCATCGGCATTGGCTTTGCCACCTACCTCCTAGTAGCGTTCATGCATACGCGCTCGATTAAACGGGTTAGCCTATCCGAGGCATTGAAAGTGCAGGAATAGGCGAGTTTTCGAAGCTTTAAATAGCAAGACCCCATTGGCGCCCCCCCCCGAAAGCTTTTTCCGAGGGGTCGCCAATTCGATTGCCAAACGCGCAAACCACCCGCACCAATTAGTCGCTTCCATCCCCGCGAAGCGGGGGGGTGCGCCATCATGGCCGACGCGAACGCGTACCGCGTTGTTCCATCCACGCAAATCAAAGAGGCTGCGCCAAAGGCAAGAAAATCAACCGAAAGAAGGAGAAACCAATAGAAACTATCCTTGGAATCCTGATTCCCTTTTTAGGCACGACGATGGGCGCTGCCTGCGTGCTTTTCATGAAAAACAATCTGGGAAACCTGACGCAACGTTGCCTAGCGGGATTTGCCGCAGGGGTAATGGTTGCCGCGTCGGTTTGGAGCCTGCTCATTCCTGCTATAGAGCAATCGGCTTCGATGGGAGCGCTTTCGTTCGTTCCCGCTTTTGCGGGATTCTGGTTCGGCGTGCTCTTCTTGCTTGCCTTAGACCACCTAATCCCCCATCTGCATGTAGGCAGCGAACAGTCCGAGGGCCAAAAAGCAAACTTAGCCGTACTACAATGATGGTATTGGCAGTGACGCTACATAACATCCCGGAAGGCATGGCGGTTGGCGTAATGTACGCAGGCTTCCTTTCGGGAAATGCGCAGATCACAGCAGCAAGCGCTTTGGCATTGTCCCTCGGCATCGCTATCCAAAATTTCCCAGAAGGAGCAATCATCTCGATGCCGCTTCGAGCAGAAGGGATGAGCAGAAGAAAGGCATTCGCAGGTGGCGTTGTTTCCGGCATCGTAGAGCCCATTGGTGCAGTGCTGACGATCATTGCCTCACAGCTCATCATTGCGGCACTGCCTTATCTTTTAAGCTTTGCAGCAGGAGCCATGCTGTATGTGGTGGTCGAAGAACTGATGCCGGAACTATCTCAAGGCAAGCATTCTAACCTTGGCACGGTGTTCTTTGCCATCGGGTTCAGCCTGATGATGGTTCTCGACGTTGCGCTGGGATAAAAGCACTAGTCGTGCTCACGCACTCTGGCAACAGCATCAAGCTCAAGGCCGTCACCATGGTCAAGTTCCCTGTCCTTAGAAATGGTGGGGATAACAGCCAACATTAAAACCGCCAGGAAAACCGCAACAGCAGCTAGCACAACCCACACAACGGGTTTTTGAACCAGAAATGCGCTAAGTCCCATCACTGAATAGGAGATGGCCAGGATCCTCATCTTCCTAGGCAGAGAAATACCACCGCTTTGCTTGAAGGGCTCAACGTATGCTCGGTAAATTGGAGTTTGAGCAATCCAGGAACTAAGGCGCTCCGAGCTACGTGAAAACAGAAACGCTGCAAGCAGCACAAGCGGCGTTGTTGGCAGAACCGGTACAAACATTCCAATGAAGCCAAGCGCAAGGCACACACTGCCTGCAATAATAAATAGAATCTTCTTCGCAAAACGCATGGTAGTGTCCTTTCAGGATCGGCATGCTCGCAAAAGAATGCGTGCGGCCATGTTCTCATAGAGGTTCCAATCGCTCATGCAGCAAGCAGGACACATGGTCGATATTTCCATTTAACGGTTTGAATGTCGCTACCTACATAGGAGGAATTTCCAAACCAAAGTCACATGGGTCAGACACACCGACCAATTCCGCCCATCGAGCTGACAGCAACTGCGCATAAAGGTCATGCCAAAGGCCGTAAGAACCCAGAGAGAATCCGTCATTAACTTCTACAAGAGTGGGTAAAAATCCAACAATAATTTCCGCTTTAACAAAACAGGGCCGCTACAGCAGGGCTCAATTCGGGCGTTCTAAATTACAACCAGCGGCTTAATCAGATCAGCGGGCTTTTCCTTCATCAGCATCAGGGCTTCTTCCATATGATCGAATCCCTCAAAGAGAGCCCATTGAACGGAACGGGTTCAAGCATAGCAGGATCACGTTCCGAAAGTACTTGCCGCATCAAACGCGACCATGTTTCAAGGGGGAACAACTCCAAACTGCACCGATTAGCTCTGAAATCAAGAAGCTTCCCTTGAAGGGCGGGATCAGGGATAGAAGCATCCTCCAAATCGAAGAAGGCGGTTCTCTCTGCTTTGCCCGAACATACAACAAAACCGCTTCCCGGCTTCGCCTCAAGATACCCTTCACTTACCAGCAAGGAATAGGCATGTTCAACCGTGCCCACGCTCACTGAAAGTTCAGCGGCAAGAGAGCGCTTGGTGGGAAGACAGCTTCCAACCTCAAGAATGCCATTGCGAATATCGCTGCGAATGCAACGATGGAGATACTGATATTTGGAAAGACCTCCCCTATTGTCAAGGTCGTACCGCACCGCCATAAAACTCCCCCGATAATAATTGACTCGAAAGATTACGATGAAAATCCAAGTTAACTTAGGGTCAATCTTGCCTAAATATCAGGCACTATTTTGCAGAACGCATGATTCCAGATGTCCTCTGTTCGGTTCTCTCGGTGAACGGCTTTCGTGTTTGAAGCACCGAAAGAGGCGACCTATAGACACTCGCTCACAACCGCAGATTATGACGGAAGCATTCTTACGAATGTTTACTCCAATGACCTCATGCGAACGCTCATATCCACGGGCTTGGCAGTAAATGGCGCCGTGGTCGCCAGCCCGTCAACGCCGCAAGCAGCATAGGCGCCTGCATTTTGAGGATTGATGCCGCCAGCGGCGATTATCGTGATTCGGGGATCGATTTCGCGTATCCGACGAGCCAACTCCGCCAATTCGGAAACTGGAACTTTATCGAGCTGGATTCCATCAACCCCGTGCCCGCCTGCGCTTGCCCTCGCAAGTGCTATGGCGCGTTTTGTATCCGCCTCTACAAACAGCTTCTTTTCCACGCAGCGCGCCTTGATGCGAGGCAATTCTTCAACGAAACGGCTAAACCCACCAAAAAACGCAAGGTGCTGCTCGAATACCAACACAGTTTCCGACAACCCAAGGCGGTGAGGAAACGCACCGCCCGCCATTACCGCACAAGTAAGAAGGTCCTTTGCGCCAGGCATGCTTTTGCGCGTGGTCAGAACTTCGCATTCAGGGTTTACCGCATGAACCGCATCGACCATACTGCGTGTTTTCGTAGCAACGGCCGACAAATGATCGAACACGTTAAGGCACACTTTCCAAGCGGCATGCAAATCCGCCGCTGCTCCCCGCACCGTAAAGAAGGTCTGACCCGCTGAGACCAATTGCCCGTCTTTGCTGGATGTCAGAACCTCACAATCGAGATTTCGCATAATGCGTCGAGCGATTTCGGTGCCGGCAAGCACACCTTGACGGTACCATTAGCGGAAACGAAGCAAACGATGGCGCAGGCGTTCTTTCTTCCGCGTATTTCTACAACCCATACACCCTGTGCGCCGCCACCCCAAACGTAGGCACTGCCGAAAAGCCGGGCTTATTCCTTAAGAACACCACCATAACCAACAACAAAGCGAACCAGGACGAAGGCTATGGCGCCGGCGTGCTTGCAATGAAGATGAAATCACCTGCCGCAGCTGAAATTCGCGACGCAAGATAAAGAAGAATAGCGCCGCGGTAGGCGGCGGCGTTGCATCGTATGGTAACTTCACCAGCTTGACCATCGACGGATGCACCATCACGGGCAACGAGGCAACAAATTACGGCGGAGGCTTTGCGGCGGAATCGAATTCCGGTGAAGGTGCAGGCACCACCATCACCAACACCAAGCTGTGCAACAACATCGCAGACAAGGCGGCTTCCGATGTCTACCTGAACGGCTCTGTTGCAAAATTGTCAGCCGCAAAAGACATGGACGAGCTTTACCTGGGCAAACCCGATGACGTGACCAACAAAAAGATTGACGGTTGGTATCTTGACAACGAAAATGCCCGCTACACAACGCAGGCAAAAGAGCAGCGCAATGAGTACGCCAACTACGCCAGCATCGGCTCCGATGGCAAGGTTTGCCTGGTTGCCGCCGCAAAACCGTCTTTGGTGAAAATCACCTTCGCGAATGAAGACGGCACCACCATCTATAGCGAAGACTAGTACGAAATAGGCACGAAAGCAGACCAAATTACGGTACCCACTCCTACGAAACCGTCCGACGACAAGTACGACTACGTGTTCGATTCATGGCACACCGCGATCGAAGATGTCACGGGTGACGTTGTTTACAAGGCTCAATTCAAAAAAGTCTTCAAGAACTTCAGCGCTAAGTACACGTTCAACAGCACCTCTTCCGACAAACAGCTGCCAAGCGAGGTTTTAGCGGTACTTCCTAAAGACACAAACAACTATGTGTATAACGATGCAGTAAACGCTATTACACCATCCCAGACAACTGTAGATGTTGCCAACGGCACCTGGATTTTTATGGGCTACGACAGGGATTCAGCCATCGCCGATATGACCACGGCAGATTCAGAAGGCAATGTAACCTTCACCGGCTCCTGGAAATTCGTTGAGAAGAGCGACACTCCGTCCGAGCCAGACAATAGCGATCAGAGCGGAGCAAATGGCAGCGATAAGTCGCAGGTCAACTCTAACGACAAATCAGGAACTGCGCAGGAGGCAGATTCGCCTTCTCCCAACACGGCAGACGGCACAAGTGTCGGTTTTTGTTACACCTTTCTTGTAGCCGCAATTGTGGCGCTGGGAAGTGCCGTGTATGCAAATAGCAGGATAAGGCGTAGACGAAACTATTAATTGTGATCCGCATCCACAGAGTTGCAGAAGGTCCAAATCGATTTCGGAGCAAATGCATTACCCAATCAGGGAAAAAGTTCCCAACTGGATATAAATAACAGATATGAAATATGCGCCGTGCTAACTACGACGTATTCCAACCGAATTCAAAAGAGCTCTGCATGGATCCCAATAAGCGCCCTGCATCATTTGCTGCATCAACACCGTTGACGTTATGACCGCTGAAGTTCCCGAGCTTGACTGGGCGCTGTTGAAGCGCATCACTGCACGCGTTACCGCCGAAGTTCCCGGCATCTGCCGCGTCTGCTACGACCTGACGCCTAAGCCCGTTGGCACTGTAGAATGGGAGTAGCGGGAACTGGTTTCTGAACTCGCATTTTGGTGCTGCCAAGTACCGCCTGATACTGTTTCGGCATCGCCGCAGAGCAAAGCAACCAGCGAAATAACGGGAATACATAGAAGCGAAAATCGGTTTCCGCAGTTTCGGTAACCTCGAATACCACCGAATGGCGCCGCGTATCTTGCCGTATTTGGGCATTTTGAGCAATTGCCTGAATGATTAATTATTCAGGCAATTTTGCTTTGAGACACGGGGCACTGCGGGACTTTTGAGCCGCATGCCCTCGTAGGAGAACGACCCTGTCCCGCCTTATATGCCGTGCAGCGAACAACGAGCTTCGCAACAGTATCATCGAGCCCCAGGCCCCGCGTAGGCGCCAAATTAAGTCGGCACCATCGGGTTGCAGCGAAGCAGCGGCAATCCCCACATGGGCACTTGACGGTGACGTAACGTCGCGCGCGATAATAGATTGCTAAACGACTTTGCGATTCCGCGTGCGAGAGGAGCACGGCATGCCTGCACACAAAGATGGTCTGATGACAGTTGGCGAACTCGCCCGGCGCGTGGGCGTGACCGTGCGCACCATCCAGTACTACGACCAAAAGGGCCTGCTGCACCCCAGCTCCAAAAGCGAGCAAAACCAGCGCCTCTATTCGACTGACGACGAGGAGCGCCTCTATCGCATCCTCACCCTCAAGTTCCTCGGCTTCTCGCTCACGCAGATCAAGGAAGCAGAGGGCATCGACGACTGCCAGAAGCTCTCCGGCGCGCTTGACCATCGCATGTACGAGCTGGAACGCGAGAGCATGGAGATCCTGCGTAACATCAACACCATCAGCAACCTCAAAGAGCACCTGACTGCAAGCGAGAGCGTGCGGTGGAGCGACTTCGCCCAAGCCATCAGCGATATGCAGAACCGTGAGGACGTGCTGTGGATGGCAATCAACGGGGAAGGCTGCGACGAGAGCAGCGTCCCAGAGCTCACCCACGAGGTGATCGACCGCTGGCACGAGCTCATGGGCGACACCATCGAGGCCATGCACGACGGCGTGCAGCCCCGAGACGAGCGCGGCCGCGAGCTGGCAGCGCGCTTCGAGCGCCTCGGCGGCATGCCCAGCGCCCTGACCGGCCTCAAGCGCCTTGCCAACCAGCGCACACAAGGCCCCAAGAAGTACGGTCGAGACTTCTACGCGGGCATCCAACGCAGAACGCTCAGCTTCCTCAAAGACGCGCTCGAGGCGCTGCACGAGTAGGCGTGACACGCGACCCACTCATACTTGCAGAAGTACAAGTTGTTCCTGTCAATGAAAAACCAGGCCCCAAACAGGGAGCTCGACCAGATCACAGCCTTGATCGGCATGCCGCGCCGCTCGCCAACTTTTTCTCGTGCAGCACTTGACCATGACGTAGCGTCGCCCGTTAACATCCTCACTCGGTTTCGAGAGAGGAAAGACGATGATCGTTTCATGGATGACGACCAACAAGTGCAACCTCAGGTGCGAGCACTGCTATCAGGACGCAGCGGACTGCGACAGCCGCGAGCTAACAACGGTCGAGGGCAAGGCGATGATCGAGCAGATCGCGCGCGCCGGCTTCAAAATCATGATTTTCAGCGGCGGTGAGCCGCTCATGCGCGATGACATCTTCGAGCTCGTGGCGCACGCCGCGGCCCAGGGTCTGCGCCCTGTGTTTGGCAGCAACGGCACGCTGATCACCGACGAGGTCGCACGCAAACTCAAGGAGGCCGGTGCGTGCTCCATGGGCATCAGCATCGACAGCCTCGACGCGGCAAAGCACGACGCCTTCCGCGGCGTTGCGGGCGCCCACGCAGACACCCTCGCAGGCATCGAGGCATGCAAGCGCGCGGGCCTCGACTTCCAGATCCACACCACCGTGGTCAACTGGAACCGCAACGAGATATGCGACATCACGGACTTTGCGCAAAGCATCGGCGCGGTCAACCACTCGATTTTCTTTCTCATCCCCGTGGGGCGCGGCAAGTACATCGAGGAGACGAGCCTCAAGGTACTCGAGAACGAAGCGCTGCTCCAAGACATCATGCGCAAGGCTGCAGACGTCGACATCGACGTCAAACCCACCTGCGCGCCGCAGTTCACGCGCGTCGCCGACCAGCTCGGCATCCCAACCCGCTACACACGCGGCTGCCTGGCCGGCCTCACCTACTGCGTTATCGGCAGCGAGGGCATCGTGCGCCCATGTGCGTACATGACCGAGAACGCCGGCGATGTGCGCGAACAACCCTTCGATGAGATCTGGGCAACGAGCCCCGTGTTCAAGCGTCTGCGCACGCAGGCTTACGGCGGCAACTGCGGCGAGTGCGAGCACAACAAGCATTGCGGCGGCTGCAGGGCACGCGCGGCGTACTACCACGACGGCGACTACATGGCACAAGACGACTACTGCGCCTACGGGCAGAAGCTCGGCTGCATGGGCGCCTAAGCTCTGACGACAAGAGCCCGCTGCTCGACAGCGACACGAGACCGGCGAGCAATCAACCAACGAAAACCAGCGGCGCCACGATCGGCAGCCGCACCAACGAAACAAGGAGAATCGCATGAAGAGAATCGCAACAAAGACCTGCGCATGGATGTGTGCACTGGTCCTGGCGACAAGTGGGAGCGCGATGGTCGGATGCTCTGGCAATAGCTCTGGTAACGACGGCGCGCAGCAGGGCGCGACAAGCCAGGAGGCCGGCTACACCTTCACGGACGATCTGGGCAACCAGGTAACCGTAAGCTCCCACGACCGCGTCGTCGCGGGCATGGGAAGCTTTGCGAACATCTGGGAGCTTGCCGGCGGCACGCTCGTCGGCGCGTCCAGCGATGCATTTTCCGATTACCACATCGAATCCAAGGCGGAAAAGGTCGGCGATTTCTCTTCTCTCAACGCGGAGTCCATCATCGCCCTCGATCCTGACTTCGTCATCCTAACTGGTGCAAACTCCGGCCGCGGCGGCGGCGTCGCACAGACCGACCTCAAGGACACCCTGCAGGCGGCAGGCATCGCCGTGGCGTACTTCAACGTGACCACCTTCGACGACTACCTGCGCATGCTCAAAACCTGCTGCGATATCACTGGTGACACCAAGGCATACGAAGAAAACGGCACTAACGTCGCCGAGAACATTGCCGCCATCAAGAAGAAGGCCGAGGGCAAGAGCGCCGGCAGCGTCGCGGTGCTGACCACGTACTCTGGCGGCACGCGCGTCCAGGCTTCCTCGACCCAAACCGGCACCATGCTCGCCGAGCTGGGCGCGAGCAACATCACCGACGCCGACAAGAGCCTGCTGTCCGACTACAGCCTGGAGTCCCTGGTCAAGGCCGACCCCGATTTCATCTTCCTGCTGCCGATGGGCGACTCCGACGAGGCAGCGCAAAAGGCCCTCAAGGACCAGACCACGGCTAACCCGGCTTGGAAGGAGCTCACCGCCGTTAAGAAGGGTCACGTCATCACGCTCGACCCCAAGCTGTTCCTCTACAAACCCAACAACAACTGGGATGACGCGTACGAGGAGCTGTACAAGGCCCTCTACGAGGACCAACACGAGCAGAAGTAGCACCTGATCTTGAAGGAAATACAGACAACAAGCTTACACGGGGAGCGCAGGCATGCCTTGCAAGCAAACAGACGATTCGTGGTGGCAATGGTTTCCGCAGCGGTGCTGCTGGGATGCACCGCGGTGCTCGGCATCGTTATCGGCTCGACCTCCGTCGGCATAAATGACGTGCTCGCGCTCGCCTTTGGCGCGGATACCGAGCAGACAGCGGCAAACGTCATCTGGAACATCCGCCTGCCGCGCGTGCTCGCCGCGCTTCTTGCCGGCGCCGCGCTCGCGCAGGCAGGTGCGCTCATCCAAGCTGCGCTCGACAACCCCCTCGCCAGCCCGAACATAATCGGTGTGAACGCTGGCTCGGGTTTCTTCGTGCTGCTGGCGGCGTGCACGTTCCCCAACGCCTTTGGGCTCGCTCCCGTAGCGGCCTTCCTCGGCGCGCTGTGCGTGGCGGGGCTCATCTTTGCTGTAGCGGGCCTTGGGGGCTCGTCACGCCTCACCGTCGTGCTCGCCGGCATGGCGTTCACGTCGATCTTCACTGCAGGCATGAACACGATCCTCATCGTGAATCCGGACGCCTACGTGGGAGCCTCCGGATTCTTAATCGGCGGCCTGTCCGGCGTCAAACTGGACGAGCTCATCGTCCCCAGCTGCGCGATCTGCACGGTGCTGGTGCTCGGCCTGTTGCAGGGCACGCAGCTCAACCTGCTCTCGCTGGGCGAGCATCAGGCGCACTCCCTGGGCCTCAACGTCCGACGCACACGACTTGTCGCGCTGGTGTCTGCCGCCGCGCTCGCGGGTTGCGCAGTGAGCTTTGCAGGTCTCATCGGATTCGTGGGGCTCATCGTCCCGCACGCGGTCCGCACGCTGGTGGGCCACGACAACCGCCGCGTCCTTGCGATGGCGCCGCTGTTGGGCGGGCTGCTGGTGTGCCTGTGCGATCTGCTCGCCCGAACGATGTTCTCCCCATATGAGATTCCCGTCGGCATTGTCTTGTCGCTACTAGGCGGGCCATTCTTCGTCTACCTTATCTTGCGCTGCGGGAAGGGAGGCCTCAATGGCTAGCGTGCAGCTGAGCGACGTGTCCTTTGGCTACGGCGAGCATGCCTTGTTCAGCGAGCTGACCCTCGAGCTTGCTGAAGGCAAGGTAACAAGCATCATCGGCCCCAACGGCTGCGGCAAATCATCGCTGCTTAAGCTTGCAAGCGGCATCTGCAAGCCCTGGAAGGGCAGCATCAGTGTGATGGGGCGCGATGTCAGCGCGCTTTCTTCCAAAGAGCGCGCGCGTCTGTTAAGTTTGTTGACGCAGGAGCACGCCGCACCGCCCATGAGCGTGCGACGATTGGTGGCCTGTGGTAGGTACCCACATCACGGGATACTCGCGACGATAGATGCTGCCGATTACGAAGCAGTGGAGCGGGCGCTTGAGGCGTGTAGGCTGGCAGACCTTGCCGAGCGCCAGGTAGCCGAGCTTTCCGGCGGCCAGCGGCAACGCGCCTTCATCGCCATGGTCCTGGCGCAAGACACGCCCGTTGTGCTCTTCGACGAGCCGACCTCGTTTCTCGACGTGTCCGCGTGCTACGAGGTAATGGAGCTGATGCGCTCGCTCAAAGAGGAACATGGCAAAACCGTCGTCGCGGTGATCCATGACATCGATTTGGCGCTCAGGTACTCCGACGAGGTATGCGTCATGCGTGATGGCAAGCTACTAGCCCAAGGAGCGCCGCAAGAGGCCGAAGTGCTAGCGGCGGTCGAAGACGCCTTCGACGTACGCATTGAGCTGCTTCACGGCGAGCTGGGAAGCTTGTACGCGCTGTGGCGGCGCTAGCAGCGCTGAGGATCGCAAGCCGAAGGCAGGCGCCAGGGCGCGCGTGGACACGGTAACGACGCCTCTCATGTACCGGGACCCGCCTGTCTGGTGCCTCGGCGAAGTCCACAGCGGCCGAAGCCTCGGAGAATACGTGCTGCTAACACCACTGCCCCTCGACTTCCATGAGACTCGCTCGCGACAGGCGCAGCATCAATTCCCTCGAACGGAAAGATTGCACAACCCTGTAGCGGCGCTTGATCTCGCGTTTGGCACTCTGCTGGACTTTGTCGGAACGGAGCTTGGCAATGTGCCTTTGGGAATGTCGTAGGCGCCTGCGCAGGGTCTTCCCTTTCGGAGCCAACCACGTTGCGGTCCAGAACGTTTTTGCGCCTTTCTTTTGATGGACGCATTTTCTCGAATCGCGCATCTTTGCCCTCGTATTTTAATTCCAACCAAGGCATGAAGGGCGCCATTGCGGTGAATTAGGCTAACTAGCGAGCTCATTAGCCAGAGCGGCAATCTGGGCACGCGCAGCATCATCTACTGAACCACGCACGGTAACAACCGTTTCCGCAAACTCGATACCGGCCATCTGTTCCATCTGCGCACGCATTGCCTTGGCGGCTACTGGAGCCCAGGTGCCAGATTCGATGAAGGCCACCTTGCGGTTTTGATACGCGTGCTCGGCAAGCGTATGGATGAACGTGGTCATAAACGGGAAGATATCCCCCGCATACGTGAGGCTTGCAAGCACCAAACGATCGTAGCGAAATGCATCCTCCACTGCTTCGGCCATATCATCACGCGCCAGATCAAAGAGCGAAACGGTTTGTCCTCTTTCCTCAAGGGCACGTGCCAGCTCTTCTGCAGCCTGCTTGGTGTGGCCGTATACGCTGGCATAGGCAATGGCTACGCCGCTGTTTTCGGGCTCGTAATGCGCCCATGTGGTGTACGTTTCCACGTAATACGCCAGATTTTCAGAGAGCACAGGGCCATGAAGCGGACAGATGCATTCGACATCAAACGCAGCAACCTTCTGCAGAACAGCCTGTACGTTCTTGCCGAACTTGCCTACGATTCCAAAATAATAGCGGCGCGCTTCGCAAGCCCAGCCTTCGGGATCTTCGATATCGTTTGCGCCGAACTTGCCAAAGGCATCCGCGGAAAACAGCACTTTGTCTTGCGAATCGTAGGAAAACATGACTTCGGGCCAATGCACGTTGGCAGCGCCGATAAAACGAAGCGTGCGATCGCCAAGATCAAGCTCAAAGCCTTCCTTGCATACAATCTGGCGATCGGAGAAATCGGTGCCAAAATAGGCAGCCATCATCTTGAAGGCCATCTTCGAAGCCACAATCTGCGCGTCAGGATAGCGGTCCATGAACGCAACGATGCCAGCCGAATGGTCGGGCTCCATATGATGCACCACAAGGTAATCAGGCGTGCGCCCATCAAGAGCGGTTTCAACGTTACCCAGCCATTCGTCAACGAAACGAGCATCAACCGTGTCAGCTACCGCCACCTTTTCGGCGATAACAACGTAGCTGTTGTACGCCATGCCGTTTTCGCGAACATCGTACTGCCCTTCAAACAAATCGATATCGTGATCGTTTACGCCTACATACCTGATAGTTCCGGTTACCTGCATGGATATCTCCGATCCCCGATGATTGTGATCGCTCTGCTTATAGCAAACGACTTAGCTGCGATGCTTGCCCTGCCAATGAAGTCATTTTAAAACGCCGAATACGTTAGCTTTGAAATGTTAATAACACGATACGCGAATAGGGCATTCTACCCTATTCGCTAAAGGGGAACGCGTCATTTCGACCAGTCGAAGCACCAAAACCCCAAAAGAAAAGGAAGCTGATTAACCCGCTCCTTGAACCGAAAGGCTGTATTTGTTTTTCATTGCAAGTTGCTGTTGCTGCAAAATGCAAAACCAGCAAGACTAGGCTTCACGTTCGATTTCGGTGACGCATTCGTTTTTAATGGCGCCCACCAAGGCTTGCAGCGCATCAACTACGCGTGGACGAATATCGCCACCAATAAGGACGTACATAATGTCGTCACCTACCGCAAGTTCACCATTTGCAAGCCAGACGCGCACATAGCCGATGCCAGGCATAGCAAGGGCGTTTTCGATAGCAGCCTGAACCTTAGCGGCATCGTAGCTGAACAGCATGCCACCCACCTTTCGGCCAGGAGCCACCCCATCGGTTTCAACACCGCGCGCTTCCGCTTTCGGCGTAGTACGCACTACGCCATTATGCGTTAAGTACATACCACATTCCGCGGCGGCAGGGTCGGCCTTCGCCTGACGCAGCCAAGCATCAACAGAGGGAGCCGTTTTACTAGTATCGAGCATTGGTTTCTCCTTAAGCTTTCACAAAGCAATATGCCGCCAAAAGCCTTAATCCATGTTTTTCGCCTTATCTTTCTTCGACTTCTTCATGCCAGGCTTAAACACCGAAAGGGCAAATAGCGCAACAATGCACACGAGCATTGCGCCCACCGTTGCCGTCGAAAACGGCAGCAATGCAAAGCCAACAATAACAACAATGCTCAGAACCCACTTCGCCACCAGCCAACTATGCTTGGCGAACCCCCATGAAGTCAGGACGCCATATAGCACTGCCGTTGCCATAAGAAACGGAATACATGGCACGATGAATTGCGAACGAAACGCATCAATGGTCACAGGCGCATCAAGGCTTGTCAATCCTAGCGCCGCGCCGTCGCTGAGGGTCAGAACAAATAGAACGGCAAACCCACCGAGCCAGACAGATGCAGCAAAAAGATGAACAAGATCAATGGTTCGTTTTACCGTTCGACTTGCTTTAGGAAGCTCCATGATCACCGATCGTCCCCACCTACTCGTTTGAGCTCAGTAGCCCCTGTTCAGCGTCACAGCCATCCATAAAAGGATGCTACGCTCTTTCGCGTGACAAAGTTTCGATTATTCTAGCATCCACCAATCATGAAACCAGGATGCTTGCACGGAAGGTGTTTTTCGTGCGCAAAGCCTTACTATTTTTCCGAAACCCTGTTTGAAGCCCCAGGGCAAAGAACAACACTGAAACAGCTAGATTTCCCCGATGCGTTTCCTAGAGACCGATGATGAGGCCGCCACGTTCGGCATAGTAACTGCAAAGGCCACTGGTAGGAATAATCTCAATCTCGGAATTACCCCACAGCCGCAAGATGTTTTCCTTCAATGTTTGCGCGACGGCGAGATTATGCAATGGCTAATGGCAACTCGCCCACCGGCAAATCCCCGTTCCTTCATGCGGTCAATAAGTTCGCGAACGGTCTTTTTCGTTCCTCGGGCTTTGCCCTCGACGACAATCGTGCCCTCTTCGCTTGCAGTGCCAATTCCCCACATGCCTAATGCCCTTGCAAGGAAACCGATTATTTTGCCCATGCGGCCGTTTTTAATAAGGTTGTCGAAGGAGGAAAGCGCAAAAAGGATCTTGGTTCTTTCAAGGAAGGTATTGGCGCGGGCAACCGCCTCGTCAAAATCAATGCCCTCTCGAGCGAGCCTTTCAAGTTCATGCACGCAAAGAACAAGCGATCCACTCGCTATCTGCACCATAGGATCTCGCCAACACTGAAATCAGCAAAACCGCCTCTTAAGCTAAGGTAAATACCGCGCTGGGGCGCTGGAATTCCCACAAAGGGCACTTAGGCTTACATTCCCTAATGAGTCACACGATGCAAGATGCATTCCGCTGCGATGCTAACAGCGATTTCCTCAGGCGTCTCCGCCTTAATATCCAAGCCAACGGGCATATGGACCGTGTCCAGTAGCTCCTCGGACACACCTGCATCCAGCAAACGCTGACGCGCTACGGCAATCTTTCGGCGCGAACCCATGAAGCCTACGTATGCCAAAGGCTGGCGAAGCGCCTGCTCCAGGATGGCGTAATCGTACGCATGGCTATACGTCATAATGAAAACGTAATCGCGCTCATCGAAAGACAAAGACGAAGCAATATCTTCGTAATCACCCAAGATAATCTGCTCTGCGTCAGGGTAATCTTCGGATTGGGCAAACTCAGGGCGACACTCAAAAAGAGTGCAAGCGAAGCCCACCTGTGCAAGGGCTGCAATGGTGGCATGACCCACATGACCTCCCCCAAACACAATGGCGCGCACAGGAATTGAAACGGGCGTTGCAAAAAACCCATCGATGACACGCTTCTGCTTCAAGCCGACAAGCTTCTTGCCCGACAAGCTGCACTCCCCCGCCACAAGTTCGCCCCGCTCATCGAACAAAGCAACGGTACCCTTAAATGGCGAGCCACCCTCACGGCACTCCAATGCAAGATACGCAGGGGTGCGCCGCTCGAAGCACTTCAGCAACTGGCTTGCCACCTGGGTCCAAGCGTCATCTTCCGCACATATAGGAACATACAAAAGAACAGCATCACCACCGCAAACCATACCTATGCTGTTTTCGGCTTGGGGTCTAAGAGCAAGATCTTCCACGCGACAAACGTCCTTGCCAAGCATGGTGCGCGCTTCGGCAATGGCATGGCCTTCAATTGCGCCACCGCCAATAGTGCCGCAAACAAGCCCCGCTTTAGAAACAAGCATCTGAGACCCCGCATTGCGCGGCGTGGAACCCCTGCTCCCTACTACGGTAACCAATACAACATCATGCCCTGCACCCAAAGCCTCTACAATATGTTCTGCGATATCGCGCATGATTCACCTTGCCGTTATTGTCGATTGCCGAGTATGCCACTTAAACACAAAATAGCTTCCAATACGCCACCTGCTACCGACAAACCTTTGTCGGAAACCAGCCGGCAATAGCAAGCATCACCGCGGGGATCCACATCACCGCACTTCAAGCCTTTAGAAACGCGCACGCCATCGGCTATCAATCCTCGAAGCACACCCGTAAGCATAGCCACTACAGGAGCATCTCCCACATAAGCAACGATTTGCCCCTCTTCGACATGATCGCCAATCGCGCAAACACCGCGAAACAGGCCATCCGCCGGAGCGCGCAAAACGCGTTCGCCCGCAAAGCCGCCCACAAGACCAGGCACAGCAGTATTCGGAAGCGCTGAACCTTCGTAATAAGTTCGTCCGAGAGTGTGACCGCGCATGGTTTCCACTACCGCATGGCAGTCTTTCCCTGCAGTGAAGCCAGGGCCCACGCCCACTACAACGGAAGCCATGCCTATGGAAGTGCCTAAATTACGTTTTGCCAAAATGGCATCAACAACCACATCGGGCTTAAGCTCAATACAGCGGCAATCAGGATCGATCAAAACAGGTATGGCATTTTTTCGTTCAAGAACTTCCTTCGCCTGAACGACATCCCGGACGCGAATTGCCAAAACACCCTCCACCTGCATTTGCCCCAAACGCACCGCTTCACTAAAAGCGACGGTACGACGTACGGTAAGCGGCTGCTCAATTTCGGTCATAACAACCGAAATGCCGCACTTCCACAGCCGAAGGGCGATAGCGGTAGCGATATCACCAGCTCCACGGATTATCGCAAGCACCGGAACTCACCGTTCTTAAGACTTCCTGCAACTACAGGCGTTTTACACCGCAAGGCAATACGCTCGGCCAACCGCCATTGGACAGGGTCCTCCACCTTGTTGATAAGCAGTATGTCATGAAAGCTCTCGGCATTCAAAACTGCAGCAACCGCTTCAGGCGTTACCTGGCTTTCTACCGAAATTCCAGCTAGTTCCGCATAGCGGTCAGGGCGATGGCATATTTCCGAAACAGGCAAACCCACACCGTCAACACCTGCCACACATACCACTGAGCTTGCGCACTCGGGAATAACCGGCTCATATTCAGCGTGCGCCTTCAAGGGAAGCATTTTCGCGCCATCGGCTTCCACCAGCACATAGTCGGTCAAGCTTAGCAGCTCGGGAAAAGCCAAGGAAGATTGAGTCATCTTTCCTGTTTCCTCTTGGATTGATCCAACACATACCACAGGGCTGCCTGAAAGAGCCTCTTGCACTTCACCGAGAGAAGGATCGATCAAAGCCGGACACCACTCCGGCGTCATCATCTTTGTGCTGGTAGCAACAATTACACGGGCTTGCGCAGACAGCTCATTAGCAAGCACGCGCAAAAGCGTTGTTTTACCACCGCCACCGATTATGGCTGTAAGGCCAGGTTGGATATGCAAATAGTCGCAAAGGATGGTTATTCCTCCGGTTTCGCAAGCAGGATATGTTCCGGCAAAATCGGTAACTCGCGATGCCAAACGCCTGTTGCTCGATAAATCGCTTGAGTGATCGCAGGTGCGGGGGTATTGATGACGATTTCACCAATAGATTTCGCGCCGAACGGCCCGGTAGGCTCATACGAATTCTCGAATTCCACGTTGATGCGCCCCGTATCCAAACGGGTAGGCAAACGATACGTGAACAAACTCGATTCGCGAATTCTACCTGTTGCAGTCCGGGTTACGTCTTCCATAAGCGTATGGCCGATACCCTGGACGATGCCACCTTCAACCTGGACACGCGCCAAGGCAGGGTTGATGGGAATACCGCAATCAACCACAGCGGCATAGTTAAGCACTTCTACCACGCCGGTTTCACGATCCAGCTCGATTTCTGCCATGCCCACCATAAACGGCGGCGGGGAAACGGGCGAAGAGTGCATAGCGGTAGCCTCGGGAGCCTCGCGGTTGCTGCACTGGCTCTTAACAGCAATCTCTTGCAAGGAAACCTTCTTGCCTGTGCCTTCCTGCAATACGCACCCGCCTTCAAACCGCAGCTCCTCGGGCTCGCATTCGAGAATGTCGGCGGCAATCGTGCACAGCTTTTCCTTTAGCTGAGTGCATGCCTTTTCAACGGCCATACCCGTAACGTAGGTGGTAGAAGAAGCATACGAACCGGAATCGTACGGGGAAGCATCGGTATCGGCACCGAATACGGAAACATTTTCAACGGAGCACTCCATATGCTCAGCGACCATCTGGGCAAGAATGGTGTCACAGCCCGTGCCCATATCGGCAGCACCAATAAGCATCATGAACGAACCGTCATCGTTCAGCTTGACGGTAACAGAACCGACATCGATGCCGGAAATGCCAGAACCCTGCATGGACATGCCTACGCCAGCAGCGCGCACTTTGCCATTACCCATTTCACGTACTGGGTACTTTGCTTTCCAATCAAACAATTCAGCGCAACGCTCCATGCAGCGATCGAGCGCGCAGGAATAAGTAACCTCGCCATAGTAAGCAGGCATGGCCATGCCCTCACGCACCATGTTCTGCTCGCGAATGGCGATAGGATCTATGCCCAGCTTTTCAGCAAGTTCGTTCACCGTGGTTTCAACAGCGAACTGACCCTGCGTCGCGCCAAAGCCACGATATGCACCAGAAGGCTGCATATTCGTGTACACCACATCAGCGGTGAACTTGAAGGCTTCGAGCGACCCCGTATACAGCGGAATGGATTTGTGACCAGTTAAGCCAACCGTGGCCCAGCCATGTTCGCCATACGCACCTGAATTAGAAAGCGTGTTAACAGCCAGTGCGCGAATGCGCCCATCGTTGTTGGCGCCCAAACGCACAGAGATTTCCATTTCGTGGCGCGGAGAGCCACAGGTCTGCGCTTCCTTGCGCGAAAAAATACACATTGCAGGGCGTCCGGTTTTCATGGTGACAAACGCAGGATACACCTCACAAACCGCAGTCTGCTTTGCCCCAAAGCCGCCACCGATACGCGGCTTTTCTACGCGAATGCGGCTTTTCGGAATGCCCAATGCGTTGGACAGAATGCGACGCACATGAAATACGATCTGCGTAGAGGAAATAACATGCAAGCGGCCATAGCGGTCAAGCTGAGTAAAAGTACGGAACGTTTCCATCATGGCCTGGTTGTAGGCTTTCGTATGGTAGGTACGCTCCAGCACAATATCGCAATCTGCAAGCACCGCCTCCACGTCGCCATCGGCATCGGCGGTGCCACCTACCAAGTTGCGAGCGTTGTCTCCACCCAGGTCGCACAGCATATGCCAGTTGTCTTCGGGGTGCACCAGCACAGGGTTGTCTTTGGCGGCGCGGAAATCCAACACCGGTTCCAGCACGTTATACGTAACCTTAATGCGCCCAAGGGCCTTTTCGGCGGCTTCTTCAGTTTCGGCGGCAACGATAGCAACCACGTCACCCACAAACCGCACATGACGGTCGATAATTAGGCGGTCGTACGGGCTGGTTTCAGGGTACGTTTGACCCGCGTTTGAAAAACGCTCGTTAGGCACATCTTCCCACGTGTACACATCCACAACACCAGGAAGCTTCTTGGCCTTTGAGACATCGATGGTTTCAACAATGGCATTGGCGTGAGGGCTTCGAAGCAATTTCACCACCAACGCATCGGGGGCAATATCGTCGGTGTAAACAGGCTTGCCCAGCAACAACTGCAGCGAGTCCTTTTTTCGAACGGACTTGCCCACAGATTGGTATTCGGGTCTATTCACGTTCAGCCTCCTGCGATTTCCTGCTGTTCAAGAAGTTGCGAATACCGCGTTGCTGGCCCACGTAACCCGAGCAACGACACAGATTTCCGCTAAGGTATGCCAGGATTTCCTCATCCGTGGGATCGGGGTTTTCGCGAAGCAAAGCAATGGTGTTCATCACAAAGCCGGGGTTGCAAAAGCCACACTGCTCGGCGCCTTGGTCGGCAATGTAACCCACAAACTCAGAAGCCTCTTCCTGCAATCCCTCCAAGGTATACACACTATGGCCATCCGCACGAGCGGCCAGCATTGAGCAAGACAAAACAGGCTGGTCGTCAAGCAGCACTGTGCACAAACCGCAGCTCGACGTTTCGCACCCACGCTTAACGCTAAAACAGTTATGAGCGCGGACGAAATCAATCAAAAGCATATCAGCTGGGATATCGTCGGAAACCATCTTTCCATTCAGTTTGATTTTGATTTCCATTACAACACCTCCCCCAAAGCCATTAGGGTACGGCGTGTAAGCACTGGGACCAACGCCTTACGATACTCGGCGCTACCCCACATGTTTCCCGACACAGGAACGGTGTTCGCAGCATACTCAGCAAAAGAGGCAGCACTTTCTTCCGTAATACCGTTAGCCAAGATGCCCTGATCGTCGCGAAGAATCATGGCGCGCGCAGGACGCGACCCCACTACCACGCGATATTCATCGCCCAACTTCGCCGCAGCACAGTTGAGCGAAGGCAAATCAGTGCGCTGTTTACGTACCGCCTGATAGGCAAATGCGCCAGGCTGCTTTTTCACAATGAGCCGCACCAGAAGGTCCTTGTCGTACTTCATGCCCACGAATTCTTCCAAGGGGACTATGCCGCCCTCAAAAAGCTCGACGTAGCTGTCCATAGCCATAAAAAGTGCAACGATGTCAGAGAAGCCCATGCGGCGCCATAAGCTCCCGCCCAACGTAGCGCCATTGCGGAACTGCACGCCCACAATATCCTTGAACGCAGCTTCAACCGCACCGCAAGAATAAGCGGCTAAACCAGGGTGCTTTTCCATTTGCCGCAGCGTAACCATAGCGCCAATGCGGAACTCGTTTTCGGTTTCCTCTATTTTGTCCAAGCCCAAATCGCACAAGTCGATAGCGGTACCGAAAGAGTGCTTCCCCATTTTTAGCCACATCATGCCAGCAACGATGCGATGGCGCTTTTTCTGGTTCAACTCCCAGGCCTCTTCCAGGCTCTGTGGACGTACGTATTTCTGAAAGGTGATGATGATACTCACCCCATCACTAGAACTTTACATAGATATTCTTATTATACTTTGAACCGATAGCTATCCGCTTAGAGGGCAAATCCAACCACCGAATTCGCAAAGGGAACTATTGCCATGCCATACCTTGCCAAGCAAACAACAATGAAGCACGGATGCATCATCATGGCATCGGGTATGGGCACTCGATTTGGGGGCAATAAGCTCATGGCCAAGCTAAACGGCATACCGCTTATTCAATACGTAATTCAGGCAACTGAAAGCCGCTTCGAACAACGTGTGGTGGTTACTCGCCCTAACGATGTAACCAAGCTGTGCCACGAACTAGGTGTTGCAGTGGCACTGCACAACAAGCCGCATCGGAATGATACGGTCCGTTTGGGCATGGACGCCATAGGCAAATGCGACACCGTTACCTTTTTCCAGGCAGACCAACCGCTTATCAGCCCAAGCTCTATTACCGCCCTTTTATGCGCCGCAGAAAACACCCCTGAATACATATGGCGCGCTAGTTTCGAAGGCGCGCCAGGCGCCCCCGTGCTATTCCCCTCCTGGACATTCGACGAACTACGAACGCTCCCATCCGGCAAAGGCGGCGGCTATGTCGCCAAACAGCACAAAGAATTAGTGAGATGCATCGAGGTTTCAAGCAGATGGGAACTCTTCGATGTTGATACGCCTGCAGATCTGATCCTTTTGCAGAAGCACCTAGGCCTCTAACGGGCGCAAAATTGCACCAGGACAATAATAACCCCGTCTTACTTAGTTGTGCTCGCTAATTGGACACAACCAAAGACAGGTCTCAACCGAGGGCCACACACTCTAAGAAACACCCACCTAACAACAAGCAGGCACACGCTCGGAACGGCATCCACAAACACCCGTACAGAAACCTCTCCGCCAAACTAAACATGCTTTTCGCGAAAAAAACGCCCAGATGGATGAATTATCCACCTGGGCGCAAAGTAAACCAGAATAGCTAATGCCTAGTTGTCCGAATCTTTCTTAAGAAGGGTCGAATCCTTCGGGAGCACGATATTCAAAAGGATGGCCACCGCAGCTGCAGCAACAATGCCGGAACCACCAAAGATAAGGCTTACCATCTCGGGCGCACCAGCCAGAACGGCAGGATTAGCGCCAATGCCGTAGCCCAAGCCAAGAGCAACCGAAACGATGCTTAGATTACGAGAGGTGAGCGGATCACGCGTAATAAGCTGAATACCACTTACCACAATAGAGGCGAACATGATAACAGCAGCGCCGCCAAGAACTGACTGAGGCATGATCGAAATCACTGCCGCCAGCTTCGGGCACAAGCCGCACAGAATCAAGAAAAGGGCGCCGCACGCCAAAGCTTTGCGATTAACCATCTTAGTCATGGCAACCAAGCCGACATTCTGGCTGAAAGACGTATTGGGCAAAACGCCGAACAAAGCAGCGAACGTTGAGCCGATACCGTCGCAAACAACGCCACCGGAAAGCTCCTTGTCGGTTGCTTCGCGATCCATGCCACCCTGGGTTACACCCGAGATGTCGCCAACCGTTTCAACAGCCGTGACAATGAACATAACCAGCACAGGAGCAATAGCTCGCATATCAAACACAGGAGCAACGGGCATCAAAGCCGGAACGGCAAACCAGGACGCTTCAGCCACTTTATCCCAATTCAGAACCCAAGCTTTGGTGTACTCAACGCCTTCGGCGGTAACACCCGTAGTTGGCAGAACCAAGCCCATAATGCCCGCAACGATATAACCCACGATAATGCCGGCCAAAATCGAAGAAGCGCTCACAAAACCCGTGGTGGCGTGCTTAACCGCCAAGATGACGATCAAAACAACCAGCGCCAAACACAGGTTTTCAAGAGAACCAAAGTCAACCGCGCTGTTACCGCCGCCAAAAGCATTAACGCCAACACTAATAAGGCTCAAGCCGATGGAAAGCACAACGGTACCCGTGACGATAGACGGGAAGAATCTGCGAAGCGGCTTTAAAAAGAAGCCCAGAACGGCTTCGAACAAACCACCGATGAGCGAAGCACCCATGATGGCGCCATATGCAACAAGACCGCCGCCCATAGATGCGGCAACGGAATTGAACACGCCGATGAAGCCGGACGACGTGCCCATAATAATAGGTACTCTGCCGCCCACAGGGCCGATGCCGAACAGCTGAACCAACGTTACCACGCCAGCAATCAGCATGGCGTTCTGCAGCAGCGCCAACTGAATTTCCGCGAATTCGGCGGTGGCCAAACCGCAAACGCCCGTCACGATGAGCAGCGGTGTTAAGTTACCCACAAACATGGCCAGCACATGTTGCAGGCCCAATGGAACCGCCTGCGTAAGTGGAATATCGCCCTCGAACGAGAAAACTCCCAACGACCTGCCATTACCAGTGGTTTCTTCCGAAGAACCTTCTGCACGCCCTTCTTCCTTTGCGTGCAGCGGATTCTCCTGTTTTTCTTCGACCACTCACATCCCCCTTCCAAAAGGATAGTAATGGAAAAAAAAATATCACCCAATTGTTACGTTTAAAAGCTTGATCGTAGAATTCCTACACCGCTGTTCAATCTTTACGACCATAGAGCAGAGCCATCATTTTGAAAGGTTCGCCGATCTCACCTACCAAGACCAGCACTTGCACCCGTCAAACAAACGCATTCGTTGCACGCCTTGATGGTTTTTAATCTGTTCAACCGACCAGAACTACTTTTGAAGCAGCTATCGATTCCCGCCATCATTCCATCTAAATGAACTTCCCCGTAACGCTTTCAGGGCACTTTCGTACAGCCTCTTGTGTACCGCAAACAACAATTCTACCGCCCTCTTCACCGCCGCCAGGACCCATGTCAATAATGCAATCAGCGGAACGAATGACATCAAGGTCATGCTCAATCACGACAACCGTTGCCCCCTTGGCAATCAACGCATCGAACACCTGCAGCAACGTTTCGACATCCCTAGGGTGAAGGCCAATAGTAGGCTCATCGAATACGAAAACCGAATCGGCCTGTTCCCTGCCCATTTCACTTGCCAGTTTTAGCCGCTGCGCTTCACCACCAGACAGCGAGGGAGTCTCTTCGCCAAGCGTAAGATATCCCAGCCCCAAATCTCGAAGAGTTTCAAGTTTCGGCCGTACGGAATTGAGGTTCTGGCAAAAGACTACCGCCTCGTTTACATCCATATTCATAAGCTCGGGCAAAGAACGCTCCTCGCCCTGCTTGTTTTTGTAACGAACTTGATTTGCCTGTTTTCGATATCTTGACCCACGACATTCCGGACAAGGAATATCAACATCTGGAAGAAATTGAACATCAAGCGATATGGTTCCAGTGCCATCGCAAACGGGACACCTGAGGCTTCCTGTGTTGTAAGAAAAATCGCCCGCTTTGAGACCGAGCTCCTTAGCATCTGCCGTTCTTGCATACGTCCTTCGCAACGCATCATGCACATTGGCATAGGTGGCAACGGTTGAACGCACGTTAGCACCGATGGGCGTTGCGTCGATCAGCTTCACATGACTGATGCCTTCCGCCTGGATGGAAGAAACATGGCTTGGCATGGGTTTACCGTAACAAAGCGCCTCCAGGCCAGGAATAAGGCTCTCCAGCACCATGGTGGTTTTGCCCGAGCCAGAAACCCCCGTAATTACCGTTAGCTGATGCTTGGGTATGCGCACCGAAAGCGGCTTTACGGTATGGATCGAACCAGTTTCCATGCGAATAAGGTCTTCCGAATCGGCAGCAGACCGTTTTAAGCATTCATCAACCGCTGCCGCACCAGATAGGTAGGGTCCTATTACAGAATTCGGGCTGCCTTCGATACCCCTCACGGTGCCTTGGGCAATAACCGTTCCTCCTTCGGCGCCTGCACCCGGACCCATTTCGATAAGCCAGTCCGATTCCTTGAGAATCTGAGTGTCATGGTCAACGAGCAAAACGGAGTTTCCGTCCCGCACAAGATCGTGCATTACGCCGTTCAATCCGACAATATTCGCAGGATGTAATCCGATAGAGGGCTCGTCAAGAACATACAACACGCCCGTTGTACGATTGCGCACTGCTCGTGCCAACTGCATGCGCTGACGTTCGCCTGTAGAAAGCGTGGACGAAGCCCTATCAAGCGTTAGGTATCCAAGACCCAACTCCATTAGCCGAGCAGCAACTTCCTCATACGACTCGCAGATACTCTGAGCCATAGCGCGCATTTCGTTCGGTAGGGCATCGGGCACGCGCTTGACCCACGCTATGGAATCCTTCAATGTCATTTGACAGGCATCCGCTAACGATATGCCCATCAATCGTGGTGCTCGAGCTTCTTCGGAAAGCCTTGTACCGCGGCATTCTGGACATATCTCTTCTTTCAAAAACTTCTCAACGCGCTTCATGCCCTTGTCGTCCTTGACCTTATTGAGGGCGTTGAGCACTGTTGCAGTTGCGCTGTAGTAAGTCATGTTCAGCTCGCCGGCCGAAGCGCTGTCTTTATTTTTCGGGACGTAAAAGATATGACGTTTTTCCATCGGGCCGTCATAAACGATTTCCTTTTCCCTATCGGAAAGCTCGCAAAAAGGAATATCGGTACGTACGCCCATTTCCCGACAGACATCAGTCATCAGCGACCACATAAGGGAATTCCAAGGCGCAACAGCGCCTTCGTCTATGGTTTTGCTCTTATCGGGGATAAGCGTCGATCGATCGACAGTTCGAACCATTCCCGTTCCTCCACAATACTTGCAAGCTCCCGCGGAATTGAAGGCAAGATCCTCTGCCCCAGGCGCGAAAAAATGCTCGCCGCATTCCGGACAAACCAGTTCACCATCCATTGCCGCAACATTAATACTGGGCTCTACATAGTGACCGTTGGGACAACGATGGCTGGAAAGGCGCGAGAACATCAGCCTTAAACTGTTCAGCAGTTCCGTTCCTGTGCCGAAGGTGGAACGAATACCGGGAACTGAAGGCCTTTGATGCAAAGCCAACGCCGCCGGCACATAGAGAACCTCATCAACATCAGCTCGAGCTGCCTGCGTCATCCTTCTTCTGGTGTACGTGGAAAGCGATTCGAGATAACGCCGTGAACCTTCAGCGTACAGAACCCCCAGCGCCAACGAGCTCTTTCCCGATCCGGATACACCCGCAATGCCAACGATGCCGCCCAAAGGAATATCGACATCAACATTTTTCAGGTTATGAACCCGAGCTCCCCTAACTTTTATGCTGGTTGGCGTCTGTTCAGCATCCATTTGACTGTCCCCATCCATAGTCTTTCGCCTTTATCCGATATATCGCAGCGTTTTCGCCGTATGGCTCCTTTTCAAGTTCGGCAGTGCGAATCCACTATTGCACTCCTGCTCAAACGCAACATCGCTTATACCCGCTGAGTCGAAACGCACAGGCCTGCACTACCTGAACTCTGTTTCCTCGCATAAGCTTACCAACTTCCCAACCAGGTGGACGATCAGCTTATCTATGCTGGAAACAAATAAGGCTGGCGACGTTTCCGTCAGCCAGCCCCACATTCCTTAGAGCAAGAGCATTAATTGCTGTGGCCGCCATGGCAACATGCACCATGTTCGTGGCCATGCCCCTGACACTCATCATGAGCCTGTGCGTGACCCTGACATTTCCCATGCGCATGTGGGTGACCATGATGGCATTCCCCGTGGCTATGCCCATGATGATCGCAAGCTGGCATGGTGCTCTTTTCAAGAATACCAGCCAGCAGGCACGATACGGCATCGTCCGCCAATCCAGACAGTCCACCATACAGTTCGATGCCTTGAGCTGCAAGCGCACTTTGGGCGCCGCCACCAATACCACCACACAGAAGAACATCGACATCATTTCCCTTAAGAAAGCCCGCCAAAGCCCCATGGCCAGAACCTTGAGTATCGACTACCTGCATTGCCACGACCCGGCCGTTGTCAATGTCATACAATTTGAATGCCTGAGTCCTTCCAAAATGTTGGAAAATTTCGCCATTTTCGTACGCTACTGCAACCCGCATAAGAGCCTCCTTCTTCTTGGGATTGCTTGCAAATTTAAAATCGGCGCTACCACATGGAGGAAACGCAACGTTACCGCCCTCAATGCACAGTCGCTTACCGTTCACCAAACTGTCAGCAACTTTCGAACGAGCCCGTTCGTATATACCCGTTACCGTGGTTCGCGAAACACCCATATGAGCCGCCGCTTCTTCCTGGCTCATTTTCTCTAAATCGAGAAGTCGTATTACCTCAAATTCGTCATAGGCAAGCTCCACGGTATCCCCTGTGGGAATACCATCAGGAACGAATCCAACGAATTCGGGCACGATGCCCACGAACCGAGTTCTTCCTTTTCGTCCCGCCATAGCATTTCCTTTTCTGACATATGTCACTATTTAGTCTAGAAGGCCAACCGTACTGGTCAATCCAATTTTCGACATATGTCAACTTTAATCCGCAAACGGCGGGTTGGGCAAATGCGTACCGAGCTATAAGAAATGCTTCGGTCGCGCCTTCGACGAAACAATCATGGGATTACAATGTTCGCCAAACATTATCTGCAGAAAGCAGGACACTATGACCCAATCACGCTATTCAATTCTATTCAGCAGCAACACCGGAAACACCAAGCTGCTTGCGGAAGCTATCCGCAAAGCATTGCCCGCAGCGTACTGCGACTATTTTGGCGATTGTGCGGCAAACGAGCCCGAGTCGGACATGGTCTACGTAGGCTTCTGGACCAATAAAGGAATTGCCGACGACAACGCCTTAAATCTTTTAAAAACGCTAAGAAACAAGAAAATATTCCTGTTCGGAACCGCAGGATTCGGAGGCAGCGAAGCCTATTTCAAGCGCATCCTGGATAAAACCAAGGAATCCCTCGATGCAAGTAATGCCGTTGTCGGGGAATTCATGTGCCAAGGCAAGATGCCCCAATCCGTACGAGAGCGCTACGAGAAGATGAAAGAGCAGCCCAATCACATGCCCAACATTGATGCAATGATCGAAAATTTCGACAAAGCACTAGCCCATCCCGACGATAACGATCTGAATGCGCTCAAGCAACTTGTGGCAAACAACGCGCAATAAGCAGCAAATTGACCAGACAAGCAAGATCATCAGCGGCGGCTAAAGGATTCCCTTAGCCGCCGTTTTATACGATTCGCCAATTAGGACGACCCCAATCTCGACCATCACGCGCTAGAGGTCCCAGCTGAACAACAATCGTTAAGTTAAAGCGTTATCCAAATGCATAACGCGTATCAAACCCAACAGACGTTGGATTTCCGCTCCTCTACCCAGCACTCATTACGATATCTATCCGTTGGGGCAATCCACTCATCGTGAAAACAAAAATTGAGGCGTTTTTGCAACTTTTTTGCGATTAGGGGCTCACTTCCATCTGTTCTCGGAGCTTGAACCCTGCGCGGCGTCTAAACTGGAATCGAAGCTGGAATCAGTGTCCGTAGCAGCAGAATCGCCGCCGTCGGCGGACGCATATTCCTGTGCCGCTTCAGTTGCTGCCTGCGCCTGACGCATATTGGTCAGGTTGCTGGTCAACGTCGTGGGCAAGCACAGGGTGAACGCCATGAAGACGGCAAAAACCTTGTAGCCCATCGATTCTTTCAGCGTTCGCTTTGCATGATGCGAGTTCATATGTTGTGCCCTTCCGCAAGCCAACTATGCATTGCATAGCCGGCCGATTCGCGCAGAGTAGAGGCTCTTCCGATAACGAGTGCCCTCTCTGCGTACGGTGATTCAATTATTCAATCATCTGCTTGAATCTCTGGGCTGGCCCTACCGCCCCTTCTAAAAACAAGGGATGACGCTGATCACGCTGCATGACCGGCGATAGTATCCTGCTGCCCAGAAATACGCATAATTTTATGATTTTATAACTTTTAGCGATCTTGAGACATCTTTCCTTGCCCGTATCCAGATATGAGCAAATCAAAGTCCGTAAGACACCCAAACAGGTGATGCGAAGCACCTGAAGCAGACAGTAAGAAAGCGTGCTCTCACCTGCGGGAAACACTCTATGCGCGTTTCCTTCATTGACGCCTCACCGTATTCCATGGCTTCGCTGCAATACTTCGCCATAATCGGAGCTTTACTGCTCATCCCCTATCGCGAGAAAGCCCCTAAGGGCACCATGTAATGCAATCAGATGAAATATGGCTCCCACATCGCCACGGTTGGATAGGATGGGCGATACGCAACCCACTTCGTACATTCAATGCTTTTCTAAACCCCTTGCCGAAAGGAATGCAATGGCTGAACCTACACCCCGTGATACCCTGCTCGATCATGCATACGAGATCGCGGACAAATACGGCCTTGCAGCCCTTTCAGTAAGGGGGCTTGCATCAGACTGCAACGTGAGCGTTGGAACCATCTACAATCATTTTGCTTCGAAGGGCGAGCTCACCACAGCTACCACAGCGCTCTATTTCAAGCGCGCGTTCTACACCGATTTCTGCCACCCCACGAAAGGTGAACGTTATCTGGATTTCTGCAAGCGCATGTTCGACAGCATGGAAAAAACAATCCATCATTTCAGGGAGCACTGGCTTAAAGACTCCGAGGCACTGCCCACGGCAGAGAAGACCATCGCGCGATTCCGCGAAGAAAAACAGTTCGACCATATTTGCGAGGGTATGATCATTATCTTCAAAAACGACCCCTCCATCAGACACGATCTTCCTAGCCATGTCACCGCAGAAGCCGTTTCCAAGTTCACACTGCGCAACATCATCGCCGAATTGCGAAGCGAACAACCCGATTGCTCCCTCCTGTTTACCATGCTCGAACAAACCCTCTACGAACAATAGGGCCAACGCGAAATGCTGCATCTGAACATTAGCCCGTAGATGTTCAGATGCCACGCCTTCAAGATTGTTCTTGTCAAAGCAAAGCAATCAACTGCAAAGCACAATCTTGAAAGGAGCAAAAGATCATGGGAATCCAAGGTACCCCCAACATGGGAATGGTGATCTTTGCCGCTATTATCATTTCGCTTGCACTCGTCTTCTACACCATCGGCGTATTTGCCGAGCGCCGTTCTGGCACTTTAAGGCCAAAGCATCTGGCTTTCTTCTGGACTGGCTTCGCGTTTGACACTGCGGGAACCACCATCATGTCCATGGTCGCAGGCGAAACCGGTGGTGCAGGTTCTCCCCTCCATGCAATCACGGGAGTACTCGCGCTTTCGCTCATGCTCTTCCATGCGGTTTGGGCAACTGTTGTTGTTCTTCGCGGCAACGAGCGCTCCAGGGCCAACTTCCATCGTTTGAGCATTGGCGTGTGGCTGTTCTGGCTTGTCCCCTACGGCGTTGGCGTCATGCTCGGCGCACCGATGTTCCCGTTCTCCGATTCGATGGCACTTACCATTGCCGCATCTTTTGTTCTGATTCTGGGCATCTTCTTCTGCCTTAAGGCCAACAAAGCGCGCCTGCATCGATAGCGTGCAACGCTACCCCGAAGACGGCTGCTGGTTTCCTGGCGGCCGTCTTTTTGTTTCACCACAGCTGAAAAGCCCAAGAACTTCGAAGAGTACGAAGCCGTATGCGCTTTCCCGAGCAGAACTTGCCCCTGCAAGAAAGCACGAAACCAGGAATCCCCTTTCCGCCCAACGAAGAAGCTGCCCCTCCCGCACACTCGCGGCGCAATAAGGCTCGTCTGCAGAAGAAGCCCACAGCAATGGAAACAATGCAAATAAAGTCACATTCCGTTTGATCGCTTTCGCAATTAACTTAAGCTAACAACCGAGAATGCAACGGTTTCGCGCCCTAGGCGACGAGACAACGAATAAGGAGCTTGCTATGTACGACAACGGCCCAAAGCCCGGACGCAACGATGAATGCTGGTGCGGAAGCGGAAAGAAATACAAGAAATGCCACGGACCCATTGATAGCCGTCTCGAAGGTTATTATCTTGATGGGTACGAAGTAGTTCCCCGTTCGCTCCTTAAAAGCCCTGAAGAAATCGAGGGCATTAAGCGCTCGGCCGCTATCAATATCGGGGTACTCGATTATGTTGCCGAGCATATCAAGCCAGGCGTCACCACCGCCGAAATAGACAAGTGGATCTATGACTACACAGTTGAACGTGGGGGCATCCCTGCCGATCTTAACTTCGAGGGCTACCCCAACAGCGTTTGCACCTCGATCAACAGCGTAGTATGTCACGGCATCCCTAGCGACGACGATGTGCTCAAAGAGGGCGATATCGTTAACGTAGACTGCTCTACCATTTTGGACGGATACTACTCCGACTCTTCGCGTATGTTCTGCATCGGCGAAGTGAGCCCCGAGCGCAAAAAACTTGTCGATGTAACCTATGAAGCTGTTCAGCGCGGCCTAGCTGCAGTAAAACCCTGGGCAACCGTAGGCGACATCGCCCACGCCGTGCAAACGTATGCCGAAGAAAACGGCTTTAGTGTAGTGCGCGAATTCGGAGGTCACGGCATTGGAAACGATTTCCACGAAGACCCCTTCGTCTTCTTCGTGGGCGAACCTGGTGAAGGCGCGGTTCTTGCACCGGGCATGTGCTTCACCATTGAGCCTATGATCAACGCAGGCGGCCCCGAACTGAATATGGAAGATCCAAACGGCTGGACCGTCCGTACTAAAGATGGCTCGGATTCCGCCCAATGGGAGGTGCAACTCGTTGTAACCGAAGACGGATACGAGCTTATTTCCTGGTAAACGCACAATAGCAAAGAGATTTACGCTCACTTTACCCTGCTTCTCCTATGGGCAAAATGTTCCAACGAAACCAATACGGACCAAACTCGCCATCGTTCCTATACGGCTGCCAGATAGATCATTCTGGCAGCCGTATTTTTCCCTGCTGGATAGAGCCCGAACAACCCGCCAAGACTAACTGGCAGTGCCGTACGAAAGAAAAGGCCCGCCGAAGAATCATCTTCGGCGGGCCTCGCAAACTCGGTTGGCTGCCCTCCCTACATCAGGCCAGATACATCAATGCCCAATTCGCCACGCACGGCCTTTTCAACCGTCTCGAAAGCCAATGCATGATCTTCATGGCTTGCCATTCCCGAAATGGCCAAGGTGCCCACCATGCCCGCGCCCTTAATGCACAAGGGGAAGCAACCGCCTGCTGGCGCATAATTCTCATACGACATGCCGCGCCATTCGAAGGGATGGAGCCCCTGTTCACACCAGCACTCCCAAAAATATGAGCTTTGGTTGGTAGCGTAGGCAAGATTTTCTTTACGGCGAAGCCAGTTATCGCTTTCGGGTTTTGTGCCTGCCATTGAAAGCGAGAACAACGTACGGCGATTCAGCGTGATACGCGTTGCGACAGGCTTGCCCATTTCACGTGCTCGGCGAACCACGTAGAAGCCCATCTGAAGTGCAAGCTCTTCGTCGATCCGATCGAATTCGTACATGGTTTCCTGCTCTTTAATGCGTTCCATCAACGCTTCGATATTGTCAGTTTGCTCCATAGCGACCCCCTAATACTTCCCAAACCTATACTGCAAATTTTCCCAGAAACGAAACGAGCGCACCAGAGATCGGAAAGTGCAAAATTCACTTTGACTCGAGGGCATCACTCCGCAAAACCAAACTGATAGCACCATGCACCAGACGCAACAACCCAAATAGCCAGAGCCACAACAAACGAAAGCCCTCTTTCCTTTGCGGTAGAATTGCAGCCATGAAACCAATCGCACACATCCACACCGACATGCCGCAAAAATTCGGTATTCCCCGAAACAGCTTCCTTGCACCGCATTTACGGGGAACCATCATCTTCGAACCCGAGTTCGCCTTGAACTCAGCAGTTGAAGGAATGGAAGGCTTTACGTACCTATGGCTCATCTGGGAGTTCGAAAATGGAACCCCTGGTGGCACCGCCGCCGATATAGCCAACGACGTGCAATCCGATGATAAACGGGGCACCACGGAAAAATGGTTCCCAACAGTAAGACCACCACGCCTCGGGGGAACCAAGCGCAGGGGGGTATTTGCCACCCGCAGCCCCTTCCGTCCCAATCCCATCGGGCTTACCTGCGTAAAGCTAGAGCACGTAGAGCTCACCGAAAACGGTCCGGTCATTCATGTTCTGGGCGCCGATCTGCGCGATGGTACGCCTATCTTCGACATAAAGCCTTACATTCCCTTTGCCGACTGCCACCCCGACGCACAAGGCGGTTTCATCGACGAGACGCCTTGGCAAGAACTCACCGTTCACTGCCCCGCTAAACTGCTGCAAGCCATTCCCGAAGAAAAGCGCGAAGGCCTCCTTGAAGTGCTGGGTCAGGACCCACGTCGCGCAGGCAGCAAGCATGAACCCGAGCGTACGTATCATCTTGCCTATGCAGGGTTCGATATTGCCTTTACCGTAGATAATACAAATCTTTACGTTCATAGGATCGAACCCGCCATCGCCTAAGGCGTGAACGCGCCCCAAACCAAAAGAGGGAATGCGAAGTTTCGCATTCCCTCTAACTTTTAAGCAATTCGCCGATTGACTATTGCATTACAGCATATGAGCGCGCAGCTCTTCGCCAGACTTCGCAGAAAGATAAGCCGGCGCAATATCGAATACCGTTTTGCAACCATGGTTGCCCTCAGCAGAGAGACGAGCAACAGCGCGAGCATAGCAAGCCAACACACAAGCGGTGAACTCGGGGTTGGACTCAAGATCAAGCGAATATTCGATCTTGCAGTTCTTGTCGCCAGCAGTCTTACCAGTACGGATAACCATGCCCCCATGAGGTAGGCCAGCATGATCGCGATCGAGCTCCTCCTGGCTGATGAAGTTCACGGTAACGTCATATTCGTCAAAGTAGTTTGGCATTTCCACGATCTGCTTGGTTACCTCGGCAGGGTCAGCGCCCTCTTCCAAGACAACCCAACACTCACGCGTATGCTTTTCGCGCGTAGTAAGCTCGGGATTGGAGCCCGAACGAACCGCTTCCAGCGCCGCGGGAACGGGAATGGTGTATTGACGAGCATCGGCAACACCAGGAATGCGACGAAGCGCATCGGAATGCCCCTGAGAAACGCCGCGCCCCCAGAATGTGTAGTCGGCACCTTCTGGCAGGATGCAGTTTGCGTACAAACGGTTCAAGGAGAACAGGCCCGGATCCCAACCGCAAGAAATCAGGGCAGTTTTGCCAGCGCCCTTAGCTGCCTCATCAACGTTGGCAAAATGGGTGGGTATCTTCGCATGGGTATCGAAGGAATCTACCACATTGTACAGAGCAGCGTACTTCGGCGTCTGTTCAGGCAAATCGGTTGCGCTGCCGCCGCATAGGATCAAAACATCAATATCTTCATTGCCCGCCTCAAGATCCGCAGCCGAGCGAACTGCAACGCCAGGCGTTGCGATTGATACAGTTTCAGGATTGCGACGCGTATACACAGCGGCGAGTTCCATATCATCGTTTTGACGAACAGCAAGCTCAACGCCCTTGCCAAGATTTCCGTATCCCAAGATACCGATACGAATCATGCGGCTTCCTTTCTAACCAAGCCCAGCTACTAAAGCGGGGCAAACTCTCACGTAAGTGATTGTACGCTGCAAGCATTCAAGAAATGTTTTGAACGTATTAATACTACGGAAAACGAAACGAAATGGTTAACCGCTAGCAAGCAGTTTCGAGTAGATACGCGCACCTACGTCAATTCGATGGCCGAATGGGGAACCTACTATCAAGAGTTTGCCAACATGGCCTGAACGACCCACATCCATTATCTTTGCTAAAATAGTCAGCCTGATAAACCAGAAGCGTGGACTTTTCCAGACGCCTTTCGTCTCCTTTTCGCCACGCAACCGCAAAGCTGCATTCGCTCTTGCAATGCAGCGAAACGATTGCACAAAGGAGTTCACGTTGTCCCGGAATGCTCCCAAGCATAAGCCGTTCCCTACCGCCGCAGTTGATGCGGGCACTCGAACCAAAGCTGCTATCTTGGTGTTCTTCGGTGGTGCCTGCTACGGCTTCAACGCCACCTGCTACAAGCTTTCCTACGCATGGGGGTTCAGCTCCGCACAAATTGCCGCCGCACAAATGTGGGCGGGCTTCGCGTTGTTTGCCGTATTTCTCCTCTTTAATCGCACCCGAGGAGAAAAATGGGAAAAACTTGGCTGCACCAACACGCTGAAGCTTCTTGGCATCGGCGCCGTAACCTGCATTACCTCGATCTTCTACACCTATGCCATGAGCGTGTTGCCCGTTGCCTTAGCTCTCACGCTCTTGTTCCAATTCACCTGGATAGGCACGGTAATTCAAGTAATCATGACACACAGGCCACCTGCACTTAGCCAGGTGATATCGGCGGCGGTCATCGTGTTCGGAACGGTGTTCGCCAGCGGTCTGTATGCCACCGATCTTTCGAGTTGCAACCCCTGGGGCATCGCAGCCGGACTCCTTGCCGCCGTAAGCTGCGCTTCGTTCTTGGCCCTGTCTGGTCTGGTGCAGCCAAAATGCTCACAAGTCCAGCGAGGTTTGATTGTCTGTGGTGGCGCGGTGGTTATGTCGCACTTCATCTGCCCCGACTTCATCGTTTCGGGCGTGCTCTTGCAGGGCATTGCCCCCTTGGGCTTGATTGCCGGAGCATGTGGGTTCTTCCTGCCTATTCTGCTCTTAAGTATGGGTGCGCCCCATTTGCCCACAGGACTTACGTCCGTACTAGCCGCATCGGAGCTGCCGGCTGGGCTGTTCGTGGCAATGATAGTGCTAGGATCGCCCATCGGTGCCGTTGAATGGCTTGGGGTGGTCATCATCCTGTTTGGCATCTGCGTTTCGCAGCTTCAGCTCTTCCCCAATAGAGCGTTACGATAAACGAGTCTTTGCACGATAGTCTAAGACCCCAAGCAAAGCTGATAGAGCAGCAGCCCCACACGGTCTTTCGCTGCTATGCGATAGAATAGAATGGCTAAACTCAATGGCTTAAACCATCGATTAAAGGACAACCATGAGCATCAAAGAATTCACCACCGACGAGGCGCTGCTCAGCACGCCCTGCGAAAAAGCAACCGCCGAGGATGCCGCCGTGGCACAGGATCTGCTTGACACCTTGGCTTCGCTTGAAGGAGCAGCGTGCATACATGCAAACCAGATCGGGGTAACCAAGAGCTTGTTCGCTTATCTTGACGAGAACGACAACCCCCACGTCATGTACAACCCCACCATCCTTATCGGATTGGTACCCAAAAAGGAAACCGAGAGTTGCTTTACCCATGAAGAGCCAACTGTTAACACCCGTTATGAAAAGGTGAAGGTCTCTTACCAGGAACTGGTGGATGGCAAGCTTGTTTCCCGTAAGAAAGACTTCCATGGCTGGGTTGCTCAGCTTATCCAGCACATGGCAGACCACAGCAAGGGCAAACTCGTCTAGCGATAGTGCAAACACTGCAAAACGGCGTTGGAATCACCCGACGCCGTTTTTTTATTGGGAGTACTACCCACGAACAAGCGGCAACAATAATTCGATATCATGGATTTATGGAACAAACAGTAGAAATAGCTGGGCAAACGGTATCAATCCACTATAGTGGCAACACGTTGGTATCTTATGATCCTGTGGTGTATCTGCATAGCCTCAAAGGAAATGGCGGTGAAGTTTGGGGGCAGTGCCAATCGCTGAATTGCCCACCCTTTACTCTGATATCTATCCCAACCCCCAACTGGAACAACTCCCTAACGCCTTGGAAATGCGAGGGTCTTTTCGCAGAAGATAAGCCTTTCGAGGGAAACGCCCGACAGCACCTTCTTCAGCTTGAAACAATGGTCGCCCAAACCGAGCAGCATCTCGAAACAACGCCACATCATCGCTGCATTGCGGGCTATTCTCTGGCAGGGCTATTCGCTACTTGGGCACCGTTCAACACCACTCTCTTCGATGCTCTTGCAAGCGCATCGGGCTCGCTGTGGTATCCCGACTTCAGCGAATACGTATCAATCAATACCTTTGCGAAGAAACCTTTGTGCGCTTATTTTTCCCTCGGTACAAAAGAAGCAAAAACACCCAGCCGCCTTCTTCGCAGCGTTTCGCAAAGAACAAAAAGCGTTGTTTCGTCGTTTCAGGAAAAAGGCGTTGAAACCCTCTTTGAGTCAAATCCCGGAAACCACTTCAAAGAACCCGACCTGCGCATGGCCAAGGGTATCTGTTGGATGCTTCGCCAACTCAATCGATAGAACAGGTTTGTTAAACACATTCATGGTATTTGCGCTATAACACCTGATAAACCTTTATTTTTTATTATTTTCATATAAAGTGGCAGATGGATAGGCGCATCACAGCATCGAACCACTATATTCATGCCCACAGAACCATTAATGAAAGGCCCGTCATGGAATTCAAAGAAGTAGTTGAAGATCGTTACTCTTGCAAAAAGTTCAACGGCGAGCCCGTTGCCGAAAAGGCTCTGAAGGCTATCCTGGAAGCAGGGCGCGTGGCACCCACCGCAAAAAACTTGCAAGAACAGCATGTTTACGTGGTGCAATCGCCCGAGAAGCTTGCTCTTATCGATGAGCTTACCCCTTGTCGCTACGGCGCCACCACGGTACTTGTCGTAGCCTTCAACAAGGAAAACGTTTTCACCTATCCTGGCGGAACGCGCGACTCCGGCATCGAAGACGCCACCATTGTGGCTACGCACATGATGCTCGCCGCAAAGAACGCTGGCGCAGACAGCTGCTGGGTGAACTTCTTCAACCCAGAGGAAGTGGCAGAAAAACTGGAACTTCCCGAAAATGAAGAAGTACTGATGATGCTCGACCTGGGCTACGCCGCAGAAGATGGAAAGCCACTGCCGAACCATGCTAGCCGCAAGCCCCTCAGCGGCACCGTAACCTACCTCTAAACATCTCCCGCTGGGCTGTTCATGTAATCAATAAGATCCCGATACAACTCGAAGAGACCGCATTTCAACCAAGAAAGGCGGCCTCGCATAGTTATCGGACAACGTTGGCTCTTTACCCACGCTTGAGCGACTCAAGCGAAAACAGAAAATCCTGCAGCTCAAACAATGGGTGAACGCCGACCAACACCCGAAGACTAGCGTTTAGATCCCTGTCTACGGATGCCGCCCTTGCTTCCGGCAGCCTTGTTCGGCCCACGGCCCTGCGGTTTAAACGAGCTTCTTGGGGAACTTACCTTTCCCTCCTTATCGAAGCGAGCATCCTTACGCGAACGAGCACGCCCAGATGAAGCAGGTTGAGGCTTGTCCCCGCTTTCCTTTCCGCCGGAACCAAGCACTTCACCTCTTTTGCCGTATTTACCACGCTGTAAGGAACCAGTGCTTTTACCATGCTGACGCTTACCCCTAAAGTCGGAATCGGCAGCCGTCCCCTTCGAACAAGACCCCGCAGCAGAGCTGCCCCCTCGCCGCTTACTGCGCTGATCCTTGGCGCCCCTGGCTTGATTATTCGCTTTACGTGCCCCGCCCTTATCGGGACGCACCAGACATTTTTCGTCGTACCCAATAAGGTCTTCCCTGCCAGCCGCCTTCAGGGCCTCGATAACCAGCCTGCGATTCTTTGGGTTGCGGTACTGAATAAGCGCTCGCTGCATTGCTTTTTCATGAGGCGTGCGTGGGCAGTACACTTCTTCCATGGTGCGCGGGTCGACCCCTGCGAAATAGATACACGTGGAAATGGTGCTGGGCGTTGGATAGAAGTCCTGCACCTGTTCGGGGTTAAAGCCCATATCGCGGCAGAACTCCGCCAACTCTACAGCCTCTTTTAAGGTAGATCCGGGATGCGAGCTCATGAGATACGGAACCACGAACTGCTTGAGCCCAAGCTTCTTGTTGGCCACATCAAAGCGCCGCACAAATTCCTGGTAAGTGTCGTTGTTCGGCTTCCCCATCACCTTAAGCACTTCATCGCTCACATGCTCCGGCGCCAGACGAAGCTGCCCCGAAACATGATACTGAGATAGCTCATCTATGAATTCGTTGGCGTGCTTATCAAGAAGTACATAATCAGAGCGCAGGCCGCTGCGCACGAACACCTTTTTAACCCCAGGCAAGCTGCGCAACTCGCGCAGCACATTCAAATAATCGCGATTGTCCACCTGCAAACTTCTACAGGGCTTCGGTGCCAAACAGCGCTTTCCGCGGCATGCGCCTTTATCGAGTTGCTTGGGGCAAGCAGGCTTGCGGAAGTTCGCCGTCGGACCACCCACATCGTTGATATATCCCTTGAAATCGGGGTCTTGTGTGATAACCTCCGCTTCCTCAACCAGGCTTTCTTTACTGCGGCTTTGAATAATGCGACCCTGATGGAACGCCAAGGAGCAGAACGAGCACTCGCCAATACAACCCCGATTACTGGTTAGACTAAATTTCACTTCGCTGATTGCGGGAATGCCGCCAGCCGCTTCGTACATGGGATGATAGGTTCGCTCATACGGCAAACGATATACTGCATCGAATTCCGGGGTTGAAAGTGGAGTGCTCGGAGGATTCTGCACAATGTACAAGTTGTCCTGCTCGTAAGGTTCAACCAAACATTTGCCGCTGAATGGGTCAAGGTTGCGATACTGCAGACGGAAACTTTCAGCATATTTCAGCTTATCGACACGCATGCTTTCGAAGGAAGGCAGCGAAACGTATCCATCCATTACCCCTTCAAGGTTATGGGATCGAAATGCTGTGCCCTCAATCCAGGTGATTTGACCAATAGGGATCCCCGCATTCAGAGCATCAGCGATAGCAACAATCGATTTTTCGCCCATCCCATAGCTGATCATGTCAGCGCCACCGTCGAGCAGCACCGATCGTTTCAGCTTATCGGACCAGTAGTCGTAGTGCGCCAAGCGACGCAGCGAAGCCTCCACCCCACCCATAATAACCGGGGTGTCTTTATAGGTTCGTCGAATCAAATTACCGTAGACCACCGATGCATGGTCGGGACGCAAACCCATCTGTCCACCAGGGGAATAGAAATCGCGATTGCGATGCTTCTTTGCAACGGTGTAGTGGCACACCATAGAATCCATGTTTCCCGCGCTGACCAAAAACGCCAAGCGGGGCTCGCCGAACACATCGATGCTGGCGGGGTCATGCCAATCAGGCTGCGCAATAATGCCCACTTTGTAGCCATTTGCCTCAAGCAATCGGGTGATGATAGCCATACCGAAAGAAGAATGGTCCACGTACGCATCGCCACAGACGTACACAAAATCGCACTGGTCCCATCCGCGCTCTTCCATTTCTTTACGCGTAACCGGCAAAAAGGCCACGGCGTTCCTCCTTTGGTTCATTCAAGCGCTTCCATTTTATCGAATGCCCCTTAGCGTGCGAAAACAAGAGCTCTAGCACAGCAAAGCACTTCGGCATGCCGGCTCTTACCATGAAGAAGTATCGAGAGTAGACCGTACTGCCAGTATCATCGCTGCACGCCTTTTGCATTTCGGCTTCAAGGGCGCATTAGATTCGTACAGCAACCCTAATCGCATTGACTTCGCCAGGCAAAGCCTAGCCAAATAGTCTCAATGCAACAAGATTTTCCTTCGCCCTAAAACGCAATCCGGATACAGAAGCGGAAGGGCTGCTGGGGCGCTATACCATATTTCTTTTTTTACGGTGTACCACGCATTTCCCACATTACGCATCCAGCATGTGTTACACTTGCTTTGCACCCGAGGGCTAACGCCCATTTTTTAGTCGCATTCAAAGAGTGGCAAGTCGGCCCCTCCGTGATTATCGGAGCATTTTTCAGCGACTTACATACTTCACTACAACTGAATAAGAAAAAAGATATGCAGCCCGCCAAGGGATACGTGCATCTTTTTTTCGCTTTGGCTGTTCAGGCCTAGCTCGGTCCTATCCCGAGCTTGTCTCGGCGTACCTTGATGCATCCACCGATGCCGTGGCTTTAGTTTGGCACGTCCAAGACCAAAGCTTCACGCCACTATTCCTTTCCGGCGAGTTTGCAGCAGCTTGAAAACCGCATACCACCCACCTATGCATGGCTCAGCCATGCCCAAAAGAAAGGACTAAATCATGGACCAAACATCAACCTATTCCCCACTCGTAATGCAGGAAACCTCGGATGGCCTGCGTCTATACGACATACGAGACGAAATGCTCGCTGCTCGCGAAATAGAAATCACTGGCGCAATTGACGCCGGATCGGTTTCAACCGCTATTCGCTGCCTTCTGCATCTTCAGAAAGAAGACCAGCAATTGCCTATCACCCTCTACATCAACAGCCCCGGCGGAGAAGTTCAATCCGGCCTTGCGCTGTATGACGTAATGCAGGCCGTCAGCTGCCCGATTCACACGGTATGCCTCGGAATGGCAGCAAGCATGGCAGCATTGCTATTCATCGCGGGAGACCAACGCGAAATGCTGCCCCACAGCCGCGTGATGATCCACGATCCGCTTATTGGCGGCGGAATCGGTGGCAGCGCACTGTCCGTAAAAGCTCGCGCCGATGACCTGATGAGAATCCGCGACATTACCGCACAGGTTATCTCCCAGCACACGGGAATGAACCTCGAAGAGGTCTTCGAGCTAACAGCGAAAGACACCTATTTCGAAGCAGAAGAAGCCATAGCCAACGGCATGGCAGATCGCATCATCACGAGTCTTTAAAAGGATAAGCATATTAGGTTCGCGGTCCCATACCGCAACCAGCACGCAACGCTAAGGAGAGCACATGAAATCGAACATCACTTCAGCAGCTAACGACCGAGCAGCCTATCAGGGAAACATCGTCCTCACCAAACATATCGCCGCCAATACCGACAGTTGGCAAACAGGAATGAACAACAACATCCTTGTGCTAGGTTGCTCTGGCAGCGGTAAAACCCGCAATCACCTCAAACCCAATCTGATGCAGTGCCAAGGGTCCTATATTGTGCTAGACACGAAAGGGATCCTCTATAACGAAATGGGAGCTTACCTCGCCCTGCAAGGCTACAAAGTAGATCAGCTTGACTTCACCACCATGGGTGGCACCTGCGGATACGATCCCTTGCATCAGGTCCGCATCGAAAACGGCAAACCAAACCAGCAAGACATCATCGCCATTGCAAGCGCCATTTGCCCGAAAGAAGCGCAGCAGTCCGATCCCTTCTGGGGACTTGCCGCAGCTAATTATCTATCGAGCTATATCGCCTATGTGTTCGAGGCATTGCCCGAACGCGAGTGGACCATGGCTTCGGTTATCAAGCTATTCGAAAGTGGCAGCGGCAAAATCCAGCACCTCTTTAACGATCTGGCAATGCATAACCCCGATAGTTATGCTGCATCTCTCTATAACCGGTCAAAAGCCACCTGCGGCGCCGAAAAGATGCACTCAAGCATCCTGGGCATTATCGCTGCAAATCTATTGCCGTTCGGATTCGAGGGAGCGCTCAATTCTTACGCCAACCCCAACCGCATCGACTTCAGCTCGTTTGGACGAGAGAAGCGCGCCCTGTTCGTAACCATCGACGACATAGATCACAGCCTCGAGGGACTTACCAGCCTCTTCATCGAACAGGCTTTTACCCGCCTTTGCAGCAGCGCCGATCGCGACTACACCGAGCACAGGCTCCCCATTCCCGTGCGCTTCATCCTGGACGATTTCGCAAACCTGAACATTCCACATATCGATGATATGCTGGCGGTTATACGCAGCCGCGAAATCAGCGCAACGATAATCTGCCAAACGGTGAGCCAGCTAGAAGCACGCTATGGCATGGCGGCGGCAAACTCCATCATAGGAAACTGCGACCGCCACCTGCTTCTAGCGGTCCAAGACGAAGCAACCGCCCGCTACTTCAGCCTCAGGGCCAACAAACCAGCGTTCACCCTGCTCGAAACGCCCGCTGATTCCTGGTGGTATTTCGAACGAGGCAAACGCGGCGTGCGCGACAACGCCTACCGTCTCGAGGAGCACCCCGAGTACCCCTTTCTTCAGGCTATTTGCGAATGCAAACATCAAATAAGCCAAGATGGCCAATTCAAGCTCCGCTTTGAAGAGGAAGCGACTCTGGCCAACGAGTGCCCAACCGATGCCGACCCCACCATAAACACCGATTTCTTCGCCGCGTAAGGAGGCACCTATGAATCCGAACCAGAACAAATGCACTCTTGATCAGCTTCTCGAACATGCAGAATCTCAATCTCTCGAAGACCGGCAAACAAGGTTTCGCACCGAGCGCTTAGAGGAATTCAAAGGATCGGAAATCTATCTGGACAACGCAAGCTTTTTGATCGAACTCGTTGAACCCTTACGACAGCTGTTACCCACCAAAGAAGAGTTCGATTCATACGCATACGGAAAGCCCTTTCCGCAAAACAACGACAAAACGCTTGAAGGTATGCGAAGGATCAAAAACCCCGCTATCGTCATGGTTGATGAGGCCCGCCGCTGCGAAAGGGACGATTTCCACTCTTGGAGCAACATGAGCGATGAATGCTGGAATGGATTGCTTGAGAGTGTCGATTTCATCAAGGACTTCTGGGAGGTAAACGAATCGGCAAACACGCTTGAACTCGCAAAAGCCATTATCCTGCACACTGTTCTCTATGACGACGGGTTAAAGGACGAAGTGTTCCACAAGGCATCCGAAATGGTACGTATCATGACGATTCCCGCCAGCGACCTAAAAGCATGGAAGGACAACCTTCCCGAATAGACAGACGAGCCCCGCCTTGCGCATAATGCCCACCCTGGCAGCAACCAAGGCCGAAACAGGCACCAAACGAAACGGTGCTTTTGCCGCAAAGGAAGTGCGTCAGCGGACGCACTTCCTTTCGCATGCAATGACGCTACAAAGAAGAGCTCGTCGGATACGTAAAAGACCAGATAGCGCACTATTCAGAATAGGTTTGCCGAGCCGGTCCTATTCAGTACCGATCCTCACAACATCGAGGAGCTCAGACAACGCATTTGCCCCGGGAGCTACCGCAGCAATGCCGTCAGGCGTGAAACGCTGTTTCAGAGCCCACGATGACTGCTGCAAACTCTCTAAATAGTACGATTGCGTCCTACCGCATAACAGCCACAAGGCATCCACCGAAGCACCCTTGACGCCACACATTTCCAGTTTGTATTTGCGCAAGCACTCCAACATGCAACTCTTGGCATCGTTTTCCGAGCCATCGAACTTCACCGCTGACACCTTGCGGAACTTGGCGTCGAGCACGAGCGTCCTTGTGCCTTCGCATGATTCGTGGACTATGAGGTAATCAGGCGTCCAATAAGAATCGAAACCTGCAGAGGTCAACGTGGTTCGATGCAGCGAAATACCATGTTCCTCGCGCTCGTCACCATAAATAACCGGCTGGTAATACAGCGTTATACGCTCATCGCCACGCACCAGGCGAAACACCGTTGCAACCTGGGTTTCATTCTGAAAGTAGCGCGAGTCTAGGCTATAGTGCGCCTGTTCGATAGGGTTAGCATCCAATGAACTGTTAGGCGAAAACCCTCTACCATGCAAAGCGGATAGCAGTTCGTAGAGCACATAATATTCGTAGAGCTTGTCCATCTTCCAGGTGTGCAGAACCATGCCATCACGCTGCATCTGAAATTCGCCAAACGCATCCCATGCCCGCATGAGAGCGTGAATTTCCGCATAAGCAGGGATTTCCTGGAATGTCTTGGTACGCTTCGGCAGCCTATAACGGATGCTGCGCACATCGGGCAACGCACGATCAAGCGCCTTGGCTATGCTGCGCATTCTTTTACGGAGGGCAATTGCTTTGCGCAAAAGAGGATGCTCCCGTTCAAAGCATGACCTCAACATCAAGAGCGCCGGAATCAGACCCTCGCCGTCATTAAGCCCTTCCAGGCGACTGATCATGGCTTCGATATGGACAATATCATCCTGTGCTCCCTCAATGATGCGGCCAAGCGCCGCAGCAATCTCTTCGGCGTAAGAAAAAAGCGCTCGATTCTCCTTGGTGTCAAATGTCTTCCTGGGGCGCTCGGTACGCATACGGGCGGGAACAACATACCTGCCATTAATACGTAAGGGCGTTTTCGCATCCGTCGCGTGAAGCACATCAGGATTACTCGCCAACCAGAGCAATTCCTCGCGCCCCAAACGGCGCATTTGAAGAGGCGAAACCATGACGTCCGTCTTCACGGTACGACAATGAGCATGGGTGCAGAAATAATTGAGGTTTGCCTCGTATCCGCGAACCGCCCTTTCGCAAAGAGCAAGAAACGAGGAAAGCGATTCAGAGGAATCGGAAACCGTGCCCGACTCCACCAAGGCATATCTGCTTTCTCGAGCTTGGCCCTCACCGAACATCCACCGAACTGCCTCGTCGTCACTTCCCGAGATCAGAGTGTCAACCATACCCAGCACGGAAGCCTCTTGGTCATCCTTATCGCAGGCGCAAGCGATGTCCTTCGTTGAGAGAACCCGCAGACCTTCCCCAGCCAAACCCACGTGAAGGGAAACCGATGCGAAGCCGTAGGTCATAGAAAAAGGAAACCACTCATCTCCCCTCTCAAAATGCAGCTGGTAAAGATGCAGCTGGGAGCCGTGGACTTCTTCAACATGGTTTGCAACCATGCGAGCGCATAGAGCTATAGGCTCCTCTCCGTTGACCGACCATAAGATGCTCTCCTCTTCGGACGAGCCGAGAGGAGCATCGGTAGCCAATAGAGCACGATACCTATGCGATTCATGGACGATGCCTTCTGCGGCAAGATCCAAGGAAGCGGGTGCATAGTTTTCGAGCAGAGGAAAATCAACGCGGTCACTGCTCGACGCATCCACCAAACGCAGCACCCAATTGTAAGAGCCTTTACGCAAAGTACTGGTAATAGCCACTGTCTTCGCCAGTCTCAAGCATGTGATCGACACGAGCCTTGGTCAACGGAAGATTGCTTACCAAGGAAAGTTCTTCGAGCAGAGCCCCTAAGCGCTCTTCGGTACCCGAAAGAACCGGAAGCACTTTTTGCGCAATGGCGTAATCAACGGGAGCATATTGCGTTTGCGCGGACGAGCAATCCATAACGCTCGCCGCTGTGCAAGCGTATGAAAGCATCATTTTCTGGCTACGCGGACTTACGGGGTAGCGATGACGAGCACATAGCTCGACCACTTCCTTCAGCTTCGCTTCAAGCTCAACACTTAACAAGGCATTGCTCCTTGGGCCGAAAGCCGCCTGAAGAGCCTGATACGAATAGACACTCGCGTCCTTGTAGTTGAAGGGAGCCAAGGGATCGCCAAGGTCATCCAAATCTAAAGCTTGCGGATCGAGGGTAACCACCCAGCTGCGGTCCAAGAAACGAGGCGACAACTCCTCGGTTGTATGGTCGAAGTTTACGGTCGCGATAAAGCGCAAGTAGCTCGGAACTTTGAAGGAATGGTTTCCGCCCAAAGAAAGCTCGAACGAACCACCACGGAAGGAATCGCAAGCGCGCAAAAACGGCGACCAATAATGTTCGATAGAGCTGAGGTTTGCCTCATCGAGCAGGAACAGATAGGGCACCGCATCGCCATCCGCAACTCCCTGTTCGCATTCGGCGCTCAAAAGAGAAAGCGCATCGAATGCAACGGGGTTGGACTTTTCGAGCGACTCGCTAAAGGGATTGTAGTAGCCGATAAAGTCTTTGTAGGAAGTCCAGCCTTTTTCAACCGGCACCTCAACAAAGCGCTTTGAAGCGGCATTTTTCAAGCCAAGAACCTCGGCGAGGATATTCACTAAAGATGTTTTGCCGGTACCGGGCAAACCGGCAAGAGTTGTAATGTAGCCCTGAGTAAGGCAGATGAGCACATTGGCAAGATCGTTTTTGGCAATATCACGGCCGTACGACGCACCGATAAGGTCATCGAGCTTCGAAAGCAAAGCCCCAGCATCAGACCCATCTTCCTCGGAAAGCAATGGCTCAACGGAAGGAGCAGCGTAGAGGCACTCCCCGCCATCACCCACATGCTCAGATCCCGACATTCCACCTACCGTAGAGACAACCTGCTTCAATGCCGCGTTCTCAAGGACTCGGCCCATCAAAACTTCTTCATTTGAAAAGGAAGACACCAGTTCATCGATTTGGCGCTGCACCGATTCCTTGCCACGTTCCAGACTGTCTTTTTGCTCCTTAAGAGCATGGACCTCTTCAACTAGTTTGTCTCGCTCCTCCTGGGCAATCTTGACATGCGACGACATCTCTTCTTCGAAACGCTTACGACGCAGGTCGAGTTCGTCGTCAAATCGCTTGAGCTCATCTTGCACATGGCTCAGCGATTCCTGAGCCTGCTTTGCAGCAGCCTGAGCCTCCGCGGCTTCCGCGGCATATTGCGCCTTTTCCTTTTCAACACGTTGACGCACCTGGTCACTTTCAAGAACCTTGTCATAGAACGATCTAAAATGCTCATTAGAGAGCACATATTCAGCCAACTGCTGAGGGTCGGCATTCTCGATGGCAGAATCCCTTACCGATTCAGGAAGCGTCGACCAGCTTTCGTAGGTGCCAAGAAGGCCCAACATACGCTCGCGGCGCTCAGGAGTTAGGGCAATTTTCGCATCTTCATCGAGACAGGCAGCAATCTCGCTTTTCAAAGCGCGCATTTGACCCTTTGTTAAGGGCGTTTCACCTGAACGAGAAATCCTGCCCAAGGCATCGAGGAGATCTTTATCGGTGATCCAATCAAAAAGGTTGTCCGAGGCAGCTACATGGGCATCAAGCTCTTCTGCACTGACATATTGAGCAACCATGTTGCCCAGATCGTCAACAAGATCAATGGAGAAGGCAAATTCGCTCTCATCGAAAACACCGATGCGCAAATCATAGGAATTGCTGGCCTGCAGCTGAACAGCAGCACCTTCAACGCAGGTTGCCTCAAAAGGTCCATAGTACTTGCGTGCGCCCAACTTGCCCCGAGAAACCACGACGAGCTTGGTTTGAGGAAGAGACGCAACCGAACGGACATGTACCGGCTGTGCCTGCGCATGGGTTAAATCAACGATCTCTTGAATATCAAGCACCTGCACCAATGAACCTGAAAGGGAATGCCGAGAAAGGGGCATGAATTCAACCGACGAAGCACCCTTGGCGAAGTAAGGGTCAATGATGCTGTTGAAGCGTGATGTTTCGCTCTCTGGGTAATTGCGATTGCGGCCAGGATGCTCGTCGTTCACCCTCATGACAACAACATTGCCAAACATATCAAGCAACTCATGGGGAGTAGTACGACTCGTAACCATGGGAAGACAACCATTGTCAGGGAAAGCGCTGTCCTCAAGGAGCGTAAGCGTCTCGTCATCTACCAAAAACTGGGGGTATGCAAAGCATCGAGTAGCACCCTTAAAAGAGGGATAGCTGACATACGTGAGCAAATCACGGCGAACGCATTCCTGAAAAGTGCCAATTTCGCCCTCGGAGAGAACCATACTCATAGCTTCCGCTTTCTTCCCGTAAATAATGGACCAGGTAGTGAAACCTTCTAAAAGGTACCGCAAAAATGCGCACTTTGATCCCTGGATCACAACATGATCTCATAGCGTCCAGCAAAGTTCCCATGCAAAAACTGAACGGGGTGCACCTCTGCAACGAGAAACGGGACCACCCAGACATCAATGCTAACAAGATTCCGTAAAGGCTGTATAAAACGATGGTTCTGCTTGTGGGTAACCGATGTCTTGCATTAGGCTAAAAAATCGCAACTATATCCCTGCCAAAAGGGTTTTCCATAGCAAACAGAAGGAACCACATGTCAAGCATGCAAGAAGAAATCGCCTCAAGGCGCACTTTTGCCATCATCTCCCATCCTGACGCTGGCAAAACAACCCTCACGGAAAAGCTACTCTTATACACCGGCAGCATCCAAACCGCTGGTTCAGTTAAGGGGAAAAGCAGCTCCAAGCACGCCGTTTCCGACTGGATGGACATCGAAAAGGAACGCGGTATTTCCGTAACCTCTTCGGTCCTACAGTTTAACTACGACGGCTGCTGCGTAAATATCTTGGACACCCCCGGACACCAAGACTTTTCCGAAGATACCTATCGCACTCTTATGGCCGCAGATGCCGCCGTTATGGTAATTGATGCCGCAAAGGGCGTAGAAGCCCAGACCAAAAAGCTCTTCAAAGTTTGCACCTTGCGCCATATTCCCATCTTCACTTTCGTGAACAAGCTTGACCGCGAAGCCCGCGATCCATTTGAGCTTATGGAAGAAATCGAAACGGTACTGGGAATCGGAACGTACCCCATGAACTGGCCCATCGGCTGCGGTCGCAACTTCCGTGGCGTGTTCGACCGTCGCACACGCCACGTTATCGCTTTTGACGGCGAAGGGCGCGGCAATTCATCGAAGAAGGTTCAGGAAATTGAAGCCGAACTGGGCGATTCGGCGCTTGACAACCTTATCGGCGAAGACAACCACAGCAACCTGATGGACGATATCGAGCTTCTCGACGGCGCAGGCGATGAACTCGATCTGGAGGCCGTACGCAACGGCAAGCTTTCGCCGGTATTCTTCGGTTCGGCCCTAACAAACTTCGGTGTGGAGCCGTTTTTGAAAGGATTCCTCGAGTTGGCGCCCACGCCGCGCGCCTATAACGACTGCCTTACCGATACGCTGGTAGATCCTATGTCGGAATCCTTCTCGGGCTTCGTGTTCAAAATCCAAGCGAACATGGACAAGAACCATCGTGACCGCATTGCTTTCGTGCGCATCTGCTCGGGCAAGTTCGAGCGAGGCATGGAAGCTTACCATATGCAGGGGAAGAAAAAGCTGAAGCTCGCTACCGGCACTTCGCTCATGGCTGACGACCGCGCCATTGTCGATGAAGCTTACGCAGGCGATATCGTGGGCTTGTTCGATCCGGGCATCTTCACTATCGGCGACACGGTATGCGCTGCAAAGAACAAGGTGCAGTTCCCCGCCATTCCTATGTTCGCACCTGAAATCTTCGCTAAGGTTTCGCAGGTAAATACCCTCAAGCGCAAGCAATTCGTAAAGGGCATGGAACAGCTTGCTCAAGAAGGCGCCATCCAAATTTTCCGCGAGCTTGGCGCTGGCATGGAGAGCGTTATCGTAGGCGCTGTAGGCGTTCTTCAGTTCGAGGTATTGGAACAGCGCTTGAAAAACGAATACAACGTCGAGGTACGAAGGCAAGGACTGCCATACTCAATTATCCGTTGGGTAGCAAATCCCGAAGAAGTTGATGTTCCCAAGCTGAACCTTACCCATGACACCTATCGCGTAGAAAACATGCGCGGCGAAAAGTTGTTGCTGTTTACCAGCGAATGGAACTTACGTTACGGCATCGAGCACAACCCGAACCTGGAGCTATCCGAGTTTGGCAACGTTTCCTTCAAATAGCGTATTTGCAAGCGGCCTTCGGGCCGCCTTTCTTATGTAAATACGAAGAATACAACTTAGCGCTCAAGCAAACGTTTCTGCAGCCTAGAGCAAACAACCACCAGCACAACACCCACCAATGCCAGCACACCGGCAATAGTGAAGGCTGGAGCATAGCTACCCAACGCCTCGAAGGCCGATGCCGCTGCCGTAGGCCCAATAAACGAAGCCACCGTGTACCCAGGGTATACAAATGAATAGTTCTGCCCAAAGTTCACCGATCCAAAGGCATCACCAACAATGGCGGGAACGATGCTCATGGTACCGCCAAAACATGCGCCAACCGCAGCAACAGCAACAAGGAATGCTACGAATGTGGTAGCAGCGTGAATACAGAACAACATCACTACCGCGTTAGCCGCAAGGGAAAGAGCCAACGCTTTATAGCGTCCGATGCTGTCAGACAAAGCCCCGAAGCCAAAGCGACCCAAGCAACTGCCCAGAGCAAGGGCGGCAACCATCACGGCACCCTCTGATGCCGTAAGGCCGGCAAGTTCCTGACCGATATTTGAGGCGTGAGCGGTAATCATAAGGCCACTAGTGGAAGCAACCATCATCACCAGAAACAATACGTAATACAGCGGCTGCCGAAACATCTGCCTTGCGGAAAGATTCAGCTCCCGGCACGGCTTTTCCTCGGTTGGCTCTTCCTTATTTTCCGTGCGGACGCTAGGCTGCCACCCTGCTGGGGGAACCAGCAGCAACCATGACACGGTAAGGTAAATCACCAACCAGATAACTCCCACAATATGGAACGCCATCTGAACGCTGAATGATTCGATAAGGAAGTTGCCCAAAGGAGCAAAAAACACTGGCCCCAGGCCAATTGCACCAATGCATATGCCATTGGCAAAACCGCGTTTATCGGGGAACCACTTCATTACAACGGCAACAATGGTGTTGTATAGAAGGCCGTTGCCCGCACCCGCAAATCCGCCGAAGAAGAGATAGAGCATTACCAAATTGCTCGCAAACCCGGAAAGAAACCAGCCCATCCCGAACAAAACGCCCGAGCACACCACGATATACCGAGGCTGGATGCGTTGCTGCAACCAACCTGCCAGCATGCTGGAAAAGCAGGTAGTCAGCAAAAACAGGGAATACGCCATAGAAACCTCTGAGGCGCTAAACCCATAGGTGGCCATGAGCGGCTTATTGAAAATGCTCCACATGTAGATACAGCTTGTGCCCATTGCGGCAAGCGTGCCTGCTGCCAAAATGACGTTGCGATGCGGTTGAATTCCCCTCATTGCAATCCCCTTTGCGCCCCCAAGCACCGTGCTCTACGCGCGAGCTTGTGGTTCTTTCCCTCGTTTTCGCGTTCAGCGGATTTTGCCCTTCCGCCCAACACTCGACAAACAACGACCAAACCCCATCGTTGCCTTATGTCAATTAATAACCAAGTTGCCGCACCATCAAGGCCAGAATTTCATTGCATCTTTTCGTCGTTCCATAAAAATCGACAATGGAAAACCGTTCAACCAGGTCACGAACGCGTTCACTTGGATTTCCTATGCTGAATCAAAGAAAGGCAAACGAGCGCGATAGAATAAAGCGCTTTCGCATTAATCGCGCAACGCGAAAGCACGTGCGTTCCACTCTTCGAGTGGAACGTTTCTTTTACGGGCAAGTTAGAACACGATAGTCAGGAGTACGAAAACCCCGCCATGCAGCACGATAAGATCAAACCGATTCTATTCAGCGTTATCAAGCACAGCAGCAAAGAAGAACTCAAGAAGCAGCTTCCTAAAGACATCGTGTCGGGCATCGTGGTTGCCGTTGTAGCCCTGCCGCTTTCCATCGCACTTGCCATCGCTTCGGGCGTCGGACCCGAAGCTGGCCTATACACCGCCATCGTCGCAGGTTTCCTTATCGCCTTCCTGGGAGGAAGCCGCGTTCAGATCTCGGGTCCCACTGCAGCCTTTGCTACCATCGTTGCCGGCATCGTAGCAACTGATGGCCTCGATGGCCTATTTGCCGCCACTATTATTGCGGGCATCGTTCTCATCCTTATGGGCGTATTTAAGCTTGGAGCGCTTATCCGCTTTGTCCCCTACACCATTACCACGGGCTTCACCGCCGGCATTGCGGTAACTATCGTTATCGGTCAAATCAAAGACCTGCTGGGGCTTACCTACCCTGCAGGCACCCCTACCGTAGAAACCACCGACAAGATTCAAGCGATTGTACAAAACATCGCCACCGTCAACACTGAATCGGTGCTGGTAGGCCTAGCTTGCCTGGTGGTGCTGTTCCTGTGGCCTAAATTCAACAGGAAGATCCCCAACTCTCTCATTGCCATATTCGTAGGCATCGGCATGGTGAACCTGTTGGGCATGAATGTAAGCACCATTGGCGATCTCCACACCATCAGTAGCGCCCTTCCCGAGCTGCACATTCCCCAACTCAGCACCGAGCTCTTCCGCGAAGAGCTTGCCAACGGCTTTACCATCGCCATGCTGGCAGCCATCGAATCGCTGCTTTCCTGCGTCGTTGCCGACAGTATGATCAGCTCACATCACCGCTGCAACATGGAACTTGTTGCACAGGGCGTGGGCAATATCGGCTCTATCCTGTTTGGCGGCATACCCGCCACAGGAGCCATTGCGCGAACCGCCGCCAACGTTGACAATGGCGGGCGTACCCCCATCTCAGGCATGGTTCATGCTGTTGTTCTGCTGCTTATGCTGGTATTCCTCATGCCCTATGCAGCATTGATCCCCATGCCCACCATCGCAGCAATCCTGCTGCAGGTTGCCTACAACATGTCGGGCTGGCGCAACTTCGCGCACCTCTGCAAAACTGCATCGAAGGGTGCCGTAGCAACCCTTTTGCTCACATTCACCCTAACCATCGCATTCGACCTGGTTACCGCTATCGGCATTGGCATGGTTATCACCATCGTACTGTTCATGAAGATGGTCAGCGAAGAAACCGAGGTTAAGGGCTGGAAGTACTATTGCGATGCCAATTCCGAGGTTACGCATCTGCGTGAATTGCCCAAGAGCGTACGCGTTTACGAAATCAACGGCCCCATGTTCTTTGGCATGACCGACCGCATTACCGATATTTCGGTAAAGTCGTTCACCAAGTACCTGATCATCCGCATGCGCGGCGTTCCATCACTTGACGCATCAGGAATGAATGCCCTTGAAAACCTCTACGACTACTGCACCGAAAATGGCGTAAAACTGATCTTCAGCCACGCGAACGAACAGCCCATGAAGACCATGCGTCGCGCTGGCTTTGTTGATCTGGTAGGCGAAGAGCACTTCCGCGTCAACATCGATGACGCCATCGAACATGCACGCGAACTCATCGAACAAGAAGAGTGCAAGCTCTCTGCCTAGATACGTCACAACAACCAGCAATAACGCCCCCGATTTCCTCTACAAGCACTCCTATTTTCTGAACACCGAGAAACGGAAAGCGCTTGGAACGGAATCGGGGGCGTATCGTTTTACGGAACCATGAGCACCGCTAAGCAGCAGATTGTTTCAGTGACGCAGGCACCAATCATGCATATTTTGATTTGTCCACACAAGGAAGTACCATGGGTGGCAATTTCGACAGAAACCCGAAGGGGGCATCGCGCTACGCCCTATCCGTCTGCGTGTTCGGGCGAAACACCCTAGGGAGCGGAATGGCAGCCCCAATCACCGCCGCCACAAGCATCACAACGACGCCCTTCAAGGGGAAACACAGCATCAGCAGCAGCGCTGCCATGATAGGCTGACGCATTACCGCTCCCATCAACGCCGATGTGCAAGCAGCCACACAAAACGCAGGAGCCGCCCCCGTAAGCAAGGCGAAACCATAGCCTAAGCTAACGCCAGAGAAGATCACAGGAAAGAAATGGCCGCCTCGCCAACCCAGATTCAAGCACGTTGGCGTAAGAGCGCATTTCACAAAACCAGTAGTTATAAGGACAGCTGCAGGAAGAGCCGAATATCCCTCCATCAAGCGATGCGCCTGCGATTCACCGGCAAACATGGTGTACGGCAATGCCATACCGCATATAGCCAAAACCACACCAGCAAGCACCGCTTTCGCCACAGGACGATTCCCCATTGCATGCGAAAGGCACATAGTACCCTTATTAGCGGCATGAAATACCCAACCGCAGACCATACCCGCCAAAGCCAACGGCAGCAACAGCATCAGTTCGTACGAGCCAACTTCTACCGCATCAAATCTCGGCAAACCAGAGTTTTCACCAAACAGCTGGCCCAAAATCAAAAATGCACTCAAAGCTCCCGCAATAGCGCACAGATACACGACGGCCTTCTGGGCTTTTGGAAGAGCGATGTTCTCTTCTCCGCGTGTACCATCAGCCGTCCCGGAAAGCGGAGCCACAAAACCATAAAGCGGTGCAGTAAACAACGCAGCAAGCGCCGCCTGGGTGCCGGCAACGGTAAGAGCCCTGAAGTCAGCGCCGAACTTACGCATCCTGTCTCCCACCCAAGTGCAAAGCCCTGCGATGACTCCCGTAAGGCCAGCTTCGGGCCCTATACTTCCCCCAAACAGCAACGGCAGCAGAGCAGCTAATGAGAGCTTGCCGATATGGCTGTAATCGTAGCGACCATCTTGCTTTACCTTTGCCATTACGCTATTGAGATCTTCAGGCTCAACTCCTGTATGTTTGGCGTACAGCCCGATTACCAACCCGCCTAGCACACAGACAATCAAGGGGAAGGGCACGAATCCAAATGGACCTTGGGACAGAACAGGAAGCGGTTCTGCAGTGACGGATCCTATCCAACCAGGCAGTGTCTGCCACAAAAAGGAAATGCCCACATCCATGAGGAAAAAGAACAACCAAACAAAGGCGCCAGCTAACGAGCCGGTTATAAGAACACACAGCAAAAAGAAGACGCGGTTAAAGGGTTTTGCAATACTTCCCATCAGCAAACACTTTGCCACATAATCGGATTCTCGCCATAACGCGCAAGGAGAGTATTCGCATTGGAAAAGGGCCGCGACCCCATGAATGCGCGCAGTTCACCGGCCTGTTTATTTGCAGAAAGAGGCGAAGGATGCGTCGACCGAAGGATATATTTATTATCCAAGACAGCAGAGTCCTGGCCGGCGGCCTTCGTGCACGCATTTTCAACAAGAGCTACCGCATGTCTGCCCCATGCCAAAAACACAATAGGTTGCGGCAACATAAAGCACCGCTCAATTACATGATTGGTTAGCACCTGCCACCCCAGTTTTGCATGCGAATTTGCAGCATGCTCACGTACGGTAAGCGTCGTGTTCAACAGAAGAACACCCTGCCTAGCCCAAGAAGTCAAATCCCCGCTTTCGGGCATGGAACACCCAAGATCAGAAACCATTTCCTTATAGATGTTACGCAGGCTCGGCGGTAGTTTTTCGTCTTTTGGAACCGAAAATGAAAGCCCCATTGCCTGGTTGGGACCATGATAGGGATCTTGTCCTAGAATAACCACCCGTACATCTTCAGGAGCCGTAAAAACCAATGCATTCAAGATTTTATCTTGGGCAGGATAGATAGTTTCCGTTTTACGAAGTTCTTCCACTGCCCCCATAAGCCGCGAAGTGGTTTCAACGACTTCTTGCGAAGCACCACTCAACCAAGCATTGATGTTCTGTTCGTTATTCACTTCCACCCCAAAGAACATGCGAGGGCCGAGAGGCCCTCGCATTACTAGCGGCTAATACCTGTATACGACAGCCTATTCACCAAGCAGATTCGCAACGGTATGAGCAATACCTTTGGCATCGATACCTAAATCGGCAAACAGCTGATCAACTTTGCCCTGAGCAACAAAGCTATCGGGCAAACCCAAAACTTCAACTTTAGAGGCAGACCCCATAAGCGCTATAGCCTCTGCTACGCCTTCGCCAGCTCCACCAATACGTACGCCATCTTCAACCGTTACCACAACCCCGGTTTCTGCAGCTGCCGCAATGGCCTCAAAATCGAGGGGTTTTACCCAACGCATATCAACAACACGCACCGAAAGGCCTTGCTTCGAAAGAATCTCAGCGGCTTCAACGGCATAGTTGACCATACGACCAAACGCCAGAATTGCAGCCTGAGTGCCTTCACGAACTTCACGCGACTTACCAGGCTTCATCATAAGAGCATCGTCCGGCATAGGAACACCCGCTGCTTCACCACGGGGATAGCGCAGGGCAACAGGCCCATCAAGCCTCAGAGCGGTATGCAATGCATGGGCAAGCTCGGCTTCGTTTGAAGGTGCCAAGATTTTCATATTTGGCACGCACCGTAAAAACGCCATATCGAACATGCCGTGATGCGTGGGGCCATCGTCGCCCACCAAACCCGCACGATCGAGGGCAAACACAACATTGAGCTTTTCAAGCGCCACGTTGATAATGGCCTGATCGATAGCGCGCTGGAAAAAGGTGGAATACAAAGCTACTACTGGTTTACGGCCGCCTAGCGCCAAACCACTTGCCATGCCCACCGCATGACCTTCGGCTATTCCGACATCGAAGCACCTATCAGGATGGGAATTCGCAAAGGGGCGCAATCCCGTTCCGTCAACCATAGCGGCAGAAATAGCGCAGATGGAACTATCCAGCTGTGCTTCTTTCTCGAATGCTTTGGTAAATGCTTGCGTATAAGTAAGGGCCCTAGGGGCGGCCTTCAGTGCAGCACCAGTAGCAATATCATAGGGTCCCGTGCCGTGGAATCGGGACGGATCGGCCTCAGCTGGCCCATAGCCCGCACCCTTTTTGGTAACCACATGTACCAAAACAGGAACATCAGATTCCAGCGCATGACCGATAGTCCGCTTCAGTGCGGGAATGTCATGGCCATCAACAGGCGGCGTGCATACAATTCCCAATTGCTCGAAAAGCATGGTGTCAGGCACGACAAACTGCTTCAACGATTCTTTTGCCGTTTTACCCAGTTTCACCATGGCCTTGCCTGCAGGACCAAGAGAGTTCTCCATAAAATCCTGCATGTTGTCACGGTTTTTACGGTAATTGCTCGTAACGCGCAGTGCACCCAGGTGCATTGCCATTGCGCCAACATTGCGTGCAATACTCATTTCGTTGTCGTTCAAGATGATAACGAGCGGCGTCTGTGCTTGGCCGATATCGTTGAGCGCCTCGAATGCCATACCACCAGCAAGCGAAGCATCGCCAATAAGAGCCACGATCTTTTGATTGTCGCCACGTAAATCGCGCGCACGCGCCAAACCGCACGCTACGGAAAGCGAGTCGGAAGCATGACCGGAAGGATGAACATCATGAGGGTTGCTGTGAGGCTTCGGAAAGCCCGATAACCCCTTGTATTGGCGAAGCGTGGGGAATTCATTTAGGCGCCCTGTGATGAGCATATGGGCATACGACTGATGCCCAACATCAAACAGGAAACGATCATGAGGCGAATCAATGAGCGAATGAACCGCCAAAATGATTTCAACCGCCCCAAGACTCGATGCGACATGACCGCCCGTCTTGGAAGTGACGTTAATGATCTCCTCGCGAATTTCCTGCGCCAATATGGAAAGCTCCTCATCAGTGAGGAGCTTCAACTTGTCTGGGGAATCGATGGAGTCAAGTATGCGGGCCATACGGCACCTCCTCCTATTCGTCCGAGGACGAAGTACCCGAATCCGACGAGGCTTGGGCCTCGGCGGATTCGGCTTCCTTAGCAGCAATCCCCTCTTCGACGATGCGAGAGGCGGTAAGACCGATGCCCACTGCCTCCTCGTACAGGCTCAAAGCCTCATCAAGAGGAAGCTCCTCATCGCTGACAGCCGCCACGATTTCGTCAAGGCGTGCCTTAATGTCCTCGAACGTTTGAGGAGCCTGTGATTCCATTATGCCTACTCGCTTTCAAGCTGGGTAGCGATACGACCCAAGATTCCGTTAATGAACCTCGGGGAATCGTCGCCGCCAAACTCTTTAGCCAGGTTAACGGCTTCGTTGATGGATACCGAAACAGGTACATCGTCAACGTAGCGCATTTCATACGTGGTAAGGCGAAGTAATGAACGGTCAACTACAGGCATGCGGTCGAGCGTCCAGTTGTCGCTTGCAGATTCAATAAGCTCATCGATTGCTTCAAGATTTTCCTTGGCTCCGTCAAGAAGCATCAGAGCATACTCGCCCAAACCCTGCGTTTCAGGGACAAGCTGGCCATTATCGATAAGCTCACGCGGAGTCTTTTCCAGAATCTCACCCTGATACATAAGCTGCAGCGCATGCTTACGAGCAAGAGTGCGTTCTTCGTGCTGAGAAAAAGCTTTAGACACAAGCACCACTAATCCTGGAATACGATGCCGTCAACGCGGATATCCACGCGTGACACCGTAAGGCCAACCTGCGAAAGAACAGCATCGGCGACAGACTTGCGAACATTATCGGCAATTTCGTTTAAAGAGCGACCCGACTGGACACGAAGGGAAACCGCAACGTCAACCGTGTTGTCATGAGAAACGTTGACGGACACGCCCTGCACGGACTGTTTGAACGAAAGAAGGGAACGGATCCCGGAAGGTGCGGCACCAACCGATGCCACGCCAGCAACATCGCGAACAGCGAGGGTAACGATCGTTTCCACAACGCCTGGCGCGATTGCCATGCTTTCGGTATTGATATCTGGCATGTTATTCATCCCCCATTTCGGTTTCGATGAAATCGGTATACACCCTTCCTTCAACGAAGGCTTCCTTTTCAAGAACCTCCAAATGGAAGGGGATCGTGGTTTTGATGCCCTCGATGCAGAACTCACTCAGGGCACGTTTGCCTCGAGCGATGCACTCATCGCGGTCAATGCCCCATACGATCAATTTGGCAACCATGGAATCATAATACGGAGAGATACGGTCGCCTTGCTTGATGTAGGTTTCCACACGAACACCAGGACCACCGGGAACCTCGAAGCGCGTGATGTTGCCAGGGCACGGACGGAAATCATGCTCAGGATCTTCAGCGTTGATGCGGAACTCCATAGCATGACCAAAGGGCGCAAAAGGTGCGCGCTCAATACAGGAGATGGGCTCACCTGAAGCAATGCGCAGCTGTTCCTTAATGATGTCGGTGCCCGTAATCTGTTCCGAAACCGGGTGCTCCACCTGAACACGAGTGTTCATTTCCATGAAGTAGAACTTGCCGTCCGTATCGAGCAAGAATTCGATGGTACCCGCATTCTCGTAACCCGTTGCACGCACTGCTTTAACAGCAGCAACGCCCATAGCACGACGGATTTCCTCGGTCAGAGCTGGCGAAGGAGCTTCCTCGAGCAACTTCTGATGGCGACGCTGCAGCGAGCAGTCGCGTTCGCACAAGGAAATACGATTACCATGCTTGTCAGCAAGGATCTGCACCTCGACGTGACGCGGACGGAGAACAAGCTTTTCCAGGTAAACGTCGCCGTTGCCAAACGCTGCAAGAGCCTCGTTCTTCGCAGCCATGAACTGGGATTCCAAATCGGCAGGGTCGTGCACTTCGCGCATGCCCTTACCGCCGCCGCCAGCAGATGCCTTGATGAGTACCGGATAACCAACTTCTTCAGCGAACTTACGGGCTTCTTCGACCGTTTCGATAACGCCGTCAGAACCAGGCACCGTAGGAACACCGCAGGCCTTCATGGTGTCACGGGCGGCAGCCTTGTTACCCATAGCATCAATGCACTCGGGCGAAGGACCAATGAACACCAAATCGTTGTCGGCGCAGGCACGAGCGAAATCGGAGTTTTCAGCCAAGAAGCCGTAGCCGGGGTGGATAGCCTGGCAGCCAGTGTTCACCGCCGCAGCGATAATGGAAGGCATTACCAGGTAGCTTTTATTGGCAGGAGCAGGACCGATGCATACTTTTTCATCCGCATAGCGAACAGGATACGTATCGGCATCCTCCGTTGAATACACCGCCACGGTTTTGATGCCCATCTCCTTGCAGGCGCGCATGATGCGCAGGGCAACCTCTCCGCGGTTGGCAATTAGGACTTTGTCAAACATTTATGCACTCTCCGGACAAACGGCATCATGGCTCGCGTGGGGCTCAATGTAGAACAGCGGGGTGCCGAACTCTACCGGCGTTGCATCCTCAACACATACCTCGCGTACCGTACCCATTTCCTCGGCGCCGATTTCGTTCATGAGTTTCATAGCTTCAACGATGCACAGCGTCTGGTTTGCAGCAACCTCGTCACCAACCTGAACAAAAGCAGGTTCGCCAGGAGCGGGAGCAGCATAGAACGTGCCCACCATCGGAGAGGTTACGCAATACCAATTTGCAGGATGAGAAGCGGCTGCGGCAGGAGCAGCGGCAGGAGCAGCAGCGGGTGCAGCAGCTGCAGGAGCTGCAGCTGCAACAGGGGCAGCAGGAGCGGCCGCAACAGCGCCGGGCATGCGGACAGCAATACGAGCGCCCTCTTCCTCGACTACGATTTCGCCAACGCCGCTTTCCTCGGCAACGCGAACGAGCTCTCGAATCTGATTGATATCCACGTAATCGTCCTCCTTGGTGTTGCTCGATTCCTCTTCAAGAAGGAAATCGACCTTTTCAGATGTACGGTGCTTGCTCAAATACGTACGAGCCTCATTCGGGAAAAGCGCGTACATCAAAACGTCTTCTTCAGTTTTCGCCAGATCGCCGATTTCTTCTTCAAGCTCGGCGAACGTGGTAGTTACCAGCGAACCAGGAGCAACATCAGGATCAAGCATGATGTCGGATTCGCCCACAACACGGTTTACCACCTCTGGGCTCATGGGACCAGGAGCCTTTCCGTAGTAACCGCAGATGTAATCTTTCATTTCCTTGGAAACAACGCTCCAGCGCTTACCCGTCAGAACATTGAACACGGCCTGCGTGCCTACGATCTGGGAAAGAGGCGTTACCAGCGGCGGATAGCCCACCTCGGCACGAACGCGAGGGATTTCTTCCATAACATCGTCGAGGCGATCGATTGCATTCTGGATTTCCAGCTGCGACATAAGGTTCGACATCATGCCGCCGGGGACCTGATGCGAGTAGACCTTCATGTGGGTAAGAGAAGAAACGCCACGCTTGTAATGCCCGCGCTTGCGAACCTCTTCCCAGTACTCGGAAATCTCAAACAGCAGACCCAGATCAAGCCCAGTGTCGTAACGGCTTTCCTGCATAGCAGCAACAAGCATTTCGACTGCAGGCTGGGAATTGCCAAATGCCAAAGGCGCAGAAGCGGTATCGACAATAGCGGCACCAGCTTCAGCAGCCTTCAGGTAGTTGGCAGGAGCCATACCGCCAACATAGTGGCAATGAACATGAATTGGCAAACCGATTTCGGCATTGAATGCCTTAACGATGCGCTCGGTGCGATACGGGGTAAGCATGCCCGCCATATCCTTGATGGCAATGGAATCAGCGCCAAGATCCTTAAGCTGCTGACCATATTCAAGGAAGCTGTCGAGTGTATGAACTGGAGAAAGCGTGTAGGAAATAGCGCCTTCGAAGTGACCGCCGCATGCCTTAATGGCCTCGGCGTTATCTACCACGTTGCGAATATCGTTCAGCGCGTCGAACACGCGGAACACGTCAATGCCATTGCGATGAGCAGCAGCGATGAAGCGGTTGACGATATCCTTGGAATAGTGCTTGTAGCCCACCAGGTTCTGTCCACGGGACAGCATGGAAAGACGCGTATTGGGGGTCTTCGACTTGATAGAGCGCAAGCGATCCCAAGGGTTTTCGTCGAGAAAGCGCAGGCAAGTGTCGAACGTAGCACCGCCCCAAGCCTCGATAGCCCAATAACCTACGCGATCCATCTTAGGTAAGATCGGGAGCATATCGCCGATAGGCATACGAGTTGCCCAGAGGCTCTGCTGGCCGTCGCGAATGGTGGTGTCCATGATCTGAAGCTTTCCCAAGTGTTTCGCACCTCCTCTTCGAAACGCGTTGCGCGCACTATACGCACGTTAAAAACGAAAATTAAGTATAAAGCACGAGGCGCCGTAGCGCCCCGTTGCCAGTAGAGTTTTCAGTTAAGACACATAGAACTAGACGCGCTTAACAAAGCGGCCGTCACGGCTGTCGATCTGAAGAACGTCGCCGATCTCAACAAAGGTGGGAACCTGAATGGTTACGCCGGTTTCGAGCGTTGCAGGCTTGGTGGTGTTGGTAGCGGTGTCGCCCTTGAAGCCAGGCTCGGTTTCGGTAACCTCAAGCTCAACGAACATAGGAGGCTCGATGCTGATGAGTTCGTCGCCAGCGTACATGAGGGTTGCCTCGTCGTTTTCCTTCAGCCAGTTTGCTGCAGAACCTACGGTCTCAGCAGGAATAGACAGCTGCTCGAAGGAAGACATATCCATGAAGTTGAAATCAGTGCCATCGCTATAGAGGAACTGCATCTTCTTGGTTTCAAGACGAACGGAGTCGAACTTGGTACCAGCGTTGAAGGTGTAGTCAACTACGCGACCGGTTTTGATGTCGCGGAGCTTGGTGCGAACGAATGCACCGCCCTTGCCAGGCTTAACATGCTGGAATTCAACGATCGTGCAGAGCTTGTTGTTGTACTCGATGCACATGCCATTACGAAAATCGGCGGTAGAGATTGCCACGTTATGCTCCTTCAAAAATGAACCATTGCAAAAATAACCTAAACATTATACCCAGAATGCTACGAGATAATAATCATCTCATGGGTACTTTGCGTAAACACCTCATACGATGTGTCGCGGACCACGCCATAGTCCTCTAGACGCATACCGAATTTGCCCGTCAGGTAAATCCCCGGCTCCACCGTAACAACATTGCCCGCGCAAAGCGCTTTCGGATTCCTGGGCGAAAGATTGGGCGCCTCGTGTATATCGATTCCTGCGCTGTGGCCAAGAGAATGGCCCATGGCGCCGCCGAAGCCCTCTTCTTCTAGAACCGCTTCAGCGTGTTGATGGACGTCGGCGCCAGAAAGCCCAGCGCGCAGCATAGCCTCGCATTCCTCGTTGGCACGACGAATGGCCCCATAGGCACGACGAACTTCATCACTCGGCTCCCCCACGAACACCGTACGAGTCATGTCCGAACAATATCCCGCATAGCGAGCACCAAAATCCATCACCACAGCATCGCCAAATGCCAATTTCGTTTCGCCAGGAATCGCATGAGGAGATGCGGCATGAGCGCCCGTCGCCACAATGGTGCCAAACGCCAGTCCTTCAGCTCCCCCCTCGTACATGTAGCGATCCAACTGCAACTGAACCTCACGCTCGGTCATACCAGGCTTCATGAACGCGATAATGTTGGCGAAAGCCGCATCTGTGATGCTTTGCGCTTTTCGCATTGCCGTTATCTCGGATTCGTCTTTAACCTGACGAAGCTCTTCTACAAAGCCCGAGAGTTCCACCAAATCGATTGCCCTGCCCTCAAACGTTCGCTGCAAGGCGCGATATTCCGCCAAAGGCATAGAATCCTCAATGCCAACACGAACGATATCGCCATCGATGCAATCTGACACCTGGGCAAGTACGGCACTATGAGCCATACGGCTATTATCGACTTCAATATCGGTATCGGCAGCAGCGGACTTCATTGCGTCAAAGTAGCGGGAATCCGTGTGCAACACACAGTTACGAGCAGAGACAACAAGGGCATGGGCTGGTTCGTCATCGAAAACACGCTCAAAGCCCGTAGCCCACGAAATGTTCGAAAGCTCACGGACGTAAAGCACATCTATCCCCTGTTCACCCATTACGGCGCGAAGACGGGAAAGACGTTTGGGATTATGTGCCATTTCGTTCTCCTTTGCAACATTAGTCCGAAATGCATGGGAGCAATAAAAGGGAACAGGACCCAAGGCCCTGCCAATAACCTACGAGAGACTTCGCTGCCAAGCTTGAAGGTATTCCAGCACAAACTCATCTTCGAGTTCGCACACTTCCCATTCGCCACAAGCACGAGGAAGCACAAAGCGAAGCTTGCCAGAGCGCACCTTCTTGTCGCCCTTCATAAGATGAAGGAGGCGTTCAGGTTCAGCCTTCAGCCGAAGCTCAGGCAAGCCAAGGGCATCGAGCAAAGCATCCTGGGTCTGTACAAATTCCATCGATGCCCCTAGATGCGCTACTGCCAATCGGGAGGCGAAGCGCATGCCCTGCGCAACAGCATGACCATGGGAGTACACGCCATAGCCCGCCTCTGTCTCAATGGCATGAGCAAGTGTGTGCCCATAATTAAGGCACTCGCGCACACCTTTGGTTTCTTCTTGGTCGCGCGCTACCACCGACGCTTTGAACACGATACAACGCTGCACCGCCTCCTTGACCGTTTCCGGTTCGCGGGCAGCCAGTTGGTCGGTATGACTGTACAGCCAAAAGAAAAAGTCCTCCGAATCAATAACGGCCGACTTGGCTATTTCACCGCACCCGCAAGCCCATTCCCTTTCGGGAAGCGTGGCAAGCGTGGCGACATCGGCACAAACCAGCGACGGTTGGCAAAAGGTGCCCACCAAGTTCTTACCCGACTCGAGGTTGATTGCCGTCTTTCCTCCAACAGAAGAATCGACCATAGAAAGCAAGGTGGTGGGAACCTGGACAATGCGCAGACCGCGCATGAACGTAGAACCGGTAAAACCAGCCAAATCGCCCACAACGCCGCCGCCCAAAGCAACTACGACAGAATCACGATTCAAGCCGCATTCAACCATGGCATGCCAAATCTCGGAAGCACATTCAACCGATTTTGCCGACTCCCCCGCTGGCACCGTGATAACAGAAACCTGATAACCAACCTGCTTCAGAGATGCTTTAGCGGGATCGAGGTAGCGCACAGCCACTTCTGTATCAGTGATGATAAGTGCTTTCTGATTGGCATCGAAGGCACGCATCTCAGCGCCAAGCCGATCGATCTGCCCCGCCGAAACAACCACATCATAGGCACGTTCACCAGGGATTTCCACAACAATGCGCGCCATGTACTAATCCCTCTTCACCAACACACCAGCATCAAGCAGAAGCTCAACTACCTCGTCTGCAACATCGCGAATAGTGCGGCCTTCGGTGTCCACGGAAACATCGGCAGCAGCTTCATACTGAGGCTCTCGCTCGACGATGGTTTTACGGGCAGTTTCGAGGTTCTTGAACATAGGGCGGGAATCGGTGTTGGGGATACGGGCAGCGGCTCCGTCAGCGGAAACCTTCAAATACACCACATAACCCGCCTCTTTCATGATTTGAGCGTTAACGGGACGCTTGGTAACAACACCGCCACCGCAACCAATAAGACGCGGAGAACGCTTTACCAGGTCACGCAAAACATCAGTTTCGATATCGCGAAATGCCTCTTCGCCGTCTTCGGCAAAGATGTCGGCAACGATTCGGTCTTCGCGAAACTCAAGATATTCATCAGCATCAATAGATGCAACGCCGCACGTTACCGCGATCTGCTGAGAAATACTGGTCTTACCTGCTCCCATGAAGCCGATAAAGAACACCGGCTTGGTGAGATAGAACTTGCCTGCATGCGTAGGGTGGTTTGCGGTCATGAAATAAGCTCCTCGTGATTCGTGGCGTTTTAACGGGACATCGTTTTGATACGCTCTTTGTACGAAGCGATGTTCTGCTTGATATCGGTCATATTGTCGCAGCCGAACTTCCTAAGGTAGGCATCGGCAAGCACCATTGCCACCTCGGATTCCGCAACAACGGCAGCAGCTGGAACGGCACAAGTATCGCTACGTTCCTTCGATGCTTCGGCCACTTCAAGCGTATCGAGGTTAACGGTGTTAAGCGGCGTAGTAAGCGTGGCGATGGGTTTCATCCCCACGGTAATCACCAACGGCATACCCGTGGTCATTCCGCCTTCCAGGCCACCTGCATTGTTGGATGCGCGCACAAACCCTTCCGCTTCGTCGAGAAGGATCTCGTCGTGCACCTGGCTACCCGGGCGACGCGTGGTCTCAAAGCCGATGCCGAATTCGACACCCTTGATGGCAGGAATGGAGAACAATGCGCCACCGAGCTTTGACGTTAGACGATCGGTTGGCGTTTCATACCCACCAACTGCAGGAAGAAGACCGGTTACCACGACTCGGAACACACCGCCCAGGGTGTCTCCCGCGTCCTTGGCCTTGTCGATAGCATCCATCATGCGTTCAGAAGCTTCGGAGCTGGGACAACGAACCTCACTCATCTCGATGTCGAGCGGGGTGTAGGTGGTGGCAGCGGCCACGGGGTCTTCTTCCTTCATGATCTCATCGCCGATAGACACTACATAGGAATAGATTTCAACACCAAGCTCGGCCAGGAATTCACGCGCGATGCCAGCAGCGGCAACACGCATGGTGGTTTCACGGGCACTGGAACGCTCCAGGATATTACGGCAATCATCCATATCGTTCTTCAAAACACCCAGCAAATCAGCGTGTCCAGGACGAGGAGTTACCTCACGAACCAGATCTTGAGGAGGCTCGCCGAACACGGACATGCGCTCGGTCCAGTTCGACCAATCGCGGTTCGCAACAGACAACGTCACCGGCGACCCAATGGTGTGGCCAAAACGAACACCAGAGGTAACCGACACCTTATCCTTTTCGATTGCCTGCCTGCCGCCGCGGCCATAACCACTCTGCCTGCGGGCAAGATCAGAGTTAATTGCCTTTTCAGAGATAGCCAACCCTGCAGGAACGCCCGAAACTATAGCCGTAAGAACAGGGCCATGACTTTCACCTGCTGTTATGTATTCCATGCTGCATTCCTTATTCGATGTTAGATAAATCAAACACGATTTTAGCAAAACCACTGTTGCTCCATCGAAATAAAGTACTTTAGGTTTCGAACGTGTTACAGCTCAGCACGACCGAATTCTACAAGCAGCTCTGCGCATTCCGCGCCCCACGCCGCCATCACCGATGACGTTGCCAAATAATCACAGCCTGCAGCAATTGCAGCATCGCTATAGCAGGCACTTTCACCACAAAGGTCGCACACGATATGACTGGGCTCAAAAGCAATACCGGCATGACTAAAATCCTCGGTGCAGAAAACAAGATCCGCCGCAGCAATACGAGAAGCTGCCGCAACGGTTCCAAACAGGAACGAGGCGTTGTCATAGGCACGGGTTGCGGAAAGGTGACCAACGCGCTTCTGCTCAGTATCGATGATCTGGGTACGTTCCTTGCCAAACGCCTCCAAGAAGGCAAGCAGGTTGTTACGCGTGCGTTCTTTTTCCGCCCCCAGCAAGGTAATCTCACTCACACCTGCACGTGCGCATTCGTACGCCACGTCAAGAGCCGAACTGCCCGATCCCAGGACAACAGCCTTCGCACCGTACAAGGGAAGGAAGAGCCGCTCCATTTCATCAATAGCAACACGAGCATATTGGCTAAGGGCAAGAGTATTCTTCCCTCCACGATAGAGAATATCGGCACCTTGCGCCAAACGTGCCGATGCACCCTGAACCTTACCAGCCTCGAATACCGCCTGACGAAATTGGGCGGAGACCACAAACGCATGGCTCCTCTTTGCCGAAAGCAGGGCCGCAGCTTCACTACGCGTGTGGCACTCTTCGATTGCCACGCTCCACGAAGCGGTCTTTTCCATAAAGGAGCGGCGAAACGAAGCAGCTGCAGGCGCTATGGCGGGCGACGCTAGGAATGTAAGGTTTCGCATGCGCTTGCCCCCTCTGGCTCTTTATCGGAAATGAAGGCACGCTCAATAGAGCGAACGAACATCGTATGCTTTAGGTCTTCCTCCACCAACGGACATACCAGATATGCTTTCATGCCGGCAAGATGCGCCCCTATAACATCGGTTGAAAGTTGATCACCAATCATCAAAGTGTTTTTCCGCGTGCCCCCAATTTTATTGCGCGCCATGACGAATCCGTGCGGAAGAGGCTTGAGGGCCTTGGCAACGATAGGAAGATCGAGCTCGCGAGCAAGGTCGAATACGTTACCGTGAAAATTATTCGAGAGAAAGCACATCTTCACGCCAGCAGCACGAACACGCACCAGCCACCGACGCACATCAGCAGGTACCTGATGGTCGGCGCGAGAAAGAATGGTGTTATCGATATCGAGCAGCACGTGCGTAAAGCCCTTGCCGACAATGTCCCATTCAACATTGATGGCACTCGTTCGCGAAAAATAGCGGTCAGGTTGGATAAGAGACATCGCTACCTCAATAAAACCTACGAATGATCGGCGATGGTCTTCTGGTGCTCTTCGTAGGTTTTATCGAAGAAGTAATCGACCCCACCTTGATCGTTGGTCCAAAACGAGAAGAAATAATAGTCACCGAAGTTGCGTTCAGGAGAAAGAACCGCGTGCAGCGAATCGATGCTCGGGCTGCAAATCGGCGTGGGGGGCAAGCCCTTGGTTACACGGGTGTTGTACGGACTCTTAGTTGACCAGTCGTACGTATCGAGATTGTCCCCCACCTCATAAGCCGTGGTTGCATCGCTGCCCAACGTACCATACGACGGATCGCCGGAATTGCCCAAGCGATTGTAGAAAACGGCGGCTACCTTGGTGCGCGTGTCGTTAGTGGCTTCCTTTTCCACGATGGAGGCAAGAATCAATGCGTCATAGTTAGACATATCCTTGCTACGCGGATACGAAAAATCGAGAGACGCCACCTCAGAGCGATATTGATCGAGCATCTGACGCACCACGTCTTCAGCAGATGCGTTAACAATCAGCTCGTACGTTTTAGGGAACAGGAATCCTTCGACCGAGTTCTTGCCAGCATCGGTTAAGAACGTGTATTCCTTTGCGTACTTGGAAGCGTCCGAGGCTGCGGTTTTGAATTGGTCGGCGGTGATAGAACCGTTATAGGCTTTTTCCACCGCGGCAGCTATTGAATCGAGCGTAGCTCCTTCGGGAACCACCAAATTAGTTATGTTGGCAGTGGGACCGGCAACGAGCGCATCCACCAATTCTTCGTTGCTCATGCCGCCTTCGAAGGAATAGACGCCTGGTTTGAGTGAAGAGGCAGCGCCCTTGGCATTCGCGACAGCGGTGAATTCGCCCTTACGAATGACAAGGCCCGCATCGTAGAGGTTGTCTGCGATAACGGGCAATGTAGAACCTTCGGCAATCTGTACTGTGACCTGCTGTCCATCGGGAGCCAAGTGATCATTTGCGGCTTCCGCGCAACTGGTGTTCACGAAGAGCGCCACGATGATGACAACCACAACTGCTACAGCAGCAACTAAGGCTATGAGCGGCGCTTTCGACTTCTTCGGGCGAATCGCCGAAGTGTCGTATGTACGGAATTCCTTTTCGCCCCTCGCATGAGCAGCGCGAGCCGCATGTGTGGACTTGCGGGAATACGTAACCTTCCTAGGACTCATTTGCCTCACCTTTCAAAGAACCAGCCATGCGCTTGTCGAGCCACGACTGGAGAAACAACGACGCAGCGATCATATCAACCTTACCGCGCATTTCCTTTTCAGAAAAGCCTTGCTCGCGCAAAGAGCGCTTTGCCTCTGAAGAACTGAGCCTTTCATCGGAAAACTCCAATGGAAGACCAAGCTTGGAGGCAACTTGCTGGGCAACCTCACGAATAGACTGCGCTTGCGGGCCCTTTGCGCCACCCATAGTAAGAGGCAAGCCAGACACTATCAGTTCCGGTTCCCAATCTTCGCACAAGCGGCGAAAACTTGGTGCGTTGGCACGCACTTCTTCGGTGGGAAGAACGCACAGAGGGGTGGCAATTTTTTCTTGAGGGTCACTGATGGCAATACCGCAGCGAACCTTGCCGATATCAAGAGCCATGATTCTCACGTGTGCGTTCCTCCCTTCCGTTACCTGTTTTATGCGAACAGCTTGCGTGCGGCATCAAGCGCAGCATCGATGCCAGAAACATCCTTGCCGCCAGCTTGCGCCATGGTGGGCTTACCGCCACCGCCGCCCTTGATCTCGCGGGAAATCTGCTTGATTACCGCACCAGCATTGAAGCCCTTTTCAACTGCTTCGTCAGTACCTGCAGCAAGCAAAATAGGTGTGCCCTGATTGTCGGAAGCCAACACACAAGCGCCGGCTTCAGGAAGGCGAGAGCGTACGATATCCCAGAAATTACGCATACCGCCAGCATCGATGCCGTCCTTGCGGTAGATAAATACCGGGTAGTCGGAACCAACGGTGAACTGGTCGAGAGCTTCAGGGAGCTCACCCGTTGCCGCGGCAGCCTTATTAGCCTTACGTTTGGCATTAAGATCGCGCAGCTGCTTGATATTGGCCTCGACGCGGGCCTGGACATCGGATGTGGGCACACGCAAAGTAGCGGAGAGCTCCTTCATCTGATGTTCAAAGCCATTGAGATAAGTCAAAGCATCGTAGGAAGTGAAAGCCTCGATACGACGAAGGTTTGCACCGACGCTGCTTTCAGAGACGATCTTCACCAATCCAATTTCAGCAGTGTTGGCAACATGGCAACCACCGCACAACTCGCTGGAGAAATCGCCCACCTTAACAACGCGAACCACATCGCCATACTTTTCGCCGAACAGAGCGGTAACACCCTCTTCGCGAGCCTTGGCAAGCGAGGTTTCGAAGATGTTCGTTGCGGTAGCGGACATGATAACGCTGTTGGCGAGTTCTTCGACCTGCTTCAGCTGCTCAGGCGTAACCGACTCAAAGTGAGTGAAGTCGAAGCGAAGACGGTCAGGACCAACATAGCTACCAGCCTGCTTGACGTGAGCACCAAGAACCTGACGAAGGGCAGCATGCAGAATATGAGTACACGTGTGGTTGCGTGCAATGCAAGCACGACGCTTAGCGTCAACCTGCGCGGAAACGGCCATGCCAACCGTAAGCACCCCAGAGGCAACGGTGACAACGTGACATACCAAGCCCTTTTCAGGTGCTTTGGTGTCGGTTACCTGAAGCTCCACACCATCAGCGGTGATGGTACCTGTATCGCCAACTTCGCCGCCCATTTCAGCGTAGAACGGAGTAACGTTGAGCACAACTTCGCCCTGTTCACCAGCAGAAATAGAGTCAACGCGCTCACCATTGCGGACAATCGCGCAAACCTCAGCATCGGCAGAAAGACATTCGTAGCCAACAAATTCGGTTGCGCCAAGCTCCTTCAAGAGATCGGCGTGAACGCCACCATAGGTGCTCCATGCAGCTTCGGCATCCTTAACGTTTGCGGCACGAGCACGATTACGCTGCTCTTCCATGCAGCAAGCAAATTCCTCTTCGTCAATGGAATAGCCACGCTCTTCGCAGATTTCCGTAGTTACCTCGATGGGGAAACCGTAGGTGTCATGCAGGACAAAGGCGGTAGAACCGGAAAGCACAGTTCCTTCCATTTTGGAAAGGGCATCGTCGAGATATGCCTGACCCTGACGAAGCGTTGCACCAAAGCGCTCTTCCTCGGAAAGAACAACGCGCTTGATAAGCTCTTCGTTCTCGACAAGTTCGGGATACACGTTGCCCATAAGCTCGATGATCTTGTCAACGTAGCTGGTAAGGAAGGCGCCTTCAATACCCAGAGAATGGCCCTTCATAACCGCGCGACGAAGCAAACGGCGCAGAACATAACCGCGACCCTCATTGGAGGGAAGAATGCCATCGGCGATCATAAACGTGATTGAGCGGCTGTGATCAGCGATGATGCGGAGACACACATCGGTTTCCATTTCCTGGCGGTACTCCTTGCCAGAAAGCTCTTCGCCAACGCCAACCAAGCTACGAAGGATATCAGTGTCGTAGTTATTGGTTACACCCTGCATGATTGCAGCAATACGCTCAAGGCCCATGCCGGTATCGATGTTCTTCGTCTGGAGCGGAGCGAGGGTGCCGTCCTCTTGTCCATCGTACTGGGTGAACACACAGTTCCAGAACTCAAGGTAGCGATCGCAGTCGCAGCCAGGCTTGCAGTCGGGGCTGCCACACCCTACGTCGGGACCCTGATCGAAATAGATTTCAGAGCAGGGACCGCAGGGGCCGGTAGGACCAGCGCGCCAGAAGTTATCTTCTTCACCCAGCTTGGAAATATGATCCTCTGGAACACCAAGGCTCTTCCAGATTTCAATGGTCTCGTCGTCGTTTTCGAAAACGGTAAAGTAGAGCTTTTCAGCAGGAAGCCCCAATACCTCGGTAGAGAATTCGTATGCCCAAGCACACATTTCGTTTTTGAAGTACTTACCAAAACTAAAGTTGCCCAGCATTTCAAAGAAGCTTAGGTGGCGAGCATCACCGATATTGTCGATGTCGTTGGTGCGTACGCACTTCTGAGCGGTGGTAGCGCCAATGTAGCGGCTATCAAGCTCCTTCTGATGAAGGAAGTAGGGCTTGAACTGAACCATGCCAGCGCTGGTAAGCAGCAGTGATGGATCATCGGGGATCAGGGAAGAAGAAGGCATGCGCTTGCAGCCCTTTTCCTCGAAGAACGCCAGGTACTTCTCGCGAATTTCGGCGGTAGTCATATAGTTCATACGATATTGTTCCTCTTCGAAGTGTTCATCGTTTAGTAATTTGCCAAATGCAGATTCTATCATTTTCCGTGCTTTGCCCCACGCGAAGTAACCTGAGTCGCAGAAAACTCACCAGTGGCATCGGCAACAGGATTCGCCTCTTCGCCCGAAGGTTCCCCCTTGAAGATAACGCCATCAGGCGAAACGATAACGCGACCCGTGCGCTTCTCGAAGTAGTACACGAAAAGCGATTTAATGGCAGCAACCGCAGGGATTGAAGCAAGCATGCCCACGATGTTGCCTACAACGCCGCCAACGGCAAAACCTAAAGCAGAACCCACCATCAAGGCCATGATGACTAGCGCAGGATGGATGTCCACCGAATTGCCCATGATCTTCGGCGAAATGAAGGTGTAGATGAATTGCTGCACGGCAATGGTATACACCAACGCGATAACAGCAATAAGCGGACTTGAGAAAACACCCACGATTGCAGCCATGCCGCCGCCTAGCCACGGGCCCACAACAGGAATGATGTTCAGCAGACCGGTGATAACGCCCAAAGCCGCTGCACTGGGGATACCCATAACGGCAAAGCCAATACCGCAGCACACACCGATAAGCATGCATTGGACCAACGTACCCTTGATATAGCCGCCCATAACGCGGGTGCCCGTGAGATAGATGATGTCTAGATCCTCCCGGAATCGGGGGCCGAACACGCGTTTGATTTCAGCACCCAATGCGGGCAGCTCCATAAGAACCCAAAATGCCACCACCAGGGAAAAGCCAATAACCATGGCGGAAATGGCAACACCAGAGCCCACCGAGACCATACCCTCTGCACTGGCGGAGGCCATGCCAGAAAACCAGGTTCCCACCGACGAAAAAGCATCATTCATCCAATTGGAAATACGCTCGTCTTGAAGGATGTAGGCATACTGCGAATAGACGTCATTCCAGACGTTGCGCACCTGAGAAATCTGGTCAGAGAAGGTTTGAAGCAACGCAGTGAACTGTTCACCAACGCCGAACATTGGCGAAAAGAGCATCCAGCTGAGAGCCGTTACCACCACGCCCATAAGGATATAAGCCACACATGTTCCCCACAGGCGGCCAATGCCCTTACTTTCCAGATAGTTAACTGGGCCCCTCAAACAGAAAACGATGATGGTCGTCCAGACAACAATGGCCACGGGAGTGGCCAAAATGTTGAGCGCCCGCCCAAGCAAATACAAAAGAACGAACATCACGATAATGAAGGTGCTCGTGTATAAGCGGCGACGCGATTTTACCGTTTTCAATTCCTCTTTGCGAAACTCGCTATCCGAGAGATGAGTATCGCTGTTCGTCATAACTGGTTAAGCACTCCTATTAGTTTTGAGCGGATTCGGAATCGCGAGAAATCTGAACAGAGAAAGCGTCCTTCAAGTTGGAAGACATCTCGTTTGCCTGAGCCTGTGCCTCTTCGCGAGCGGCAACGGCTTCAGCGGCTTCGGCGCGCTTTACATCGGCACGAGCCTGAGCGCCAGAAACACACGTCTCGACGCTGTCGAGCTTCTGATCGACCACCTGCACAACAGCACCAACGCGAGAATCTTCCACCTTAGCGCCCAGCGGAGCGATGCGGCTGCGAAGACGGCTGGTCACGTTGGAGAGCGCGTCTAAAGGGAGCGATGTGATGTTGTCGAGGGATTCAGTTGCCTTGGAGACATTACCCGTGATGGTGTTCACGTCCTCCAAGATCTGATCCACCCGCATGATCTCTAGATTTGCAGCATCAACGGTAAGGGTAATGCGCTCCATCAACGGATCGATACGTTCAAGAGCAGGCTTTGCCGTGTCGAGCGCTTCCTTAGCCTCCACAACCAAAGGATCAACTTTTTCAAACGTTTCCTTCATGGATTTCGTAAGGGTGATGAAAAGATACGCCATGGCACCCAGTGCAACAACGCCGGCGATGCACAGCAGCACGATTCCCACAGGAATAAGCGATTCGAAGATTTCCATCTTTCCTCCTCTGGTCAGGAACTTAAAACTCACATGTGCAGATTACATTCTATCGGATAGAGGGGCGTCAACGCGATACCTCTCCCAACCTCGTTCCCCAGGCGTGAAAAACACCCCACGCTCCAAGCCTTCGGGGAGATACCGCTGCTTAACATAGCCCTCGGCATAACTATGGGGGTACAGATACTCTCCGTATTCTTCAGACCCCGGACGATGGCGATCGCGCAAGTAATCGGGCACGGGGCGAAGCGGGCCGTTACGCACCTCGTCCAACGCTTTGCCGATGCCAGCATACGCGGAGCAAGATTTTGGGGCTAGAGCCATGTACACTGCTGCCTGAGCCAGATTGATGCGACATTCGGGCATGCCAATAACCTCAACAGCCTTAAAGCATGCTTCGGCGACCAAGAGCGCTTGCGGATCGGCATTGCCAATGTCCTCGGATGCAGAAATAAAGATACGGCGCGCAATGAACTTCGGATCTTCCCCGCCATCGATCATCCGAGCAAGCCAGTACAAGGCTGCATCGGGGTCTGATCCGCGCATCGACTTGATGAATGCCGATATCACGTCATAGTGCATATCCTGTTTCTTATCGTAAGGAAGAGTGCGATGGGGAACCGCCGTACGTACCATTTCCTCGGTAATGGTCTCTACCTTTTGAGCGCGAGCCAAATCGGAGGCAAGCGATAGGGTGTTCAAGCAGCTGCGCGCATCGCCACCCGCCAAAAGCAGCAGCGCCTTACGAGCGTCTTCGTCAAGCGAGTAATCGCCCTTCAAGCCTCGGCTGCTTTCCAGGGCGTGGTCCAAAATCGACGAAAGGGCATCGTCGCTGAGCCTATGAAGCTCAACGATGCGCGATCGGGATATCAATGCCGAATTCACTTCGAAAAAGGGGTTTTCCGTGGTAGCCCCAATCAAAACCACCACACCGTCTTCAACCGCGTGAAGCAAGGCATCTTGCTGTGCGCGATTGAAGCGATGGATCTCATCGACGAATAAAATGGTGCGAATACCCCGATTTATCAGACGCTTGTCAGCATCTGAAATTTCACGACGCAAATCGGCGACCGTGCCACCGATAGCCGAAACTTCAACAAAATGGGCATGGGTGGTCTCAGCGATAACGTGAGCAATGGACGTTTTCCCCGTTCCTGCAGGACCGTACAAGATAACAGAAGAAAGCGTGTCGGCTTCGATGGCACTACGCAGCCACGTTCCCTCGCCTAACGCATCCTCTTGACCGATAAGATCGTCGAGCGTTTGCGGCCGCATGCGCACCGCCAAAGGGGCATTTGCCGCACGCTTGCTGTTTTCTATGTCTGTAAAGAGTGTATCCATGAGTTGACCTTAACACGGGCGCCAAGAGAACCGCTCTCAGTGCGCCAAACCCCATACCGATCACGCAGAAAGGCTTTGCGCATAGGCGGAAAGAACAGCCTGTTCCAGCACTTCCCTATCCTCTTCCGTAAAGGCATATTCCACCGTTTGCGGCTGAGACGCGTCTACGATACTTTCCTGCTCCACACGTACAAACGTTGCCGTGACGCGTGGGCTTCCCTGAGCCATAAGTGCCAACGCGTAGCATTGAGCCTGAAGGAGATGTTTGCCGAACACCCGCGCAGCAGATTCATCGGGCGAGCCCCCCGTCTTGTAGTCAACCAAGAAGGCCGAACCGTCCCCATCAAACGAAACCGCATCGATTTCGCCTTCCAGGTACACCGCGTTCGAAGCCACACCTAGGCACACCATGAACGACACCTCTGCCTGGGGAGTGCCCTTGGCCACCAAGGAGCGAGCGACATCGCTTGCAAACCACCTATCGAGCGCAGCACTCAGCCGCGCCTCTTGCGAGGGGGTTAATCCCTGGGCACGAACCTGAGCGGCAACGGCTTCATTCGCAGGACGCTTGAGCGCGAACCCGTCGAACTGCGCAATAGCGCGTTGTGCCAAACGGTGAAATGCCGTGCCCAGCGCAGTGGCGTTTTCCTCGAAGAAGCCTCGGTCGACATCGAACAAGGACGACTCCGTTTCTTCTTCGGGCCCTGGGGCCTGATGGGCAGCATCGCCAATCGACGAGTACGAAAACACCTCTTCGCAAGAAGCGTGATACGGCTGACAATAAGGAGCAGGAGACAAGGGAGCCGCTGGAATGGTAAAGGGTTTTTTCTCTTCTACGACACGTTCTTGCTGTTCGGCGGGGGTATCAAGCACCGTGAGCTCAAAATCCATAGGCGCGCTTCCGCCGTAGTTGAGCTTCTGTATCGGGGCGGTTGCCGAAGCTTCCCACTGAAGTGCCTCATGTAAATCATCAAGGATACCCTTGCCCTCATACGAAAAGCTTTTATTGCCAGAATGCGCCACGCCAATGAACAGCGACTTGCTGGCGCGGGTCAAGGCAACGTACAGCAAGCGGCGAGCCTCGGACAACTCCTGTGTGGCAACATAGCCTTTCAAGGAAAGCATCAAATCCTGATAGGTCGATGCCTGCATGATATCAGCACTCGGCTCGTCGCCCTGCTCAATAAACTCATGAAGACCCTGAATGGTTTTACGAACGGGACGCAGCATCGGCGAATCAAGCGCAACATAGGTTGAAGCTGCAATGTTTTCGGCAACTAAACTTTCAGCCTTTCCCGAAAGACGCAGATCAGCTAAGGCAACATGAGGAAATTCAAGGCCCTTGCTCGCATGGACCGTCATTATACGCACAAAATTAGAGCTGCTAGCAGAAAGTGTTCCAGGGGTAAGCTTCAACGTTGCCAAGTCGCTCTCGAAACGATCTGCCGTACGGGCAAGACCCAATCCCAATTTCTCGACGTCTTCCAGCATTCGCAGCGCCTTACCGAGGTTGCCCACAATAGCCTGGCCCTGAGCCTGCTCGCTTTCAAGGCGAATAAGCCAACCACTCGAACGCAGCAAGGTACGAACCCCCGCCGCCATGCCGAAGCGACGGATCGAATCGAATGCCGCATTGAGGCAGATATGAGCGAAGTCTATTTGGTCCTCCTGCTCAGCGGTAAGACCAGTAAGCCCCTTTTCGTCCTTCCAAGCCGCAAATCCATCGGATAGAGTCCTGCGAAATCTATGACCCTGACGGCTGGTGCCTGTAGCCAAATAAAGCAGGGCGTCATCGCCCAAAGCAAACAGGGGCGAAGAGAGCACCGTATAGAGCGCCTCATTATCGGTACAACTCGAAAACAAACGCACCATCGAGGCAACCAATTGAACTTCCAAGGAATCCGAGAAGGTGGAACCTCCAGCAACCAGACACTCAAAGCCAGCGTCGCGCAAAGCTTGAGCATAGACATCAACATTCGACATATTCCCCAACAGCAAAACCATGTCAGAGGGCGATGCTGGATTGCTTGTGTCATCACGCAAGCCAGCGAAATGCTCGGCAATGCGACGAGCGCACGCAAGGCGTCCCGCCCCTAGGCCGGGACCCCCCACCTTGCAGTCGAATAGAGCCATGGAAACACGGGGGCGCGTTTCGAAGAGCGGATCCTCTTGATTATTCACTGCTCCCCTAGGCGCCAACGAAAGGAATCGATCGCCGAATACCTGCGGCTGCGAAAATACCTTATCCACAAAGGAAAGCACATCGGCATGGCTTCTAAAATTATCGGGGAGACTCACGAACTGAGCCTCAGGACACTCTGCTTCAAGGCTTTCGCGATAACCGAAAAAGACATTCACATCGGCGCCACGGAAACGGTAGATGCTCTGCTGGGCATCACCAACCGTGCACACATTGGAAAGGCCTGGCTGAGCAAGCGCTCGAACCAGAGCAACCTGAAGCTCGTCGGTATCCTGGAACTCATCAATCATGATGACCCTGAACTGGGTTCGGTAGGCATCGGCAATTTCAGGATGATCGGTCAGCGCGTGGAAAGCCATACGAAGCAGGTCAACGTTATCGATGCCGGCAGCACCCTTCAAGCATTGATATTCTTCATCAACAGCACGAGCTATGCGCAGCAATGCTTGGACATCGCGAGCCGAAAATGCTGCCTCTACCTGCCCCGCAGCAAAAGCGTAGGCATCGCGGTACTCGGCGAAAAACGCAGGATCGCTTTCCTTCACATGGTATTTGGGGCTGGTTTTAGGGAACGAAAAAAAGGCCTCGACAAAGCGAGCCGCTTCGAAATTCGGATCCTCAAACGAAGTACAGCCACCGTACTCCAGGAGATATTCGTTGGCCACCTCTAAGGCTTTTGTTGTCGCTTCGTGATTCTTGGCGTCGGTCTTCCCCGGCTTGGGCAATCCTTCAAGACAGGAGATGAACGTCTCCCCCAGCTCAACCATCTGACGCATAAGCGCTGAAGGATCCCCCTCTACTTCGGGAACCACGACGGCATCAAAGCCCTCTGGCAGAGCGAGGGCACGCGAAGTGATCTTGCGAACCCACGTTTCAATACTCGGTGAAGCAGGACCCTGGGAATAAACATCGAGAGAACCCACAAAGCCCCTCAACGCTGCATCGTCGCTTTCCTGGATTCGCTTAATAACAGAATCGAACGCCTCTTCGTAATAACGCTTAGATTCCGTTTCGGAGATCACCGAAAATGCAGGGTCTATGCCCAACTCAAGAGCATGTTCGCGAAGCACTCGAGAGCACATGCCGTGAATGGTGGAAATCCACGCATCATCAACCTTCAGCGCCTCTTCGACTAAGCCCATGCCCGCAAGCTGGCGCTTAATACGCGACTTCAATTCCGCTGCGGCCTTCTTGGTAAAGGTAATTGCCATGATCTGGCTGATACTCTGCACAGGTTGAGCATCAGGGGTATCCTCCGAAAGCGCATAGGCAATGCGCTGGGTAAGCGTAAAGGTTTTGCCGCTGCCCGCACCGGCAGAAACCATGAGCGGTTTATTCAGGGTCGTGATGATCTGGCGCTGGCCAGGGGTGCAGGTGTCAAGATTCACGAGAGCCTCTTTTCACAGTAACGGACCGGGCAATACGTACACGAAGATTCACAGAGAGGATTGGGGGCAATATTACCTTCCAGAAAATCGGCAATGCGCTTGCCCACTTCCAGCTCAACCATATCCAAATACGATTCGAAATTCATATTTACGCCCGAAGCACTCCGCGCAAACCCTGTAACATCAAGCATGGATGAATCAAACGAGCCAGCAATTGATCTAGCTGGCTCGTTGGCCCTATAGCTTAAATAGAGAGCCCCGACAGGACGTGCGGATTCAACAACACCACGCAGCGCTTGCGCATAAATAAGTGTCTGGATCTTGGATGGGATGCGGAAGCCCTCTTGTTCATCGGGGTCAAACCCCGCATCATGCCCCGCAATACCGCCCTTGTAGTCAATCACCACGTAATGACCGTGTTCGGCATCAATGTCAATCCTATCAACGCGACCCATAAGGCGCACGCCCGCATAATCGATGGCTTGACCAGGCTCAATGGAGAGTTCGAACCGCTGAGGCGTAAAACGGGGCAGCATACGCGCCTGAACGTTAAGGTTGTCAATCAGCGTCTGCTTCAAGCGATTCGCCTGAGCGCATTCCGTAGAAGAAAGAGGAAGATAACGCACGCCTTCAACCTGCGCTTGTCTCGCAAGTTCCGCATCAAATACGCGGCTCAAGCAAAGCTGAGCCTGCTCAAGATTTCCGAGAGTAACGCGCTTAGAGGAAATTTCCTGCTCCAAGCAACGGTAGAACGATTCCCAAACAGCATGCACGAATACGCCCTGCTCCAAAGGCCCGAACAATTCATCGGGAGCTTCGGGGCGCAAGCGTCTTGCCGTATACCAACGATACGGGCAATTCACATACTCTTCTATTGCGGAAGGAGAAAGCACAACGGTGTCTGGATTGTCAGGCGCTCGGAACAGGGAAAGGAGCGGCTTAGAAGATTCACCGACGATGCCTGGCGCAAAACCAGGTATCACAATAGAATCGGGTTCTTCCCCACCTGCCTGATAATTTGCCGCATAAGTGTCACGCGAACCGCCCTCATCGCGCGTAGCGACATAATCATGCAGGTGCTGAGGTACCCCAAAACCGTCACGCTCTTCGTCTCCCTCTCGCAAGCATTCGCAGAACTCATCGAGCACAAACGAAGGGTACACGTCTTCGTCACCGCCAGCATTCAGAACGCGCTCACACGCAAAGTACTTTGTCGCGCATCCCTTTACGCACTCAAAAGCGAGACGCGCATCCTGCAGAGCATGACGGGGCACCTGAATACCAAGCTTGTCTTCAAGCGTAACTAACGCATTATGCGATTCGCTAGCGGAAACATAACGTGCGTCCAAATCGCAACGAACAACAACGTCGAAGCGGCTCTGCGTGGAAAGCGAAGGGGCTTGCGATGCATCTAGCACCACAACCCTATTGGAACCAGACCCGCACGTACGTGAAACGTCAACAGCAAGCGAAGACAATGCAAACGTGAATACCTCGGGGCCCACCTCCCAACGACGGGCAGCCTCGTACACACCGCGCAATGCCATAATGGCAATCTGCTGTTCGAAAACAGAAGCCGCATCGAGCCCACGCAGCTCTTCGGACAGATCGATAAACCTATCAAGCAAAAGCGATGCATCGGCATCAGTAACTAATTCCTCGAATAGATCGTAAGTTTCGGTGACCAAATGCATCATGGCCTGAAGCTCTTCAAAGGAAAGGGCTCTATCGCCGCGAACCGAAGCATCGATTTTGGCGGCAGCCTGAACGGAAATGCCAGAAAAAGGAGATGACGCAAAATCCATCAAAGCACGTGGATTGTGGTGGTCATCGAGAATGAACTCACGGATTGCCATGTAGGCGCGACCAAAATGCGTCTCCGTAAAAGGCTTTCGGGCTTGGAGCACACATTCGCATCCGCGGGCCGAAAGTGCTTCGGACAGCGTTGTGTACACAGAATGAGGGCGCGAAGTAACCACTAAAACACTCCCCGCCCTTCCCTTGGAGGACAGCGCCTCGCATGCCTGGCGCACATAACTGGATATAAGCGCATTTTCCGCAGAGGGGCCTGATGCAAAAAGGAATTGGGGCAGCACGCCCTTCGGCAAACCGGTAATGCGCTCAGTTCCACTGCCAAGAATGGTGCAGGGTATTCCCGCCTTTTCGGCGAACTGAGCAAAGCATGGGGGCAATTCCACCCCTTCAGCCAGGGTAAAGGAAACATCCCAATTTACGCCCAGGAGCACATTGAGGGCATCGCCCCCTTCAACAAAGCCGCGCTGCAAAAGAACGGCACGGTATGGCTCCACCAAACCAAGAAACTCACGCTCTTGAGCCGAAAGAGAAGCCGGAGGATTACCAATAGCCGCTTCAAGAGCATTAAGACCAATTGCCTCGGAAAAGAAACGGCACACAAGAGCAATGCCTCCGTCTGTAGGCTCAAGAGACCCAACTTCGGAAGATTGCTCCAGTAAAAAGCGAACGGCAAAGGAACGATCAAGCGAAGAAATCAGCACACGACCATCACCATATAATTCCCAAGCATCAGCAAGCCATGCGGCAAACGTGGTTGCGGTAACGCCGAAACAAGCAGCAGAGCCCTTGGCGGCGAGCTGTTTTCTATACGAAAGGGCCTGATCGTGGGTGCTGAATATAGTTACATTCCTTGTCACTGAACATTCCTCTGTACTTGATGGCCATTGCGGGCTTCTAAACATTGCAACACGTTACGTGTCAAGACTTTTTCTTTTGCGCGATATACCTATACTGAAGTTAGCCGATCCCGTGTCTGCGATGGACCGATGACATTTAATTGGGAGCCTCAGATTGCGTGCGGAATGGAGATTCGTATCTGTTGATGCGAAAGCCAGGAACCAAGCTGCGGGCACCCACCTAGCTAGGTGGGTTCATCCAATTAGCGGGGTCGGTTTTTCTATGCCAAAATTCGCTGCCTTCGCCAACATTTGCCCCGAAAACCCGCTTCTTCTTCCGGAAGCGCGAAGCCCCGAGGCCAACCTTTGCTCACAGATCAACCTCGGAGCGAATGTCTAATGAACCGCGCCGTATACATAACCCCATCCGTGAGAAGAGAGCGATGAATTGATCTGGCCGCAAAGACGATCTCGGGTATAAAGACCAGGAGGCAGAAGGTTAAGAACTTCCATGAGCTCGCCATTAAGCCCGTATGCCTCACCCTCCAACACTACTTCCAGCCTCATATAATCTTCGCGACCATCAAAGAGTCTGTCGATAAACTCCTGGAGCACACCATAGTCGGGACTTTTTTCTCGTGCCACGCTTTCCTCTTTCTATAGCAGTAACGCAGGCAGCAGGGACGCTACTGCGGCACCACAACATCGCTGCCGCCAACCGTTGCGAGCAATGCACCCGTATAAGCTGGGGTGGCGGCACCCGATGCTCGAAGGAATTGAACCCCCTGGGCACGAAGGCGCACCACAAGCTCTACCATCGCATCGGCAGTGGGGTACGGATTTTCATCAGTGGGCTCAAACTGGCGCCTATCTTTGCGACGGACCGAAACATCAACGAGCAGAGGCTTGTCGGTAGACGAAGCCATTTCCTTGGCGAAGCCAACTAAAACACGCGCAGGAGCATCAGAGACTACGCCGATAACATCAGCCCCATACTCATCGCACAAGGCAACGCCTTCAGAAAGCGTACGCCCACCAGAAAGCATGCCTTCCTCATTTGGCACCAAGCTGATCAACACAGGGCCATCGTATACCGCGCGAGCGCCCATAAGCGCACACTGAGCATCATCGAGGCTCTTGAAACCCGTGAAATACAGCGCATCAAAAGGATACTCGATTAACGCCAGAACGGCATCGTGATACTGCTTCTTCGACTGTTTAAGCGAAACGGCAGAAGTTGGGTCAAGCGGCAAGCCGGTAGGACCGATTGCCGCAATAAGATGTTGCGGAGAAAACTGAGCTGAAGTTTCATAGGCAATGCGCGCCATTTCTTCAGCGCGACCCTCGAAACGAGCATATGCAAGACGGGCTTCAGTGATTCCCTCTGTTGGGGTAACGAAACAGGGTACATCGATGGATTTTTCGAGCTTGAAAGCCTCTTCAATGAGTTCGGGCTCGCACAGAACCACATATTCGCGATCGGAGGGATCAAAGCCCTGGGAAGCAAGTTGGTAATCAAGCGGGGTTGAAAGGACAAGCATATCCTTATTGAAACGCATTTGAATATCAGGCATAGCATCCCTTTCATTACAACTGTGGGAGAGTATTCAACTCATTATATAGGGTTACGACAAACGCCGTGACCAACCAAGTACCCACTAATGCGTTTGCCCCTCAATGATTCTGTAGACACACAAATTTCTGTATTTGTATGAAACAGCATGCATCTGCTTTTGCGATTCGCCTATTCCCTTGTGTAAATCTCTCCTTATTATTCAATAAAATGAAGAAAATGAGGAGGAAATAGCGTTTGAACCCGTTCATGGTGCCTTTTTTGCACGTTCACCGTGGAAATCATTCACAAAGGGTTGGCAATTTAGGTGAGAGATCCTATTATTCTAAGCAGCAAATGTGGTCCCCTCCCAATTTGCAACTGCTTTTCCCCAAAAAGCAGTCGGTGCTAGATCCCCAAATAATAGGCACCGAAACTCCCTCCTTGTGGGCCTGACGAGATCCCCTCTCGCAGGCCCCTCCTCTTTTTTAGGGCTTATTTATTTTTTCGCCCGCCTCCAAACCATTTGCTTAGCTAGGCAATTAAAAAATTGGATATGGGCAAAACAGTTCTCGATCTTTCATTTCAGTTCCAGCTTTACCGCTTGATTGAATTTGTGAACAATCTCTACCCATTTAGCAGGAACGTCGATAACTGCATCTTGTTTTTGTTCGACAACGCAGGTCAAGCCATACGTTCAAATCGTCAAAAGCAGCAGACGAAACCAAGGCGATAGCAGTAAACTGCATACCCCCTCACTTTGAAGAATTTGCACAACGTCGTTACTAAGGCCTGCGTTTTTCGAGTCTGCCCGTTGCGAAGATCAACTCGTTGCGAAAGAGCAGCCCATTGCGGTAGATCCGCTTGTTGCAAAACAAAAAAACTGACTTCTCTGCAGCTTTTTTTCGATTAGGGACTCTCTTCCATCGCCGCAAAGCGGAATAGGACTGCCAAACAGTAGATTATCTGCGCTTTTGCGCTTCAATCAGCGATTGGGGAGGCATGCAACAATCCCTAATCGCAAAAAAGTTGCAATCTGGATCGATTTTTTGTTTTTGGCTTCTCGGGACAGCTTCCAGAGGGTGCCATGGGTGGAATGACTCAGGTTTAGCACACGCATCATCGGGGAAACCGGCAAGAAAACACGGCGGAGAGGCATCGGATCATACCAACAGAACGGCGCACTGGAGCAACACGAGGCCAGCACTGCGGATTGCTCCAGATACCGTGTTGCGTGGAACACAACCCTATAGCTCAAATAAACCCGAGACACACTATTGGTCTCTATCGCTATTCCTTTTAAAACAGAAAAGCCGCCCGAAGGCGGCCTCTCAGCAAAAGCATCTACTGGGTTTATCCGTGCAGCTTTTTGTACAGACGATTGTTGGTATCGAGCCAGCTTTCAATGGTGCCCGTGTCGTAGCCATCTTCTGGATCAATTACCAATGCATACATCTCTTCTTCTTTGAGCACCGCATCAAGCGCATCGGTAAGCTGGATCTCCCCACCAGCACCTGGCTTAACCTCTGCCAGCAGCTCCATAACACGCGGCGAAAGAAGATAACGGCCAAACACAGCCAAATTGGAGGGAGCCTCCTCGACTGCCGGCTTTTCGACGAGAGAAGATACTTTCCACACGTCGTCGCTCAATGCCTCTCCCGCAATAACGCCAAAACGATCGACTTCTTCCTTGGCAACAGGAAGAACGGCAATAACACTTGCGCCGTTATGGGCGTCAGAAACTTCCTTCATCTTAATGAGCATCTGATTATCGGGAACAAGCACATCGCCCAAAAGCACGAAGAAAGGCTCGCCCTCGATACGGTCGGCTGCGCAGTGAACCGCATGACCCAAGCCCAGAGGCTCGTCCTGGTACACGTAGCTTACGTTCAGATTGCCCGCATGAGCCACTTTGTCTGCGTACTTGTCCTTGCCGCGGCTGCGAAGCTCCGCCTCGAGGGCAGGATTGGGCGTGAAGTGTTCTTCGATGGACTTCTTGTCATGGCTATTAATGATGATTACCTCGTCGGCTGCAGAAGCCAAGCCCTCTTCAACAACGTATTGGATAACCGGACGGTCTACCACAAGAAGCATTTCCTTGGGTTGAGCCTTCGTAGCGGGCAGAAAACGGCTGCCCAAGCCAGCAGCAGGAATGAGTGCTTTCATGAATCCTCCTGATCGATGTTCAAACGTTTAGATTTTAGCAAATGAAAACAAAGATGGCTGGATAGTTGCCTATCCAGCCAAATTGAGGAAAAAGAGGGCTGTTTGAAAGGCGATCGACTATGCCAATATCATCGCCATAGTGGGAATGGTACCCATCGACATAATGGTGGTAAGGAAGGTGCCTTGGCTCATGCTCTCAACATCGCCATCGGCATCGATACACATCATAGTGCCACTCGATGCAGCAGGCATAGCTGTGATGAGCACGATGGTTCCAAGCAGGAGCTGGTCGTCGATGAAAAAACCAAATACGAAATAACAAGCAAGCGGCATGACCACCAAGCGCGCAACGCTGGCAATAAGCGCACGCCAGTTTTTAAACGCCTCGAGAATAGGGCTTTTGGCAATGGCGGAGCCCAAAACGAACATTGCGCCTGGAAGCGTGAACTGCCCAATGGTGGTAAGAGTGTGTGCTGGAACACCAGAATCCGTAATATTGCAAAGCACCAGCACAACCGAAACCAAGCAGGAAATCATACAGGGGCTTATCAGGGAAATGCCCAGCTTCTTCAAGCGCGCCTTGAGTGAAACTACTTCCCCATCCTTCTTGTTGGCAAGCAGCATTACACCAATGGTCCACGTGGCAAGGGTAGAGGGAATATTGAAGATAGCGCCATACACCACCGCTTCGGGACCGAAAATGACATTCAGCAAAGGAAACCCAATTACCGATACGTTGCTGAACACCATCAGATACTCAAGCGTGCCACGCGTGCGATCGTCGGAAGAAACAAAATGCCCGATCACGATAGCAATCAGCGTTACAAATAAATAGGTGATAGAACCCCATTCAATAATCTCCAACACCATATCAAGACTCGGGAACGAAGTGCTGTTGAGCACTGCAGCCACGATCATACAAGGCATGGTAACGTTCAGGACCAGGGAGGAAAGCTTGGCGTCAAACTCGTCGTTCATCACGCCCTTCTTGCGACAGCCGAAACCAACTGCAATCATCGCAAAAAGAAGCGCCATCTGAGCAGCTGCTGTTTCGAATATTTCCATCATGCCATCCTTGCTGTTCTATGCATACCCGTTAAGGGCCCAACCGTTAATGCGTAAAGAACTATAGGAATCCAAGGCGGAACCCTCAATTGATTTAGGTCCGATTCAGAGTTATTGCAGGTATGGTTTTACATGGTTTAGACTGCTTATCATGCAAGATTCGAATAATTGAGCTGAGGTATTCCGATGAACCTTTCCCATCTGCAGTATTTCAGGGAGTTGGCGCAGGTGCAGCACTACACCAAAGCGGCCCATAATCTGTTTATCTCGCAGCCCACGCTCTCCCACTCAATTGCAGCTCTGGAAGACGAACTTGGCGTGAAACTCTTCGAGAAAAACGGGCGAACAGTCAAGCTAACCGATGATGGCGCGCTGTTCGCTCAGTACGTCGAACGGTCGCTTGATGCCCTAGAGGACGGAATCGGCGAACTCGAAAAACGCAAGGGGCGCCTTTCTGGAACTGTACGCCTTGGAGCAATCCATTCGGTCCGTTCAGCTTTCCTCCCCGAAGCCGTATTGGCGTACCGTCGCACCCACGGCAATCTTGTTGAACTGAAGATCGATCAAGGTTCCACAAAAGAATTGCTCGACTACCTCCACACCGGCGAAAACGACCTCGCCATTACTTCAGAGGTAAAAGCCGATGGCTTCGTGTTCACGCCGCTCTTCCGCCAAAGGTTGGTTATCATCGTCCATGAAGGTCACCCATTTGCCTCCCGTAGCAGCATCAGCGTTAGTGAGCTTGCCGATATGCCGGTCTACACTTATCGAGAAGACATCATCGTCGGTACCGAAGTAAGCGAATTTCTAGAAAGCCACGGACTCGACCTTGCCAAAATGAATCTGAACCGAGATTCCGACGATGAGGTTATTCTAGGCGGTATCGTTTCACGAGCGCCAGTGGTAGGCCTAGCGCTTGACTCTTCCGGGTTGTACCCATTTCGCAATTTGAAGCTCATCCCGCTCGAGGAGCCAGAAGCCCAGGCAATCCACCCTATCGGCGTGCTGAGGCTTGCGGGCAAACGGTTCAATCCCGCAACCAACGACTTCATTGAATTCCTGTTCGGCTTTGCGCATAATTTTTACCATTATGACGATCCCGAAAACGCCAACTTGACATCGCCCGTTGTCTGCTGTTAAATCAATATCCGCTGGGGATGTAGCTCAGTTGGGAGAGCGCAACGTTCGCAATGTTGAGGTCGTGGGTTCGATCCCCATCATCTCCACCAGCAAAACACCGAATCGCAAAGCATATTTGCTTTGCGATTTTTTTGTTTTCAAATGCATTATTAGAACTATTGGCAGAATGCGCATCTCAGGCGCATATAACCCACAGGGCTGTTTTAAGACCTTGTTGATGCACCACGACCAGCAGCATCGCTGCTCCTATCTGTTTGCCACGCCACAGACAGCCCACAGACAGCTCCGTAACGCTGGAGGCGACAGACGCCCGAGGACATCGCCGCATAACAGTAGAGCCCGCTCAGATAACTGAGCGGGCTCTACTTTCTAACTTGGTTTTCGGGCCTTATTCTTCGGCGTTTGCCTCAACCGCTACAGGCTCTTCGGTAACTTCTTCTTCAATAAAGCTGCCGAACAGAGGCTGGCCATCCTGACTGAGCTCGACCATGCCAGTAAGAACATCTACATACTGGTAGGACTGACGAGCAGAAGCACCGCGCTTACGCTTTACTTCCATGATAAATAGCTGAGGATGCACCTGCATGAGCACGCCTTCGCTCTCAACGATTTTCGAGCGTCCCATGTTTGCGCGAACGCGAAGCTTTTGGCCTACATACTGGCTAAGCGTGTCATGGATGTTGCCGATAATCTGTGCTTGCTTTGCGAGATCCATATAAGGTTGTTCTTTCCACTTTGGACACAATAAAACTCAACTAGTATATCATCCGCAGCTTTGCTACGGGACAATCTCCATCTTGTAACCATAGAAGCGTTATTCCAGATAGGCTCCCGTTTGACGGCTCCACAGATGAGCATATTCCCCACCCCGGGAAACCAGTTCATCATGGGGGCCATCTTCGACGATTTTGCCGCCATCAAGCACCACGATCCTGTCCAAACTGGCCACCGTGGACAGACGATGCGCAACCACGATGCACGTACGACCTTCCATGAGGGTAGCCAGGGCATCTTGAACCAGCTTTTCACTTTCAGAATCGAGCGCACTTGTTGCTTCATCAAGCACCAGCACTGGGCAGTCGGCCAAGAGCGCACGCGCAATGGCGATACGCTGACGCTGGCCGCCGGAAAGCTTGACGCCGCGTTCTCCCGTGATGGTGTCAAATCCCTGCGGAAGCTTCTCAATAAACTCAAGGGCATTAGCCTGTTTGGCCGCTCTTCGAATTTGCTCCATGCTAGCATCGGGTTTGCCATACGAGATATTCTCGGCGATGGAACGGTGGAATAGCAGGGCTTCTTGCGGCACATAGGCAATTTGGCGACGCAGTGATTGCTGGGTCGTATCGGCTATGTTCTGCCCATCAATAAGAATCTGTCCTTCCTGAATGTCAGAAAGACGAAGCAAGAGCTTTGTGAGCGTTGTTTTTCCCGCTCCGCTCATGCCGACCAAACCAACACGCTGACCTGCAGGAATATGAAGCTCAAACTTATCAAACACCTGCGTCTTCGCATTGCCGTCGGTATAGAAGAAGTCGATATCTTGAAAATCGATAGCGCCACGGCTCACCTTCAAATCAGGCGCACCAGGCTTGTCTGCCACCAAACGAGGTTCATCGAGAATGGCAGTCATGCCACTCGCATCGCCAAATGCACGATTAAAGCGCTGGAGGCCGTTATTGATGAAATTGAACTGGTTGGTGACGGTGTAGGTATAGGTGAACATAACAACCAATGTGCCCGGAGTGATGCCGTACCACGCATTGCCTCCAGCAATAAACACAGTTACCACCGACATTATCACCACCGTGATGCAGGCAGTAATAATGCCACGAGTAAGCGATGCCCACATACGTTTCGAATCGCGCGCCACCACTTCCCTGTTCGCGTTATCAAACAGCCCACGCTCATAGTCTTCGCGGCCATACGTTTTTACCGCCAGAATATTCGCCACCGAGTCAGACAGCTCGCCCGAAAGCTGGTTCTGCGCACTAGCAGCTTTTTCGTTCAGGGAAAGAATGCGCTTATATAAGTAATAGGAAATGCTCGCATAAACAGCCAACAGCACCATCAGAATGGCAACGTACAGAGGAACACGCGGAAGAAGAATTCCGCAGGTGAATATCACCGAGCAGATTACCGGCAGGAAGGGAAACATGATGGTTTCGATTAGCTGCTGATATGCGCTCATAAACTTCGTGGTTTGACTAACGAGCGTGCCGCCGAATCGATTCGAATGAAACGACATACTCTGATTGCACAGGGCATCAAAGCTCATGGTTGCCAAATCGTACGAAGCAGCAATTTCCAGCTTGTACATGGTGTAATCTTGCAATTTACTGGCAGCTTGACCAAATACGTTAATCAGAATAAGGGCCACGATATAGGGCCCAAACACGGTGAAGACTTGACCCGCCTCAACGGGCTGAGCGCTAACCTGGTCCACAATTAGGCTCATCACGTACGGATTGCCGTAGCTCAACAAAGCAACAAAGACAAACGTGGACACCATCAGTGCTGCAAACAATGCCTTGTGTCTGCGCGTCACCTTCCAGTAGTAATGAAGCGTCCTGCGTGTCAAAGAAATCTTGGCGTTGGCCATTGGGTTCCTTTCTTGAATTCAAAGTTGAGGCAACGTCGGAATAGGCAGATCACACAACGATTCCAGCCTGCCAGGAAGAGTACCAGGAGAAAACAACGGAAGGGCACGAGATGCAACACCTCGTGCCCTTTACGCTATTCGTGCATTGCCAAGTAAGCACGACCCAATTCTATAAAGGTTTCGCGTTCAAGCGATTCACCACGGGCCTTCGCGGAAACGCCCGCTCGTTCGAGCGTTTCAGGAATGGAGGCCAACATGCGCTCATCGTAGGTTTGCGGATTCGAGAAGTACATCTTCAGGGAGTTCGCAATGGTTTTGCGACGATTAGCGAAAGAAGCATCCGCCATCACCATAGCGGCATGACGCAATTCTTCAGGCAGCTGCTCTGCCCTACGGTCAAAGCGAATAACGGCGCTTTTTACGCGCGGGGGCGGGAAGAAATTACCCTCGGAAACGGCGAAGCGGCCATGATACTCAGCCAGGAGGCCCAACTTCACTGTATAAGCACCGTAGTTCTTCGTGCCGATTTTGGCACACATGCGATCAGCAACTTCCGCTTGAACCATTACCGTTTGACTCTGCAACGACCCATAGCGTTCAAAGAAATCGAGCACGATGGTAGCGGCCACCGCATAGGGTAGATTTGCTGCAAGCTTAGTAGGAGCAAAAGGAACCTGATCGGGGCTTACTGCCAATGCATCACCTTGGATCAGGGTAAACCTGTCAGCCCACTCAGCACAGGTTTCCGCCAAAACGGCTGGTAGGTCGGTATCCATTTCGATAGAGGCAACCTGACCCGCACGCTGAAGTAAAGCAACAGTAAGCGTTCCGATGCCAGGACCAACCTCCAAGACCTTGTCTTCAGGGCCCAACTCAGCCAAATCGCAAATATGCTGCACGATACCATCGTTGATAAGGAAATGCTGTCCCAACGCCTTTTTCGTCATAAGGCCATGAGCTTCAAGAACAGCGCGCGTTTCTGCCACGCTTGCTAAATATGATAGCTTGCCCATCAGGCAACACCCCACTTTCCCAAGTGTTCACGCTTGAGACGATCAATCCCAATAAGAGGAACCGTTTCTTCAATAGCAAAACCCGCAAGGGCCATAGATGACCGAACGCTAGCAACCAAAGGCTCGTAACCATGCGGATCGCCGCCATCACCCACCACAAACAACGACAAAGGACGCTTTGCTGGCAGGGGCTCCCCCTTCTTCCGTCGCTCAAGATAGGGCCAGAAGAACGGTTGCAACCTATCCAACACAGCTTTCAGCTGGGAGGGAGCACCCGCAAAGTAAATGGGCGATACCAAAAACACTCGCTCCGCCGTATCCAGATCGTCTATGAACTGGGTCATATCGTCTTCGATAATGCACCCATCGTTCGTCTTGCAGAACTCACAACCATTGCAGCCAGAAACATCCATGCAGCCCACCTCATACTCAACAAGGTTCACTTCTGGATAACTCTGTTCGATTGACATTTTCAGCATGCGAATAATGCGTGCACATTTGCCATTCAGACGAGGAGAGCCGTTTATTACAACCCACGTGCCCATTTAGGCCCCCGCAAGCAAATCGGCATTTGCACGTTGCCATTGCGTAGGCTGCCGATCAAGCAATCCAAGCGCATTGCCATACATCTGCCCCAAGAGATCTTCCCGTTCCGCCTGCGTTTCCGCGCCCAAAACCTCGAGCAGCTTTTCAGCCGTGAACACCACATGGGCTGGACCGCAGTCGACACCACGCATGGGTTCAGGTGTCATATAAGGACTGTCGGTTTCGGTGAGGAGAAGATTACGAGCAACCTTGGTTGCGGCAGATCGCACCTCGTCGGCCTTTTTGAAAGTGATAGGGCCGCCATACGCAATGTAGCAACCGTGCTCCGCCCATGGAGCAAGCGCTTCAGCGTCCAAATTAAAGCAATGCAGCAATACCCCATTCTTTGGGAATCCTTCATCTTCCAGGATTGCCAGGCCCTCTTCATGGGCTTCACGCATATGCAGGATAAGCGGAAGACCAGCAGTTTTAGCAAGCTGAACCTGACGACGGAATACGCCGCGCTGCACGGCACGAGGAGAAAGGTCGTAATGGTAGTCAAGGCCTACTTCGCCCAAAGCGCAGACGCGAGGATCTGCCAAGCGCCGCATCAACGTGCGCTCCATGCGCACATCCCACATCTTGGCGTTGTGGGGATGCACACCCATAGCGATACGCAGATGAGGAATGGCGTCCTTGCAAGAACCCAAGCCAGCTTCCTCAAGAATGCCTTGAGCATCTTGCTGCCACGCTTCCAAATTGTCGAAGGTGGTGTGGCTGTCTTCAGCAGGATCGCACATAGCGCACACGAAACGCACGTTATGATATGCACATTTAGCCAGTTCAGCAGCTGGATTCTTGAGCATTTCCAGATGTGCATGCGTGTCGGCAACCAAACCAGGCAAAACAGGTGCAGCCACTTCACGGTACTTGTGATGCTTGCGTTTCTGAAAAAAGGAAACGCTGAACGCCCCCTCTTCAACAAAAGCGGCGTTCAGCGATTGCGTTTCCTCGGTCATGATAACGGCCGTTTCCTGCTATTCGATGGAAAGATCGATGGCGTCAGCATCCAAGCGAGGATAGAGCGGATCGCCCACGGCAACGGCAGAACCAGCCTCAAGCTGACCCCATACCGAAGCAGCTTCAATATCGGTGATTGCGAAGATATCTCCCAGACCCAGACGATTGAAAACCTCAGCAGAAGTGTTGGGCATGAACGGAGCCATGTACAACGCAATAATGCGGATAGCCTCCAGCGCGTTATAGATTACTGCAGCAAGCTCATCAGCGGTTTCTTCGCTCTTTGCCAGATTCCACGGCGCGGAATCTTCAACATACAGGTTTACGCGGCTAGCCAACTTCTGAACAGCAGCGGCAGCATTGGTGAAATCGACCTGACCCATGCACTTGTCGTATTCGGCGTACAGTTCGTCAGCGATTTCGCGCAGCGGGTTTTCCTCGGCGCCAGCAGGTGCCGCGGGAACCTTGCCCTCGAAATACTTCTTGGTCATGTTGAACACGCGACTGCACAGATTTCCCCACGTATTGGCAAGATCAGCGTTGTACACCTGAACCATGCGCTCGATGGAAATCGAGCCGTCATGACCGAACTGAACGTCGGAAAGGAAATAGTAACGATACGCGTCAACGCCGAACACCTTTACCAAATCGGCAGGCTTTAGCGCATTGCCCTTGGACTTCGACATCTTTTCGCCCTTGGTAAGCAGGAAGCCGTGTCCGAATACCGTATGGGCGACCGGCAAGCCAGCAGCCATCAGCATTGCAGGCCAGATGACACAATGGAAGCGCGTGATGTCTTTGCCTACGAAGTGGTACTGCATAGGCCAACGCTGCTCGAATTCGCCTGCGCGCTCTTCACTGCCGTAGCCGATGCCGGTGAAATACGCCAGCAAAGCATCAGCCCAAACATAGGCAACATGACCTTCATCGAAAGGCAGCGGAACGCCCCAATCGAAGGTAGAACGGGAAATGGAAAGGTCCTTCAAGCCGCTTTTCACAAAGGAAACAATTTCATTCTTACGAGTTTCAGGACGAATGAAATCGGGGTTTTCCTCATAGAACTTCAGCAACGGTTCTTGGAATTCGGAAAGCTTGAAGAACCAATTCTCTTCGCCGCCAGCTTTCTGAACAGGGCGCTTGCAATCAGGGCACACGAATTCGCCTTCGTCGTTCTTCAGAAGGTCGCTTTCGTTGTAATAGGTTTCCTCGTGAACGCAATACCAGCCCTCGTAGGAACCCTTGTAGCAATATCCCTTGTCGTACAGATCCTGCCAGAACTTCTTAACCGTTTCGGCGTGGCGAGGCTCGGTGGTGCGAACAAAGTCGGTGTAGGTGATATCGAGCATGTCCCAACAATCGCGGAAGGCGGGCTCCATGGAATCGCACCAATCCTGAGGCGTCATGCCCTTTGCCGCTGCCGTATCGGCAACCTTCTGGCCATGTTCATCCATACCGGTTACAAAGGCAACGTCATAACCATTCATGCGCTGATAACGCGCAACTGCGTCGGCAGCGATGGTGGTATAGGCGGTGCCCAAGTGCGGTGCCGCATTAACGTAGTAAATGGGAGTGGTGAAGGAATAGGTTCCCTTGCTCATGCTCATGCTCTCTTTCTTGGCGAAAACGGCTGATGATGCCGCCCGCCGCTTCAGATTACTTGCTCGTTCTGCGCCCTTTTGGCACAGCGTATAACTGAATTATTTTAGCACGAGAAAAGCTGCGGCACTCACGCGTACCGGAGAGATTACTTACCGCGGATTCAAAATGCGCTCGCGCTGCTTCCAATCGGGCATCACCTTGGTCATAAGGGCCTTAAAGCCAGCGCCATGGTTTGGCTCCAGCATATGACACAGCTCGTGAACCACCACATACTCAAGGCATTCCGGAGGGAAGAGCGCAAGGCGAATGTTGATACACACCCGCCCCGTTTCAGGCTGACAGCTTCCCCACCTGCTTTTCATGTTGCGATAATCAAGCTTCTGCACGCGCACGCCCAGAATGCGCTCCCATTCGGCAACCAGCGGCGGAACACACGCCTTCACCACTGTGCGCCATTGCTCAATTTCTTCCCTCGATGCTCTTTCGGCGCGAGCAGCTGGAGAGTCTACCTGTTTCGCTTGCTGAGTCCGAATCCAATCAGCCTTCGACCGAACGAATTCGCTTATACGGGCTTTGCTGGTACCGAGTGGCGCCGACAACGTTACTTCACCCGTCGATTTCACCTGCAAGCGAATGCTTTTCATGCGCTTTAGCGTGACATGAACGTCGTTGCCATTAACTTGCAGGGTGTATGTCGTAAACGAAGGCATGCGTATCTTCCTTGAGGAGTGGGCGGGAAAATAGGGACAGGCGCCATTTCCCCAGTCCCCGATTGGGATACCGACATTAAAAGTGGGAAAATGTACCTGTCCCTATTTTCCCAGAACAGAAACCCCTTAGTGCTTTACGCGCATGCAGCGCATAGCGTTGAGGATGGCCAGGATGGCCACACCCACATCGGCGAACACCGCAAGCCACATGGTAGCCAAACCAACAGCAGCCAATACCAACACTGCAAACTTCACACCAAGCGCAAAGACGATGTTCTGCCATACGATGCGCATGGTTTTGCGAGCTATGCGAATCGCGGAAGCGATCTTGGAGGGCTTATCGTCCATCAGAACAATGTCTGCCGCTTCAATTGCCGCATCAGACCCCATTGCGCCCATGGCAATGCCAATATCGGCGCGGGTGAGCACCGGCGCATCGTTGATGCCGTCTCCCACAAAAGCGAGCTTTCCCTTTTCGGACGTTTCGCCAAGCAGGCGCTCCACCTGGTTGACTTTATCTTCCGGCAGAAGCTTGCCATGGTACTCATCGAGTCCGAGTTTTTCGGCAACGGCCTTTGCAACCTCGGCGCGATCGCCCGTGAGCATGACTGTCTTCTTAACGCCAGCAGCATGCAAACGCTTGATGCATTCGGCGGCGTCTTCTTTAACCACATCAGCAATAATGATATGACCTGCATATTTACCATCAATTGAAACATGAAGGATGGTGCCGGTAAGCTCGCAGTCGTGGTAAGCGATACCTTCTTCACGCATCAGTTTATCGTTGCCCACCAGAACCACGCGCTCATCAACCACCGCACGAACGCCATGGCCGCCTTCCTCGCGAACATCAGCAATACGGCTCTGATCGATTTCACCCGTGAAAGCTTCCTTGACGGAAACGGCAATGGGGTGATCGGAGTACGCTTCAGCATGGGCAGCGATGGAAAGGATAAGGTCAGGGTCAACCTCTGCTGCAGCATCGGGATGCACGGCAACCACGTTGAAACTGCCATTGGTAAGCGTGCCCGTCTTGTCGAACACCACCGTTTCGGTATGAGACAGCGCTTCCAGGTAGTTGCCACCCTTCACCAAGATGCCCAGACGAGAAGCGCCGCCAATACCGCCAAAGAACGAAAGCGGGACTGAGATAACAAGAGCGCAAGGGCACGAAACAACCAAGAAGGTCAAACCGCGCTCAATCCAATCTGACCAACTTTGACCGAACAGCAACGGAGGCAACACAGCCAGCACAAGAGCACCAATGGTAACAATGGGCGTGTAGTAGCGCGCAAAACGCGTAATGAAGTTTTCGGTCTGAGCCTTCTTTTCGCTAGCACTTTCCACCAGCTCAAGAATGCGCGAGACCGTGGATTGCTCAAAGGGCTTGCTCACTTTCACCGTAATCTTGCCCGTCATGTTCACGCAACCGGAAATCACTTCAGCGCCCTCCTCCACATGACGAGGTACGGATTCTCCGGTAAGCGCAGCAGTGTCGAGCTGAGTGGAACCCTCCACAATGGTGCCGTCAAGCGGAACGCGCTCGCCGGGCTTCACCACGATTTCATCGCCTATGCCAATTTCGTACGGATCGACCTGAACAAGCTTGCCATCACGCATAACGTTGGCGAAGTCGGGGGCGATGTCCATCATGTCAGCGATGGACTGACGCGATTTGCCCACGGCGTAGCCCTGGAACAGCTCACCCACCTGATAGAAGAGCATTACCGCTGCACCCTCGGCCATATGAGGCTGAGAATCCGGAAATAGAACCAGGGCAAATGCGCCCACCGTTGCAATGGTCATCAGAAAGTTCTCGTCGAACACCTGGCCGTTGCCAATGTTGCGCGCCGCCTTCAGCAGCACATCGTAACCTGCAATAAGGTACGGGATAAGGAACAAGACGAACTCAAGGTACAGCGCGTTCGTTTCCCCGCCAACGTACTGCGCAAGCGGAACAAACTCCGTAACCGCGAATACCGCAGCAAAAATGGCGAGCGCCGCAACAATACGGTTTCGCGTCCTTTTCTGCTTTTTATTCATACAAATCCCCTTCGTAGCGTATACAGGCGCATCAGGCCTTGGTAGGCCGGATGCGCCGCGTTCGGTTTTTGTTTAAAATCTCGCAGAATTTGGTGGCAACAGCAGCAGTGTTTCGACGAACGCTGAGGGCCCGAAAAAGACGGACCAGCATACATGGTGCTTCGGTCAATCAAAAGCACCGATACTGCTGAAAACGACGCACAGCGCCAGTGCGCTTTCGGGAAGAAACGATAGCCGGCAGACTATCGCAAAATGACCATGTCGGGCTCGATCTTGTGGCAGATCTTTTCAGCTTCGTCGAGGATGGCATCCATCTTCTCGGGCTCGGCGTCAATCACCAACTTCTGGGTCATGAAGCTCATCGATGCCGTGTTTACGCCGTCGATCTTCTTGATAGCGTCCTCCATCTTTGCAGCGCAGTTGGCGCACTCAAGATCCTGCAATTTGAATACCTTACGCATGGCTATTTCCTTTCCTGAAAAGATTCCCCTTTGGGCAGACAGCCCACACGGTGGTCTGGCTATTCACAGATATGCGTCATTCCCTGGGCTAGCATCGTGTGCACATGGTCGTCAGAAAGCGAGTAAATCACGTTCTTCCCATCGCGCTTCGCACGAACCAAACGGCTTTGCTTCAAGGTTCGCAACTGATGAGAAACCGCACTTTGAGTCGCACCAATCTCCTCAGCCAGATCGGCAACACAGCGATCCTTCGTCATAAGGGCGTAGAGGATTTTGATGCGCGTGGTGTCGCCAAACACCTTGAACAAATCGGCCAAATCGTAGAGCAGTTCTTCATCGGGCATCATGTCGACAGCTTCATCGGCAGCATCGCAGCCGCAGCCGCAAGCGCTTTCGATTTCTGAAGAGACGCTGCAATGAGCTTGCTTTGCTTCGTTCGGTTCCTCTTCGGCCATCTTTGATCCTTTCACATATGAACAACTGTTCATATGATAAACCGTGAATTAGTTTTCGTAAAGAGCAAAAGATACTGTTTCGAAAAGAAAGGGAGGCCGGATAGGAGTGTCGAGGATGCTCTTTTGAGAATAAGAAAGGCCGCAACTCGTAGTGACCCGCATCTCTCGATCTAGGTTTTTCATTTATTAACCCAAATCCGAAAGCACGGTTCACGCAGAAGCTGCGGCCTGCCGATAACCTAAAATAAAGCGTTTACTCGCCCTTCTGTAAAGACCTACTCCCCTTTTCGCACCTTGCGAGCAATTTTGTCAGCGACAGAAAGCGCCTCACGGCGATCCGTGCCCCAGAAGGAAATAGACACCATGCCGGCACCGACATGACTGCCGATAGTAGCACCGATGTTGTGCTTGATGACCGTGATGGATTCGTCTTGCTTGGCGAGCAGCTCGCAAACCCTGTCGGCGTCTTTTTCCGAATCGGCGTGGCCAATAAGAGCAAAGTTACTATTTTCGGCATGGGCCTTTTCGTAGAAGGATGCCAGCTGCTTCAAGCCCTTCTTGCGACCATGAGACGCTCCTGCCAGAGAAAGCTTGCCATTGGTGTCGAAATTCAGCAGCGGCTTCAAGTCAAGCTTGGAGCCCGCAAAAGCAACCGAAGCGGGAATGCGGCCACCACGATGAAGGGCATCGAGGTCGTCAACCATAAACAGGGTCTGCACGAAATAGCGTGCTTCTTCCGCCCAGGCAACCATCTCTTCGGCGGTAAGCCCACTTTCACGCTGACGCAAAGCCTCCAGTACCAACAGGCCTTCAGGAGTAGAACCGATAAGAAGATCTACGATATAGATAGGCGCTTCGGGGTGTTCGGCTTTCAGCTGGCTCCAAATGGCATAAGCCGTACTGTAGTTGCTGGAAAGCCCGCTGGAAAAGCAGAGGTATACCGTGGGAACCCCTGACTCAATAGCATTGCGGAAAGCGGCTTCCGTTTCGGCGGGCGCAACCTGCGAGGTGCTTGGAGTGGCGCCATTTCGAATGTTGTCGTAGAACTCCTTGGGGGTTACGGACTGATAGAAATCGTCCTTGAACGTTTCATCGTCAATGATGTAGTTGAAATCGATCAGCTGAACACCCTCTTGCTGGACGAGCTCCAAGGGAAGGTCGCAGCAGGAGTCGATAATAAGGTTGCACTGAGCGGACACGGTGTCCCCTTTCAAAAAAAATGCTTACAGCAACGCAGCAATAATGCTTTTCGAAGCGCTATTTTATCCCAGGCATTAGGGGGAAATAGGGACAGGTACCGTTTTCCCACTTAAGAGGCAGAGTGCTTCGTGTTGCAGGGTTCGCAAGCGGCCCTGCTTTTTGCGCTATACCTGAGTGGGGAAACGGTACCTGTCCCTATTTCCCCATTTAGCAAACTCTCTCTTGACTATAAGTTAGCCTATGCTAACTTGCTTCTTGGAATCAATGACACGGCCGACCAAAAGTCAGTAACAAAGTCGGCCCAAAAACAAGGAGCAACTCATGAGCAACGTAGCAATCGTATATTGGAGCGGTACTGGCAACACGGAAGCCATGGCCGATTTCGTAGCTGAAGGCGTAGAGGCAAAGGGCGGCACAGCAACCATCATCCAGGCGGCAGATTTCGGAGCAGAGCGAGTACCCGAATTCGATACCTTCGCCTTCGGATGCCCCGCTATGGGCGACGAAGAACTGGAAGATACCGAGTTCCTGCCCATGTATGACGAGGTTGAGCCACTGATGGCAGGTGAAAAAGTTGGCTTCTTCGGCTCGTACGACTGGAACAACGGCGAATGGATGGACTACTGGATGCAGCGGGCTGAAGAAGCCGGAGTGCAGCCCGTGGAAACCGTAATTGCCAAGGACTACCCCGACGATGAAGCGGCGGAAGCATGCCGTCACCTGGGCGAACTTCTAGCCTAAAGGCATTCGAGTCAGGAGCGCGCGGTAGGCAACTCTCTGCGATTGATAACGGGGAGCCCGGAATCAGACCGAGCTCCCCTTTTTTCGTCAGCGCTACTTCTTACGCAGCACTGCCATGATGGTGTTAAGGTACTCGAGCGCACCAGCCTTCACTGCCGAAGCGTCACATCTTGCATACTCGTTGTCGCAAGAAAGCCAATCTGCCCACGCTTCCTCTGTACACTGCATTTCCCGCATTCCTAAGATGTCGGCATTTTCCGATTGCTCAAAAATAACCTTCCACCAGGGAATATCGTGGATATAATCCAGCTGATCGGGCGTCCACGACTCAAGCAGGCATGCCGGCGGATTTTCGTGGCAATCTTGCTTCATGCCGGGGAAGCACAGTGCGACGATCCCACCACGCTTCACATACGGCAATAGCTTTGCATCCAGATACTCCGCGCTGCGGCCGAAATAGTTATACGAATCAATGCTCACCACCGCATCGAAGAAACCTTCCGCAAAAGGCAGTCCTTCTGAAGCATCGGCTTTGATGGGAACGATTTGCCGATTGGTCAATCCAAGGGTTTCGAAAAAACGCATGTTTTCGGTTGGGTTGCTCCAAAGATCAACAGCGTAGGCCGCGCATCCGAACTCCCTGGCCAACAATGCTGTGGTTATTCCGGTGCCACTGCCCAAATCCAACACGACGGAACTCGAAGGAACAGTCTCACTTCCGACGATCTCGTTGGCGGTTAGAATCATCTCTTCACATAACTTGAGTGGGTTGGGCCCCATTATTTTGGACAAAACAATATCTTGCGAAAAGCTATTCGCTTTTGGGAACTGCATGGTTATTTCCTTTTCTATAAAGAACGTATTAGCGAATCAAAAACTAAACCGGACGAAACGCGCAACGAAAAACGCAGCAGCACATGAGCCGCACCCATTGATGGCTACAGGAAAATAAGCCTCATGAGCTGGAGACAAATTGCAAAACAAAAAGCCATTTCGAGACGTTATTCCCGATTCGTACCGATGGTGAGTACCCACGAAATGGACCGCACGCGTTCTATTCAGTTGCGCGTTCTTTATAGAACAATGACCAAAAAGACATCCCCTTTTAGGATTTCATAAAGGCACAATAAGCCTTTGCTTAAAAACCAGTATGGCACGGTGGATTTAACCCTTCAATAATCAAAGAGCAACCACCGGCAAAACCCGCTGGAAATAAAGAGCCCATCTCTTTGGTGGGAAAATGGTACCTGTCCCTATATTCCCAGGGAAAACGAGCTGCCTCTTCATCATAGATTGGGTCTATAGCCAGGTGAAAGTAATAACTATTTTGAGCAGATTCTATTCTGGAGCATACTAAGCACCATCAAACGCACTCGGTGCAGCCCTCCTAAAGCAAGGCGCCCCAGCCCGCATCCGCAAACTCATGCAGGCTGGGGCATTGTTGCATATTGAAGCATTGCCGCAGATGACACCCCCCCCTTACGCGGTATAAGATGGAATATAGGGACAAGTCCCTATATTCCCACGCAGAACCGTGTTAAGTCGGCTTCGCGGAGGAAGGCTCGCTCGGTCTCATCGTTTTCTTTGGTTTCCAGGAAGATGAAGCCGAGGGCACCTGTTTGCCGAGGATCAAAACGATAAAACGCTTGTAGCCCCTCAAAATGAGAAAGGAACCCATCGTAGTCAAAGCCGCACTCCCCTGCCGCCAATTTCTCGGGAGCGGGAAGGTAGCCCATGCAGTACAGTTTGCCTTCCTTGCCTTTCAGCAACTCGTTCCAGTTGGGCCTTATATCATGCAAAAAATAATCGTAAGTATGGAAACCATAGGCATGATAGGCAACCTCGGTGCCGCAGATACCTGCAAAACGAAGCGGGTTGAACTCGATGGGCGTAATCACGCCATTGCTCATGCGAGCCTCCACATGCACAGGGAAGTCTTTCACACCAACAAGCCCGTTTACCTCCGTGAGCCACGAGGCAAACGCCGGAGCATACTCACGGACCACCGAAGCGCCCGTGACGTAGCAGCGATCGCTCGTATCGGCAGCATTAGCAAATTCATGACGGAGCACATCGAGCACCACCGCTTCGCCGTTATTATCGAAGAAGGCATCGACCGCAAATTCCGTGCCCTCCAAATACGACTCGGCCACAAACGAGCCTTCGTCTAAAACGCTTTTGGCATAGCGGGAACGCCACACTGCCATGTTTTCGTCGATGTCGGCGAGAGCCGCATCCCACTGCTGACGAGACTCAACAACGTACACGCCCACGCTGCAGTAACCCACATTGGGTTTCAGCACGAACGGCGTGCTGAAATCTTCAAAGCATACTTCCTTGAGCTGAGCCGTGGGTATTTCGCGGTACTCAAGGCTTGGGTACATTGGCGCCAACAACTTGCGCATGCGCGCTTTATCTTTGAACGTGGCGATGGCCTCTGTTACGGCTTCGTCTTCAATATGCTGAGCAATCCAACTGAAGGCATTTTCAGACGTGCAAATAAGACGCCCGCCCGCGTTTACGCGCGCAGCAAATTCTTCATCACCCAGAGCTTTGATGCTGTGACGCTTAAGAATCCTCTCGGCCATGCTGTTCAGCAGCACCGGCTCCTGGGTGCATACCAAGTATTCGATAAGCTCAGGAGCCGCAAACGGCTCGTCGATGATCATCATAAGCAGGTCCTTTCAATGCAGCTGAATTGCACGTTGATGCGAACAAGGACACTTTATCTTTTCTTCGCCCGAGACGAGAAGAAACTCAGCCTAGGGCCACCCATCGCATATAAAGCCCGCTACCGCACACACCTCAGATAGCGCCCTTGCAAGGCATATGCGGAAAAATAGGGACAGGTCCCGTTTTCCCAATCATGCCCAAATGCTCATAGCGAGCGTACCTGCCACAATAAGCGCCAAACCCGTACCCGATTTCGGCGTAAGACGCTCTCCAAAAACAATCCAAGCAAAGGCAATGGAAACAAGGATGGAAAGCTTGTCTATCTGCACCACAACACTTACTTGACCTGCAGAAATCGCATAATAGAAGGACAGCCAAGAAGCACCTGTGGCAACGCCCGATGCCACCAGGAAGCCTAACTCCCGCACATCAACGTGGCGCACTTGCGACAGCTTTCCCTTGCCTGCCACAATCACCCATGCCATCACCAGCACAAAACAGGTGCGAATGGCGGTTGCCAAGTTCGATTCAACGCCCTCGATACCCACCTTTGCCAACACCGAAGTAAGGGCAGCGAACACCGCTGCCAGCAAGGCATACACCAACCAGGCACGGCTTTGCCCGCCCGAAGCTCCCTGCTTCTTCTCGATCATCATGAAGGTGCCCACGGCAATCACCGCAGTGCCAACAAGCTTCACTTCTAAATGGCTCGTTTCGCCGAATAGCACGATTGCCAACAATACCGCCATGACAGTGCTGGATTTATCAACGGGAACAACCTTGTTTACGTCGCCCAGGGAAAGCGCTTTGAAGTAACAGATCCACGAACCGCCCGTTGCCAAACCGGAAAGAGCAAGGAACAACCAAGACTGCGGAGTTATCTGAGCGACAGTATTGCCCGACCCCACCACAGCAACCATGATCCACGCAAACGCCAGCACCACCAAAGTACGCAGCGCCGTGGCAACATCGGAATCGGTTTCGGAAAGGCCGCACTTGGCCAAAATCGAAGTTATGCCCGCGAAAAACGCCGAGGCAACGGCGGCCATTACCCAAGACATACAAACAAACACTTCCTTTGGGAAAATAGGGGCAGGTACCGTTTTCCCAACCCAACGTTTCTAACGCAGCGCGGCGAAATCAGATCCGCTTATTTGAATGTCAGCATCGTAGAAGGCCCGCAACGCCCGAATAGCAAGCATGACATCGCGTGCGCCGGCGGTTTCGTACGCCGAATGCATGGCAAGCTGGGCGCAGCCCACATCAACGCCATGCATACTTGCTTGTATGTTGGACAGGTTGCCCAAGGTTGAGCCACCCGCCATGTCGCTGCGGTTCGCAAACCGCTGGAACGGTACGCTGGCTTTATTGCACACCGCACAGAACACGGCACTGCTAAACGCATCGGTGCAGTACTTCTGGTTTGCCGCTTCTTTGACCACAATGCCCTGATTCAAATAGGCACGATTGCCTTCATCACTCTTTTCGGGATGGTTAGGGTGTACCGCATGGGCGTTGTCGCAGCTTACCAATAGGGAACCCGCCAGTGCGCGGCGATATTCCTCGTCCGTACCACCCAAAGCTCCGTTCAGGCGCATCAGCGTATCGGGCAAGAATGTGGACATAGCACCCTGCTTGGTGTTGGACCCCACCTCTTCGTTGTCGAAGCAGCAGCACACCGAAACGCAGGAATCGTTGGCGCTTCGCAAAAACGCTTCAGCCGAAGCGTAGGCGCACATAAGGTCATCGAGCCTGGGGGCTGAGATGAATTCACCAGCCGCGCCCCATATGCAAGGTGCCTGGCGATTCACCAAATACAGGTCATGGCTCACTATTTGGTCGGGATGAAGGTCCAGCTCGTTAGCGAGCAGCGGTTGCAGTGCTTCTTTCTCCAGCGCGCCCGCGGAAACCACCGGGCACAAATCAATCCGTCGGTTTGGAGCAAAGCCGTTGTTCACACCATGATCCATATGGATAGCCAGGCTCGGAATAAGAGCCACGTCCCTATCAAGCGAGACCAACCTGCTCTCAATGCGATTCCCTATTTGAACCATAACGCGGCCCGCAAGGGAAAGAGGACGATCGAACCAGGTGTAATCGATCATTCCACCATACGCCTCAACGTTTAAGCGTCTGTACGAACCTGGGCCTTCCAAAGCGGGCTGAGCCTTGATTTCGAACAGGGGCGAATCCGAGTGCGAAGCAGTGATCTGAAAATGATAGCCTTCCGATATGGCACTGCCCACCTTGAAGGCTATGATGCTCGAACCGTTGCGCACGGTGTAGTAGCGCCCCCCTGGCTTGCAGCTCCAGGTTTGCGCTTCGGGGAGAAAAACGAATCCCGCCTCGTCAAACCGAGCACGCAGGGCAGACACCGCGTGAAATGCACTGGGGCTTTCATCGATGAAGCGCAGCAGGCCTTCTGCTGCCTGGATTTCTTCGTGCGTCAAGCCACTACCCGATTCCGCCACCATGCCAACTCGCTTTCTTTCCAAAAGAAATAGACGTTTTCCCAACCAGTCTAACAGCTAACAATGCACTCTTTGAAAGCAGACACAATCGAAGTGAAGCTCGGGATCAAAGAAGTGACGCGCGGTGCACGCGTCGGGCAAAAACCAATCCACCAAAACCGGGACCGAATTCCACCACCAACACCCAAGCCCCAAACGCAAAAGCGCACCCATTAGCCCACACCGCAGCCGTAGCAGCAGGCTTCTCCTCTATACTTGAAAGCATCGAAGCAAGGAAGATCATGGGAAACCCAGAACAGCATACGCAAAACATCTCAAAACGTCGGGTTTTGATTGTTGCTGCCTGCATTGCCGCAGCGACTTTTGCCCTCCTCATTTGCGCCGAGATCTTTCTTCCCAGCAAACCGCCTTCGTTTTTCGGTCTCGGGTTCGGCCCTTCAAGCACAACGGGGTTCATGGTGCTTCTGGGCCCAGCACTTGCCGCATGGGCCTTTTCCATCTACGTACGCTGCCCCGACGCCACTATCCGCAACCAGCTTATTGCCATCGCCGCCCTTTTAGCGTTTTGGTTGCTCGACGTTATCGTGAAATACCCTATGAAAAGCGACCTGGGCACCTCTATATGCTGGTACCTCTATTACGTTCCCATGCTATTTGTTCCTGCGCTGGCCTTTACCTGCGCCCTCCGCGCCGCCGGTTTCGATACCACCAAGGCAGGAAAAACCGCACGCTCCATCGCTTTTGCAGGAAGTACCCTGCTTGCTCTGTTCGTGCTTACGAACAACCTCCACCATGCGGTATTTTCGTTCAGTTTCGACGATCCCGGCTGGAGCGGCAATTACCGCTACGAGTGGTGCTATTGGCTCGTTGCTGGCTGGTTCGTCCTACTTTACGGAGCATTCTTTGCCTTGTTGTTCCCTGCCGCAAGAAAGCAGCTACGCCCCTCTTTTGCCCCTTTAGCGATTATCGCCGGTTTGGCAATTGCCTACAGCTTGCTCTACATCCTTCGAAACGCTCACTTCTTCAGCACCAACCTGGCACTCACCTACACCATCCTTATTGTCGTGGCGGTCGAAATCACTCTCGCGACAGGGATCCTTCCCTCTTATGCGTGGTATCGGGAAACCTTCTACAAACTACCTTTCGATCTGAAAGTGCTAACCAGGAATGGGCAGCTTGCTTACTCGACCGCACAAGCCAAGCCCCTTTCGCCCGAAACAACAGAAAAGATAACTGAACTTGGCACGCTCAACGGCGCGGCCGTAGACTTCCGCGTCCCAAGCAACCCCCATACCCTCAAACGCGCCTACGGCATCAGCGGCGGCACCGCGTTGCTCTCCATCGATGTAAGTAAAAATGACGCCAGACGCACCGCTCTCAAACAGCGAAAGGAAGAACTGGTCAATGCATCTGAGCTGCTAAAGCGAAGCGCTGCCATTCGCCAGGGCCTCGCATTACGGGAAGCAGAACGTGACTTATTCGAGCAAATCAATAACTCGCTGGCGGAAAAAACTTCCGAGATCAATCGCCTTATCGACGAGCTCCCCGAAGACGACTCGCTCGAAAGTGCAGCAATCAGACGCCAAAACTTGACCCGGGTTAAATTCCTTGTCGCCTACTGCAAGCGCAAAGGAAGCCTTATCGTTGCCGAGCGTGAAGGAGTTTCCTTCACCCAAGAACAAGTTGAACTGGTATTTACCGAAGCCGCAGCCGATTTCCGTTCCATGGGAATCGAAAGCGCCGCGCTCTTTCGCTTGAACGAACCCCTATCGCCCGCAATCATGGCTCACCTCTACGATTGCGCATACGACTTCGCCTCACTGGCATTTGCGATCAAAAACCCAACCCTGCTCTTATTTGGCGAAAACGACAAACGCTGCGCCTTGACAGTTCGCATCGTTTTGCAATGCGAAGAATCCCGAAAACTCGAATCTTCGCTGCAAAACTTCTGCAATAGCCTGACGAAAGCGGGCATCCGCAACTGCCACCAAATCGAGGCAGATGAAATCGCCGTTAAAATCAAGCTGGAAGACAGTGCCCTATGAGCCATCTGTTCAACATAAAATCAGTGGTTCTTATTGCGCTTATCATTCTGCTATTTGGGCTTATGGTCGGGCAAATGATCCATGTTCTTCTTGTTGCCACACGGAAAGAAAACCGCAACCCCCGCGGAGCTGTCGCCTATGAGGCGCTTCTCCTTGCGCATCTGCTCTTAGCCTGCGCAACGGTATGCTCCGCTTACGCAAACCATGGCGCGCTGCTGTTCCGCATGAAGATGATCTCATTCCCCATCGAGCCAATGATGTGGGTTAACGCCATTGCGCTTGTGCTGGGTCTCGTGCTCGCCTTCGCCTATCGCCGCCCCATAATGACCCTCGAGCTCATAGTTCTTGCTACCTGCACGCCACCATTCATCGAAGCGGCTGACATCAACAGCTGGTTCATTCCCGTACTAGACGCTTCGTTCTTCCTTTTCCGTGTGTCGTCTTCGCTGACCATGGATATCAAGCACCGCAGTTCCGCGATTACGCAGCTCTCCATCGGCGAAGCGGTGAAAAAGCTTCCCGAGGGCATTCTCTGCATTAATCGAAGCGGAGCGATTGTCCTTATGAACGAAAGCATGCGATCTAGCCTTCAAGCGCTCGGATTGGGCACCAACCTCTCAGAGGGTTCCCTTATCTGGGCGGAGATAGCCAAACGCGCAACCGCAGGCAACCACGTTCGCGACGCCCTACTTCCCGAAGGGATACGTCTAACTGTATCGCCAAACGAAACCAGGCTCTTCATACATGACGAGGTGACGCTGCATCACACCTTATGCGAACGGATCATGGCCATTGACGTTACGGTTGAAGAAGACCTCAACGAACGTCTGCATCTTGCCAACATTGAGCTGGAAGAGTCGAACCGCAAACTGGAGCAAACCCTAGCGCAGTTAGAAGAAGCTGCTGCAGAAGAAGCATCGCTCGTCATGAAAACGCGCGTCCACGACTCCATCGGCCAACGAATGACCATACTCCATCACTACCTAGAATCAGATATAGATAATCCGGAAATCACCCGAAGCGTTTCCCGGCTTATGCACAATATCACCAACGATCTTGCTCGCACTTCCCCAGAGGGAAAAGACGAGCTTGCCGCTCTTGCATCAGCCTTTGCTCTTGCAGGTACGAATATCCACATAGAGGGCACGCTGCCCGAAAACCCCAGCTCGGCAAATGCACTAGTTGGGATAATTCGAGAAGCGGCAACCAACGCACTCAAGCACGGCAGCGCTAAAAACGTCTATGTTCGCATAGCGGCCAAACCATCGGAAACGAACCTGGCCATTTTCGATGACGGTACCGGCGCTTCAAGCACGATTATCGATGGCTGCGGCATGCCCCAGATGCGCCGAGCGGCAGAAGTCCTCGGTGGCACCTTTGAGGTAAACGCACTGACGCCTTTCACTATATCGGCAACTATTCCCCATCAAGGAGCATCATCATGATCACCATCGTCATCGTTGAAGATCAGGGGATTCTCCGAGAATCACTCGCATGCACGCTCAACCTGCAGGAAGACATGCAGGTTGCCCGCGCGCTTTCCGATGCAGCAGACGCACTCGACGTGGTGCGCGAGACGAATGCCAATCTTGCGCTTTTGGATGTTTGCACCGAAAACGGATCGAGCGGAATCGCCGCAGCGAAGCAGATTCGCGAAGCCTGCCCCGATACGAAAATCGTAATTATGACAGGCATGCCGGAAATCACGTTCATCGAACAGGCAAAGCTCGCTGGAGCTGACAGTTTCGTATATAAGAACGTTGGAACCGAAGAGCTCCTGGGAATTATTCGCTCAACCGCCAACGGCTACTCCACCTTCCCGAATGCAACCCAGAGTATCTTCTCGGACGCTTCGGCACTCAACGAAACAGAGATCAGCATCTTGCGATTGGTCTGCGAAGCAAAAACGCGTAAGGAAATTGCAGCTGAGTTGTATTTAAGCGAAGGCACAGTAAAACGCCACATTTCTGAGATCTTGGCCAAAACGGGCTACGACAGCATTTTGCGCCTTGCCGTACATGCGGTATCACAGGGTCTTATCGTTCCGAAGATGGACAAATAAGCCACTGGCGGCAATAGAAATCACGCCCTTCGTCATCTGGGTTCCACCCGCCGTTTACAACGCAAAACCAGCCAACGAAATCACCAGATCAATACCCTTGTTTTGTTTTTGAGACACATGGCTCAAAAACACTCTTTAACTGAGCCGCAGGTCACTTCTTCCAGCGCTCCCCTCGCGTCATCATGGAACCACGATGACAAACATAGCTAGCCGCAAAAGCGGCGAGGGAGTCTGAGAGGATGTGGTTGCAATGAAGGCAACGAAGAAGATCATCGCAGTTCTGGTATGCGCTTTTGCCCTGTGCTTTGCACTGGTGGGATGTGATTCCGGAGCCGAACAGTACAAGAAGAACTTCCAGGGCGACTGGGAACTGGCAGGCCTGACCGAAGGCGATACCACCTATTCCGAGAGTGATATCTCCATGCTTAAAGCATGGGGCATGGAAGTAAAGCTGTCCCTCAATGAAGACGAAACTATGGTTCTCGAGTACTTCGGCGAAACGGCCGAGGGCAACTGGGAGCCCAAGGATGCTACCACTTTCAAGATGACAGCCATGGGCGATTCGATTGATGGCAAGCTGGCTGATGGGATGATATCCATCGAAGTCGAGGGTGCCGAAATGAAGTTCAAGAAGATGAAATAGCGGGGTGAACGGTAATGAAACTCAAGTTTCTAGGAATTGCAGCATGCGCACTTGCGCTCTGCTTCACCCTTGTGGGATGTAACTCACAAAAAGTAACTGACTTTACCTGGTACCAGGCGGCAGTGCCCGATAAGTACGAACTGAACACCAGCCTTGGCAGCAATGCGGCAAAGGTATCGTTCGCCAAAACCGATGAAGGCAAAGAGCTCCGCGTCAACTGGAACGGCGTAAAGGACGCCCAGGGAATTACCCAAGCATTCATGGAATGGGAAGGCACTGGCTCTGAGCAGCTGGACGATATGAAGATCGGCAACTACACCTGGAAGGTTGCTCAGAACACTGAGGCAAGCAAGCCAAAGATCCAGTTCTGCACCGACCTGCCCGATGGACGTGTTGGCATCGTTGACGCCCGCGGATTCAGCGACATCAACGACAAAGACCTGCAGAGCTTCGTTAAATCGGTAAAGTTCGCAGATGATGTGAGCGAAGCATACGACAAAGCCAAGGAAGTCAGCTCTGACGACCTGAAGATCCACTAACAACCTTGGGCGGAGCCGCAATCGAGTTCCGCCCGTTTTCGAAACAGACTGAAGAGGAGGACATCATCATGAAGAAAGCAGTTATCGCACTTCTTGCCCTCTGCATAAGCCTTGTTGCCGCAGTTGCCTTAGTTGGTTGCGGAGAAAGCGGGCCTGCGGACAAGAAAGCGGATTTCATCTGGTTTAAGGTTGAGGTTCCCGAAGGCGTAAGCGTCAGCAACTCTGCCGGCGACAACGCAAACAAAGCCCAACTGACATTTTCCAACAACGATCGAATCATCCCATTATGGGAAAAGAAAATGACAGCTGAAGAGTTGCTCGCTCGATACGAAGATCGCTACAGCGGGTCTTTTAAATGGGAGACACATGACCCTGTAACCTACGGCGACAAAACCTGGTTGACCGGCGATTACAAACATTCGGGAGGGACTACTTCCGTTTTCATTATCGGGGTAAATGAGGGAAGCGTGTCTATAACCGTCGACAACTTCGAAGATCATAAGGCGGAAGTCGAAACGGTGCTCAATACCATCGAATTTGCCGATAACATGAGCGAAGCCATGAAGGAAGCTAAAGAAGTTAAGCTTACCGACATCGACCTGAAACGCTAACCATCCTGTCGTAAAGAAACCAGACTCCTTTGCGACACTCCAAGCTAAGAGAAGGACCGGCGCTGCCGGTCCTTCTCTCTTTTGCGTAGTGAATTAGATTGAAGGCCTTTCGCCATCAATGCCCCCTTGCAAGGATAGGCATTTCAGCCAACAGCGCTGCTTGAGCCTTCGCTTCCGCCCATAAGGGGCGCATTCGGCAAAACATCTATCATCGCCTTGAGAATGCAAACCCAAAGCACGACGCTCCGCCTTCGCCAGCTAGAACCAACCGGTATAGGTTTTCTGCAACACAGCGCTGGCAACCCAGTTTGCAAGCGTAATGAAGTCGAACACCGGCAAACCCGTTGCCTTCTGAATAGCCGCCGCGTAAGGGGGCAGATCACTGCACTCAAGCAAGATAGCCTTGATGTCGGGATGCTGCCGGCACAATTCCTTCGCCAAACTGCATAAATCATCGGTAAGCTTGCCGTTGTCGAGTTCGTGTCCGCCCCAACGAATGGGAGCGAAGCTTTCCATGTCGCCTACGTTCTGAATAATGAGCCTTTCAGTGTTGCTACCAACCTGGGCAAGCAGATCATCGTTCAAGCTGGATCCATCGGCGGCAAACACCGCAATAGAGCCCGCCTGGGCAAAGCCCGCCTTGATAACTGGCAGCTGGCACAAGCTCGACATGAATACAGGGACGTCAACCGCCGCCGCAACATCTTTCTGGAAATGGGCGAAGTAACCGCATGCGCCGATAATAGCACGCACGCCCTGCGCCTCCAGCTTCTTGGCGGCTTCGATGATCATCTGCTTGATGGCGGGGTCACCCGCAAACAGCTGCTCGATCTCGAAATCAACCACTTCGTAGCACACGGGATAATTGAAGGTGCACGCATTGGCAACATTGCCTGGAAGCTTGGGGTAATCCAGCTTCACGGCAATGATGCCGAGCACCTGCCCCGAAAAACTACGGGGCGGAAGCCCGTGGGTACCACGAACCTCCGCCTTCGTCTCAAGCGCACCGTATGCGCTTTTCCAATTGCTCATTTACTCGCCCTCAGGAGCCACGTATTCGCCCTCGCGCAGATAAGCCTGCATCTGGTCTTTCGTCATATGACCAATGCCCAGCTCATCCAAAGTGAGGCCGGTCTCGAAGAAGTTGGTCTTGTTCATAACGCCGCCCAAAACAATCATGGAATCGATGATAGGCGTGGGGACACCAAACTTCTTGCCCAGCTCATGGTACACATGGCAACCAACGGGAACATCTTCGGTTACATAGCGGTTCTTGATGGTGAAGGGGCCGGTGGCAAAACCGACTTCCCACTGCTCCTCGAAGGGAACGTTGCAGCCCTCGCCCATGTACTCTTCGCCCAGAACGCTGGTGCGCTGGTAGAACACTTCTTTCTTAAAGGGCTGGATGCCAACACCCATAGCTTCCGCCAGAGCAATTTCCTCGTTGTAGAACTGGTACTGAACCTCGGAAATAGAGGGGCAGAAGGAATGGGAGTAGATGGAGTAGTCGTGGATGTTCTTGTCCAAGACCGTGCCGAAGTTTTCCATCGTGGATACGCCCAAAACCGTACCGGGAACATGGATAACCGGGTTCACATTGGAGAAGCCGATATCCATAACGGTATCGCCACACACTGCGCCATCGCCTTCAGTGATAGCATCAAAGCAACCCAAGGCCTTCGAGCTTTCTACGAAATCTTCCGTGTCCTTTGCAGGAAGCGCAGCGCCACGCAATGTAATAGCGCGATATACCAGCGAGCAGGTGGGCTTGGCAACGCCGCCTTCGGTATCGACGCGCGTGCCATAGGGAGCGCTTGACCAACCACCGATGATAACCTTCTTGGTGCAGCCCATTTCGCGCATCATCTTGCGAAGCTTCAGGCTACCATAGTTATCGGGAATGATGTGAACGATCTGGCCGTCTTCCAAAGCAGGAATGAGCTCGCGGAAGAAAATCTCATGAGCGATAGAGGGGATGCCCACAACAATAAGCTTGGCGCCCTTAACCGCTTCGGCTACAGAATTGGTTGCCATGGCAAATTCGCCCTTGCCCATACGACGGAAACCGTACTTAGTCTGCGTCCCCGGTGCCTTGTCCTGCAAGGTGATACCCGTACGCATAACAGTGCCCAATGCATTGTCAAAGAACGGATCCAGATCGCAAATACGAACTTCCTGGCCAGCCAACGCACAGTCGGCACCGCAGGTTTTGCCAACAGCGCCACCACCCAAGATGGCGATAGGTGCGCGGCGCAGCTCTTCTACGTCTACCAATTCAATAACCTCCTTAGCGGACGGCCTTGCGGCCATACTCCGAAAAACGCTCAGACCCAAGCCGATGCGAACCCAAGCGCTACCTTCATCACTACAGAAGAATACCACGCATAAAACCCCGAATTCGCGTACAGAGACGTTAATTCCCTCATTGTCCTAGGGAGATTCCGTCAAACTCTTCCTCTGTCTGCTAAAACAAGCGTGTTTCCTTTTTCGACACAGAGCTACTTTCAAATAGCAACGCATTCAGTAGCAACGCAGCCCTAGGCTATAACCGAAGCCGCAATACGCAAGGAATGGACGCATGTCCATTATTCGGAACGCATCTGATACCATCAGGACAATCAAAACACAGGAGGACTCATGGAAAACGCACCGATGCATCGCCCCATGCGCCAGGCAAGCCGCCAAGTGCGCAATATCGACCAGCTTCACGCTATTGTTGAAGCCTGCCACACCGTACGCATCGGGGCACTCGACGAAGAAGGCATGTTTATTGTCCCCATGAGTTTTGGTTACGACTGGGCAGACCCTGAAAGCCCTGGCAACAATGCCCCCACCCCACGCCTAGCACTATGGGTGCACTCGGCTTCCGAGGGACGCAAGGCAGAGCTTTTCAATCGCGAACCACGTGTCGCTATCGAAATGGATATCGAGGACGGCGTGATAGAAGGCCCCTATGCCTGTGCCTATTCCTATGCGTATCGCAGCATCATGGGTACGGGTACCGTTCATCGAATCCAAGGCACCGAAGCAAAACGTTACGGGCTCACCCGAATCATGCATCATCTGGCCCCCGGAGCTAGCGCCGGTTTCACCGACCAAGCGCTGGCCCGCACAAACATCTACTGCATCGACATAGATTCCTTCACTGGCAAACAGCGCGCCTAGGAAAACCAACAACAAAAACCGCCCTTCGTTTTTTGCGTCAGCATAAAGCAAAGGGCGGTTCGTCATTTGAGGCAATCGGAAGCCGCTACGTCATCGAGCGTGGGCGTATTAGCAAACCAGTTTCGACTCTTCTACTTTTTCGATATACCAATTCAGGAATCTCATCAAGGGCTTGCGGAACACTAGCCCAAGCAGCAAGAACGGCACAACGAACAGCAGCAGTAAGCCGATTTCTATCCAGAAATCATTCATGTACACGCCCATCATGGCGGCACGCATAGCGTTGATAACATGCGTTGCCGGCAGGAAGGGGCTGAGAACCTGGAAGAAGTCGGGCAACATCTGGAGCGGGAAGCTGCCACCGCCAGAGGTAACCTGAATGATAAGAAGGAATACGGCAATAGCCTTACCTAAGTTGGCAAACGATACCACCAACGAGTAAATGATGAAGGTGAAGACCAAGCCCGCCAACCAGAAACAAATCAGATACAACAACGGATTGCTTACCTGCACCTGCAAGAACAGCATGTTGCCAAGAGCAAGAACCGTGGTTTGGCACAGGGAAACAAAAGCGAATACGCCAAAACGCCCCAAGAACAACTGATACAGTTTTGGATACCCCAGCTTAATCTGCGCCTTGCGCGACACCTCCACCTTGATAGCAACCGCCAGCAACAATGAACCAACCCACAAAGCCAATGTGGTATACAACGGCGCCATCTGAGAGCCGAAGTTATCTGCAGGGAATACCGCATTACGCTCAAGCTGCACAGGAGCCGCCAGCGCCGATGCAAGGGCATCGGGGTCGGAATAGAGCACCGTACGTAACTGTTCGAGGTTCCCCGAAGCAAGCGCCTCACGCATAGCGGCGGAAAGCGAAGTGAGCTTTTGCGCTGAATCATCTAGATCGGATGCCGTGTCGAGCAACTTCTGCTTCGATGTTGCGATGCGGCCAGCAAGGGAATCAGCGCCGTTTTGCAAATCATCCCCCACCGAGCCAAGCGTTGACGCGCTCGAAGAAAGCGAGCTCGACATAACAGAGACCTGGTCCATCAACGCATCAAGCTGAGGTTTGATAGTGTTGTTGTAATCGTCGGAAAGCTGACCCACACTGCCCTTCGCCTGAGCCGCAAGAGCGCTCACCTTGTCATGCTCGGCCTGAGCCGAAGAAGCGTCAGCCCTGATGGAATCGGCAGCAGTACGCAAGCCGTCAGCCAGCGCCTTTTGAGAATCGGCAGAAGCCTGCAACTGCACAGCAAGCTGTGTGAGCGCTTCCTTCAAACTGGGATCGCTCTGCACATTTGCCAAACTCCTTACCTGACTCGCCAACGACTCGAATTGCGAAGCCTGAGCCTCGATCGAGGAGGCCTGATTATCCAAACTACCCGCAGAAGTGCCCGCAAGGGTGTTGGCAGAGCTGAAAGCCTGATCGATTGCGCTTGAGACGCCCTCATACCCCGCTGCGCTATTGGAAATGGCCTCGCCCAGAGCGGCATTGGACGCCTTCAGGGCATCACCCATGGAAGAAACGGAGTCTTTCGCTTGGTTGGCGGAATCCATTACCTGAGCGGCAGAATCACCTGCCTGGCCCAAAAGCTCAGCCGAGCCCGTCACCAGAGACTGAGAGGCATCGAGTACCTGAGCGTAAGTTCTCAACGTCTGCGAGGCATCAGACATCTGAGCACCCATAGTATCGACATGGTTTGCCAAATCACCCAATCGGCTATCGATATTGGCGTTATCCGAGTACTTCAGCAACGAGGAAGCAACATTCATGCCCACTTCTGCGAGCGTTTTGGCAAATACCTGGTTCACCATATCTGACGCCTTGCTGGCGCCTTGATCGGTAAGCTTCGGCGCAACCACGTTCTTCTTTTCGTTGCTGTAGTAAATCAGATCTGCATGACCTGAATCACCCGAGTAGAACGTCATCATGTCTTTGCTGAAGCTTTCGGGGATAACCACTGCCGCGTAGTATTTACCTGATTTAGCGCCGTCGATAGCGTCGCCTTCGTCCGTAAACACCCAATCCATCTGCTCGTTAGCTCGCAACGAGCTGGCAATCTGCTCACCCATGTTCACTTTCATGGGAACCAGATCGCTCTGATAGCCCTCGTCGTTGTTCACTACCGCAACCTTCAGGTTGCCGGTATTGTGGAACACGTCCCAGCATGCCAGCACGTTATACCAGCTGAAAATAGAAGGCAGCAACACCAAACCCAAGATAATAAGGCCGGTAATCAAGTTGCTGAAGATACGCTTCATGTCATCGACGAAAAGCTGGCGGATCACTCTCATTATTTCAGCCCGCCTTTCAGGTCAACCGGCTGCGAAGCCGGAGAGTCAGAAACGCCATCACGAGCCCGGAACAGATCACGCAACTCGTCGTCAGACAAGTCGTCGAGGGCAACTTCGTGAGCCAAACGATCACGGATGAACTCAATCACAACAAGGAAGATGATGATGGCCACCAACCAGATAAGCCAGCACGTAAGCATAATCACTTTCTCGAAGCCCAAGAGGGAGAGAAGTGGGGTGACGATGGCGGGCACCGCCAAACCAAAGAAGAAACCGCCTCGCCTTAAGCGCGGGTACAAACCCATAAAGCGCTTAGCGCTTTCTGCTAGCTGGCTACGATACTCTTCCCTGTCAGCCAAAACACGGAACAGCTGGTCCATACGATAGCGGCGCGCAGGAAGTTTTGCTTCTTCGCCGTTCAAGATATCGCTCGCGGCAATCTGCTTGCCGAACATACGATTCACATTGGTGAGGTAAGGGCGTAGCAGGAAGCCGATGACGAAGAACGCCAAAAAATACAGGAGCAGCATGCCCACTTCGCCGAGCCACTGCAATCCGTAGAAACCGCCAATGGTTTCGCGCAGCGCGTTAATGCCATACGTGAATGGGAACACTGGGTATACAGCCTGGAAGAAATCGGGGGTCATCTCGATGGGATACAGACCCGTAGCGCCAGGGATCTGCACAAAGATGAGAATGATGCAGAGGCCCTTACCAACATGCTGCAGCAGCACCGAAAGCGCATACTGAATGCACAGGTAGGTAAGGGATGCGAACATCGCCGTCAAGAAGAACAGGGGCACACTTGCCACCTGAACGCCCAAGAACAGGTTACCAGCGCAGCAGACTATTGCCTGAAGGGAAACCAAGGGCGCCAAGAACAGCCATTTGCCCAAGTACCGCTCACGCGAGGAAAGGTTAGGGATGCCCTCATCGTCAACCTCTTGGCGCAAAATGACCAAAAGCATGAACACGCCGATCCACAACGTCATGTTCATAAACAATGGCGCCATTGCAGATCCATAGGCATTAACCGAATACAGCTCCTCGGTCTGCAGCTCGGTCGGCGAAAGCATGAAGCCGGCAATCTTTTCAGGATTCAAGCCGTCTTCGCCAAGCAAATCTTGCAAGGTGTTAGCGGTGCCCAAGGCAACAAGATCGGTTCTGACCGTATCGATATCGTCTTGGAAACCAGCAAGCATGCCATCGGTTTGACCAAGCGCGGATGCCGTGGTTTGCAGCGCGGAATTAAGCTGATCGAGGGCCGTTATCGACTGATCGATGAGCAGCGACTGGTTAGACACCGCCGTCGAAAGACCCGAAAGCGCATTCGAGAGTTTCGTGGTGCTATCGCTTAATGCTGGAAGCGTTTCGCTGGTTAACGTGCCACGATATTTATCGGTGTTTTCGAGTGTGCCCTGAAAGGCAGTGTTCACTTTTTCAGATGCTGAAGTTATATCGTTCGAGGCCGACTTCAAAGCTGGATAGGTGCCCTTCACCCCAGCAACAGCAGATTGCAGCGAGTTGTTCTGCGCTTCAAGGGTCTTAGCGGATTCCTCGATGGCCTGCTTCGTTTCGTCGTTTAAACCAGGCGTTTCCTCGAGCGACCGCAGGTAGGCAATTATGGCAGTGTTCATCTTCACCGTTGCTTCGCCCTGGGCAACTGCGGCGTCAACTGTGCCTTCTGCACCTGAAATAGATTCATTCACTTTGCCCACGGCGGCATTTGCGTTGGTGGCAGCCTGAGAAGCTAAATTGGAGGACTGGTCCAACACGCCTGTCATCTGCACCACAAAGGGACCCAACGCTTGCTGAGTTTCGGAAAGCAAGTTAGAAGCCTCTGAAAGCTGCTGGCTCAAGTTAGCGATATCGCCTTTGGCTCCCTGAAGCTTGCCTTTTGCATCATTGGTCTTAGAAGATAGGTCGTTTGAGGCGGACGACAAATCATTAACCGCGTTACGCGCATCCGACAACGAGGCATTTGCTTTATCCAGTTGCTTTTCGATGGAAGTTCGCGCATCGCCAATGTCGCCTTCGGCCTGCTTTAGACCCTCGTCGATCTCTTCGGCAACTACACCGCTGACTGTAGAAACAAAGGTGGAATTGATGGTCTCGTCCAGGGTATTCGCACCCGTATCGGTAACCTTGGTCGAAACACCACCCGCTTTTTCATTTACGTAATACTCGAGCTTTGGCTGAGTGATGTCGCCTGTCAGAAACGTAGTGACGTCATAGCTGAAATCAGAAGGGATAATAAACGCTGCGTACGCTTTCCCCGATTCCACTTCCTCCATGGCGGTATCACGATCGGTGAAAGTCCAGCCAAGTTGATCGTTGTCATGCAACTGATCAACCACCTGGCTGCCCAAATCAAGATCGCCCATTATGTCGGTTGAGGCACCTTCGTCTTCGTTGACCACGCACACACGGATGTTTCCCGTATTGTCGTAAGGGTTCCAAAAACCTTCTACGTTGAACCAGGTGTAGAGGGAGGGTAACACCACCAAGACGAACACGACCACCAAAGCAGCGGGCGCCTTGAGCAAACGCAGGTAGTCACGCCTAAGAACGCGTAGGGCATTCTTCACGCCAGGGAACACCTCCTTGCATAGCAATCACAACTGCGCCCTAAAAACAACGAGCGCGCAGATACCGAACACAGAACTTAGTTATTGTATCTTGCTACTGCCGATAGCCCCTCATCCATCAATCCCTTTACAGAAACTCCCCATCTGTGGATTAATCGAACAGCGCAGCGATAGATGTCGACCTAATCCGCATCGAGGGCTAAACCAACGACCAGAGGCATCACCCTGCGCTCTTGCATACACCGCCCCTAAAGGGCAAGAGCTCGAAGCAAGGCACCGCTCCGAGCTCAATGAAAACTAGGTACAGAGATCTCGCTGCCCCATTGATGGTGCGCGACTATTCGAAAACACCGATAGACGACTAAATAACCTTTTCTCTTTCAACACGCACACTGAGCCACCTTCGACAGAGCAACCCAACGCCCGATTTATTTGGCGGAAGCGAAGTTACTTTTCCGCCGTAACCTCCAGCAGAATACGACGGAAGGAATCGACCACCTGCCAACGTTCGGAACGCGAGGGAATGCCCAGCTCGATGGTGTAGCTCGACTGGGAAGAAAGGGGGATGCGTAGCAAATCGGGGCTCGCCATAGGAGAATAATCAAGCATATCAGTTGGGCAGAATACCGCTCCCAACCCTTCAGAGCACAGGGAAAGCAAGGTGGGCATATTACCACTGGTAGCCACAACGTGAGGCTTGATGCCGGCATTGCGGAGCTCGGAATAGGCAACACGTCCTGAAATATCGTCAACCGATCCAAGAATGAAGGGGCACTTCTTCAGTGCGCTAATGCCCTCACCCTTCAAGATTTCGATAGCCGATTCAGGGCTAGTGCCCATAGCCTTCGAAAGCACATCAGCACGAGCCGCCAAGACGATTTCTTCCTTATATATAGGTTCAACCTCCACGCCAGGGCATGTGCCCTCGAAACGAGCAATGGCAACATCCACCTCACCGCGCTCGGCGCTGCGCAGAAGGTTACGATTGGTATCTTCGATGAGCTTCACGGTAACCGCGGGCAGCTCATCGGAAAGACGATGAATCACCTTGGGCATAAGATAGCTTCCGCGTGTGTGGGAAATACCCACCTTCAACACACCCGCACCGCCACCAGCCACTTCACCGATCTGGCGAATCATATCCTGCTGAGCCTGACGCTGCTCACGCGCATACAGCAAGAACACCTTACCTGCTGAAGTGAGAGAAATAGGAGTACCGCGTACCACCAGTTTGGCGCCCAAATTGCGCTCAAGCGAAACGAGACGCGCACTTAACGTCTGCTGTGAGATTTGAAGCTCATCGGCAGCCTTCGTGAAATTCTCATTTTCCGCAAGCTTTATAAACCAGTCCCAGCCTTCGAGCGCCATAACTGCCTTTCCTCACTACCTTTTACGAAGCTATTAGTATAGGTAGGCGCACAAATAAACGCGCGCCTTTTCGCTTAATGGAGTCGGATGATGGGCTGCCCCGAGGGCCAAACCCAACATGACAAGAACGATCGTCGAACCAACCCGCCAAGCGAACTGCAACATGCAAAAACGCTACATGCCGTTCATCGTTAACAGAATACCGCTATCCAACGAATTTTGTTGCATAACAAAATTAATCATGCTTTTACAAAAAATAAACGGTTAGTTCACGTAAAATTGTCAAACAACGAAATGCCGAACGCTCTCGGCGTTGGGCTTGCAGACGCACTCTAATATGCGATCACGCAATCCCAACGCCGAGGCGTTCGACTTTCACTTTCAGTAAACGCAAAAGAAAGAGAGAAGGACATGAAGAAAAAGCTTCTGGCTATTGTCGTCGCAGCTTGCGCCGCGTGCATGGCACTCGCACTGGTTGGCTGCGGAAGCAACAGCTCATCGAGCGACAGCAAGAGCAGCAAAGAACTGCGCTTCGTAACTGGCGGCGAATCTGGCACGTATTACGCTTACGGTAGCGTTCTTGCCCAGTACGCAACCAACAACGCTGGCGTCACCGTAAACGCTCTTTCCAGCGAAGGCTCCAAGGCAAACATCCAGTCCCTTGAAAGCAACGAAGCAGAGCTCGCATTCTGCCAGACCGACGTTGCAACCTATGCCTACAACGGTACCAACCTCTTCGACGGTGCAGCATACAAGGACTTCTCCGTTGTTGCAGCTCTGTACCCCGAGCAGGTTCAGATCGTTACCTGCAACGCTGACATCAAGTCCGTTGCCGACCTGAAGGGCAAGACCGTTTCCGTTGGCGCTGCCAACTCCGGCGTTTACTTCAACGCAGTAGACATCCTTGGTGCTTATGGCATCGATGTCGAAAAGGACATCTCCGCTGTATACCAGAACTTCGCTGACTCCGCTGATTCCCTGAAGAACGGCAAGGTTGACGCAGCATTCATCGTTGCTGGCGCTCCCACCACCGCTATCACCGACCTTTCCACCTCCAAGCAGGCATACCTGGTATCCATGGACGCTAAGCACATCGCTAAGCTCCAGGAGACCTCTCCTTACTATGCAGCTGCAACCATTCCCGCTGGCACCTACAGCGGCATGGACGCTGACACCACCACCGTTTCCGTTCTCTCTGTTGTTCTTGCCAACAACTCCGTAAGCGAAGACGACGTCTACAACTTCACCAAGTCCCTGTTCGACGGTGCTCAGAACAACGCTGATGCACACGCCAAATACAAGGAACTCGACCTTGAAACCGCTACCTCCATCACCTCCGTTCCCTATCACGCAGGTGCTGCCAAGTACTACAAGGAGCAGAACGTAGAGGTTCCTACCGCTTAATTGCCTAGCATGGCAAGCCGTACGCTTTAACGGCAGAGCAACACAATCAGGGTCGCAGCGAATATCGTTGCGACCCTGCTTTAGTGCTCAGAGCTTTGTGCGCAAGGTGCGTTTTTGCCGCATAGCATTGCGAAAACGCACCTTGCACCCAAAGCATGTGCAAATCGTCCCCCTTAAGGAGAGCTATGAGCATATTTGGAACAGACAAGATGAACATCAGAAAGAAAAGCGACGTCAAAAAAGACGAAACCGTCGTACCTTCCAACGAAGACGTTAACGTCGACGAGGTCATGCGCAAATACGACCGCGAGTCGAACACGCGCATCTGGCAGGGCGTTCCGAAAGCCGTCATAACTTCGGTAATGGTTCTGTTTTCGGTTTACTGCCTGCTTATGACATTGTTCAGCGTCGAGCAGGCTGAAACTCGCTTGGCCCGCTTCTTGGCATTCGTCATCGTCATCGGGTATCTGATGTATCCCGTTAAGAAAACGGGCCACTCCCCCAACCATATCCCGTGGTACGACATCGTTCTCATGGTGGTAGGTGCTGGGTCGTTCGTGTACTTCTCGGTTAATGCTGTCGACATCATGATGATGGGCACCCGTATCGGCACCCTCGAAGTGGTTCTGGGCATCTGCGGCATTGCTGTGCTTATCGAGCTTTGCCGCCGTTGCGTTGGCATTCCGATTATCGTGGTAGTTGGCTGCCTGCTAATCTACGCCTTCTACTGGCAGTTTAGCCATGGTGCAGACGCATACCGCGCATTGAGCAACATCGTGCAGAAGCTCTTCTACACCACTAGCGGCGTTATCGGCACCCCTACCAACGTGTGCTACACCTACATCGTGCTGTTTATCATTTTCGGCGCCTTCCTCGAACGTACCGGTATCGCGAACTTCTTCATCAGCTTCGCAAACCGCCTGGCTGGTTGGTCGTCCGGTGGCCCAGCAAAGGTTGCCGTAATCTCCTCTGCGCTGTGCGGCATGGTTTCTGGTTCTTCGGTTGGCAATACCGTTACCACTGGCTCGGTAACCATCCCAATGATGAAGAAGACCGGCTATCGTCCCGAATTCGCAGGCGCTGTTGAAGCGGCATCCTCTACGGGTGGCCAGATCATGCCCCCCATCATGGGCGCTGCTGCGTTCCTTATGGCTGAATACATGGGCATCCCCTACATTCAAGTTGCTGCAATCGCCATCATCCCCGCCCTTCTGTACTTCGGCGGCATCTTCTGCACCGTGCATCTGGAAGCAAAGGCCCGCGGCCTAAAGGGCATCCCCTTCAACGAACTTCCCACCTGGATCTACCTGCTGAAGAACTGCTATCTCATCATTCCACTCGTTGTTCTAGTTTGGATCGTATCTGCTGGTATCTATACCATGGCAGTATCTGCCGCCATCTCTATCTTCGTGGCGTTTGTTATCGGTTTCATCCACTTCTTGCTCACCAACTGGGAAGAGCGCACCGAAGAAGACACGTTCGGAAGCGTTTTGCTTGAAACCTGCAAAACCGCCCTGTGGACCGCCGCCGATGCCTTCGCTGCAGGTGCCCGCAACTCCATTGCCGTTGCCGTAGCATGCGCGCTGGCCGGCATGATCGCTGGATGCATCACCGTTACCGGCCTGGCCTCCATGCTCATCAACGCAATTGTTCTTGCCGCTGGCGACTTCCTTATCGTCGGTCTGATTCTTACCATGCTCTGCTGCATTGTTCTGGGCATGGGCGTTCCCACCACTGCGAACTATTGCATCATGGCTGCCACCTGCGCTCCGATCCTGATTCAGTTGGGTGTGCCGCTGGTATGCGCTCACTTCTTTGTGTTCTACTTCGGCATCCTGGCAGATATCACGCCCCCTGTTGCCCTGGCGGCCTACGCAGGCAGTGCTATCGCAAAGTCTAAGCCGATGAAGACTGCTGTAACCGCGTCACGCTTGGGTATTGCGGCGTATATCGTTCCGTTCGTATTCGCGTTCTGCCCCGCGCTTATCATGCAAGCGCCCGTCGAGCCGTACATGGTCGTTCTCAACACGGCCATGGCTTTGTTCGGCCTGTTCGGCGTTGCTTCTGGTTTGCAGGGTTACCTGTTCGGTAAGATCAACCCCATACTGCGCGTGTTTGCCATTGTTGCCGGCGTTGCCATCATGATTCCCATGTCCGAAGCAGACGGCATAGCCTCACTTGGCATCAACGCTATCGGCTTCCTGTTCGTGTTCGGCGTATTCGCTTACCAGAAGCTTGTTCACGGCAAGAAGGACAAAGGAACGAAAGCAACCGCCTAAGCTTTACCGTTTCGCCACATCGACCGACGATTTGGCGTTAAAATCACAGGGCTGGCGCTTATGCGCCAGCCACTGCCCTACTCACAACGCACTTCTACGATAGGAACGATATGGATTACAAAGAAACCATTTGGGTCACTGGCTGCAAAGGCTTTCTGGGTCGCGAAATCGTCAAGCGCTTAAAGGCCACATACAATTGCACCGTTGTTGGCACCGACAAGGAGCTGATGGTTACCGATCCTGAACGCATCGACGCTTTTGCGCAAGATCTGCGTCCTGATGTGGTTATCAACTGTGCAGGCATTTCGCGCGCGGTAACCGGCCTGTCCAACCGCATCCATGCCTACGAAGTCAACGCTCTTGGCGCTCGCAACGTTGCGCTTGCCGCAAACAATGTTGGCGCACTTATGGTGCAGATCTCAACAGACGACGTGTTCCCCGTACGCATGGCGGAACCTGCCAACGAATTCGACACGCCCCACCCCGAAACGCCTTACGGCAAATCGAAGCGCGCAGGCGAGGTAATGGTGCGCGACACCACACCCAATCACCTCATCATCCGCTCTTCCTGGGTATACAGCATCGACGGCGGACAGGTTAAGGACGCACTTGACGCTGCAGCTGCCGGCAAAACCCTTGTTGCACGCACCGACCAGCTTGCTTCGCCAACCTCTATTTCCACCTATGTTGACTTCCTGATCAAAGCCATCAACCGCAAGGCAACTGGCGTACTTCACGTTACTAGCCGCGGGATGGCAAGCCGCTACGAGTTCCTCTCTCATGTTCTCAATACTTGTGGCTACGATGCCAACACCATCTTGGTACCCGAATCCGATCTGGTTACCGCAGAGCAGGTTGAACTCGAAAGCCTGATGCTGGAAATGTTTGGTGCTGAGCTCCCCACCTGGCAAGACGACGTTGAGTCTTACTTCAAGGAAGTTGGCATGGCAAAATAGCGCAAAACTTAAAGGCAGTTTTTCACGGCTCATGGCCCCTGGAGCAATCCGGGGGCTTTTTGCTGCACACAGGATTGGCACCAGAGAGCCAAACAGCACCTTGGCTGACTTGACTCACGCTTGATAAAACACCTATCACACGCCACGAAAGGAATATCAGCATCAAAGCAACACGCCTTGAACTTCCCGCGCTTCAATTCGCCCTCCAAGTCCCCAACGCGACCTTCCCTACTCTCCCCGCTGAGCGCTCACTTCCTGAACGTGTTATGCATGATAGAATTTTGGTCGTTTGGCATTAATCTGATTACAGGAATATCACCTATGACTAACAAAGCATTTGATACTGCGGCAAATGCCGCAAGCTCGCGTGAGCACTTCGCATCGCGCATTGGCTTCATCCTCATCGCCGCTGGTTGCGCCATCGGCATCGGTAACGTATGGCGCTTCCCCTACATCACCGGTGAATACGGCGGCGGAGCATTCGTGCTCCTATACCTGGTGTTTTTGGTAATCCTCGGACTGCCCGTTATGGTTATGGAGTTTGCCGTAGGTCGCGCCAGTCAAAAGAGCGCCGCGCAAGCCTTCGATATCTTGGAACCCAAGCGTCGATTTCACTGGTTTTCATGGTGGGGATACATTGGCTGCATGCTGCTGATGATGTTCTACACCACCGTTGCCGGCTGGATGCTTGCCTATATCCCCAAGATGGCAACGGGAACCTTCGACGGTGCCAGCACCGAGGTGGCAGGCAGCGTGTTCAACGCGCTTCTCGCTAACCCAAGCGAGCTTATTGGCTGGATGATTGCTGCCATCGCTATAGGTTTTGCCGTATGCAGCCTAGGTCTCCAGAAAGGCGTAGAGCGCATCACCAAATGGCTCATGGCCATCCTGTTTGTAGTAATGATCATCTTATGCATCCGCACCACCACCCTACCTGGTGGCGCAGAGGGCATCGCGTTCTACCTTATTCCCGATTTCAGCCGCATGTTCGAAGGCGGCATGGCAACGTTCGGCGAAGCGGTTTATGCAGCTATGGGTCAAGCATTCTTCTCCCTATCTTTGGGTATCGCCGCCATGGAGATCTTCGGCTCGTATATCAATAAAGATCGGCGCCTGATGAGCGAAGCTGTTTCGGTAACCGCCCTCAACACGGTAGTGGCCATTCTTGCAGGACTCATCATCTTCCCCGCATGCTTCGCTTACGGCGTAACGCCCGATTCCGGTCCTTCACTGGTATTCGTAACGCTGCCCTTGGTATTCGCCCAAATGCCTCTTGGCAGCCTTTGGGGTGCACTGTTCTTCATCTTCATGAGCTTTGCCGCACTTTCTACGGTTATTGCGGTATTCGAAAACCTCATCAGCTTCAGCATGGACAAATGGGAAATTAGCCGACGCCGCGCTGTTGCCATCAACGGCATTTTGGTACTGGTACTGAGTCTGCCCTGCGCGCTGGGCTTCAACGTGCTTTCCGATGTAACCATTCCCGCCATTGGCGATATCCAGAGCATCGAGGACTTTATCGTGTCTAACAATATGCTGCCTTTGGGCGCACTCGTGTTCGTGCTGTTCTGCACCCGTCGATACGGTTGGGGCTGGGATAACTTCTTAAAGGAGGCAGACACCGGTATCGGCATCAAGTTCCCTGCCTGGTCTCGCATATGGGTTTCTTACGGCATCCCCGTGCTGATCGTCATCATCTTCATCATGGGATATGCTCCCAAAATCGCCTTCTGGCTGGGACTTAGTTAAGTCAGAAAATCAGAATCTACCGACGCGAACGGGGTTCGGCTATTGCCGAACCCCGTTTTAGTTTTGCGTTCCATAACGCCAAACCGACCCAACCCGCACAAATCTGCAAGCAACGGATCACAAGCGCAATGCTTCACGGGCGCTTCATTGGTACCGCATAATCAAGATAGCCAGACCCTGCCTCGAACACAGCGCTTTGCTCAGACCACCTCACCACGATGCCGAGCCGCCTCGCAGCGCCGTGCCCGAAAGCCTCCACAGCGCAGAGTCCAGTCCACTCTGCCTAAAGCGCTGCGTCAGACCTACCCCGCCTACAGCACGCAACACAGTTGACTAAAGCACGCCAAACCAACCCCATCCACAGCACCGCTTTTAAGACATCTTGGGAGCTCAAAAACAAAAAAGCGGCGCGCACTGCAACTTTTTTGCGATTGGCAATTGCCGCAAGCTCCCTAATCGCGGATTTTAGCGTGAAAACGCTGCAAATCAGTCATTAAAAGGCCCCGAAGGAACAGAAGAGAGCCCCTAATCGAAAAATAGTTGCAGAGACACCGAGTTTTTTGTTTTCATGATGGACGAAGCGACGCAACAGAACATACCGCGAAAGACGCACGGAATTCCAAGCGGCGTCAATGGGGCAGTTCGTCGCAACGGAACAGAACTCGCGAAAGACGCATAAAGTTTTCGCGATCGCAACGGGGCATATCCAACTAAAAGGAACATAAGCAAAAAATAAGGCGGCTTGAACAGCCGCCTTATTTCTTACGCATATCCACCGCGATACAGAACCTCGATCGGAATACCAGGATGCTCGGTAACGTATTTACCCTTGATGAGCATCTTCTTGTACTCAACCGCATAGTCCTTAGGGCCGATCATCCTGATTTCAGGTGCAGGATAGGCCTCCAAGAAGGATTCCATCTCGCGCATGAAATCAATGGGTTTGAACGTCTTCTCGGAGATTGCAACGCCATCTTTGTCCAAAGCTACCGCCATGAAGTCGGCGTTTGGAAACCCTGCAATAACGACGTATTGTGGTTCAGCCATAATTTTCTCCCTCTCTTAAATTGTGATCCCTGGTTCGTATTTTACGTTTATTCTCCATAAAAGAGAAGCACCCTAGCCAGATTTCCCAGCTAGGATGCCTAGAACATGTTCGTCTATAGAAAGGTTTAATCTTAGAAGGCGCGAAAACGCTCATAGCGCTGATCGCGGAGCTCTTCGGGGCTCAGGCGATACAACTCCCGCAACGAACGCGCTACGAATTCTTCCACATAAGCAGCAGCCTGTTCGGGATTTTCATGGGCAGGCCCATCCCCCTCGCTTACCACTTCTTCGATAATGCCCATATCACACGCTTCACGGGCGCTCATCTTCATGACGGCAGCCGCCTCGGCGGCACGGGTGCGATCCTTCCATAAAATCGAGGCAAAGCCTTCGGGCGAAAGAACCGAATACACCGCATGGTCTTGCATAGCAACGCGATTACCCATGGCAAGCGCCAATGCGCCGCCCGAACCGCCTTCGCCCAAAACGATGCATACAACAGGAACGGTAAGGCTCGCCATAGCAACCAAGTTGTCAGCGATGGCATTCCCCTGACCGCGCTCTTCCGCCTCCATGCCGCAGAATGCACCCTGGGTGTCCACCAAGCAAACGATAGGACGACCGAATTTTTCCGCTTGCTGCATCAAGCGGAGACTCTTGCGGTAGCCTTCGGGCTGAGGGCAGCCAAAGTTACGAGCAATACGCTGCTTCAGGTCGGCACCCTTTTCTTCAGCAACCACCGTAACAGGCATGCCGTCAATCCAGCCAATACCACCGATGATGGCCCCATCATCGGCAAACATACGATCACCATGAAGCTCAAAGAACCCATCGACCATATGGTTGATATAGTACTGAGAGGTTGGACGATGAATGTTGCGAGCGATCATAACGCTTTCCCAAGCCGGGTTGTCTTCCTTCGAAGAAGCCTTCTTCAGGGGCATAACCGAAGGAGCATCGGCTACACCGCGTTTCTTGAGAGCGCGCTTCAGTGAAAACGAGCCTTTAACGTTAATGCGTTTCCCGACTTCCCCGGCAAGCCTGGAAAGAGCCCCCTCCTCAACTCTGTCATCTTGGCGGGCAGCAACGGCATCCTGCGCAGCACGCAGCATCGCACGCACAGCACCACCGCCGGGAACCACTCGGGCCATGTCCTGATCCAGCTCCACTTCCTTCGGGACGCTATGCAACGCAAGGATACGCGAAAGGCATTCTTTCAGATCGCTACGCTCAACAATGGCGTCGATGAGGCCATGCTCAAGCGCAAACTCTGCCGTCTGGAATCCTTCGGGCAGCGTCTGTTTGATGGTGTCCTGGATTACGCGACGGCCAGCAAAACCGATAAGCGCATGGGGCTCGGAAATAATGATGTCGCCCTGCATGGCGAACGAAGCTGTTACACCACCTGTGGTGGGGTCGGTGATAACAGATACATACAGCAAACCCGCACGACCGTGACGCTCGATTGCGGCACTGATCTTACCCATCTGCATCAAGGACACAAGACCCTCCTGCATACGGGCACCGCCAGATGCAGTGAAGATAAACAGGGACAGGCCCTCATCGGTAGCCCGCTCAACCGCGCGGGTTACCTTCTCGCCTACAACAGACCCCATCGAACCCATCATGAAGGTAGATTCCATGATGCAAAGCGCCACTTCGCGGCCATCGAGCTTAACTTTTCCGGTGCGCACGCCCTCATCAAAGCCGCTACGCACCCGTTGCTTTTCAATTAGCTCATTGAACTGGGGGAACTCAAGCGGATCGCTTTCGTCCATGGAAGCGTCCCATTCTTCGAATGAACCTTCGTCGAACAGCAGTGCGATGCGCTCGCTCGAAGTAAGACGATACAGCTCGCCACAGGTGGGGCATACGCCGCCTGTGGCCAAAACAGGCTGTTCGTCATGGTACATCTTGCATTTGGGACAACGGCGCCAATTTGGCTCATGCTCAGCAAAAGCAGGATCGGGATGGCATTCCACCCACAAGCTATGAGAACGATCTTTTTCCATGGGAGTAAGCACGCAGATGCCATTCTGATGCGCCACCATACGCAAAAGAGGATCAGCTACGAAGTTGGTATCACACACAAGAAGCGCGCCCGCACCGCACATCTTTGCCGCCTGAATAACCGCATACACATTGGTAAACAAACGAGCATCGAACTTGTCGCCCAGCAAGGCAACACGAGCAGATCCCGAGCAGGAAAAACCCTTTTCCTTGTCTTTAGTGCCGGTAACCCATATCTGGCTACACTCGTTTTTCACGCAGGCCTTCACACATGCTTTCATGGGAGAACCGTAACCAACCACCAGCAAGGGGGCATTAATTGCCTGCTCGAGCAGCGATAGCTGATATACGACCGTGCTGTCCGCAACGGAAGCGTTGGGTTTAGTCATTATTGTTCCCCTTCTTCCTCAACTTTCGCCATTACATATTTCTGCGTTGCCTGAGCGCAAACCTCGCCTTCGACGCGCGCCACTACATCGGCAACACACATTCGGGGAGAATTGCGCGTGATGACGGCCTCAAGAGTGACGGTGTCACCGGGAAGCACGGTTCGGCGGAATTTAGCTTTATCGATACCGGCAAGGTAACCGATGCGCCCTGCCTGGCCTTCCTCCGAAAGCAGACAGCAGCATGCGGCCTGAGCGAGCGCTTCCATCAAGATGACACCGGGAAGAACGGGATGCCCCGGAAAATGACCCGCGAACAAGGGCAGGGCAGGGTCAACGTCAAGTTCAGCTACGATAGACTCACCGGGCTTGCAGCTTACAACGCGGCTTACCCACACAAACGGATCGCGATGGGGCAGCAACGCCAACACGCCTTCGCGATCACAGGGAAAAGTGACCTCAAGCCCCATTACTCACTCACCTCCGTAAACGGAGATACCGCCAAAGAGGCATTATGCCCACCGAAGCCCAGCGAGTTAGAAAGTGCAACCTTCTGGGGACGGTTCACCAAAGCGCCAGACGGAACGAACACTGGGCATTCCGGATCTGATTCAGCGTAGCCTGCCGTAGGGGGAACGATACCGCGAGATACCGAGATAGCTGTCACGATGGCTTCGATAGCGCCTGCTGCGCCCAACATGTGACCTACCGTGCCCTTTACCGAGGTTACGGGAGTCTTGGAAGCAAGATCGTCGCCAAGAAGGCCATGCCACGCAGCGGCTTCCACCATGTCGTTCACATGCGTAGCCGTGCCATGAGCGTTCAGATGGCCCACATCTTCCGGAGAGAAACCACCTTCGGCCAGCGCCTGACGCATAGCGCGCACTGCGCCTTCGCCGCTCGGCTCGGGGGCAGTCATATGGTAAGCGTCACCAGTGGAGCCAAAGCCCGTAATCTCGGCAATAATGTTGGCGCCACGTGCCTGAGCGTGCTCAAGCGATTCCAGCACCAACGCACCCGCTCCCTCGCCTGCAACGAAACCGGAACGACGAGCGTCGAAAGGCAATCCAGCCTTCATGGGATCATCGGACTTGGTGATGGCACCCAAGTTGCCAAAACCAGCCAACGACATATTGGTGATGCCCTCTTCAGTACCACCGGCAAGTGCCGCATCGGCCAAGCCGAAGCGAATAAGGCGATAGGCCTCGCCTACGCAATGAGTGCCAGTCGAGCATGCCGTTACAATGTTCAGGCAATCGCCCTTCAAGCCATAGCGAATGGCAAGATTACCCGCCGCCATGTTCGAGATCATGGTTGGAATAAACAGCGGGCTTACGCGCTTTGCTCCTTTTTCGTGCAGCACGATGGATTCACGCTCGAAAACTTCCATGCCGCCAATACCAGATCCGAACACGCACGCAAAACGAGTAGCGTCCTCTTGATCCATATCGATGCCCGCCTGCGCCATGGCTTCATCCGATGCCAAAATGGCGTACTGAACGAAGGGGGCAAAGCGACGCGATTCCTTCTTGGAAAAACCCGCTTTCAGGGAATCGTAGTCGGGAATGGCTCCAACAACGCTCACGTTGAGCTGCTCTCGTTTTTCTTCGGGAAGAAGGGTAAAACAGCACTCGCCAGATGCAACCTTGCTCCACAGCGCATCAACACCAAAGCCTGCAGGAGAAATCGCACCCATACCCGTAATTACTACGCGGTTGAATCCGTTGTTCTTCTCTTCGTTGCTCATAGCGACATCCCTCCATCGATTGCCAAAACCTGTCCTGTAATGTAGCGGGCCTCGTCGCTCGCCAAAAAACGAACCGCATTCGCCACATCCTGAGGTTCGCCGAATTCCTTCATCGCAATGCGGCCGCGCACTGCCTCGATGGCCTTTTCGCCCATCGCCTTTGTCATCTCGGTCCCGATAAAACCCGGCGCAACTGCGTTTGCCGTGATGCCACGCGCAGCGAGTTCCTTCGCTACGCTTTTGGTAAGGCCAACGATGCCCGCCTTAGATGCCGAGTAATTAACCTGGCCGGCATTGCCGAATAAACCTACAACACTGGAAACGCTTACGATCCTTCCGTATCGCTGCTTCATCATGATAGGAGCTACATGGCGAACGCAGTTAAATGCGCCCTTCAGATTGACATCGATCACGCGATCAAATGCCTCTTCGCTCATGCGCGCCAACAAACCGTCACGCGTGATACCAGCGTTATTGACCAGAACATCAATGCGGCCCCACATTGCCTGCACCTCTGCCACCATAGCTGCAACATCCTGGAAGGAGGAAACATCAGCGCAAACAGCCTTCGCCTCAACACCATGCACCTTGGCGACTTCCGCCGCCAGGTTCTCTGCTGCCTCAAGGCTCCTCTCACTTGAGCAATTGATAGCTACGGCATAGCCTGCCTCTGCAAACGTGCGCACTACCGCTTCACCGATGCCACGGCTCCCTCCCGTTACCAGCGCAACGGGAAACGCTGCTTTTTCGATCTTTGGCACGGTTTACTCCTCCCCAATGCCTGTTTGTTCGGAAACAAACGCGTTCCACTCATCAAGCGTCCCAACGCGAACACGGCCAGCACGTTTATCGATTCGGCGAACAAGACCATTCAAGACCGCGCCATAGCCAACCTCAACAAACTGATCTGAACCCTGCCTGATCAATGCCTGTACGCTCTGTTCGAAATGAACGGGGCTTACAACCTGACGAGCCAAACGATCGGCGGCCTGGCTGATATCGAAAACCTGCGCATCGGTATTGCAGATAACCGAAACTGTAGGCTGCTTCCAAGAAAGCTCGCTGCACTTCTCTCGCACCGCGTTAGACGCCGAAGTCATAAGTGGACTATGAAATGCTCCCGCCGTGTTCAAGCGGGCACCGCGCTTGCCCAAGGCCTGCCACGCCTTTTCGGCTCGCTCGATGGCGGCCACATCGCCAGACACCACTACCTGGCCTGGTGCGTTGTAGTTGGCACACACCAGTATTTCGCCCTGAGCACAGGTATCGCAGATGCCCTGCGCGTCTTCATGAGCGGCACCCAGCAGCGCATACATCGCGCCCGGGCGCTCCTTGCAGGCCTGAGCCATAGAGCGAGCTCGCACATCAAGTAAAGCGAAGCCATCCTCATCGCTCAAAACGCCGCTTGCCATAAGGGCGCTGATCTGACCCAGGGAAAATCCGAGCATAGCTTCCGCTTGAATCCCTCGGGCATCGAGCGCATGAGACAGTCCGACAGAAAGAGCCGCAGCCAACACCTGGGCGTTATAGGCATCGTTCACCTGTTCAGCGCTACCCTCTCGCGCAAGCGCAGCAACATCAACGCCACACACCTCGCCTGCAATCGCAAAGGTTTGTGCAACCTCTGCGATTGCAAGAAGATCCGCACCCATCCCAGGCTTTTGGGCACCTTGCCCTGGAAACATGAATACCGTCATATTTAGCGCACCTCGGTATTCCATGCACGACGAGCATTCGCGTCCAACATGCGCTGAAGGCCCTCGCCTGCCCATGACTGGGCTTCAGCCACCAAGTCATCGACAATCTGAGCAGCGCTCTTCTCATCGTTAACCAGGCAAGCAACCTGACCCGCCATCAACGAGCCATTGTCCACATCGCCCGCAACAGCACGATGGAGAGAACCGGCCAACTCCGATTCAAGAAGGGCAACGTTGGCAGGGTCGGCCTCCAGTTTACGAACGTTTCGCGCGAATTTGTTCTTGATACCGCGCACGGGATGCCCGCCAGCGCGCCCCGTAACAATAGTGTCGGAGTCTTTTGCGCCCAAAACCTTCTGCTTATAGGCGTTATCGACGCCGCATTCCGTAGCGGTAAGGAAGCGCGTGCCAACCTGAACGCCTTCTGCACCCAAAGCAACAGCAGCGGCAAAGCCACGGCCGTCAGCAATGCCTCCTGCCGCAATAACAGGGATGGAAACGGCATCGCACACCGCAGGGGTAAGCGCCATTGTAGTGAGTTCCCCGATATGACCGCCCGCCTCGCAGCCTTCAGCCACAACAGCGTCTGCCCCACAGCGCTCCATACGTCGAGCCAGAGCAGCAGAAGCAACAACAGGAATGACCTTGCATCCTGCCTCTTTCCACATATCGATGTAGTTTCCAGGATTGCCGGCGCCCGTGGTTACCACACGAACCCTCATCTCTGCAGCAAGCTTAGCGAGCTCAGGAGCCTCAGGGTTCATCAACATAATGTTCAAGCCGAAAGGCTTGTCCGTAAGACGGCGAGCTTCTTCAACTTGCTCGCGGACCCAAGAAACGGGAGCAGATCCGCAGGCAATGATTCCCAAGCCGCCTGCTTCGCTTACGGCGGCGGCAAGTTTCGCATCGGCGATCCATGCCATACCACCCTGGATGATGGGCTGTTCAATGCCCAACAGCTCGGTAATACGTGTCTTCATATACGTATGCCTCATTTCACTTTGCGCACTTTGCCACACGGGCATTCCTGTCAAAGAGGGCGGCCTCTTTGCAAACGCTTGAAAGAAGCCGCCTCCTTCGACAGAACGAAGGAGGGAGAGGGCCGCCAGAGGCAATGCCCCCTCCCAAACGCAACCGCATAATATGCGGCAGCATCGGCTACAGAGAGTCGATGTACTCCACCAAAGAGCCAACAGTCTCCAGGTCCTCGGGCTCACCGAACTCAACGTCGAGACGCTCTTCGATATCGCAGATCAGTTCTGCCATATCCAGAGAATCGATACCGAGTTCATCAAACGTTGCGCTTTCAACAACCTTTTCCGGTTCGATATCGAGGTTTTCGTTCAGGATTTCCTTCAGGGAATCAATAGTTGCCATGTTTATGTCCTTTCTTTATTCAACAGCGTCCGTTTAAGGAGGCTGTCATTCACCAACACCATGCCGCCCGCTTCGTTGTCGACTGCATAAGCCAAACGCAACGAATTTGGACGCACTGAGCTACACCTGGGTAAGGCGATAACCGAAAAATTGTTTATAGAGAGTTACGCTTCCACAGCGTTTAGCTGCTTGCTCTCTTTGTCGAAGAAATCTTTGATCTTGCCCAAAGCACTGACAAACAGCTCTTCTTCCTCTGGAGTAAGTGCAGCAAGAGCACTGTCAACCATTTTTTTATGGAAAGACTCATGGGCGCGGAAGGCCTTACGTCCCTTCGAGGTCAACTGCACCAGAACCTGGCGGCGATCTATTTCGCTGCGAGAGCGCTCCACGAATCCCTTGCGCTCAAGCTTGTTCATGGCCGCCGTAAGGGTTGCCATAGTAACATCGAGACGCGAAGCCACTACTTTCATAGAGTTGATCTCGTGCAAACCCACCGCAACGATGGTGTGCAATTCCGCAATGGAAAGCCCTTCGGTCAGACGATTCTTAAGCGAGCGTTCCTCGATACGAAGAATGGAATTAAACGTATCTGACAGCAACGTGTCGACAATCGCCTTGTCACCGCGTTCCTCATCGATGTTGCCAACGTTTTCCATGTTCACTTCCTTATCAGATCGGGCGCTCGGTATTCCGAAGCGTTTCCATAATTCGAGGTATGAGCAGCTGAATCACGCATTTCCATCAGCGGTTCAGCCGCAAAAGGCGAATGGCCCAAATTTGGACCCACCTTAGGATTCAGCAGGCGCGAATGCGATGCCGAGAGCGCCCAGACCCAAATGCGTTGCCACCGTAGCTCCACAGGGAGAAGACCCCTCGTCAACATATTCCACGCCAGCTTCGTTAAGAGCAGACCTCAGGTCTTCAACACCCTGCTCGTTTGCAACGTGACAGAAACGAATGCGCTGCTTACCCTGCTCTTCAGTGCGCTTTTGGGCATTCTGAACATACTGCTTGATAACGCCGCGCATACCCTTGGCCTTGCCGAAAGCAACCAGCACACCCGTTTCGTTGAAGGTGAAAATTGGCTTAATGTTCAGCAGGCTGGCGTTCTTTACTTGGTCGGCCGAAAGGCGACCACCTTTCAGTAAGTTTTCCAGCGTATCGCAGGCAACAAGGAACTGAGTTTTCGGGGCAAGAGCCTCAATAGCCGCCTGGGCTTCATCGAGCGTTGCCCCAGCATCACGGAGAGCGCAGAGCTGCTTTACCTGCAATGCTGCCTGAGCGGTACAGCAAGCGGAATCGATAACACGAACATCGACATCAACCTGACCAGCTGCGGTACGAGCCGATTCAACCGTGCCGGAAAGCACCCCTGCAATATGGAGAGAGATGATGCCCTCACAACCCTCATGCGCAAGGCGCTCGTATGCCTGCACAAAATCAAAAGGCGCTGGCTGTGCGGTTTTAGGAAGCTCAGCTGCTTCACCCATGCGCTTATAGAATTCTTCGGAGCTGATTTCTACCTGGTCCTTGAATTCGTCTTCGCCGACCAAAATATTGAGGGGAACCATGGTGATGTTCAGTGCTTGGTATTCCTCTGCAGACACATCAAGTGTCGAGTCTACAACGACTGCAAATCCCACGTCCTACTCCTTTCCTCAATGCGCATGCCGAGTTCTCTTATGCGCATTTGCTTAGTTTGTCTAACTAATTTTGAAAGGATACGGATCCTCAACGAACACGGCAAGCGCATTCATAAGGTCACCACAGATTATTAGGATATGTTGCTTAACTTTTTCGACCGCCACCATAGGAACTTTTGCGAGCACCAAAGGCGCTTCCCTTTCGGGCGGTTTTCTTCAATTCGCCCAAAACCGCTTCTTCGCTTTTACCTTCCATCTGCCCGCGCAACTGAACGATCTGATCGCGAACCGAAGCCGCACGCTCGAAATCCATCGCAGCAGAAGCCTCCATCATCTCGTCCTCCAACGAGGCTATAACACGCAGAATCTCACTACGAGAATAACCAGCCAAATCAGCATTGACTTCTTGCGCGCTGCGCTTCCCCTCTTCAGATTCGAGATAATCGGTAATGTCGCTTAAGCCCTTCTTAACCGTTTGGGGCACAATGCCATGCTCTTCGTTGTATGTCATCTGAATACTACGACGACGGCGCGTCTCCTTGATGGCTTGATCCATCGAGTCGGTAATCTTATCGGCATACATGATCACCCTGCCGTTGGCGTTTCGCGCCGCACGACCAATGGTCTGAATCAGGGAACGATGATTGCGGAGAAAGCCTTCCTTGTCGGCATCAAGAATTGCCACCAACGTTACTTCGGGCAGGTCCAAACCCTCACGCAACAGGTTGATGCCCACCAAGACATCAAACTCCCCTTTTCGCAGGTCACGCAAGATTTCAACGCGTTCCAGTGTGCCGATGTCGGAATGCATATAACGAGCGCGAATGCCCTGATCAAGCAAATGCTCGGTAAGGTCTTCCGCCATACGTTTAGTAAGGGTGGTAATCAGCACGCGCTCTTTGCGCTTAGCGCACTCTTGCGCCTCGTCGATAATGTCATCGATCTGCGACATGATAGGACGAACGTCAATCTCGGGATCAAGCAATCCGGTCGGTCGAATAATCTGCTCAACCTTAGCCTCGCTCACACGTTCCTCATAATCGCCCGGAGTCGCAGAAACATACACGAATTGGGGGATTCGAGCCTCAAATTCATCGAAGCGCAGGGGGCGATTGTCTAGGCATGACGGCAAACGGAAACCATGCTCGGTCAGCGTGATCTTGCGAGAGCGGTCTCCTTCATGCATACCTCGGATTTGAGGGACGGTAACATGGCTCTCATCAATGAAGCACAGGAAATCGGTTGGGAAATAATCAATGAGCGTATAGGGCGGCTCACCTGGCTCACGACCATCAAGATGGCGCGAATAGTTTTCAATACCCGAACAAAATCCCATGGTCTCAATCATCTCAAGATCATAGGAAGTGCGCATTTCCAAACGCTGCGCTTCAAGAAGCTTTCCCTCTTCATTGAATTGGGTAAGACGATCCTGCAGTTCATCCTGAATGGTCTTAACCGCGCGCTCCAACGCAGGACGCGCAGCAACGTAATGAGAAGCAGGCCAAACGGGCAACGCTTCGAAGGTATTCAACACTTCACCGGTGACATTGTCGATCTCCGAGATTTCCTCGATCTCGTCGCCCCAGAATTCCACGCGAATCGGATTGTCCGCATAGGGAGGAAACACATCGAGCGCATCGCCGCGCACGCGGAACGTACCGCGCTTCAGTTCATAATCATTGCGGTCATACTGAATGTCGATGAGCTTTCGAATAAGCTCGTCGCGATCCTGCTCGACCTCTTTATCCAAGAACACCGCCATACCCGCATAATCCATAGGCGAACCAATACCATAGATGCAGGAAACCGAGGCAACAACAATTACATCACGACGGGAAAGAAGTTGGGAGGTTGCTGCATGACGCAGTTTTTCCACTTCCTCATTAATAGAGGCATCCTTTTCGATAAAGGTATCCGTGGTAGGCACATACGCTTCAGGCTGATAGTAATCATAGTAACTGACAAAATACACCACCGCATTGTTTGGGAAAAATTCCTTCAGCTCGGCAGCCAACTGCGCCGCAAGCGTTTTATTGGGAGCCAGCACAAGGGTTGGCTTCTGCACAGCCTCAATGGTTTTAGCCATGGTGTAGGTTTTGCCCGAACCCGTTACACCCAGCAAGGTCTCATAACGCATACCAGATTCGATATTCCGGGCAAGCTGTTCAATAGCCTTAGGCTGGTCGCCTGCAGGCTCGTACGGAGAAACAACTTTGAATGGCTGTGTGGCAAGACGGGCAACGGGAAGCTTGCCCTCCATAACGTGACCCTCAAGATTAGAAAGATGGCTCACTAGTGTCTCCTTACTGGCTAGCCCGATTGCCCAAAGAACAACCCGCTTAGCGCCTATCGGCACAAAGAATTTAATTAGACAAGGTAGAAAGCAGGCTGGTACCAGGTGTCCACCAAGCAAACGCGTATATCACGCAAGGCGTGGTGCAATTTCATGTTCCCACCATAAGGAAATCTGCGCTTCAAATTCCTCAATAGAACCGTTGTTGGTAAACACCACATCGGCAATCGACAAACGCTGCTCTTCAGGAACCTGATTCGCCAAACGATTGCGCGCGTCTTCTTCGGAAAAACCACGTGACTGCATCAATCGGGCAATGCGAACCTCTGGAGAGGTTGTAACCGCAATAACGATGTCGGCTTTCCGGTAAAAGTCATCGCGCCCGTCAAGAATGGCCATTTCAAGCACAACCACCTCGTGGCTCTTTCCCAAATCGCCAATATGGCGAAGACAGCCCTCATATAAACGCGGTTGAGTAATCGAATCCAGCAAAGCGGTATTCTGCGGGCTCGAGAAAGCGCAAGCAGCAAGCTCAGAACGAACAATCTCGCCCTCTGAATCGAAAATCTTATTTCCGAATGCTGCTCGAAGTTCATCCTTCATAGCGGCGTTGTGCAAGTTTTCGTGACCAACCTTATCGGCGTATACCACGCCGGCCCCTTTAACTTCGAAGAATCGCATCAGGGTCGATTTGCCCGAACCTATACCGCCAGTGACAAATATTGTAACCATGCCCATTCCCCCTCATCTGAGCGCCCATAGTGCTTTCAATCGCCATTCCTGCCGAATGCGTACTAAGCAAGCAAACAAAAAGCGGTGGGTGCAAAAGCAACCCACCGCTTCATTATCGCATGTTATGCAATGCTCTGTTATTCAGCAGCCTCAGGCTTAGGCTCGGGCTCTGCAACAGCGATCTCGATGCCCAGATCCTCGGCAGCAGCCTTCATGGACAGGGAGATGCGACGACGCTCAACGTTAACGTCCATTACCTTAACCTTCACAACGTCGCCAACCTTGACAACCTGTGCGGGAGAATCGATGTGACGCATAGCCATCTCGGAGATGTGTACAAGACCCTCAACGTTTGCGCCGAGCTCGATGAATGCACCGAAGGGAACGATCTTGGTAACCTTGCCGTCAACGATGGTGCCAACAGGATAGGTCTCAACAAGCTTGGTCCAAGGATCCTCGGTGGTCTGCTTGAGGCCAAGAGAGATGCGCTCGCGCTGAAGATCAACGTCGAGAACCTCAACCTCAACCTCTTCGCCAACCTTAACAACCTCGGAAGGATGGTTTACATGGCTCCAGGAGAGCTCGGAGATGTGGATCAGGCCGTCGATGCCGCCCAGATCAACGAATGCACCGAAGTCAACGATGGAGGAAACGGTGCCCTTCAGGCGCATGCCCTTAGAGAGCTTCTCGAGGATTTCAGCACGCTCGTTCTTGCGACCCTCTTCGAGGAGAACACGACGGGAGAGAACAACGTTGTTGCGGTTGCGATCCATCTCGATAACACGAGCTTCGATTTCGGTGCCGAGGTATGCAGTAAGATCCTTAACACGACGAAGATCAACGAGAGAAGCAGGCAAGAAGCCACGGAGACCGATGTCGAGGATCAGGCCGCCCTTGACGACTTCGATAACCTCGCCGGTAACAACTTCGCCAGCCTTGAACTTTTCCTCAACCTGAATCCAAGCACGCTCGTACTCAGCACGCTTCTTGGAGAGGATGAGACGACCGTCCTTGTCCTCCTTCTGGAGAACCAAGGCCTCGAGCTTATCGCCCAAAGATACGACCTCAGAGGGATCAGCATCCTTGCGGATAGAAAGCTCGCGGGCAGGAATAACGCCCTCGCTCTTGAATCCGATGTCAACGAGTACCTCGTCATGCTCGACCTTTACAACAGTGCCGTCGATCAGATCGCCCTCGTCGAAGTCGGTCAGAGTGCCATCGATCATCTTGTTCATCTCTTCGTCAGAGATGTCCTGAAAATCAATGACGGACGTGTTCTTGATTTCGGTCAAAACGGACCCCTTTCAAAAAAGTATCGGGGACCCTTCGTACGTGTTTGCAGTCAAAACATTAACCATGTATGCCGCGCTTGCCGAACAAGCACCAACAACAAACATGTCTCGGGGGCCTATAATTTCTTGTCTGCCTTTTTACAGACTTTGAAAGTATAGCATAGGGAGCATCGCACGATACGATGCTCCCCCGCTGATTTAATATATTTTTCGCAGCTGGCACGTTTTGTCGATTATCGGCACGTGCAGCAGCATTTTGCGTCTTCGATTCCCTACTGATGGGACTCGGCAAATTCCTTCATGTACTCAACCAAAGCCTTTACGCCTTCGATAGGCATTGCGTTGTAGATACTTGCACGCATACCGCCTACACTGCGATGGCCCTTGATGTTTTCGATGCCGCGCTCTTTGGCGCCAGCAACGAATTCGGCATCAAGCTCAGCCGAAGCGGTAACGAAGGGAACGTTCATGATGGAACGATCTTCTTTACGTGCGGTAGCCGTGTAAAAGTCGGTGGAATCGAGGTAATCGTAGAGCAGTGCTGCCTTTTCCTCATTGATCTTCTTCATGGCTTCAAGCCCGCCAAGGGACTTCAACCACTTGAAGACCTTTCCGCAAATGTAGATGCCATAGCACGGAGGAGTATTCGACATGCTGTCAGCATCTGCCTGAGTCTTATAGCGCAGGATGGTAGGCGTATTGGGCAGCCATTCATCCTTGATAAGATCTTCGCGAATGATAACGATAACCACGCCAGCAGGACCGATGTTCTTCTGAACACCGCCGTACACCAGACCATACTTCGAAACGTCGATAGGCTCGGAAAGGAAGCACGAGGAAACATCGCTTACCAGCGGAACGTCGCCCGTTTCAGGAAGCTTATGGTAATGCGTTCCGTAGATGGTCTCGTTTTCGCAGATGTAAACGTAATCGGCATCCTCACGGAACTCAAGCTCATCAACGTTGGGGATGTAGGAGAAGTTGCCATCTTCGCTCGAAGCCACACAGCGAGCATCACCGAACAGCTGAGCTTCCTTGAACGCCTTCTTAGACCACGAACCAGAAACGACGTAATCGGCCTTGCCATTCAGCATCAGGTTCATGGGGATGGCGGCAAACTGCTGAGTTGCACCACCCTGCAAGAACAGCACCTTGTAGTTGTCGGGGATGTTCATAAGGTCGCGAAGATCGGCTTCGGCTTCCTCGATGATGCCCTTGAATGCAGCTGAGCGGTGACTCATCTCCATGACAGACATACCGGTGCCCTGATAATCGAGCATTTCCGCAGCGGCTTCACGGAGCACTTCTTCAGGAAGCACTGCCGGACCCGCAGAAAAGTTGTACACCCTTCCCATAGACACAAGTCCTTTCAAAACGCCCCGCCCACTAACGAGGCACACGAATAATGGAAGATACTTTACCAGAATAAAGTACGCACCGAGCGACTATTCTGCAGAAGGCACATTTGCGTTCCCCGACAAAACGATTCAAACAGAGCATCAACCGCCTCGCTCAAAGAACGAAGCGAATTTGAACCCCGCTCCAAAAGGGCCCCAGCAGCTCGGAGAGCGGAGCAAATCCGAACCCAACGCTCAAAGAGCAAAGCGAATTTGAGCAAACGCCCAAAGGGCGTTAACCAAAACCCAGGGCATGCGCCAGCAAATCAGCGAGCGGGATTCTGGCGAGCACAGCTGGCACGAAAGCCCGACAGCACGTACTTCGTACGTGCCGAGGGCTTGGAGCGCCAGCTGTGCTCGCCAGAATCCCGCGCAGCGTCATCCCGTATGGAGCTTATGCACAAAGAAAAGGCACCCCAAAGGGTGCCTTTTCGAGTGCATAAGCGGACGCGCCAACTATTCTGCGGACTTAACCCAAGAGAACATTTGGCGGATCTTAGCGCCAGTAGTCTCGATCTCATGAGTATTGATCTTCTCACGCTGCTCGAGGAGCCACTTGTGATCGTTCTCGCAGTCGGCAACGAATTCCTTAGCGAACTCGCCGTTCTGGATACGCTTGAGGATGAGCTTCATAGCCTCGCGGGACTGCTCGTTAATAACCTTGGGGCCAGCGTAGTATTCGCCGTACTCAGCAGTGTTGGAGATGGAGTAGTTCATGAAGTGGATGCCAGATTCGTACATCAGGTCGACGATCATCTTCATCTCGTGATAGCACTCGAAATATGCCAACTCGGGCGGATAACCAGCCTCGGTCAAAGTCTCGAAACCAGCCTTTACCAGCTCTACGAGGCCGCCGCAAAGAACTGCCTGCTCGCCAAAGAGGTCTTCCTCGGTTTCCTCAGCGAAGGTTGCCTTGATGATGCCGGAACGAGCACCGCCAACACCCCAGCAGTAGGACATGATGATGTCCCAAGCGTTACCGGTTGCATCCTCGTATACGCAAGCCAGATCAGGCACACCGGAGCCCTCAGTGAACTGACGGCGAACGATGTGGCCAGGACCCTTAGGAGCGCACATAACAACGTTAACACCTTCGGGAGCCTTGATGTAGCCGTAGTGGATGTTGAAGCCGTGAGCGAAAGCAAGAGTCTTGCCAGGCTTGAGGTGCTTTTCAATATGGTCCTTGTAAACCTGGGGCTGCTTCTCGTCGGGAACGAGGATCATAATGAAGTCTGCTTCCTCAGCAGCCTGATCCATCGTGGTGACCTTCAGGCCAGCCTCTTCTGCGACAGCCCAGTTCTTGGAGCCTTCGCGAAGACCAACGCGAACGTCAACGCCGGAATCCTTCAGGTTCAGTGCGTGTGCATGGCCCTGAGAGCCGTAGCCGATGATAGCTACCTTCATGCCCTGGATTACCTTAGGATCGACATCCTCTTCGTAATAGATCGTTACAGCCATGGTTCATCCCTTCTTCTAATGACTGACTGTTATTACTATATGGCGAATTGCATCGTGCGACAGGTGGCTTAGCTCACCTTAGAGCCGCGGGACATTGCAATTATACCCGTGCGAATAATCTCCTTGATGCCATAGGCACGCAGGAGGTCTTCAATGCCCGAGATCTTTGACTCGGTGCCAGTGACTTCGATGGTCAGCGATGACTTACCCACATCGACGATGTTGGCACGGAACACGTTGGCGATCTCGATGATCTCGCTTCGGCGCTCCGGGTTGGCGTGAACCTTGAACAGCACCAACTCACGTTCGATCGCCTGCTCTTGGGTGAGGTCGGTGATCTTATGCACGCTGATAAGCTTATGCAGCTGCTTGGTGATCTGTTCGTATGCGACATCGTCGGCGATCATGATGATCGTCAAACGGGAAAGTGTTTGGTCTTCGGTTGGGCCAACGGAAAGAGACTCAATGTTGAAACCGCGGCGAGAAACCAAACCGGTAACGCGAGAAAGCACGCCTGGCTTGTTTTCAACCAATACCGAAAGGATGTGCCTCTGCTGAGTGCTCATTATCGGCCTCCTTCATTGTTGGCGCTATGCGCAGCCGCATTTGCCTCGGCAGCGTTCGCAAACGGCAGGTTCTCGAATCCCTCAAGCATATTGGAGATAGGACCAACGTTCACCGCGCCGATGATGTCATCGAGCGGAGCACCGGGAGCCACCATAGGGAAAACGTTTTCGTCACGATCGATGCGCATGTCGAGCAATGCAGGACCATCGTAATCAAGCATCCACTTCATGGCGTCTTCGAGCTCGGCAGGATCGGAAACGCGTTTGCCGCCCCAACCGTATGCTTCGCACAGCTTCACAAAATCAGGGTTGTCGGGCAACAGCGTTTCGCTGTATCGCTCGTTGTAGAACAAGCCCTGCCACTGATGAACCATGCCCAACGCAGAATTGTTCATGAGAAGAACCTTCACGTTGATGCCCTTGACAGCAGCAGTTGCCATTTCCTGAACGTTCATCTGGAAAGAGCCATCGCCCGCAATGCATACAACCTGCTTTTCGGGACAAGCAACCTTGGCACCGATAGCAGCCGGGAAGCCGAATCCCATGGTGCCCAAGCCGCCGCTTGAAAGGAACGTGCGCGGTACGTCGCGGTCAATATGCTGAGCAGCCCACATCTGATGCTGCCCAACCTCAGTAGTCACAATGGAGTTCTCTGGATCGAGCAAGCTGGAAAGCAGGTCGAGGGAGCCTTCAGGCGAAATAGAGCCAGCAGGCGTGGATACACCGGGGCTATAGAACGGATGACGGCTTCGCCATTCTTCGATTTGGGCCAACCATTCTTTGGTACAAGGCTCGTAGCCTGTCTGTTCGAGCTGATCGTTGATACCGCCCAGAACGACCTTCGCATCACCCACGATAGGAATCTGGGGAATGCGATTCTTGCCGATTTCGGCAGGGTCCACATCGATATGGATAACTTTCGCATCGGGCGCAAAGTCAGCAAGCTTGCCAGTGACACGATCCGAGAAGCGTGCGCCCACTGCAATAAGCAAATCGGAATTTGTTACTGCATAGTTCGCGAACTTAGAGCCGTGCATGCCCACAAGGCCCAGGCTGAGCGGGTTGGATGCGGGGAATGCACCCTTGCCCATAAGCGTGGAAACCACAGGAATCTGCAACTTTTCTGCCACCGCAAGCAATTCCTCTTCAGAATGAGACGCGATGATGCCACCGCCGATGTAGAGGATAGGACGCTTTGCTTCCTTCATCATCTCGCACGCCTGGCGGATCTGGCGAATGTTGCCTTTAACCGTTGGCTTATACGAGGGAATAAGCACATCCTCAGGATACTCGAACACCATTTCCGAACCAGCAAGGTCGGAAGGGATATCGATAAGAACCGGACCGGGACGACCCGAGTTGGCAATATAGAACGCCTCACGGAAGGTCTTGGTCATATCGTCGCAGCTCTGGAGCAGGTAGCTGTGTTTTACGATAGGCATGGTGATGCCCACGATATCGGATTCCTGGAATGCATCAGTGCCGATAACGCTGCGGGGAACCTGGCCGGTGATTACCACCATGGGGACACTGTCCATGTAAGCGGTGGCAATGCCGGTAACCGTGTTGGTAGCGCCAGGGCCAGAAGTCACGATGACAACACCGGTTTTGCCCGTGGCACGGGCATAGCCATCAGCTTCATGAGTCGCACCCTGCTCATGGCGAGCAAGAACATGGTTGATCTTCTTCGAATCGTACAGGGCATCATAGATCTTGATAGCTTGACCACCTGGATAACCGAATACCGTGTCCACGCCTTCGGCTTCGAGCGAAGCGATGATGGCCTCTGCTCCCAACATCTTCTTGCCTTGTTTTTCGGTATGAGGACCGAGGCCCATCTTGGCTTCGTATTCCTTATCGATCACGCTCATCCGAAATACGCCCCCTTGTCAGCGCTGGAAACGAGCTTTGCGTAGCGAGCAAGAACGCCAACCTGATATTTGGGCTCAGGCTTCACCCAAGCAGCACGACGAGCCTCGAGCTCTTCATCGGATACTTCAAGCGTAAGGGTTCCTTCATCGATATCGATGTCGATGATGTCGCCTTCATGAACCAAAGCAATAGGCCCACCTGCAGCAGCCTCGGGGCTTACATGGCCGATAGCAGGACCCTTGGTTGCGCCAGAGAAGCGACCGTCCGTGATGAGGGCAACGGACTTGTCCAAGCCCATGCCGCAAATAGCGCTGGTGGGCGTGAGCATCTCGCGCATACCGGGGCCGCCCGCAGGACCCTCGTAGCGAATAACCACAACGTCGCCGGCGTTGATCTTGCCGCCGAAGATGGCCTCGCAAGCCTCTTCCTCAGACTCGAAGACACGTGCCGGGCCGCGATGCTTGCGCATATCGTCGGAAACAGCGGACTGCTTCACTACGCCGCGGTCGGGAGCAAGGTTACCGTGCATAACGCGCAGACCGCCGTAAGGGCTGTAGGCATTTTCAACGGTACGAACAACTTCACCATCAACCTGCGGGCATTCCTTGATCCATTCAGCCATGGAACCGTGGCACGTAGTGGCCTCGCCATCGAGCAAGCCGTGACGACCAAGTTCGCCGATGATGGCAGGGATACCGCCGACCGCATTCAAGTCTTCGATGTGAAGCGGACCGGCAGGAGCGATACGAGTGATGTTCGGGATCTGCTGGCAAACCTCGTTCCAGTCGTCCATGGTAATGGGGCAACCGGCGGCATGGCTGATTGCGGTGAGGTGAAGCATGGTGTTGGTAGACCCACCAAAAGCCATATCGAGCGCCATGCCATTACGGATGGAATGCTCGTTGATGATGTCGAGCGCAGTGATGTCCTCGGCTACGAGCTCCATAACCTTCATACCCGCATGCTTTGCAAGGCGAATGCGCTCAGAGTACACAGCAGGGATAGTGCCATTGCCGGGAAGGGCGATGCCCAGACCTTCGGACAGACAGCAGATGGAGTTCGCGGTGAACATGCCCGAGCAGCTACCGCAAGTGGGGCATGCGGTGTTTTCGAACCACTTGCACTCTTCTTCGGTCATAGTACCGGCGGTTACCTGGCCCACCGCGTCAAACAAGGTGTTCAGGTCGGTTTCGTTTCCACACTTGTCACGACCGGCAAGCATGGGGCCGCCGGAAACAAGGACCGTAGGAATATTCAGACGACAAGCAGCAAGAAGCATGCCAGGAACAACCTTGTCACAAGAAGGAATGAGCACCATACCATCAAACTGGTGACCCTGCACAACGCACTCAACCGAGTCGGCGATGACCTCGCGGCTGGTAAGAGAGAAATGCATACCCTCATGGTTCATGGCTATACCGTCGCACACGCCGATGGTGGTTGCCTCCAAAGGCGTGCCACCCGCCATGCGGACACCTGCTTTAACAGCATCAGCGATCTTATCCAGGTGATTATGGCCGGGAATGATGTCGTTAGTAGAAGAGATAACGGCGATGAGTGGGCGCTCGATCTCCTCGTCGGTCAAACCGTCAGCCTTCAAAAGGCTTCGGTGCGGGGCACGCGCAAGGCCTTTCTTGATCGCGTCGCTTCGCATCTGATCACACCCCTTTCTCTATTGGGCTCTTAAATTCATTAAGCGGGTTTCGGAAAACCCGAGCATAAAAAAATCCTGTGCAGCAGACTGCATCAGGACCACAAAGAGAGAGGGGAAATACTTTTCCCACGGACCGATTACGGGGTCACCGATTCAGCCTACTGACCAACCACCGAATCGGAGATCGTCCGCTTCGAATGGAAGATGTTCAGGCAGAACAGCTCAGAGGCGCCTTTCGGACCGTCCAACCATTGGCTTTCAGCAACCGCCAACTCTCTGTGGGAAGGATTCGTCCCTACTTTTCCTCGTCTGCGCTTTTCAATGTTGTCACTATAGCACCATCCAAAGCCAAGAGCGCAACTTTATTTCAATAGAGTGAATTATTTTGCAAAAGCGTCACAGAGCGCCATAAACCTCAGAGAAACGCGAATAAAAAAGAAGCCCGCCAGACCATCATCCCCTGAAAGTCTGGCGGGCTACCTTCACGCCGAAACAATGTGCTCGCCGACGATTTAAAACCCCTCCCGCATTATGCGGAAACTCGCCCTTATATCGAATCGCGTTCGCTCATTCATTTTCAGGACTCCCCAGGCCCGAAGACGATTTCCAAATGAACGCGTTCCAATCGAACAAAACCATTAAACCATGAGTTCAGGTGAACATCAAACATCGATTTCAAATTAATTAACTGTTGTTTGATTATCGCAAACTATGTATCAAACTATTATTTTGTGAGCAATCGACCTGCGTTTTCGAGAAATCTTGTTATACAAGCGTTCCATGCAATCTGGTTTTTGCGAATCAAGCTACCCTAACAAAAAAGCCGCTGCTCCCTCGCAGAGCAGCAGCTTGCTAAAGGCCGGAAAGCGAGTTAACGGGGTTTTCTGGCTATCAGCACACGTGGCCTTCCCGTCAAATCTAGAGCAATTCTAGCCTGATCAAATCCAGCAGCACAGGCGCCATTGCGCGCTTGCTCAAGGTGCCCCTCGAACAATTCAACCGCCAAGACGCCACCAGGCTTCAAGTATGAAAGGGCATCGGGAAGAAAGCGCCTGAACAAATCGAGACCATCCTCCCCGCCATCCAAGGCCAGGCGCGGGTCCCACTCGCTCACCTCGCGAGGAAGGCTGTCGCACACTTTTGTGGGCACATACGGCGGATTCGAGACAATAAGGTCGAAAGTCCCCTTCTTGCCAGGATCGAGAGCGCCAAGGAGATCGCTTTCAAGAACTTCAACGCGATTTCCAAGCCCAAGCACCTCAACGTTCTTTCCAGCAAGAGCCAAAGCTTCGGGAGCAATGTCGAGCGCGACTACATGCGCCGCTGGGTATTCCGAAGCAATCGAACAGGCAATGCACCCCGACCCTGTGCACAAGTCCACAACACGAAGCTCAGGCAATTCGGGAGAAACAACCTCTTCGCCATTTTCACCAGCGGCAACGTGATCGGCAACACGCGGAAGCTTCAGTTCCGCAAACGCCTCGCTCACTAAAACCTCAGTCTCGGGACGAGGAATCAATACATTCGGAGCAACCAAAATGGTTATATAGCGAAAGGGGACCTTACCGCTGATAAGCTGCAGCGGCTCCCCCTTACCGCGGCGAGCTACGAAATCACGCAGGGTGGCTCGCTCGTCGAGCGTAAGAGGTCGCTCGAAGTTCACATACAGCTCGATACGGCTCAATCCCGTAGCTTCAGACATCAGCCATTCCGCCGAAAGACGAGGATTCTCATCCCCCTTACGCTCAAGAAATCCTATTGTCCAATCAAGAGCTGCCTTTATGGTCCACATATCGTTATCAGCCACAACGGTCACCTTTCATTACCACACGGCGATCGCACGCCAAACCAGGTACGCTCAACCTCGGCGCGAACAGCGTACACGCTCATTGCGATCGTCATACACGCATCGAACGACACTACCTAAATAAAAAGGGCAGGGCATCGGCCCTTGGCCACGCCCCACCCTTTCGGATTCCCATCGAATCACAAATCTCGCACAACGCTGCCAGACACCGCAATGCAACAACAACGCTAAACGGCTTCCTCAAGCTTCTGTGCTCGATCAGCTGCCTGCAGCGCAGTAATGACATCCTCCAGCAAGTCGCCCATAAGCACACCGTTGTAGGTGGAGTTGAAACCGATACGGTGGTCGGTCACGCGATCCTGAGGAGCGTTATAGGTGCGGATCTTCTCAGCACGGTCGCCCGAACCGATCTGAGCCAAACGCTTTGCGCCTTCAGCTGCCTGCTGCTCTGCAAGCATCTTCTCGTACAAACGAGCACGAAGGACAGCCATTGCGGCAATCTTGTTCTGCAGCTGGCTCTTCTGGTCCTGAGACTGAACCACCAAGCCAGAAGGCAAGTGCGTGATGCGAACCGCGGAGTCGGTGGTGTTAACGCACTGACCACCCGGTCCACCAGCGCGGAACACGTCAATGCGAAGATCGCTGTCTTTGATGTCGATATCGATTTCGTCCGCCTCGGGAAGGACGGCAACCGTTGCCGTTGAGGTATGGATGCGACCCTGGCTTTCCGTCTTGGGGATTCGCTGAACGCGGTGAACACCCGATTCGAATTTCATAACCGAGTACACTTTGTTGCCCGTTACCTTGAACTGGATTTCCTTGTAGCCGCCTGCTTCGGAAGGAGAGACATCCATAGTCTCCACTTTCCAGCCATGATGGTCGGCAAAGCGCAGGTACATCTTATACAGATCGCCAGCAAAAATTGCCGCTTCGTCGCCGCCTGCAGCTGCACGAATTTCAACAATGATGTTCTTCTCGTCAGCAGGGTCAGAGGGGATAAGCATGAACTTGATGTCTTCCTCAAGCTGAGGGAGCTCGCCTTCGATACGGGAAATCTCTTCCTGAGCGAATTCCTTCATATCGGCGTCAGAGAGCATTTCCTTAGCCTCTGCCAAATCGTTGAGATCCTGCACGTACTTGCGAGCAGCTACAACAAGCGGACCCTGGTCGGCATAGCTCTTTGCAAGCTTATTGTATTCATGCTGGTCGGCAAGAATCTGAGGATCACCCAGCTTCTGCTCCAGCTCTTCGTATGCATCGATGATCTTCTCAAGCTTTTCGCGCATGTTCTTCCTTTTCGCATTTCAATCGCCGGTTCTACCAACCAGCCCACGAGTACGTGCCCATGAGCACAATACCCGGAAAATTCACAGCCATATATTTTAGCATGAAGACAAGAAACTAGCAGCCGCCTCCGCAGCAAGAGCACCATCGGAAACCGCAGTAACAACCTGACGTAGAGGCGTAGTGCGCACATCGCCTGCGGCGAATAAGCCCGGAACCGATGTTGCTCCGCCCTCATCAGCAACAATGTAGCCCGACTCATCAAGCTCAACAATCCCATCAAGCCATGCCGTATCGGGACGTGTTCCGATGGCAACAAAGATCCCTTGGGCTCGAATCGTGCTCGTTTCCCCTGTCAAAACGCTTTCTAGCCGAGCACCACTTACGCGGCCCTCTTCCTGCAAGACATCCGACACAATACAGTTCCAATGCACTACCAGGTTCTCTATGCCCTTAAGCTGCTTGGCATACCAAGGGCTCGCTTTCAGCTCTTCGCGGCGATGCACCAAATGAACTGTTTGCGCAATGCGGCATAAATACACCACATCGGCAACAGCGCTATCGCCACCTCCCACCACAATCACGTCTTTGTCACGAAAGAAATTGCCATCGCAGGTTGCGCAATACGATATGCCCTTCCCTACTAAGGCATCAGCACCGTCAATAGGAAGAGGCACAGGTTTCGCCCCCGTAGCAATCACCACACTCCGCGCAGGATAGGAATGCTGCGTCCCTTGAACCACGAATCTAGCATCGCCGGAATTCCCTTCGTTCACCGAAATGCCTACGGCTTTGTCGCTTTCAATAACAGCGCCAAATCGTTCCGCCTGCGCCTGCAACGAGTAAGCCGCCTCAAATCCATTGATCCCCTCGGGAAACCCTGGATAATTCTCAAGATTGTCGATAGAGAGAAGCTGCCCTCCCGCTCCAAGTTCGTCCAGAACCACCGCAGAAAGGCCAGCACGTGCAGCGTAGATGCTCGCGGTAAGCCCAGCAGGACCTGCACCCACAATCACGATATCGTTAATTTTTTTCTCGACCATAGGAAGCACCCTCCCCTTCTTCGTCACGACATTGCAAGAGCTTCAGCGAACAATGCGAACACCCTATAGGGGCTTTGAGCGTACAATAACAACACCCAAACAGAAACGAGCCCCTATGAGCACGCCCCAAAAGAATCAGCCCCTCCGCTCCGCCAAACAATCACTTGCAGTGCTTGCCAATGCCTTTAAGCAGATTGGAGGCTGCAGCCTATTTGCCGTCTATGGAGTGTTTCTCCTAGTCTGCTGCGCATTGTTCTGCATCCTCGAGCCTGAGACTTTTCCTGTTTTCGGCAATGCCGTCTGGTATTCCTTTCAAGCCATTACCACTATTGGATTCGGCGATATCGTTGCTCATACCACCATCTGTCGCGTTATCACGATTCTCATGGGACTTTCTTCGCTTGTTGTCGTTGCCCTGATCACTGGCACCGTAGTCAATTACTACAATGAAATGATGAGATTACGAAAAAATGAAAGCATTATGTTCTTTGATGAGCATATGAGAAAGCTCACCGAGCTTTCCCCCGATGAGCTTTCCGAACTTGAGCGAAAATATCACGATTTCACCAAAGGGCATCGCCGATAACTCGCAGATTTTAATCCAGAGCCTTAACTAACGTCTGCTCAGACTGAACGCCTACGAACTGTCGGGCGGCAGACCCGCCTTTGAATACGATAAGCGTCGGAACACTCATTACGCCAAAACGTTGGGCAAGCTCAGGTTCTTGGTCGACATCAACCTTGTAAACCGCTGCCTTACCCTGTTTGGCAAGCGCAACCCGATCAAGTACGGGAGCCATCATCTTGCATGGTCCGCACCAGGTGGCAAAGAAGTCGACCAATACGGGATATGGAACGTTCTCAACCTTATCTGCGAATTCAGACTGTGTGATATGGGGCACCATAATAAACTCCCTTCTGTCCCGATAAATGTAACTTAGCGAGTATCATTTAACGGAAATCATTATAGCACGGTTTTCGATACAACTGATGACCTCCTATCATTTTGCCCCTCTGCGCTGGTACATGGACTTCTCGTTTCATTATCGTCACCTGCTGAGCCGCCGAAATGCCAAGGGAACCAAGCCAAGCGGTACGACGATCGGGGAGATTCGCGAATTGAGGCACATCGAAGAAGGCCCAACGATACAACGCGGCAGGCGCGAAATGGGAGGATGGCCAAACCGCAGTCTTCACGCTCCTTGGATGTTTGCCCTATAGGAATACCCAACCGCCCCGTTCAGCATGATGGCATAAATATAAAAGCCGCAAAGCACCGGAACTGCTTTGCGGCTCATTTTCAAAAAACTCAACTGAGGTTTAGCAGGCTAAGCGCGAGTACGAATCTCTTCCTTAACCTTTGCGCAGAAGTCCTCAACAGTCGAAGGAACGGTTTCGTTGGAACGGTCGCGTACCGAGATATTGCCCTCGGCGGCTTCCTTTTCGCCCAGGATCAGCATGTAGGGAACGCGGTCGATGCTACGCGCCTCGCGGATCTTGTAGCCAATTTTCTCATCACGATTGTCGACCGTCACACGGATACCAGCAGCTTCGATCTGCTCAGCAACCTTATGGGCATAGTCGCGGCTCTTTTCGGAAACGGGCAAGATCTTTACCTGCGTCGGAGCAAGCCAAACAGGGAATTTGCCCGCATAGTGTTCAATAAGAATACCGATAAATCGTTCTACAGAGCCGAAGCATACGCGATGCAGCATGACGGGGCGCTTCTTGGAGCCATCATGGTCGGTGTATTCCAAGTTGAAATTCTGAGGCATCTGGAAGTCAAGCTGAACCGTACCGCATTGCCACGTACGTCCGATGGAATCCTGCAGATGGAAGTCGATCTTCGGGCCGTAGAAAGCACCATCGCCTTCGTTGACCTCGTATTCCATACCCAGCTGATCGAGTGCAGTCTTGAGACCTGCCTCTGCTGCTGCCCAATCCTCGTCCGATCCCATCGAATCCTCGGGGCGCGTGGAGAGCTCCACATGATACTTGAAGCCAAACTGCTGATACACCGAGTCGATAAGCTTCACTACGCCCACGATTTCATCGGTAAGCTGATCGGGACGCACAAAAAGATGTGCATCATCCTGGTTGAAGCAGCGAACACGGAACAAACCGTGCAAGGCACCGCGAAGCTCATGGCGATGAACCGTACCGATTTCACCAGCACGAATAGGGAGATCACGATAGCTGTGCGGCTTAGAGCCATAGACCAGAACGCCACCAGGGCAGTTCATGGGCTTAACGCAGAACTCCTCCTCGTCGATGATCGTGGAGTACATGTTGTCCTTGTAATGATCCCAATGGCCAGACGTTTCCCATAGCTGTTTGCTCATGATAAGCGGTGTGGAGATTTCCACATATCCCGCCTCGTGATGGATTTCCCGCCAGTAATCAAGCAGGGTGTTCTTCAGGATCATGCCGTTAGGAAGGAAGAAGGGGAAGCCTGGAGCCTCTTCACGCATCATGAAGATGTCCATTTCGCGGCCGATACGACGATGATCGCGCTTTTCCGCCTCTTCGAGATTATGCAGATACTCGTCCAGATCGGCCTTCTTAAAGAAAGCCGTGCCATAAAGACGCTGCAGCTGTTCGCGGCTTGCATCGCCTCGCCAGTACGCACCAGCGAGCTTCATCATCTTAAATGCGCCAATTTTGCCCGCAGAGGGAATATGGGGGCCTGCGCACAGATCCACAAAGGAGCCATGACGGTACACCGAGATTTCGCCTTCGGTTAAATCGTCAATATGCTCGAGCTTGAAACGCTGATCGGCGAAAATCTTTTTCGCCTCTTCAACAGATACAACCTCGCGAACAAAAGGCTCGTTTTTCTTCACAATCTGAGCCATCTTCTTTTCAATGGCTGCAAAATCGTCTGAAGAGATATTCTCGGGCAGCTCGAAGTCATAGAAATACCCATTGTCGGTGGCAGGGCCAAACGCAATCTGGGCACCAGGGAACAGCTCCTGAACGGCCTCAGCCATAATATGCGCGCAAGAGTGACGCATGATGGAAAGAGCCTCTGGGCTCTTGTTGGTAATGATTTCGATGGTTGCCCCGTCGGTTACCTGGGCAGTAACGTCCACCAGCTCACCGTTAATCTTGCCGGCAAGCGCAGCTTTAGCAAGACTGGTGCCGATAGATGCTGCCACATCGTAAACCGTGGCGCCTTCCTCGAGAATCTTCTTCGACCCATCTGGGAGAATGATTTCCACAATCGTTTCCTTTCTTGCATAGAGCGTATAGACGCCCATACAGCCATCAACGAACGAGCTATGTTACCACATAACTCGCTTTACCTTAGCACACCAGCTGCCACAATCCTTGAGCCGCTGTCAAATACAGAAAGCCCAGCCGGTCCTTCCCCGCATAAAAGAGACAGGATCGGCTGAGCCTTCACGCTACCCTGTTCGCTAACAGGCAGCTACTTAATCTTAGTTGTGCAGTACGGGCACACAGTCCATGCGGGATCAAGCGCATGATGACACGTAGGGCACAGGTTCTTCAAGCGCGTATGACAATTTGGGCAAAGCACGTAATCTGCTTCAACCGGATAGCCGCACTTGGCGCAATCGCCAAACTTCATAAGCTCACGCTGCTTCAAGGCAAGTTCGAGATCCTGCTCTTCGCGATCCGCCTTAAGAAGCGGGGGGCGAATCATGCAGTAAGCAACCAAACCCACGATAGGCACAACGGAAAGCAGACCCCACGCCCAGCCGAAACCACGAGCCCGGGCATCACGTGCAGCCCAGAAAATGGAGAGCAGATACAGAACAACGACAATGCCCAGCAGCGCAAACAACACCGTCTGAACCTCGCTCGTAAGGAACTGGGACATGATTTCGTTCATGGTTATCCTTCCTGGGAAATCTCAGCAAGCTCAGCACGCAAGCGCGCAAGACGATCGGTGATGTCGGCCAGCTTTGCACGATCCTTCTCTACGATCTCAGGAGCAGCCTTGGAAAGGAAGCCAGGATTGGAAAGCTTCTTGTCAAACTTGGTGAAATCCTTTTCCAGTTTGCCGATTTCCTTCTCCAAGCGAGCGCGCTCCTTGTCGAAGTCAACCAAGCCGGACAGAACGACATAAGCTTCCACCCCATCGGCAAGGCATACGCTGGATTCATCAGGACGTGCCGCATCAACAGATACCGCAGAAACCTTGGTATTGGCCAAGGTGGAAATCAACTGCACCTGGCTTTCGAAGAGGCTTGCTGCCGTATCGTCCTGAGCCTTAACCACTACTTCGAGCTCCGCACGAGGAGAGATTCCATAGCGAGCGCGGATAGAGCGAATGCCGGAAACAACCTGGGTAACCATGGTGATAACCTGCTCGGCATCAGGGTCGATATACTTTTCCAGCTTGTCGGCATCGGGCCACGATGCAACCATGAGATACGGTGCCTCTTTTTCACCTGGAAGCTCCTGATAGATCTGTTCGGTTACAAAAGGCATTGCGGGATGGAGCAGACGCAAGGCAGTATCAAGAACAAACACCAGGTTTCGCTGCATTGCGGCGCGCTCTTCCCCGCCAGCGCTCAAGCGGGCCTTCGAAAGCTCAATATACCAGTCGCAGAATTCATTCCAGAAGAACGCATACAGTTCTCGAGCAACATCAGCGAACTCAAAGCCGTCGTAGGCGGCATCGAGAGAGCGGACCAAACGGGCCAAACGCGAGAACATCCAGCGGTCTGCTTCCGTCTTGGGCTCAGGCTCGCCAGGAACGAAGCCATCCAGATTCATATTCACGAAGCGAGCAGCATTGCGAACCTTGTTGGCAAAGTTGCGGCTGCTTACCAGCTTATTCTCGTTGAATTTCAAATCCTGAGCACCGGTAACCTGCATAAGCAAACCGAAGCGCATGCCGTCGGCACCGTAATCCTGCATCAACTTCAGGGGGTCCACGCCATTACCGCGGCTCTTCGACATCGGCTTGCCATCCGCAGCCATAACCGTGGGATGGATGATGACATCCTTGAATGGGATCTGGTCGGTAAAGTAGAGCGAAGACATTACCATGCGCGCAACCCACAAGCCCATAATGTCGCGAGCAGTAGACAGCATCTGCGTTGGGTAGGTGGGCTTCAGCTCATCGGGATTTTCCGGCCATCCCTGCGTAGCAAAAGGCCACAACTGCGAAGAGAACCAGGTATCAAGAACATCTTCGTCCTGATGGACATGGCCGCCGCACTTTGGGCAAACGTCGGTATCTTCCATCAGAGCGTCTTCCCAGCCGCAGGAATCACAATAGAACATCGGAATACGATGGCCCCACCAAAGCTGACGAGAAATGCACCAATCCTTCAGGTTTTCCAGCCAATCAAGGTAAACCTGCTTCCAGCGTGCAGGGTGGAATTGGATTTCACCGTTCTCCACCACTTCGGCAGCACGTTTCTTCAGGCGGTCAACCGCAACAAACCACTGCTCCGACAACCAAGGCTCGAGCTTGGTGTGGCAGCGATAGCACGTCATAACGGAATGATCGTGATCTTCCACATGATCAAGAAGACCCAAAGCCTCAAATTCCGCAACGATTGCCTCACGCGCTTCGTCGCGCGTCATACCGCTGAACTTGCCATAGCCCTCAACGACAACAGCGTGCTCATCGAAAACGTTGATCTGCTCAAGGTTGTTGCGCTGGCCCATGGCATAGTCGTTCGGATCATGAGCGGGAGTGGTCTTCACGCAACCCGTGCCGAACTCGGAGTCGACATAGTAGTCGGCAAAAATCGGAATCTTACGGCCTACGATAGGCAGATCGATCGTCTTGCCAACAAGATGCTTATAACGCTCGTCCTTAGGGCTTACCGCAACACCAGTATCGCCCAACATGGTTTCGGGACGGGTGGTGGCAACAACCACATATTCCATTCCGTCGACTGGCTCGGAAAGCGGGTAGCGCAGATACCACAAGTGGCCCTTTTCATCTACGTATTCAGCCTCATCATCGGCAATAGCAGTAGTGCAGGAAGGGCACCAATTAACGATTCGACGACCCTTATAAATGAGGCCATCGTGGTACCAATCACAGAACACCTTGCGAACAGCATTGGCGTATTCGGGTGACATGGTGAACTTCTCGTCGTCGTAATCGCATGAGCAACCCATGCCAGCAATCTGCTTCACGATAGTGCTGCCATAGTCTTCGCGCCAATCCCAGCACGCATCGATAAATTTCTCTCGGCCAATTTCGAGACGGGAGATGCCTTCTTCAGCGAGCTTTTTGTCCACCTTGGTTTGGGTGGCAATACCTGCATGGTCAGTACCGAGGATCCAACGGGCCTGATAGCCCTGCATGCGAGCACGACGGATGCAGGTGTCTTGAATGGTGTCGTTTAAGGCATGGCCCATATGCAGCATACCGGTTACGTTCGGCGGAGGGATAACGATGGTGTAGGTGTTTGCACCGTTCTTGCCGAACCCGGGCGTACGACCAAAGTACCCCTTCTCTTTCCAGGCGTCGAAAAGCGGCTTTTCCCAGTCTTGGTAAGACTGCTCTGCCTTTTTATCAGATGCCATGCCTTTTCCTTCCAAACTGTCAGATTGTGTTAATTCCAGTAAACAGCCCAAAAGCCGCCGCATCAACCCCTGTGGGCAATGCGACGGCATAGGGAATCATTGTTTATTCAGTATCCATCGCTTCGGCACTTACCTGCTCAATAACAGGCTTAGTTGTTCCCTCGATATCGCTACGACGAATGACGACACGAGTATGTCCCTCATATTCAGGGAGCTCGTACATAACGTCCATCAACGCCTTCTCGCAGATGCTGCGCAAACCGCGAGCGCCCGTCTGATGCTCGATGGCTCGCTCAGCAATAGCGGTAAGCGCATCATCCTCAAACACCAGATCGGAATCCTCGTATTTGAACATCACGGTGTACTGCTTCACCAAGGCATTCTTAGGTTCGGTGAGAACACGTACCAGATCTTCTTCGGAAAGCTCTTTGAGGGCAGTAACAACGGGAATACGGCCAACGAATTCAGGGATCATGCCAAACTTATGCAAGTCTTCCGGCAGCACCTGGGTAAGTAGTTCCGCATCAGCAGCACGCTTCGATTCGGGCATATCGGACCCAAAACCGATACTGGTCTTGCCAACACGCTCAGCGATGATATCGGGCAAACCAACGAAAGCGCCGCCCAGAATGAACAGGATGTTGGTTGTGTCAATGTGAATGAGCTCTTGCTGGGGGTGCTTGCGGCCGCCTTGGGGAGGAACCGATGCCTCGCAACCTTCCACAATTTTCAGCAATGCTTGCTGAACACCCTCACCCGACACGTCGCGCGTAATGGAAAGGTTTTCAGCCTTGCGGGCAACTTTATCAATTTCGTCGATATAGACGATGCCGACTTCGGCGCGTGGGATATCAAAGTCAGCTGCCGTAATAAGCTTAAGCAGGATATTCTCGACGTCTTCGCCAACATAGCCCGCTTCCGTCAACGTAGTAGCATCGGCAATGGCAAATGGCACCTTAAGCGTACGGGCGAGCGTCTGAGCAAGCAGCGTTTTACCAGAACCGGTAGGACCAAGAAGCATGATGTTGCTCTTTGCAAGTTCAACATCGCCGCTATCTGCGGCTTCTCCCAGGCTAACGCGCTTGTAATGGTTGTAAACCGCAACAGAAAGCGCACGCTTTGCCTCTTCCTGACCCACAACGTGCTCCGAGAGCTGCTCAAAAAGCTCGCGAGGAGTAGGAAGATTCTCCAAAACAGGAACACCGCTATTGGAACGATCATCGTCATCGACATCTGCGGTAACCTGAAGCACATGATTCAGCGCGTCAGATTCAAGTCCGCGCAGATTAAGGTCAGCCATCATGGCCTCTGCGGAAAGAGAAATGCACTCATCGCAGATAAAAATGCCATCAGGACCAGAGATCATGGCGTTAACCTGATCGGGCGTCTTTCCGCAGAACGTGCAACGGATATCTTCGCGTGCAGGGGGGACGGATCCCGTCTGATCGGTCATTCTAACTTACTCTGCTTTCTTTTCGTCAGAGGCGAAGCGAGACGCAACGACCTTGTCTACCAAGCCATAGGCACAAGCCTCTTCCGCCGTCATCCAATTGTCGCGCTCGGAATCAGCGTGAACGCGCTCTACGGGCTGACCGCAGTGCTTGGCAATAATACCTTCGAGGCGATCGCGGGTTTTCTTCATCTCGGTTGCTAAAATCTGAAAATCGGTCTGCTGGGTGCGCTCGCCAGAACCGCCCATGGGCTGATGGATCATTACCTGGGCGTTAGGCAAGATGATGCGCTTGCCAGGTGCGCCAGCAGTAAGCAAGACAGATCCCATAGACGCTGCAAGCCCCATGCAGATGGTGGAAACATCGCACTTGATGTACTGCATGGTGTCATAGATGGCAAGGCCGGCAGAAACCGAGCCTCCAGGGGAATTAATGTAGAGCGAGATATCCTTATCGGGATCAACCGATTCCAAGTGCAAAAGCTGTGCAACTACCGTATTCGCAACGGCGTCGTCAATGGGCTCACCCAGGAAAACGATGCGCTCATTGAGCAAACGGGAATAGATATCATAGCTGCGCTCACCGCGGGGCGACTGCTCCACAACGTATGGCACGAGAGCTGATTGAGTGGGGTTTATGAACATGGATACCTCTTTCACTCATTCATGTCGCTAACGCGACAAGGCTTTTATGGATCGAAGGGGCAACCGTCGCCTAAGCGACAGCTGCCCCCGCGTTACTAAAGTATCAAGGACGAGCAGAAGCTCTGTTGGTCCTATTCGGCTTCCTTGGTTTCTTCAACCTCGGTAACCTTGGCCTGAGCGATAACATCGCGCAGTGCGTTTGCACGAACGATGCTTTCGCGGATCATGGGCAGACGGCCTTCCTTGCGCCATTCGTTCTCGATGAGCTCGGGATCATCGAGGTCAGCCTGAGCAAACTCGTTATGTACGTCTTCCTCGGTTGCCTTCATATCGAAATGGCGTGCCCAAGCATCAAGAGCGAGATCCTGGCGTACAACGTCAGCAGCCTGCTTCTTGTTGTCTTCCTTGAACTGATCGGCGGTGATGTCCATAGCGGTGAGGTACTTGTCGAAGGTCAAGCCCATGCTGGACAGCTGGCCGTAGAAGTTCTGGAGCAGGTTGGTTTCCTCGCGCTCAAGCATTGCCTCGGGAAGCTCGCCTTCGAGGCGGCTGCCAAGAGCAATAAGGCATTCGTTCTCCTTGCGGCGAACCATGCTGGAGCCCTTCTGGGTCTTAATGCTTTCAGCGATCTTGCTGCGCATGTCTTCGAGGCCCTCAAAGCCGAAGGTTTCCTTTGCCCATTCCTCAGTAACCTCAGGAACGATCTTCTTCTTGATAACATCGATCTTGACGTTGAAGTGGAACATGCCCTTCTTCTCGAGAGAAGAGGCAACAGCAGAGGTGTCCTCGGAGAGATCGAGGTCGAAGGACTTTTCTGCGCCCTTCTTCAGTCCGATGAGCTCTGCGTCGAAGGATTCAGGGTATACACCCTGGCCAAGCTCGTACAGGCGATGGTCGGCGGAAAGCGCAGGAACATCGTTGCCCTCTTCGTCGGTTGCGGAAAGGGTGAGTTCCACGAATTCGCCAGGCTTAACCTTGGTGTTGGCGTTGGCATCCTTGAAGTCGTGGTAGTAGTTACGGAGTTCTTCGATCTGAGCGTCGATTTCTTCGTCAGTGGCCTCGGAGGTGGGAACCTCTACCTCAACAGGCTCATAGCTGGAAAGCTCGTACTCGGGCTTGACCTGAACGGTAGCGGTGAAGTTGAAGGGCTTATGGTCTTCAACAAGATCGAGCTCGTACTGATAGTCAGGACGCTGCAGAGGCACGATGTTGTTCTCTTCGAGTGCCTGAGGATATACCTCGTTGACAAGATCCTCGGTAACGGTGGTGCGTACTGCATCAGCGCCCATGATGTTGTCGATAACGGGACGAGGAGCCTTGCCAGGGCGGAAGCCAGGGAAGCTGTAGCGCTTGGCAGCCTGACGATACGTACGCTTGATGCGTGCGTCTACATCGTCAGCGTCGACCTCGAAGCTGAACTTCACTTGGTTGTTCTCGAGAGCCTCTACTTTGATGTTCACGAATAAACTCCTTCTTGGGTACAACGTTGAATCGCGTAAATGGTGCGGGTGAAAGGACTTGAACCTTCACGGGGGTTGCCCACCAGAACCTAAACCTGGCGCGTCTGCCAATTCCGCCACACCCGCATTTTGGTACGCGACGTTTGCCACCCGTCCAGGGCGACAACTTCGCTATGATAACAAATCACTTTGCAGTTGTAACTCACAATGCAAAAAACGCAGAAAGGTGCACGATCTTCTTTCTTTTTCATTCGCCCAACGGTCGTCAGGCGGCACGAACGGGGAATCGGTGCGTCCTAGAGCGAAGAAACGTCCTTGGCCGTAATGGTTCGAGAGGGGGATACCAGCACGGTTCCCACCTGCCCCACCATGGCCGCATCGTCATAGAACACGCCTTTTACCAAAGCGCCGTGAGAAGAAATGCCCTCGTCTTGGCTCGATATGACGATGGTAGCACCTGCATAATTATCCAGAAGCGAAAGATCCTTCGTTACGCACACAACCATGTCAACGCCAAGTTTCTTGTAGTCGGCAACGCGCTTGGCGAAATAGCTTTGCTGCGCCGTTACCTCATCGATAGAGAGGAAACCGAACGTGCGACCGTCCGCACGTACAACGGTGCGCTCGTTGTACCGGCCCAAATCGGCAACGTCGACCACGATCACGCTTGCCTGCTTTTCCACATATGAGCAGCGCAGCGAAAAGAGCGACACCGAGTTTTCGCCTTCCCCTTCCTTGGCAACGTCCGATGCCTGGGAAGCGCTGAGCTCGTCCTTTTTTTCCTCGCTTTTCTGAGTTGATTCTTTGTTGAGGGAGCGTGGCGTCAATTTGCCATCTTTCACACCTGTAGTGTCAACCACTGTTTCGCGATGGTTTTCAGCAGTCCCCTCGTATACCAGCGCCGTATAGCCATCCAAGCTTCCAGCAGCATCATCGATGGAACTGGCAGCCACATTCAAGGAGTGGCCCAAGGTGCAGATGTAAGCAATGGCTATGGCGAGGATAGAAAACCCCAGCAGGAAAAAAACTACCAGCGCCGCTTTTTCACGCGATACCTTCTTCATCGAGAACCCGATTCTGCCACGCTAGCCACGGTCACCTTGGCCGCCCTCGTTCTGAGCGAAAATACGAGCCAGGAAACGACCCGTGTGGCTTTCGGGCACCGCGGCGATTTCCTCGGGCGTGCCGGACGCCACGATGGTGCCACCGCGGTCGCCGCCCTCAGGGCCAAGGTCAACCACGTAGTCGGCGGCTTTGATGATGTCGAGGTTATGCTCGATAACAAGCACGGTGTTCCCCGCGTCCACCAAGCGCTGCAGTACCTCAAGCAACTGACGAACATCATCGAAGTGGAGGCCGGTAGTGGGCTCATCGAGAATATAGAAGGTTTTGCCTGTTTGGCGACGTTGAAGCTCGCTTGCCAACTTCACACGCTGAGCCTCACCACCAGAAAGCGTAGTGGCGGGCTGGCCCAGGCGAATATAGCCCAAGCCCACATCGTGCAGAGTGTCGAGCTTGCGCGCCAACCCAGGGATCTTCGAGAAGAAACCGCGAGCCTCGTCAACTGTCATGTCCAAAACGTCGTACACGTTCTTGCCTCGGTACGTCACTTCCAGCGTTTCGCGATTGTACCTTTTGCCTTGGCACACCTCGCAGTCGACGTAAACATCGGGCAGGAAATGCATCTCTATTTTTTTCTGACCATCGCCCTTGCACGCCTCGCAGCGACCGCCCGCCACGTTGAACGAGAAGCGGCCGGGTGCGTAGCCACGCACCTTCGCCTCTGGCGTGGAAGCGAACAGGGCACGGATATCATCCCATAGGCCAATATAAGTTGCAGGGTTGGAACGCGGCGTGCGTCCAATAGGACTCTGATCAATGTTGATAACCTTATCGATGCGTTCAGCACCCAAAAGCCGACGGTACTCGCCCGTTTTGCGATGGGCATGGTTCACCCGATTGGCAAGCGCCGGCGCCAAAGTATCGGTGATAAGCGAGCTTTTTCCCGAACCGGATACGCCCGTGATAAGCGTAAGCGTGCCAAGGGGCACCGTGAGATCGACCTTCTTCAGATTGTTCTCGCACGCTCCCTTCAACTGAAGGGATCCGCGATGCGGATGCCGACGCTCAGATGGGATAGGAACGCACTTGCGGCCGCTCAGGTACTGCGCAGTAAGCGAATCCTGAACCCGCATTACCTCTTCGGGCGTGCCGGCGGCAACAACCTCACCGCCCAACTCACCCGCGCCAGGCCCCATATCGATTACGTAGTCAGCGCTGCGAATGGTATCTTCATCATGCTCGACCACTACCACGGTATTGCCCAAATCGCGCAAATGCTCAAGCGTGCCAATCAGACGCTCATTGTCGCGCTGGTGCAAGCCGATAGAAGGTTCATCCAAAATATAAAGCACGCCCATCAAGCCTGCACCAATCTGAGTGGCGAGGCGAATACGCTGCGCTTCACCACCTGAAAGCGTCGCCGTGGCGCGTTCGAGCGTGAGGTAATCAAGCCCCACGTCGACCAAGAAACGCAAGCGCGTCTTGATTTCCTTCACGATAGGCACCGCAATAACCGCTTGCGCATCGGAAAAATCCAAGCCCTCGAAAAACGCGAGCGAGTCGCGGGATGACATCTCGCAAACCTCATGGATGTTTTTACCGGCAACCGTTACTGCAAGGATCTGGGGATTCAAGCGCTTGCCACCGCAGGTTGCGCAGGGAATGATGGAAAAATACTGCTCGTATTTCTGACGCTGGCGATCGGAGGACGCTTCTTTATAGCGATGCATTACCGCTTCGCAAATACCCTCCCATTCAATGAACCAGTAGGTTTCGCGACCGTCGACGGTCACGTAATCCACGCGGATCTTCTCGTCAGGAGCGCCCTCCATCATGATTTTTTGAACCTTCCTTGGAATATCTTCCCAAGGGGTGTCGGGGCTCACGTTGTAATGCTCAAGCACCGCCCGCATAACCTGAGGGTAATAGTTGCCCGTCCTAAACGGCGCAACTGCGCCTTCGGAAAGAGAAAGCGACTTATCGGGAACCACCAAGCTCGGATCAACCTCTTCGCGACTACCGATGCCCAGGCAATCGGGACACGCACCGTACGGCGCATTGAATGAGAAATCGCGTGGCTGAAGCTCGGTCATGGAATAACCGTGCTCAGGGCATGCCAACGCAAGCGAGAACAAGTGCTCGCCTTGCGCCAAACCGCCCGTAGCACCCGAAGAAGTTACCACGTTGGCAGCCTCTTCGCCCTTGCGCATCACCTTCACCAAAACGCGGCCATCGGCAAGTTGGCAGGCCATTTCGACCGCCTGGGCAATGCGCGCGCGTGCGCTTTCCTTCAGCACGACGCGGTCAACCACCACATCGATGAAATGCTTGATCTTCTTGTTCAGAACAACGGGCTCTCCGCCGAGTTTCGTCACTTCCCCATCGATGCGAACGCGGGAGAAGCCCTCCTTCTGCAAGTCCTGGAAGAGCTTGGTGAATTCCCCTTTTCGACCGGCAACAACCGGCGCCATGATAAGGGCACGCTCGCCTTCGCCCAGAGCCAACACATCGTCGGTAACCTGGTCGGTAGTTTGCGACTTGATCTCACGACCGCACTCAGGACAATGAGGAGTACCCACGCGTGCGAAAAGAAGGCGCAGGTAATCGTAGATTTCCGTAACAGTACCAACCGTAGATCGGGGGTTTTTGCTCGTGGTTTTCTGATCGATGGAAACCGCCGGGGAAAGGCCGTCGATGGAGTCGAGGTCGGGCTTGCTCATCTGACCCAAAAATTGGCGCGCATAGCTGGAAAGACTCTCCACATAGCGACGCTGACCTTCTGCATAAATGGTGTCGAAGGCCAAGGAGCTTTTACCAGAACCGGAGAGCCCCGTAATAACGACAAGCTTGTCGCGCGGGATCTCCACATCGACGTTTTTGAGATTATGCTCGCGTGCACCCTTGATGACGATTGAGCTCTGCCCCATGTTTGGCCTCTTCCTCTTTTTCGTAACAAGAGATTGTACCGCAGAACAAGGCGAAGCTCGCATGCTCCACAATTGCCACCCGCGCATCACCGTGAGCGGGGCGGTTTGAGCATGTCGACACCGACCCGCGAGTCATCCTCGGGGGTGAGCCTTGCGGTGAGCTTCCTGCAATCGCTCGGGGGTCATATGGGTATAGATCTGCGTAGTGGAAAGGCTTGCATGGCCCAACATTTCCTGGACGCTGCGAAGATCAGCTCCCCCAGCCAGCAAATCGGTAGCAAATGAGTGGCGCATGGCATGAGGCGTCAACGAAAGATCCAAGCCAGCTTTGCCGAGAGCGCGCTTGAACACAGTGCGGATGGCATTAGTGCTCATGGGATTCCCCCTAGAGGAAAGAAACACGTATGGGTTGGGCCCCTTCAGCAAAGCAGGGCGCCCCTCGTCGAAATAACGGGCAAGTGCCGAACAAGCCGTTTTATGCAATGGAACGATTCGCTCCTTCGAACCTTTGCCCATAACGCGGAGCAAAGCTTCGTCCATGAACACCTGCGAGCATAAAAGCCCCGACGCTTCAGAAACGCGAAGGCCAGCAGCATACAGCAGCTCGAGAAGAGCTTGGTCGCGAAGATCGGTAGCGGAAATGTCCTCTGGATTCTTCCCAGCAAGAGTCACCGAGAGCAACCGATCCATTTCGCCTTGTTTGATAACGCGCGGCAAAGGCTTTCCCTGCTTGGGGCCCTGGATCACCTCGGCGGGGCTCGAGGAGACACACCCTGCTGCAACAAGCCACCGGTAAAACGATTTGATCGAGCTCAGGTGACGGTTCGCCGTGCGGCGAGCGTAGCGTGCTTGATCAAGATAGGCAAGGTAGCGTCGCACGTGACGATGAGTTGCCCCCAGTGGGGGAATTTCATACCGAGCACACCAACGAAGATAATCGCTCACATCTGCCCGATAAGCGCGAACGGTTTCCGTTGACGCGTTGAGCTCGGAGGAAAGTGAAGAACAAAACGCATCGAGCAGCCCGGCGCAGGGCAGCTCCCCGCATAGGCGGGTTTCCCCCTCCAAGGACACAGCATCCCTGCCGCCTGGCGCTTCCTTCACCGTGTCGGGCTGCTCGATAAGATCCATATTAGCCGATCAGACCCTTCTTGTGCAGCGCCTCCACGTACCCCCGCAGCTTTTCATCCCCGCAGCTGGCATAGGCAGCATAGCGTTCGCGCTTATTGCGGATCTTCTTTTCGAAGGGCTTCATGATGCCAAAGTTCACATGCATCGGCTGATAATCCTGCGTTTCGGGATTGGTGGCATAAGCAATCAACGCACCGAAAGCCGTTTCCTCGGGAAGCAAAGGAGCATCTTTGCCGTTTAAATGGGCGCTCACGCTCAGCGCGGCATACAACCCCGAGGCAATAGCCTCGCAATAGCCCTCAGTGCCACCAAATTGGCCTGCAACGAAAATCGGTACAGGCAGGGCATGTGCAGCTTCGGTGCTCAGCTGAAGTGTCCGACTGAGCATCTGCGGCGCATCGATAAACGAATTGCGATGCATCACGCCATATCGAGCAAACTCGGCATTCTCAAGACCGGGGATCATGCGGAATACGCGCTTTTGCTCGGGAAACGTGAGGTTGGTCTGGAAGCCGACCAAATTGAAGCTCTGTCCGTGGGCATCTTCGGCACGCAATTGAACCACCGCCCAAGGGCGGCGACCCGTTGTCGGATCGGTGAGGCCAACAGGCTTCAACGGCCCAAAACGGGGAGCATCGAACCCGCGGCGCGCAATTTCCTCAATAGGCTGGCAAGCTTGGAACAAGTCGGCTGTCTCGAACTCTCGCTTGATAACGCGATCGGCCGCCACGAGCTCTTCCATGAAGCGTTCGTATTCCTCTTTGTCGAAGGGGGCATTCAGATAATCGCCGCCGCCATCTTCGTAGCGGCTCTGGCTAAACACCTTTGACCTATCCAGCGAATCAGCCATAACCACCGGCGCTGCCGCATCATAAAATGCAAGATGGTCCTGCCCAGTCAGCTTCTGCATATAAGCAGCCAGCCTGTCGGAGGTAAGGGGCCCCGAAGCAACAATGACGGCATCGGCGGGCGCATACGGTGCGGCCTCGGACTCATCGCCGTTAGCCACGAGAACTTCACCTTTGCCGCCTAAGCCAACCACCTCCGCATTCACGCGCGTGATGAGGGGATGCTCTTCAAGAGCGTCGGTTGCCCGCTGCGAGAACAGATCACGATCAACCGCAAGCGCCCCGCCCGCCGCAACGCGTGTCTCATTCGCAAACGAGATAAGATTCGACCCTAGGCAGGAAAGCTCGTGCTTCAGCATTCCCGCCGCACTGTCGGGCTTAGTTGATTTCAGCGAGTTCGAGCACACCAATTCGGCAGCATTCCCGCTGCGATGAACATCGGTTTGAACCAGCGGGCGCATTTCGAACAGACGAACCGCAATGCCTCGCTGGGCAAGCTGAAGGGCGGCCTCGGTTCCCGCAAGGCCAGCCCCAATGATATCTACTGTGTTGTTTTCCATAGCAGAAACTATACCCGAGCAGATCTTTAGCGCATGCTGAACTTTTCATTATTCAGGCTTTTCCCTAAAATCAGGCACGAGGGATTTCTCGTCTCTTCATCAACTGCTAAGGAGACACCATGGCCATCAATTTCTGCCCCCGATGCGGCTCAAAGATCAGTGCAGGCGCAAAATTCTGCGGAACATGCGGTTCTCCCCTGCAGCAAACCAGCAACCAGCCAAGCCAAGCCTATTCCCCTCAAGCAACCCCTACATCAACTGGCGCCCAAGTTGCCTCTGCAACGTCGGCGGCCACCACTGCAGCCACAAAGAGTCCTTTGACTTGGGTTATCGTAGCGGTTGTAGCGGTTGTAGCCGTAGGAGCAGGCTGGTTCTTCTTTTTCAACAACGACATCACAGGAACATGGGTCGCCGAAGAGAGCGGAACAACGGTCGAAGCCGTCTTTGACCAGGGAGGCACGGGAACCATGACCTTGTACGACGCCGGCAAGTCAACAGACAACGTTGATTTCACCTATGAGATGAATGATGGGTATCTCCTTATTCAAACTAAAACGACGCTCTACAAATTCGGTCGCACGGTCAGGGTTCCTTGTGAGATACACGGAAACACAATGATATGGGACCCTGATGGAGACAACGTCACCTTCACCAGACAGTAGCCCCTCTGTAGGCCAGCCGAAAGGCAAACAGATACGTGGGGATATTGGGACGGGTCCCATTTTCCCACCTTACACCGTAGCTGGACCGTAACGACCGTCGGGAAACCGCACGATCAACCCATCGCGCTCAAAAGCTGCCAGTTTCAGCATGATCCAAGTCAGTCTGTCACCAGCCTGACCTTGTTCCCCCTCATCCCATGGCAGTGTAAGCATCTGCTCTACACGCATAGGATTCGCGCAAAGCGCAGCAAGCAGCGGATCGACATCACCTGCAGCCCCTTTTCCAGCTAAGGGGCCTCCCTCAACGCTCCCCTCCGCGGTCTTGCGCATATCCTCCCTGCGCAGACAGCCAAATAGGCTAAACAACGCATCTTCGAATGTCTCGGAATCAATGACAGGCGTGGCACCCTGATAAATAAGGCGATTCGCACCTAACGAAGTAGGCGAGGTAATGGGTCCCGGTACCACCAGCACTTCACGATTAGCGGCCAATGCCTCATCTGCAGTCGAGAACGTTCCAGAAGGCAGCCCCGCCTCCACAATGAGCGTGGCTCGCGCCAAGCCCGCAATAATACGGTTGCGGGCCCTAAACGTATACGGCAACGGGGGAAACTCCCAATCGTGCTCGGAAACCACCGCCCCGCCGCAATCGATTATTTCCTGGAACAGGGAAACATTACGAGCTGGGTACGGCATATCGCAACCGCCGCCCAGTACCGCCACCGTCCGTCCCCCAACAGAAAGCGCTCCCCGATGAGCATGGGAATCGCAGCCAAGAGCGCCGCCAGAGATAATTGGGACCCCCTTTGCCGCAGCTAACCCGGCAAACTTTTCAGCGGCCGACATCCCGTATGGCGTAGCTTTGCGGGCCCCTACCACCGCCAAACCGTCGCATAGGGCATCCAGGCTTCCAAGCACATACAACGTTTCCGGAGGATCGGGAACATTCATCAGAGAGTCAGGATACCCATGCGCTCCCCTTTTTAAGGTATAACGAGCACCACGCAGCTTAACCATAGGAACGCTCGAATAACGAGCTTTGTGAATGCGCTTCGCTTGTTCTGTCGTAGGCTCCCCTACCATTTCAGTCCCCCTCCAAAACGCAGCCCAAATGCCTCTGCCACATGAGCGTCCGATACCTGCTTCTGTTCCTCTATGTCGGCAATAGTTCGCGCCAAAAGCAGCGTCTTGGCCAACGCCCGAGCGCTGAGTTCCTTGCTTTCGGCAAGAGCGAGGAAGAATTCTTCCGTTTCAGCAGAGAAGCAACAGGCGTCCCTTAAATACCTCATGCTTTTCCCTGGCTTGTCGCTATTTCCTCCGAAGCATGCTCTTTTCTTCCTGAAAGCTCTCGCTCGCTCAACGCCCTCCCGCAACTCAGAAGAACCTTTTCCCGCTTCCCGTCCCAGCAACTCACGGCTGTCGCTACGCCACACATCGATGCGGATATCAATACGGTCAAGCAAAGGGCCGCCAATACGGTTCTGATACATCTGAACCGCAGCAGGAGAGCACTTGCAACGACCCGTAGGATCCCCGAAATAGCCACATGGGCAGGGATTGGTTGCCGCCAGGAGCTGAAAACGCGCAGGAAACGAATACGTTCCATCCGCACGCGTGAGCGTTATTCCTCCGTTTTCCAAAGGCTGACGAAGCGTCTGCAACACGGAGGCTTTGAATTCACTCATTTCGTCGAGAAACAATACCCCGTTATGGGCAAGGGAGGCCTCGCCGGGATGCGGAGGCGAACCTCCCCCGATAAGCCCCGCTGCCGTAGCGCTATGATGAGGGCTGCGGAAAGGCCGCCGTCCTGCAAGAATTGCCGCAACATCTTCGCCCACCACCGAATGGATAAGCGCCGTTTCCAGACGCTCTTCCTCGCTAAGGCTGGGTAAGATGCTGCCAAACCGCTGCGCAAGCATTGTTTTGCCCGAACCGGGCGGTCCCACCATGATTACCCCGTGCCCGCCCGCTGCCGCAACCTGCAATGCGCGCTTTGCCATCTCATGCCCCAGAACCTCCGAGTAATCGCCTGAAGGGTGAATTCCTTCGAGACTAAGCGCAGGAGCATCGATAAATCGTGGTTCGCGCACATGGGAAAGCCGCTCAAGAAACTTGCAGGTTAAGCCATCGATTTTCACGAACCCCTCATCGGAAAACCCAGCTATCAGTTCTAGCCCGAGCCCTGCTGCACAGCGTTGATACGCCAACATGCCCGCCGAGCAACGCACACCGCCTCCCAAGGAAAGCTCGCCAACCACCAAGGCATGGCGCACCACCTCGGGATCCATTTGCCCCGTTGCAGCCAAAATACCGAGAGCGATGGGCAGGTCAAACCCCGATCCGGTTTTGCGCAAAGCGCCTGGAGCAAGGTTGACCACGATCTTTTCATTCGGCATAACAAAACCGCTTGAACGCAGTGCGGCCTTAACCCGTTCCCTTGACTCTTGGATAGCGGCATCGGCCATACCGACAATGGCAAACCCGGGAAGGCCGTTTGAAATCACAACCTCAACGGAAACAGGAACAGCCTCAACTCCTCGAATGGTGGCACCCTGAACCGAAAAAGAACGGAACGACATATCTATTCCACTCCAAACGCATTTTTATGGAACCGCAAGAACGCTCGGTTCTCGGAGAGCACCAGAATGGAAATGACATCGAACCGAACACGTATGTCGCAGTTTTCGTACGTAGCAAGATAACATGCCGCGATACGTTCATATCGGTCTCGCTTTTTAGCGTCGACGGCTTCGGCGGGAAACCCCTTTTCAACGTTAGATCTCGTCTTCACCTCGACAAAGCACAGAGTATCCTCTTCCAAAGCGACAATATCGGCCTCACCAGCAACGCATGTCCAGTTCGTCTCTAGGATTTCATACCCTTTACGACTCAAGAATCGTACAGCCGCCAATTCCCCCCGTTTGCCCAAGGGCAAATCGCGCTCTTCGGGCGTTGGTTCGGGGAACGGACCCTCTTCGTTTTTCAGGCATTCATTTTCAGCAACCATAGCAGCCTCCTTTCGGTGACCACGATAGAAGCCGCACCTTAAATCGATGGGAATACCGTGCGAAAGCAATCGCAAATTTCTAAAAAACAATGCGGATAGCAGGCAACCACAGAAGCTGAAAAGGCCTCAAAAGAAAACCCCGCCTATAATGAGCCCAAACCGCCTATCTTTCCTTCAAGCACAGGAGTCGAAAGGTGTTATAGCCCACTGCAAACGGGATCAAAAACAGGGGAACCGTTTAGTCGAACAACGATTCCTGCAAAAAGTTCTGGCAGAACGATACGCGATGGATAGGAGTCAAGCCTTTTTCTGCGATGGCTTGACGATGACGGGCACTGCCGTATCCCTTGGAAGAGGCAAAATCATAACCGGGGTACTCTTTTTCATAGGAGACCATCAAAGCATCACGCGACACTTTGGCGATAAGCGAAGCTGCCGAGATGGAAGCGCAGCGGGCGTCGCCATGCACCACGTTCATTTCACGAGGATCAAGATGCAGGGGGTTGCCATCGAGGAGAATCACTTCAGGCTCTATACCCTGGGCCTCAATTTCAGCAACGGCCTGTCGAAACGCCTTCCGCAAACATGCTGTCATGCCGCATTCGTCAATCTCGGAAGGTTCGATATCGACAATAGCCCATGCCAAAGCGCGCTCCTTAATCGTTTCAGCCAAAGCGAGCCTATGGGCCTCAGGCACCTGCTTCGAGTCGTTGAGCCCTTCGATCGGAGGGACATCCTTGCGAAGCACTACCGCGCCTACCGTCAAGGGGCCAGCCAACGGACCACGGCCCACCTCATCGAGGCCAACGGTCAGGGCGCCATTTGTAATCTGCTCCTGGTAGGAATACAGCTGGGATACCCGCTCACGCTCCGCTTGCTCGGCCGCCAAGCGACGTTTTGCGACAGCAAGTGCGTTCTGCACCCCCTTGCGCGTATCAGCGCACAGCGAGCGCTCCAAAACCGCATACTCTTCCGCCGAAGCCCCAGAAAGCCGTTTCCTGATGTCACTCACTGTTTGCATACGCCGCTCCTATCTCAAACAGCTCCCCATTCTACCCCATTGCTACAAGCACACGAGAACATGGGAGAGCAACAAAAGGCGAAGCGGTGTTTCTCTTTTTCTGGCTTCCCTTCAGCTGACGACCAAAAGAAAAAAGACCCGCCAAAGCGGGTCTTACAAGAACTAGTTAAAAGCCTTTTCCTTGATCTTGGCAGCCTTACCAACCTTGTCACGAAGGTAATAGAGCTTAGCGCGGTTAACGTCGCCGCGACGAGTTACCTCGATCTTCTCGATCTTGGGAGAGTGAACCGGGAAAGTACGCTCTACACCAACAGAGAAGCTGATCTTGCGAACCGTGAAGGTCTCACGGGAAGAAGCGCCATGACGGCGGATAACATCGCCCTGGAAGACCTGGATGCGCTCGCGGTTGCCTTCCTTAATGCGGTAGTGAACCTTTACGTTGTCGCCAACGTTGAAATCTGCGACCTCAGGGTTGATCTGCTGCTGCTCGATTGCGCGGATAATATCCATGGTTTCCGTTCCTTCTATATGCTCAACACTTAGTTTCACTAATAGGGTGTCTTCTGACACAGCCGAAAATTATACTGTTAGCCAGATGTTCATGCAAGAGGTTTATTGCTATTTATTGGCAAACTCTCATCGACACCATATTCCCTCTTCTTTGGGCTGGACGTAAGAAGAAGCTGCCCAACGATGATACCAGTTCACTCGCATTCGTGGGGCAGATACTCCGCCAAATACCCTTTATCTGCCAAAGCCTTCTCGATATCGTCAAGAGCATCTTCGCTTTCAGCTGACACCAAATGAAAGTGATACCCCGAAGTAACCGTCATGAGCAACGAAGAGCGCCCCGTTCGCATATCTTCATCAAAACGCGCAATATCGCGACGGCTCTTCAGGCCCAAAGATGCAGTCACTTTTCCGTACACGCGATGATTCACCATAACATCTTCTACGGTGCCGCCCAGATCGACGATGGTTTCAAGCTCATCTATCGTCTGCTCTTCTCCATGATGCACTTTAAAGCGCCTCATAAATACCTGCGGCTCCCTCGAAGGTGCCAGAACATAGCCACGATTGGTTGCCACAATATCGTGTCCATTTGCGCGCAGAAGGGCAATATCTTGCACGATAATCTGCCGACTTACTCCCAGCTCTTTAGCAAGCGCCGCACCTGAAAGCGGTTTCTTTGAACCCACAAGGTCGGAAACGATACGCCCCCGTCGCACCTGCGAACTTGCCATAGCTTCAGCTTTGCCCATAAGCCGCTCCTTGCTAATCGAAAACTTTCAGATGCTTCATGCTCAAATCGAGAATACCCGCCGAGTGAGTTAGCGCGCCAGAAGACACATAGTCAACACCCAATGCTGCGATACCCTGCAAGGCATCAATGTCGACATTGCCTGAGCACTCCGTTTCAGCACGACCATCGATAAGCGAAAGAGCCCCCTTTATTTGCTGAGTGCTCATATTGTCGAGCATGATGATGTCGGCCCCCGCTTCCACCGCCTCAGAAACCTGCTCCAATGTTTCGCATTCCACTTCGATCTTACGAACAAACGGCACTCGCGATCGGGCAGCCTTCACGGCATTCGTTATGCCACCAGCGGCATCCAGGTGGTTATCCTTCAGCATCACGCCATCGGAAAGGTTAAAGCGATGATTTCCACCGCCGCCCAAACGCACTGCTTCTTTTTCGAAAATACGCATACCTGGCGTAGTTTTACGGGTATCAACGATAACGGTCTTCGAACCAGCCTCGGCCAGAGCATCTACCGCTTGACGCGTTTTTGTGGCTATACCGCTCATGCGCTGTAAATAATTCAAAGCCACACGTTCACCTGAAAGCAGGGCACGAACATCAGCGTGAACAATGCCTAACAACTGCCCTGATGAGATGCGCTGCCCGTCCGAAACTGAAGCATCGAACCGTGCCGCCGGATCAAGGATCTTAAAGGTGCGCTCAAACACCTGCAACCCCGCAATGACGCCATCCTGTTTGGCAATAAGTTCAACAGTGCCACGATGAGCCTCGGGCATCACGGCAGCGGTTGACACATCTTCACTAGTGATGTCCTCGCGAAGCGCCCTTTTTATATGTTCGTCCACAATCAAAACAAACGAAGAAAGATCCATCTACCTCGCCACCTTAACAACGACATTTGCTGCAACCTGCTGAGGCATCTTGGCATGAGCCGCACGCTGTGCAGCGCCCGCCGTCGAAACCGCGCCCGCATACATTGAGGCCGCCTTCGCCATACGAGACGACACAACTCGCGCGGCGCGCTGGGCGAACACCAGCGATTCAAGCAGCGAATTGGAGGCAAGGCGATTCTTGCCATGAACGCCATTGCAAGCCGTTTCGCCCAATGCAAAGAAGTTCATCATGGTTGTTTCCGAGTCGCTGTTCACATGCACACCGCCCATGAAATAATGCTGGGCAGGAACCACGGGGATAGGCTCCTTCAATAGATCGTAGCCCTCTTCGAGGCAGCGCTCGTAGATGTGGGAGAAGTGACCGGTGATTTCATCGGGCGACATGCGCTCGAAGGAAAGCAACACGTGATCGGTGCCATCTTTTTTCATTTGCTCATAGATGGCCGCAGAAACCACGTCGCGCGGCTGCAGTTCATCAGTGAAACGATTGCCCTTGGCGTCGAGCAAAATCGCACCTTCGCCACGACAAGATTCCGAGATAAGGAACGCACGTCCCGGATGCTTGACGTACAAGCTTGTGGGATGAATCTGAACGTAATCCATATGCTCAAGCGCAACGCCATGCTCCTGGGCAATGCGGCATGCATCTCCCGTAAGGCTTGGGAAGTTGGTGGATCGCTCATAGCTCCCCCCGATACCCCCTGTAGCAAGCATGGTATAGGGAGCACGAATAAGAAGGCAACGCTCGGCTCCTTCACCGCCACGACGATCGGCGCATACGGCACCCACGCAACGATTCCCCTGCGGAGCCTCGATGATGTCGGTAACCTCGATGTGCTCCAAAATACGCACATTGGGGAGACGGCGAACGTTTTCCAACAACGTGGTGGTAATCTCTTCGCCGGTAATGTCACCGTGATAGCAGATACGGGGACGCGAATGGGCCCCCTCACGTGTATACGCCAACGAGCCATCAGCCTCGCGCTCGAAGTCGACCCCGCGACGGATCAGGTCGTCGATAACCGAGCGGCTCGATCGGATCATGATATCAACGCTTTCGGCACGGTTCTCGTAATGACCCGCCCTCATGGTGTCCTCATAGAAGGCATCGTAATCGCCCTCGTCATGAAGTACGCATATGCCGCCTTGGGCGAGCATGGAATCGCATTCTTCCACAACCGTTTTCGTGACCATAATGATGTTTGCCGTAGAGGGGAGATTGAGGGCAGCATACAGCCCTGAAACGCCACACCCCGCAATGAGCACATCGCATTTGATTTCTTCTGTCTGCATGGCAATCCCCTATCGTGCTGCATACTCAAGCATAAGCTCGAGGGTTTTCTTGGCTGGATCCTGAAGTTCAAACGGAACCTCTACACCCACCTGCTCGTTAGCAAGGCAATCGGCAACCTTTTCCAGCGTTACCGCAGTCATGTTCTCGCATACAGGGACGCGATGGGCAAAATGAAAGCGCTTGCCGCTGCCGGCATTGCGCAGCTCCATTTCACGCAGCACGCCGACCATCGTTACGATGATGAAATCTTTCGCATCGCTTTTCTGGGTGAACTCGATAATGCCCTTGGTTGAGCCGATATAGTCGGCTTCCGCCAGCACCTCTTCGGTGCATTCGGGATGAGCAAGAACAAGCGCCTCGGGATACTCTTCCTCCAACGCAATGATCTCGTCAGGAGTAATGCGTTGATGACGAGGGCAGAACCCATTGTTTAAAATCACATGCTTTTCGGGAACCTGCTTCGCAACAAAACGTCCCAAGTTGACATCGGGAATAAACAGCAAGTGGTTCTGCGGCAGCTCGCGGCAGATCTTCTCCGCATTCGAAGAAGTGACGCACACGTCGCTCCATGTCTTCATTTCGGCAGTGGAATTCACATAGCACACTACCGCCAAATCATCACCGTACCGCGCGCGAGCATCATCGATGGTTTTCTTATCGACCATATGGGCCATAGGACAATCAGCTGCAGGCTCGGGCAAGAGAACGGTCTTGTCGGGATTCAGCAGCTTCGCACTTTCGCCCATGAACTCAACGCCCGCGAGAACGATGGTTTTCTGAGGCAATTCCACCGCCAGTTTGGCAAGATAGAACGAATCACCGACATAATCAGCCACCGCCTGAACCTCAGGCTGCACGTAATAATGGGCGAGGATAACCGCGTCACGCTCGGCCTTCAGCCGATCGATCGTTGCCACCAACGTTGGATCGGGAACCTGAGCGGCAAACGAATTCAAAGGTGCTTCACATACGGGGCAATCGGCCCTACCGCGAGGATTTTGAGCACCCCCGACTTGCTGCGACGACGATACCTGTCTTTTAGCTTGCTTCCCTCCGACGGCTTCAACATTGCCCATGCGAACACTTCCCCTTCTTCCAAGCCTCATTCTTTTGTCACAGGTTTATCATGGGCGGTAGTTTATCACCGCTGTTTACACCTGACAATTCAGGTGACAAGACACCAAGAAACGAAACCTACTCGAAACAATAAAAGGCGCCCGGAAAACCCGAGCGCCTTCAACAACTCCAAGAGAGCTAGACAAGAAGCAAAAGACCAAAAACCCCTACGCCTACGACGATGCACCATACCAACGATTTCGTCTTGATGGCAACGGCGGTAACAGCAGCAGCTGCAATAAGGGGAATCGCCGCCGGCCAGAAGCCCGCATCGAACATCCCTGGTGCAAGCAGGTCGTTAGAAATAAGGGCAGCGAATGCCGCTGGCGGGATGAAGGCAAGCGCCTGGGAAAGCCATCCTGGAAGATCCCTTCCGCGCAAGGCGAATACGGGAACAACGCGGCAAATGAGGATGGTAGCCGCGCAGGCAATGCCGATAAACGCAAACTCACTCCACGACATGGGCACCCCCCTTCCTGGAAACGATCATACCCGCAGCAACGCCGGCCAAGGCGCCGACAAGGATAGCCGGACCCGATAAACCTACGCACTTGCACACAAACACGCCCAGCACCGCAATCAAAGCGGCAACAATATTGGGCTTTGTAGCTTTCTGGGAAAACAAAAGGCACAGGAAGATGCTGGTCATGGCAAACGACGCCAAAGCCGTGGGCACCGTAAGAAGAGATCCAAGGACAACGCCAAGCGTGTTAGCAAGAGCCCAAGTTGTCTCGCATAGGAGATTAACGGCTGTCGCTTGCGACACCTTCCACTCCCCCGAGCTGAAACGTCCCAAGTTCACTGCAAACGACTCATCGGTCACCGTAGCGCCAAACAAGAAAGAAAGGGGCTTAGGGGTTTCGTGGCAAAAACGCGAAAGCGAAGCGCCATACAACAGCTGGCGTGTATTCACCAACGTGACTGAAGCGATGATAGCCAGCGCGGGCGATCCAGCAAGCCACATATTGGGAATCATGTATTGACCCGCACCCGAATAAAAGAGCATAGAAAGCAGGAACACCTGCAAAGGATCGAGTCCTATCTGCTGGGCAAGGATACCGCAAGGTATGCCCAAGAACACATATCCGATCATGACGGGAAATGCCGCATTAAGCGGCGCCTTGATACGCGCAAGTACGCCTTTGGGCTGTGAGGGATTATTGCTCTCGGAGGCAGTTCCGGGGGCTTGGCCTTCTTTATGTTTCGATTTCGTTTCGTCCATAGCCAAGACAATATACCACTCACAGGCAAGTCCCGCAGAAATAACCCGCTCATCGCGAATACTAAACGCTTGCGAAGCGAAGCTCATCGCATTATTCGAGCAAGTCCAACAGCAAAGAGAAAGATCTATCGTGATCGCATGCACGACAGCAACGCCCAAAACTAGCCCTTCGCATCGAATAGAGTTCGAATCGAACTCTTCGATATGGCCCTGCGCGAAGCCCCCGAAAGAAAAACGCTGCTCGTCTTGAGCAGCGTTTTCGTCAGCGGAATGACTGAGGAACAAACATATTCTTGAAAAAGTTGGTGGCATAACGGTCCGTCATGCCAGCCACATGATCGGTTACGGCACGCAGCGGATCGCCATCAGAAATCGACCGCAACTCAGCAGGAACCTGATCGTAGTGGCGAACAAAGTAATCGAACAGGTCTTCCACCAAGTGTTTCGCTTTGCGAACCTCCTGCATTACTGGCTCTGCGGTATACACATTCTGGAAAAGAAACTCGCGCAGCTCCATCATGGCATCCCATACAGGCTGGCTCATCTGGATATCGTCCACATGAACGGAAGTCTCAATCATGTCGTGTACCAGAGTCTCGATACGCGCAGAATGATTTTCGCCAAGCACTCGATGGGTAGAAGCGGGCAGATCGGACTCCCGCAAAGAACCAGCGCGAATAGCGTCATCGATATCGTGGTTCACGTATGCAATACGGTCAGCCGTGGCAACGATGCGGCCTTCCAACGTCTCTGCACGCTGAGCTCCGGTATGGCACACAATGCCATCACGCACCTCGGCAGTAAGATTGAGCCCCTTGCCATCGTTTTCAATGATGTCGACCACACGCAGACTTTGAACATTGTGGCGATAGAGCGCCTGCCCTTCGGGCGAATCGGGATCGATGCCCTTATGGCGCGCAAGACATGCCGCCAGCGCCTGTTCCCCCACGTGACCAAAGGGCGTATGGCCCAAATCATGACCAAGCGCTATTGCCTCAGCAAGGTCTTCGTTCAGCCCCAACGCACGAGCAATGGTGCGCGCAATCTGTGCAACCTCAAGCGTATGCGTGAGACGGGTACGGTAATGGTCGCCCACAGGAGCTAGAAATACTTGCGTTTTATGGGAAAGACGGCGAAATGCCTTAGTATGCAAGATTTTGTCTCGATCTCGCTGATATTCGGTGCGATAGAGGTCAGGCTCGCACGAACGCGCCCTTCCTTCCGTTTCATCGGAAAACGCGGCATCCGAAGAGAAGCGCACGTGCTCCTGGTCAGCCTGTTCTTCTCTGGATACCAGCTTCATGGTTATTCCCCTTCGACAATAAGAAGACGACGGCACACTGGGCACGTTGCCAAGGGGGCCTGGGAACGAATCTTGCTCATGCGGCTTGAATCAAACGTGTTGCGACATGCGCTGCAGGCACCTTCGTGCACTTCTGACAACGCAACGCCACCACATGCACTACGGGTTTTCTCATATACCTTCAGCAATTCCCCATCAACCTGCTCAGCCAGGGAAACACGCGCTTTTTCGCCTTCTTCGATGGCAGCACGAAGGGATCCGCCCACCTTCTGGAACGAAGCGATAAGATCCCGCTCCTTGGCATCAAGATCGGCGAGGGCCTGCATAATCTGCTTCATGACGGGATTAATCTTGTCCACTTCCTCTTCCACGCGGGAGAGCTCAAGTGATACCTTTTCGCGGCGCTTGCGCACGCCATCAAGATCACGTGTATGGGCCGTCACAGCACGATAATCGCCCTGCACCTGCGAAAGCGTTTCGGTGATTTCATCTTGCTTTGCAGAAAGAAGCTCATCTTCCTGCACGAATGCGGCAAGCTTTCCTTCGGCTTCATCGAGCATGTCCTGAACCTGGACTTTGCGCTTGAGCACCTCGTCTTTCTTGGCGCGTACCTCAAGGATAGCTTTCCTGTGGGGAAGCTCTTTGAACTCCTTTTTGGCCGAAACAACCTTTCGATCCACCTCCTGCAACTTACGGAGGGTTGCGATGTCGTGTTCGGTAGCGTACATGGGCGCACAGCCTTTCTTCTGGACTTGCTTGACTGATTATCAATTACCGCCTGGACGATTCAGGCGTATACCAATTGTTGCTCTGGTCGATCATGGTAATGCAAGATTCGGCCACACCTGCTTCGGCAGCATAGGCTGCAAGCAATGCGCACAACGGAAACTCGGACACATCGTGACCAAGCTCGATTATCGCCAAGCCCGACAGCGCTGCGTCCAATGCTTCATGATACTTTATCTCGCCGCAAATAAGGCAACCAATGCCCTGGTCGAGACACATACGGGCAAAGGAACCCGCCGAACCACCGCTGGTAACGATCCGCGAAAGCTGCTTGTCGGGAGACCCCCACACGCGCGGATAGGTGCCAAACACACTTACGCAACGGGCGCTCAAATGACGCAACGTCAAAGGTTCCTCCCCTGAAGAGGGGGCGCAAATACGCCCAAATCCTTTGTTGGCAGCGTCAGGCAGGGGATCGAGCACGCCAAGTGGCGTCAAGCGCAAAAGCACCGGCAACGCATCGAGACCAGCCGTTGATACATCAAGGGCAGTATGGAACGAGAGAACGCTGACACCCAGCTCGCAGGCGCGGCGCACCACGGCACCAGGAGCATGGCCCATTGCCGCTTGCGGCATAAATGCATCGGGCGCGTCAATGAATACAGGGTGATGGGTCAATAGCACATTCGCACCATGCGCATGAGCCTCTTCCACGGCATGAATGGTGGGGTCGAGGGCGACTGCCACCCCCCGCACGGTATCCATGGGATTACCCACCAACATTCCCGTCCTATCCCAAGAGCAAGCATCCGAGGCGGGCATCTTACACAAAAGCTCGCGCTCTAGCTCGCCTACCACCATCATCCGTTCGTTTGAGGCCAAATTGCCCGCATCGGTTTTTTTGAGTGAAACTACTTCCTCGGTCACAGTAAACATCTCCTTGCTGCGTTGGCTAGCCCAGGACAATGGTTCGACGATCGCCACCGGGAACCACCACGGTTACCTCACGGTACCCCGCTTCGTACATCCAACGATACCCCGCTTCAATGCCCCTATCCACATCGGTTACCGTATGGGCATCTGTACCCAACGTGCAGGGCACGCCAGCACGGCAAAATTCACGCAGAAGCCCTTGGCTGGGAAACATTTCCTTGCAGGCATAGGTAAGCCCAGAAGTGTTCACTTCGATCATTCGGCCAGCCTCGCTTGCTGCCTGCGCTGCCTGCTTGTACAAGTCGATTGGGTCAAACGAGGCCCTACGACCAAATTTCTTTACAAGATCCGGATGAGCCATAACGGTAAAGGGCGCCTTGGAAACAACCGCTTCGCACCATACCTCGAAATATCGACGCCAGATATAGTCGGGACCCACCTCATCCCAATAGCCACACTGAGCGGGATCGTCAAAAGGCCACAGATCGAGAAAATGAACCGAACCCAACACGATATCAAACCGGTCGAATTCATCGGGGGCAAACGCACGATCCTCGCCTTGCCCGAGCCAGTCGAGTTCACATCCCACCAGCACTTCCATGTCAGGGTACTTCGCACGCTGCGCCAAAATGCGCTCAAAGTACTCTGGCAGCCTATCTGCGTGCATGGAAACAAAGTCACGCGGGTCAACCTGTGGTGTAAGCGGGTAGTGCTCGGTAACGGCGATATTCGTAATTCCCACCCTATGGGCACGGGCGACAAGCTCCTCGATGGGCGCATGACCGTGATTCGTCATATCAGTGTGGGTGTGTTGAGTTACTAATTCCATGTGCATTCTCCTGCAACAATGAAGAGGGCACCCATTGGCGCCCTCGTTTCTTTTCGTCCTTATTGTATCGACCTAGCCAACCACATCGTTAAACGCTTCGATGAATGCACCAAGTTCTTCTGCCGTGGTGGTGTTGCCCAAGGAAACGCGAAGCGATCCCAACGCATCATCACGGCTAACGCCGATTGCCTTGAGGACATGCGAGGGATTAAGAGAATGGGACGAGCAAGCCGAACCGCCCGATACGCAGAACCCACGCCTATCAAGCTGCAGGATAAGCGTCTCGCTTTCCATGCCCCTAACAAGCACATTTACCACATGAGGGGCAAACGCCGTAGTGCCTGGCTCCACCGAAACAGCAGCCTTCACCTTGGGATTTTCAAGAAGGCGCGCATAGCATTCGTCGCGCAAGGCGCGCAGGCGCTGTGCGTTTTCGTCGAGATTCGCAAGCGCGGCACGCGCGGCAGCGGAGAACCCGACTGCCCCCATAACGTTCTGAGTGCCGCTTCGGCGCCCCGACTCCTGGCCACCGCCCACAATCTGAGCCGTAAATGGGGTACGCGCCTTAACGTACAAGGCGCCCATGCCCTTCGGTCCCCCGATTTTATGCGACGAGATGGAGAGGGCATCAACGCCCCATTCCTTCACCGAAACAGGGATCTTGCCGAATGCCTGGGTTGCATCCACATGGAAAAGTGCTCCCGCCTTGTGCGCAACTGCGGCAAGGGCGGGGATATCCATAACGCTACCAACCTCGTTGTTGACTGCCATAACGGATACGAGCAAAACCCTATCGGTAAGAACTTCCTCCAAAGCATCGGGCGTGATGTGACCTGAGGAATCGGGTTCGACATACGTTACTTGAGCACCCCAATGCCCCAGCGTTTCTGCCGCTTTAAGGACGGCATCGTGCTCAATGGATGAAACCACGATTTGGGGAACGCATTCATGATCGCCCTCTTGCTCGGCGCGGGCCATCGCAGCATCAACGATGCCAAACAATGCGGCATTATCGGCCTCGGTAGCGCCAGAAGTGAACGTCACCTCATCGGGACGTGCCTTGATAGATCGTGCTATATCTTCGCGCGCCTGTTCGAGTGCGCGAAACGCCGTACGGCCAACCTCGTAGAGGGAATTGGCGTTGCCATTGCCCGCAACAAGCCCATCGATTCCCGTTTGAAGATACGGAGCCATAGCGTTGGCGGCCTCTTTGCAAAGCGGCGCTGTTGCCGCCCAGTCCAAATAAACAGGTTTGTCCATCAGCGAGCCTCCGCCCCAGCATTGCGCAAAATGCCGATGGCCGCTTCGGGGTCTTCCGCTTTGAATACGCCAGAACCGGCAACCAACACATCTGCACCCTGGGCGCATACCAAGCCTGCCGTACGCCCAGCGCTTATTCCGCCATCGACCTCGATAAGAAGATCGGGATTCAAGCGCTTTGCCATTTCAGCCACTTTGCCTACACGATCTTCGCTGCCTTCAATATATGATTGGCCGGAAAAGCCTGGGAACACGCTCATAACCAGAACCATATCCACCTCAGCAATATAAGGCTCCAGCTCCTCGACAGGATAATCGGGTTTCAGGGTTAGTGCCGGATGCGCACCAGCCTCACGAGTCCGCTGAATGAACTCGCGCACCTCGCCTTCCCCATGAAGCGCTTCCATATGAACCGAAACCCAATCGGCCCCGGCCTTTAAATACCAATCGAGCTGCTCGAGAGGATTGGAAATCATGAGATGCACATCAAGCGGGATATCGGTGATCTTCTTCAATTGCGAAACGAAGGGGACGCCCAATGTGAGATTCGGCACGAAATGCCCATCCATCACATCAACGTGGATGAAATCCGTACCCCCACGTTCAAGCATGCGGATATCACGCTCAAAATTCATGAAGTCCGCAGACAAAATAGAGGGGGAGATTTTAATGTCACCGAACACGGCAACCCCTTTCCTTGAAAGTAACTTGCTGCCTATTCTACACGCAGCACCACAGTAAAAAAGACAAAGCCGTATGCACTCCGCAGCAATGCATCACATAACTTACCTATTCTTTGCCTCAAGATCGAGCAGGAATTTCTTCACTGTTGGCCCAAAGGCATAGCCGCCCAATTTTCCGTTTGATCCAACCACTCTATGGCAAGGAACGAACAGCGGGATGGGGTTTCGACCACAAGCTTGCCCCACCGCCTGCAGGGCACCGGGCTTGCCAAGGCTTTCTGCGATTTCTGCATAGGTACGCGTCTCGCCATAGGGAATTTCGGAAATCTTTGCCCAAACCTCACGCTGGAATGCCGATCCTTCAGCACGCACTGGAACCTCAAACGCAATACGCTTTCCAGCAAGATATTCCAGCACTTCGCTGGAAGCCCGATTGGTAAGGGCTGTCGCGTGCTGGCGTCCCGCCAATTGAACGGGGCCAAAGGCAAAATGGGTTATAGCGGCACCATCCGATTCAATGGCAACCCTTCCCATAGGGGTGCGATAGATAAAATACGTTCGCTCCATCAGTGCGTTTCGCCCGCCTTGTCAAGCCCCCAGAACTCAGTGGTCAAGGGACGCTTGAATAGATCGGCAGCCAAAGGTTCGATGGGAGCGCCCTCCCACACCAACGATCGAACCGCTGTGGTAATGGGGAGCTCAACATTGTGTTTCTCGGCCAAAGGGCAAATAGTTTGACAGGCAACGGCTCCTTCTACCACCATATGGGTTCGTTCCTCAAAGCCACCCAACGTAGCGCCCTGGGCAAGCGCCTTGCCAAATGAACGGTTGCGAGAATGCTCAGAGGTGCAGGTTGCAATCAAATCGCCCGCACCCGCTAGGCCCATTACCGTCAGGGCATCGCCGCCGCAAGCCTTCACCAGTCGGCTCATTTCGGCCATGCCGCGCGTCATAATCATAGCGGCGGTATTGTCACCGTAACCAAAGCCATACGCCGCGCCCACCGCAATAGCGATAACGTTCTTGAACGCCGCGCACAGCTCAACGCCTACGTAGTCGGGAGAGGTGTAGCAGCGGAAATACGATGTGGTAAACAAGTCGCGGAAATAGTGCGCGGTGGTTTTGGAACGCGAAGCAATTACCGTACCGGCAGGAACCCCCAAGATAACCTCTTCTGCATGGTTGGGGCCAGAAAGCGCCGCAAGCCTGTCGATATTTCCCAGAACCTCTTCGAATACCTGAACAGGCAGAAGCCCCGTACCTTCCTCGACGCCTTTCGAGCAAACAACAATAGGGGTGCCCTCTTCAACATCAGGAGCAAGATCCTGGGCAAACTGGCGCGTCAACCGCGAAGGAGTGACGATAACAAGAGCTTCGGCATGCTCAGCACATTTTTGCAGATTACTTGTCGCCGAAATGGAGTCGGAAAGCATCACGCCGTTCAGATAACGAGGATTATGATGCTCCTTTGTGATGGCATCTGCCACCTCCGGTTTACGAGCCCACATCACCACCTCGTTGCCGGCCGCTGCAAGCGTTTGAGCCAAGGCAGTACCCCACGAACCGGCACCTATTACTGCGATCTTACCCATATGTCCTCCTTGAAGAATGCCCACGGCATTCCGAAACACAACGGGCAGGCAAAACTGCCTGCCCGAAAGATGAACTGCATTTATGCCTTTTTCTTCGAACCGATCCGGTTTTCCGTTCCGGCACGCAAACGGGCGATGTTTTCCCTATGAGCCCACACGACAGTTAGGCCAACTAGCAAGCACAGCACAAAGGCAACGGGGTTGCCCCAGAAGAAATACAATGCAAAGAGGGGACATGCCGCAGCTGCCGCAATGGATCCCACAGAAACATACTTTGTTGCCACAACCAGAACAGCGAAAATCGCAATTTCAAGCAAGGCTCCAACAGGGCCAAACGTGGAAAACAGGCAGCCAACGGCAACCGCAATGCCCTTGCCTCCCCTAAAACCCAGCCAAGGGCAGAAAATATGGCCCATGGTGCAACCAAGGAACGCCACCGCAAGGCAGACCTGCTCGATATAGAGGAACGGATTAGGCGAACCGCCAAACGTTTGAACGAATTCCACAACGGCAAGCACATTGCCAGGAAGCACCTGGGTGCCGAATACCGCGGCAATAAGCCCTGCAACGATGCCCTTGCCAAAATCGAGAACGAATACGGCATATCCACCCACTTTTCCCATGGTACGAATGGCGTTAGTGGTGCCGATATTGCCCGAGCCATGCTCACGCAGATCGGTGTGATAAAACACCCGCGAGATTATGACCCCCCATGGAATGGAGCCCAGCAAAAACGAAATAACAAGCAGTAAGGCCAACTGGCCCAAAACCGTCGACATTGACTGTTAATCCTTCTTCTTAAACTTGAGGTTGATAGGAGTACCGGTGAAATCAAACGTGGAACGCAACCTGTTCTCCAGATAGCGCTCAAAAGAGGGCTCGACAAGATCAGGATGGTTGCAGAAGAACGTAAAGAACGGGGGCTGTACGCCCGTCTGGGTAACATACTTCAGCTTCAAAATACGCTTGCCCTTGGAAATGGTGTGGCCGAACTCGCGAATATCCTGAAGCCAGTTGTTAAGGCGGCTCGTAGAAATGCTCTTGGAATAGTTGGCATGCGCTTCGTTGATAGCGCCCCAGATGCGTTGAACGTTCTTGCCGGAAAGCGCAGAAATGGCGATGACCGGAGCATATCCCACGAACTTAAGACGATCTTCAATGCGTTCGCGTACTTCAGCCTTTGCATCCGGCCCTTCCACCAAGTCCCACTTGTTCAGTACCACTACCATAGCGCAGCCGCGTTCAGCCGCCATGCCGGCAACGCGCTGATCCTGGTCGGTAAGACCGATGGTGGAGTCAATCACCAAAAGAACAACTTCAGCGCGATCGATGGCGCGCATAGCACGCACGAAGCCGTAATACTCAACGTCTTCATCGATAACGCTCTTCTTGCGCAGACCCGCCGTGTCGACGATGGTGTAGAACTGACCCTCATGTTCCACCATGGTATCGATAGCGTCACGCGTAGTGCCTGCAACGTTGGAAACAATAGAGCGATCGTTATTGGTGAGCTTGTTCGTCAGGGACGACTTGCCCGCATTGGGGCGGCCGATAATAGCAACGTTGATGGAGTCGATCTCCTCTTCTTCGTCGCTTTCCTCGGGGAACAGCGAAACGATTTCATCAAGCAGATCGCCCGTACCGGTGCCATGAAGGGCAGAAACGGGACGCGGCTCCCCTAAGCCCAACTGCATGAACTCCCACATAGCGCTTTCGTCTGCTGCGTTATCGAGTTTGTTTACCGAAAGAAGCACTGGCTTCTTGCTACGGCGAAGGATGTTGGCAACGGCCTGATCGTCGGCGTTAACGCCGGTTTGACCGTCAACCAAGAAGATGATGACATCCGCCTCGTCGGCTGCAGTTAACGCCTGAGCGGTAATGGAACCCTGGAAGACATCATCGCCGCCCATTTCGATACCGCCGGTATCGATGATCTTGAAGTCGCGGCCATTCCAGTCCGCCTCATGGTAAGAACGATCGCGCGTCACACCGCGCATCTCGTGAACAATAGCTTCGTTGTTTTCCGCAAGGCGGTTCACCAAGGTGGATTTGCCCACATTGGGGCGACCAACAATGGCCACGATTGGCAAGCTCATTCTTGCTCCTAACATTGCTGAAGGTGACTTTATCAAGAGTTCAGGATACCACTCACACGTACCCGCAATTTAACCGCCTCATCAGCAGCACGGGATAAACACGCCTTCCCTATGAGCTATACGATGGGCTTCTTCCATTCGGGCAGGCCGCGAGCACGGCGATTGCGATTGCGACCGCGCATATTTCGAACACACCCCTGCATACCATGGGGAACATACGCCATATTCTCTAGATCATCGGGCAGATAGCTCACCAATGACAGAGGGGCCGTCTGCTGTACCGCTTCGGGCTCAGGGCCAGCAACAGCAGCAAACCCGTAGACCGATGCGCCTTGAGCCACGAGCTTCTGTTCGTAACCGCTCCAAGGCTCCTCAGGGAACAGAGAGCGAACATCGTCGGTATTCCACAGCAATTCGTAACCAGCTAATTCGAGCTGGGTGAGCGAAAATTCATGCATTGGCATGCTATCGGTACGCAAACGCAAGGGCGCGCCCTTTGCCAAAAGCGGACGATATGCCATAAGGCGATCCAGATAGGTAAGACGCAAAGGCGCTTTCTTTTTTTTGGGAAACGGCGTGGGGAAGTTCAGGAGGACAGCAGAAAGCTCTCCTTCAGCAAAAAAGTCCGAAAGATCGCGATCTTCCTCATTGAATACGAAAACCGCATTGGTAACCCCTTGGGCAATAGCGCGCTCGGCACAACGAACCACGCATACACCGTCCACGTCGATGCCGACAAACAGTGTATCGGGCCGCGCGGCGGCGCACTCCACGGTGTACTCCCCCTTTCCGCAGCCCAAATCGAGCACAACGTGCTGATAAGAATCAGCACGGAAACCTTCATGGGGAGCCCATTGGCTCCACCGACCACGCCAGCCCGATGGGTTCGGCTCATAGGATTGAGTGGCGCCAGCAAGGCGGTCTTCAAGGGAAAAACCTTTGTTCAGGCGGGATCGGGTGGTTCGCATCGTGGCAATAACTCCAAACAGAAACAGAACAGGTAGCAGCAAGCAACCCCTGGAAAAGCAGAGGGTTTACAGCTCACCCAAATAACGGACAACGCTTTCAATTTGATTGTCGGGCGTGGAAGCGCCTGCGCTTACACCCACAACGCGGCATCCGTCAAACCATGACGGGTCGATCTCCTCGGCACGCTCGATATGATGGGCGCGGGAGCAGTGCTGTGCGCAAATCTCAAAGAGACGCGTGGTGTTCGACGAATTGCGTCCGCCGATTACCACCATGGCATCCACCTGCTCTGCAAGCTCGACGGCGGAAAGCTGGCGTTGCGTCGTCGCAAAACAGATGGTGTCTTTCACCTCAAGGTCAAGATGGAGCCCTTCGAGCGCATCTAGAACCTCTTCGAAGCGCTCTCGAGATTGGGTGGTTTGAACAACCACGCCAACTCTGCCCGACAAATCGGAGGGAATATCTTCAGGAGAACCGACAATGGTGCACTGGCCACCGGCGACACGGGCATGAGCCGAGATTCCCTCCACTTCAGGATGACCGGCTTCGCCCACCACTAAAACGTAGCGACCATCCTTGGCAAGCTTCGCTGCAGCACGTTGAGCGCGCATAACATGCGGGCATGTTGCGTCGATCACCGTAAAGCCTCGCTGCTCAATGTCGTCGATAACCTGAGGCACCACTCCATGCGAGCGGATAACCACCCCATCTGCATCGATGCTGTCGACCGAGTCGGCAACGCAGATGCCACGCTCCTCGAGCTCGGCAACAACACCGGGATTATGGATGAGCGGCCCAAGCGTGCATACCGAACCGCCCGCTTCCGCTGCCTTAAGGGTCATGTCGAGCGCGCGCTGCACGCCATAGCAAGCACCCGCATAGGCAGCCTTCACAACCTTGAGTTTACCCATGGGCGTTACTCCTTGTCGGAATAGTCAGGCAATGTTGCAGGATCGAACGCCGGAATGGGATGGTCAGCAAACACCTGCGAGTAATCCTTCGAATCGGGGAACAGCTCCGCCATGTTTACCTCCTCTGGCCTGCAACCCCTCGTAAGCGCATATGCTTCACGCATCACATACCATGAACAACCGTCCATGCGCTCTTCTTTAGGAAGGAAGTCAAACGAGGAAAGCTCCACAGGCGTGCCGAAGCGCGCCGTGATACGGGGAAAGCGCACTCGTTGCCCCTTCTGCTTCACTTTGCTCACATTCTCCAAGCCCAAAGGGATAAGAGGAGCCTTGCCCATTCGAGCAATCAGAGCTGCGCCGCCATGCAATTCTGGGGCAGCGCTCCCTTTACCGCGCCTTGTTCCTTCAGGAAAAATGCCAACCCATTCGCCGTTCTTCAGCATGCGGGCAGCTCGCTTCAAAGCCGTTCGGTCAGCACTGCCTCGTTTGATGGGGAAAGCGCCAACGCTCGAAATAACCATGCCCAAGAAGCCCTTGCCCGCACGAAACAGGGAATCGCGAGCAATTAGGCGCACCCATCCCTTAGGACGCACCGAAAGGAACATGATGATAACGTCGAGGTACGAATAGTGAGGCGAAACTAAAATGGCGCCAGTTGTTTTACCGGCAAAAGCATCCACAATTTCCTTGCCTTCTACGCGAAAGCGGAACAGCACCTTGCACAGAAAACTGAACAGCCCCGAAAGGAACAGCGCAACGCCATGGGGAATGCGGTTACCTTGATTGTTTCCAGCAAGAGGACGATCCCAATACTCTTCATGTATGTTGAAGGCCATTAAAGCGCCATCCTTGCTCGAGCCAAACCACAAATAGAGCCAATAACTTCTTCCACATGCATACTGGAGGAATCAAGCAAAACCGCATCTTCCGCAGGACGCAAGGGCGCCGTATCGCGACTTGAGTCAAGCTCATCCCTACGGATGATGTCATCAAGTACTTCCTGATAGTCGATGGAGCCAATTCCCCTATCGGCGTTTTGCCGGACACGACGGTGGGCGCGCTCCTCGGCAGAAGCAGTAAGAAACACCTTCACTTCAGCGTTGGGGAAAACCTCAGTTCCGATATCACGGCCCTCTACGACGTAATTGCCCTCCGAGCCAATGCGGCGCTGCTGATCAAGCAGCGCCTGACGCACAGCAGGAACAGCAGAAACCGCCGAAACGGATCGATCTATCTCGGCAGTGCGGATAGCTCCAGTTACCTCAACGCCATCGACAAAAACGCGACGAGGAACAGGATCTCCCTGCTCATGGCGAAAGCTGATTGTGCAGGAGTGCGCGAGAGCACCCACTGCTTCGGCATCTTCCAAGGAAACTCCATCATGCAGCGCACGCCATGCAACCGCACGATACATGGCACCCGTATCCAAGCAGGAGAAGCCCAGCTCTTTCGCTACAGCCTTTGCAACGGTTGACTTACCTGCCCCCGAGGGACCGTCAATCGCTATGATCATCTACGCCAATCCTTTCAAACACTCAAGAAACGTGGGAAAGCTGACAGAAACGCTGTCGAAATCGATAATGTCAACTGGAGTATCGGAGCACAACCCGACCAAAGACCAAGTCATAGCAAGACGATGATCCTTGCGCGAGTCGAACACAAGCCCCTGCGGAACCTGCAAATCAGGCTGACCCTCGATGTACAGATCATCATTTTCAGCCCAAGCGTTCACACCCAGCTTTTCCAAGCCTTCAATAATAGAGGTAAGGCGATTCGATTCCTTCTTAGTAAGCTCACTAACCCCGCGGAAAACTGTAATTCCAGCAGCATGAGCCGCAACCAGAGCCAGAACAGGAATCTCATCGATCTCTGAGGCGATGTGCTGCGAAGGAATTTCGCAACCTACCAACCTGTCGGTATACGTTGCTTCGATAATGCCTATCGGCTCTTTGCCTTCTGCGGTAAGGTAACGCACCTCAATAGAGGCACCCATGCGCTCAAGGGTGCGAATGAAGCCGACACGACCAGGATTGAGGCTGACGTTCTCGACCTGAATGGAGCTACCCTTCTTCAGGAGGGCAGCACAAATCAGAAACGCCGCCGATGAAGGATCTCCCGGAACGTCAACCTCCGAAGCGGAAAGCACAACGGGGCCTTCAACCGAAGCACGACGAAACGCATGCTCCACCTTTACGCCAAATTCAGGCAGCATCAATTCCGTGTGGTTGCGCGAAACAGCGGGCTCGTTGATGGTGGTGGTACCTTTGGCACCTAAACCAGCCAAGAGAACCGCTGTTTTCAGTTGCGCCGACGCCATCGGCGAATCGTATGTGATAGCTTTGAGGTTCGGTGTACCAATTTCCGTTACCGGCAGGGTTTCGCACGCCTCAGGCTCAAAGCTAGCCCCCATCTTCATCAAAGGTGCAATGATACGACGCATCGGACGCTTCTGAAGCGACTCATCGCCCGTAATCTGAACGCGAATACTCCATGGAGCCAAAATGCCCATAAGAAGTCGCGAGGTGGTACCGGAGTTCCCGCAGTCAATGGGGCCCTCGGGTTGTTTGGGGCCCTCAGCACCCCACCCCGTAACGCCACCGGCCAACGTGCCGTCAATTTGGCGTTCCAAAGAAACCTTTGCGCCCAAAGCGGAAACCGCGCCAATGGTTGAACGCACATCGGCGGAATCGAGAACCCCCGTCAAACGCGAGGTTCCTTCTGCCATAGCGGCAAAAAGCACAGCACGATGGGATATGGATTTGTCACCAGGAACGCGGGCGGCTCCATCAAGAGGAGCGCCCAAAGGCTCGATGCGTGTAATATTTGAATCACCCATGACGTCCACTACTCCTTAGATAGAGGGTTGAAGGAAATGCTGAAACCAGCTTTGATGAGCTGGGTGGATAGCTTTCCGATATCGCCTTCGTCGGTAAGTACCATATCGAGAACGGCGCTCGAAGACGTGATGTGGTCAATATCGATAGACTGCACGTTGCAACCAACTTGGCTTGCAATGGTAGTGACCTCGGCAATGATGCCAGGACGATTGGTAAGCGGGATGCGCACTTCCAGCAAATCTTCAGTTGCGGGAACCCATTTGGCGGGAATAGACCTACGGGCTTGAGCCGCTCGGTCAAGCAGCTTGGTGAACTCGGTCTTATCGCCTTCGCGCAACACATCTGCATAACCACGCAAAATAGATTGCACCTCATCAAGCCCTTCCACAATGGCTTCTCGGTTATCAAAGGCGATTCCCGTCCACAAAGCCGGAGAGCCTGCAGCAATGCGGGTGGAATCCTTAAACCCGCCAGCAGCCAAGCGGAATAGGGCTTCCTGATCGTCGGCATGACGCACAGCAAGCTCCACCAGCGAAGAAGCAACAAAATGCGGCACATGGCTTACGATGGCAACCGCTTCGTCGTGTTTATCACGCGGCAAGGAAACCACGCGCGCGCCGAGGCCCGCAAGTGCCTCATGGAGATTGGCGTAATCGTCTGGCGACGTTTCCTCGTCGGGACACAGCACCCAATGAGCACCTTTGAACATATCCTCTCGTGCGCCCTCAATACCGCTTTTCTCCGAACCTGCCATCGGATGACCGGGAATATACTTTTCGGGATAGCGCAAAAGCTCCTGCGCCTGTCGGCTCACGATCTTCTTCGTCGAACAGGCATCGGTTACCACGCCTTTGAAATCACAGGCAGCAATGATACGAAAGTATTCGTTTGCCACAGGTACGGGAGTTGCAATCATTACCAGTTCGCAACCGTAGAGTACTGAGCCCAGATCCTCGCTCGAAACGTGGCCTTCATCGATCCAGCCACGCTCTTGAGCTGCCTTAACCGCATCCTCAGAAACGTCAATGCCCACGAGACGCGCATCGGGATATGCGTTGCGATACATTGCCGCAAAGGATGATCCGATAAGCCCGAGGCCGATAACGGCCACTGAGGAAAAGTGCGTCTTCATAGCTAATTTGCCCATTTCTGATAGCGGTTTGTTCGTGTGGATGATTCTACCACGCCTATCTGGCAGCCTGTTCAAGCGCTACAACCTCTTGCGAGCTGAGCACACGATATTTCCCTTCAGGGAGACTGCCCAGCTCAAGAGGACCAAATGACTCACGGTGCAAGCGAAGCACAGGATGCCCTACCGCTTCGAGCATACGCTTCACTTGACGTTTCCTGCCTTCATGGATGGTGATTTCCACAAGAGCATTCCCTCCCTTGCGGCGAATCAGGGAAACAGCAGCGGGTTGAGTCATGCCGTCTTCCAACTCCACCCCGTGACGCAAACGGCTAAGGGCTTTTTCGTTCGGTGCGCCTTTCACCAAAGCACGGTAGGTTTTATCAACGTGACGAGAGGGATGCAGAACAGCATTGCCCAACTCCCCATCGGTGGAAAACAGCAACAACCCTGTAGTGTCGTAGTCCAAGCGCCCCAGCGGATACAAACCAGGGATCTCATCGCAAGGCACCAACTCCGCAACACAAGGACGCCCTTGAGGATCTTTCATGGAAGTCAGAAAGCCTGCCGGCTTATTGAGCATCAACGTAACCGCCTGGTTCGGCTTGCAAACGGGAGCTCCGTCCAAACTCACCTCGTCAACAGAAGGATCAACCTTGGTGCCAAGCTCTGTTACCACATTCCCGTTCACGGAGACTCGTCCCGCCTCAATGATCCTCTCACATGCGCGACGGCTAGCTACGCCGGCTCGTGCCAAGAATTTTTGCAGGCGTACTTGACCAACCTGTTCGTCTTCTTGCACGTTAGCCCCTATTCATCCTCATCGAACACCAACTCATCGAAGTTGATCTTATCAACTGCTCCCACACCTGCGGCAAGTGCATCGGAAAGCATCGTCTGCATCGCTTCTTGCATGGTCTCAGGCTGCAGGGGATCGTCCTCAACCTTTTCTTCGCCGCCGAGCGAATACGATTCGTCCTCCGGACGCACCACATTCAAGCGCTCGGAGATAAAGGCGCGCGTTTCCTCGTCAGGAGCAAACGATTCCAACGGGGGAAGATCCCGTACCGAACGAAGACCAAATTTTTCCAAAAAGGTTCGGGTGGTTGCATACAGCACTGGATTACCAGGCGCGTCCTGCGTACCTGCTTCGCGCAGAAGTCCTTTCTCAACCAGAGAGTTGATAGAGCTATCCGAGCTCACGCCACGAACCGAGGCAACACCGTTGCGGGTAATGGGCTGGCAATACGCCACAACAGCTAACGTTTCCAATGCCGCTTGGGAAAGCTTGCGAGTATCCCATGAAAGAACATAGCGCTCGATGAGCTCGTGGTAGCGGGGATGCGTGTACAGACGCCAACCGCCAGCAACTTCGCGAAGCTGAATTCCCCTCTCGGCTTGCTCGAGCTCCCTTTGCAAGCACACAAGCGATTCCTGCACGCGGGCAGGGTCGACTTGCAGCATGTCCGCAAACGTCAAGACCCCGACTGGCTCATCGGTGACAAACAGCATCGATTCAATGGCGCCCATAAGCCATGCCTGGTCGACCTCAGCATATGCCGCAACGTCGCCGGATTCCCGCTCGTTATCCTGATCTTCCTGCATCATGCCTCCCCTGTCGAATCGAATTCACCGTCATCCAAGATTTGGGCGCTTGCCCCTTCAACGTAGGTGATGGAAATGTCCCCGAACAAATCGTCTTGCTTCAAGCTCACCATATTGCGCTTGAACAGTTCCAGCATAGCCAAAAACGTCACCACGATTAGATGGGGGCTATCGTCTGCTGAAACGAAATCTGAAAACTTCGCGCTCCCATCGGCGCACACTTTATCGAACACCGTGCGAACCTGCGTTTCCACAGGAATTACCTTTGCTGCGATATGCTCAGATTCCAGCAGAAACACATCGCGACGGGCAATACAGCTCGCGCACAGCTCACCCAAACGGTCGATTTTAACGTCACCCAGGTAATCCGGCACCAATGCGAGAAAGAAACGATCGGGGCCAAAGGGGCGCGTATGAACACGGGACTCCGCCTCGAAACGACCCTGCAATGCGGCTGCTGCATTCTTGAATTTCTTATATTCCAACAGATGCTCGACCAGCGCATCACGCATTTCGCTTGCCGACATTTCCTCGTACTCTTCAGGAACATCTTCGGCTTCTTCATGCGGCAGCAAACTTGCCGCTTTGATTTCCAACAACGTCGAAGCAACGAGGAGAAAGTCGCTCGCCACATCCAGGTCGACGTTGCGCATACGCTGCACTTCTGCCAAATATTGGTCGGTGATTTCCGAAAGAGAGATAGACCCGATGCTCACTTTTTGACGGCTAACCAGATACAGAAGCAGATCGAAAGGGCCCTCGAAGCTTTCTATGCGAACACGATACGACATGCCTACAAAAGCGCCTCAAACGCATTTTGGCGCAACGTTTCGTACACGCCGATAGCAACAGCGTTGGAAAGGTTCAGAGAACGCAAGCTCTCACGCATGGGAAGACGAACGCATTCTTCCGCATGGGCATCGAGCACCTCTGGGTCGATACCTCGACTTTCGCGGCCAAACACCAAATAGAGCTCACCGACATCGGCCAAATCCTCTTGGTAGAAGGATCGGCTGGTGTTTCCCGTAAAGAACAGCATGCGCTTGCCCTTATGCTCTTCAAGGAACTGGTCCACACAAGAGTGACGAACGATGGTTACTTTGTCCCAGTAATCGAGGCCAGCACGGGCAAGATTGCGCTGGGTATAGCGAAACCCCATTGGCTCTACCAGGTGCAGCGTTGCGCCCGTGCACGCACAGGTACGGGCAATGTTGCCCGCATTCTGAGGGATCTCTGGCTCAAATAGCACCACATGCAGATCAAGTGCCATTACACATCGAATCCTTTGTTCATCTCTTCCTCGATTTCTTCCGAAAGCATAATCCACTCTTCCTCGTGAGCGGAAAGCGATTGCTTCAACTTCGCATGCTCAGCTATAACATCGCTCGAAGAATCTTCGTTCGTGTAGAAATCGGGGTCAGCCAACAACGCCATGATCTCTTCCATACGAGCTGTTTCACGCTCTATGATCTTGTCGAGTTCCTTCACTCGCTTACGCTGATTCTTCAGTGCAGCATAAGCACGATTGCGGGCCTCTGCCTCGGCGCGCTTTTGCTCCTTGGTTTTAGGAGCAGAACCGCGAGGTGCCGTCATAGGCTTCTTTGACGACACCCCTTCTTTCGAAAATGCCTTTGCAAACGCCGCCGAGGAAGCAAAAGCAGGTGCCGCCTTGACGGGGCGCTCTTGCATGCCATCGACCGCGCTACGGGTATCCTCCTGCCCGGTTTTATACAGGTAGTAATCGTAGTCGCCCGCAAACGATGTCACCTGACCAGGTTTTATCTCGATGATGCGATTAGCTACGGATCGAATCAGATGCCTGTCGTGCGTAATAAGAAGGATGGTTCCCTCAAACTGTTTTAGAGCCTGCTCCAAAATATCAGCACTCGCGATATCAAGATGATTCGTAGGTTCATCGAGGCAAAGCAAAGGGCGTGGGGCAACAAGCATCTTGGCCAAGGCCAAACGGCACTTTTCGCCACCAGAAAGAACGGAAACCTTTTTGTCTACCGCATCTGCCTGAAACAGGAAAGCGCCCAGCAGTGTTCGAACCTGGGAAATACTCCAACCAGGCGCCGCACCATCTAACTCCTCAAAAACGGTATTGCCAGGATGCAGTTCCTCAAGCTGATGCTGAGCAAAATAAGTTTTGCTCACATGGGCACCATATTTAATCGTACCCGCATCAGGTTCCAGAACGCCAGCAATCATCTTAAGCAAGGTAGACTTTCCCGCACCGTTTGGACCGACCAATGCAACCTTTTCCCCGCGGTATAAAGACAGATCAAGGCCATCGTAGACCGTCTTTGACCCAAATGACTTGCACAAGCCCGTGGTTTCAACCACCAGATCGCCCGTACGTGGTGGTTGCTGGAAATTAAAGTGCACGCTCTTGCGCTCAGGGGGTACCTGGATGATCTCCATTTTCTCGAGCTTGCGCACACGATCTTGCACCTGCTTGGCTTTCGTTGCCTTGTAGCGAAAACGCTCGATGAAAGCCTCCATATGAGCAATTTCCTCTTGCTGCTTCTGGGCCTGCTCACGCAACAATTCAAGGCGCTCTTCACGCTGCGTCAAATAAGCAGAATAATTGCCCTTATAGAGCTGAACATGGCCCAAATCAATCTCAGCCACCCGATCAACCATGTTGTCCAGGAACTCGCGGTCGTGGCTTACCACAATAACGCTTCCGGAATAACTACGCAAAAAACCCTCAAGCCACTTCACGCTTTCGAGGTCGAGGTGGTTGGTGGGCTCGTCAAGAAGGAGCACTTCAGGGTTGCGCGTTAGAAGTTTTGCCAAAGCAATGCGCATCTGCCAGCCGCCAGAAAAATCTGAGGTCATGCGCTCCATGTCATCTTCGCCGAAGCCCAAGCCGAACAATACCGAGCGCACGCGCGACTCAAGCTGATAGCCACCCATAGCCTCATACTGGTCGCGAGCGCGCCCATATGAAGCAAGCTGCTGCTCGGTGGGGTTTTCGCCCAATGAGGTTTCAAGCTCACGCATATGGCGCTCTTGATTCAGGATCTCATGCTGGGCAGACAGAACCTCTTCGAAAATGGGGCGCTCCCCCATTTCGATGGCTTCCTGCTCTAGGTATCCAAGCTTTGCGCCCTTTGCCAGTATGATGCGGCCATCATCGGCATCCTCTTTGCCAGTAATGATATTGAGCATAGTGGTTTTACCAGCGCCATTCGGGCCAACAAGGGCAAGACGATCATGCTCTTCCAAACGGAAGGTGACGTCTGAAAACAGGACGCGGGAACCAAAAGATTTTGTGATGTGTTCAAGCTGTAAAATCATAACGACTCATTGTACCGTATGCGAACAGTACGACCGGGCGATCCAAGCCATACTTACAAACCACGCATGATTGCGCAAACCGCCACCGCGTAATCAAAATTCGCAACGATCCGTTTCGCAAGCTTCCCGCACTCCGACTCGATTAAACATCACACGAAGGCAAAACAAACGTAGTCTAGTCGATGTAAATACTCGGAGAGGCGGATCGATCAAGCTGATGCCCGCGCACATATTCGATAAAGTGCTCCACGCAGTACGGACGATAATTCTTGTCACAATAAACAAGGTATATCGTATGACAGTATCGACGCTTCTCCAGCTCATTGTTGTATAGAGGTTTAACAACAATGTCTTCCATCGTATGAGGGAAAAACGTGTCAAGCATTAATGCCAAATCTGAACCATTAGCTGCAAAGCCCGCAAGAATAGACTCATCCTCATACACATAGCGGACATCATCGACATCAAAGCTATCGAGCAAATTTTTCACCGATTTTCCGAGAGGAACTTCCTCTCGATACGTAATAAGTGATTCGCCCTTCAAATCGCCAGGCGTCAGATACGGCTTCGAGGCCAAAGGCGAAGAGGGACTCATGGCGACAACAAGGTGCTGCTCAGCAACGGGAATCTGATGCAACTTATCGCTGTACAGAGCGTCAAATGCGCAAAAAGCAACATCATGCTTTCCCTCGACAATTCCGCAAAGCAATTCTTGAGAAGGCTTCTGGTTGATGTTGAATTCGGTTTTTCGCTCATTAACCGAAGAATAGCCGTTCAGCAAGCGAGGAAGAAATTCCGTTTGAAGCGTGATGATGCAGCCCAAATCGATTACGCCGCCATCACCTTCACCGGAATAGCCTTTCATGATGGCAATGCCCTTATCCAGCTGCTCCAACGAAGCATTTACATATTTGAGGAATTCTGCACCATACTTCGTAAGCTCCACATTACGACCCGCTTTTTGAAACAGGGAAACGCCCAGCTCTTGCTCAAGGGAAGAAATGGAACCAGAAAGGGTGGGTTGCGTAATGAAAAGCTCCTTGGCAGCCTTTGTGTAGTGCTGCAATTCGGCCAATTTACGAAAATAATAAAGCTGAGACAGATTCATGCTTCCACGCGCCTCCACCTAAGACAAAACGATGTTAATTATAGCGTAAATCCGATAAATTAAGCTAAACCTATAAGCCATTCTTTGGTTTAACCGCAACAGTTACAACCAGAATTGCTAAAACACAATGATGTTTCTATTCGCACCTCCCTCGCCAGACTCTGACGGGTATCTCACCTGCGTCGCAGCAGCAAACCTGCCGCCCGAACAGGACGATAATCGTTGCCCTCCCTCATGTTGCTAGGTAAATACTAGCCCTTACACGCTGCGAGCTTGCCTCAACAATCAAAACGAAAAGGGCCCTGGTTTCCCAGGGCCCTTCGAGTAGTGCATAAATTATTTTATGCACGCTTCGTGTTTAGTCGTGCATCTTTTCCATAGCGCTGTAACCGAACTGCTTCTTGAAGCGAGAGATTACATACAGGGACATGCAGATGCTTACGATTGCAGCAACGAGAAGCAGAACCATCATGATCCAAACTGCGCTACCCTCACCAACGGACTTGGTCATGCTGCCAACGATGAAGGGCAGGAATACCGATGCGAAGCCCATGAAGGTGTAGTACATACCAACGTTACGACCACGAGGACCGGGGCACATCATCTGACGAAGTGTAACGCCCGTCTGAAGCATGCCGCCAGCAGCGGAGAAGCCGAGCACTGCAATTGCCACGTACACAACGCCTGCACCAAGGTTGAGAGGCAGAGCGATGATAACCAAAGCCAATGCGCAAGCAGCCAAGATGGAGTCAATAAGGATAACCTTGATTGGAGTCCAACGAAGCTTGCCCATCATCCATGCCCAGAAGAGAACTGCAACTACGGAGCCAACCGTGTAGATGGAGGTCAAGCCTGCGGCGGTGGTGGCATCAAGACCAAGGTTAGTGATACCGAACTGCTTGGTGTACTGCTGAGCGCCGTACATGATGAACATGATCAAGAAGCCGAAGAACAAGGTGCATGCATTAACCATTGCGTTAGGCTGCTCGAGCATAGCGTCCTTGGCTGCCTGAATTTCTTCCTGAGCCTTGTTCTTGGCGCCTTCGTCATTACTGGATGCCGCGATCTTGCGCTCGTCGTCGTAAATGAACGGGGTGCAGATTGCCATAACAGTGGCGATAACGGACATCACGATAGGAATCATGACGTTAATGTGCCAGTTAGCACCGCTGTTCATAGCTACGAACAGAGGATAAACGATACCGGAGATGGAGATAACCAGCTTGATGCCGATCGTGGTAGATGCAGAATACTTGGGATTTGCTTCAGCAATTGCAGGGTAAAGCGATCCATCCCAGAAACCAGAAGTGGCAACACCGGAAAGGAAACCTGCCACACATGCGACCGTAGCGTTATCGGTAACGAGCATGATCACGAACGAAATGATGTAAAGAACACCACCGCCAACTGCCATGATCTTACGGCCAATGCGGTCAGAGATTTCGCCTCCGATCCAAACACTAATGAACTTACCAATACCAACCCACATGATTGCCGTTGATACCGCAGCGGCACCTGCCGTTGCATCGGTGAAACCCCATTGCGTGTAGAAGTTCACCTGGTTCTGACTGAAGATAATCGCCTGAACGCCGTGTGTTAAATAACACATGTACACTGTCGCGATTGCGAACAAGTACTTAGTTGCTTGCTTTGCTGCGCTCATAACTTCCCCTTCCTCTCTTTCCCTCAATGGACTGCTTGAGCCATGCGTGATCCCCTGATGAAAACGACGGCTCAATACATGTTTATGTTAGACCTGCCATTTAAAGACTTCTAATTCATTCGAATAATGCGAATACAATCCTGCTATAACCACTGTTTATGAGTTTAATAATTTGAAGCAATATTTAATAATACTTGCCATATATTGAGGACAGATAGTTGTCCCCCTCTCCTAACGAAAGCATTATTCGGTTATCCATTTCAGTGGCTTGCAATGAAACTAAGAGCAAAACGCTTGATGTGGCTGCATAAAAAAGCGACCTACCAAATGGTAGGTCGCTAATTCAATCTGTAGGTGATTGTACGCCTATGCGCGGAAATCCTAGCCGAAGCGATACTGAACGCCCATGGTAGGCTGAGGATACTCCCACTTTTCAAGGATGGTTTCGCCACAGATCATGCGGCACGTACCGCACTCGAGGCAACCAGCATAGTCAAAAATAGGCTCGTCGCCTTCAGCGGGCATCTTGTAAAGAGCTGCAGGGCAGCACATAACCAGCTTCTGGAATTCAGGATCGGAAGCCTTAACGCCTTCCTTAATCTTGATATGAGCGTTTTCTTCGTCGACCTCAAACTTGTTGAGGGAAAGCTTCTCGTCGACGTTAACAGTGATGTCGATCACAGTGCCTTCACTCCCTTCATGGCAACCTTAGCGAGCTTGAACAGACCCTGACGCTTAACCGGAGGAAGCGCAAGCTTCATAACATGCTGGCGAGGTTCGCCGTCAACCTTGAAGAGCGGGGTCATGATGTCGCGGATCATCTCAGGATAACCGCGGAACATGCCGGGGCAGTTCTCGAGGAACTCAGGTGCGTCCTCGTACATCTTCATGTCGCGCATGATGAAGGAGCTGTCGAGCATGGTCTTGTATTCAGCCAAGCCAGCCTTGGAGGTATCGCCTGCATCAAGAGCCTTGATAACAGCCTTAGCAGCAATTGCGCCAGACTCAACAGCAAGGTCCATACCGCGAACGGTGTAACCGAGGTTCATGCACATCATAGCTGCGTCACCAGCAACAACAACGCCGTCGCCAATGATCTCGGGCATCATCTTGATGCCGCCCTCGGGAACAACGTGACCAGAGTATTCTACAGTCTTACCGCCAGCGATAAGGGGCTTGATTTCCGGACGGTTCTTAAAGTTCTCGAGCATCTGATATACAGGGATGTCCTGCTTAAGAACTTCGCTCATGGTAGCTACAATGCCAACAGAAACGGATTCCTGATTAGCATAAACAAATGCGCCACCGATAATGCCATTGGAGCAGTCACCAGCAAAGAGCCAGGATGCGCCCTCGCCAGGATTGCAAAGGAAGCGGCTTTCAACAACGTCGGCAGGAAGCTCAATGGTTTCCTTAGCGCCAACAGCAACCTGATGAATAGCAGGAGCCTTCTTGGAAAGACCAGCCTTGGAGGTGAGGAGGGAGTTAACGCCGTCAGCGAGGATTACAACATCAGAGGTAATCTCGTCACCAAATGCAAGAATGCCCTTTACCTTGCCATCTTCAATAATGAGGTCTTCAACTGCGATGCCGTAAATAAATTCAGCACCAGCATTTTCAGCCTGCTCTGCCAGCCACTGGTCAAAGGGGCCACGCAGTACGGTGTAGGACTCCTTACCAGCCTCTTCGAGCTCACGGGCTGCATAATCAATGGTGAAATTGGAGTCAGGCGACATGAGAGAAATGCGCTCATGAGTCACCTTGCGCTGCAAAGGAGCTTCCTGATAGTTCGGGAAAACCTTGGCCAGCGAATGCGTATAGATACGGCCACCGGTCATGTTCTTGGCGCCAGCGTACTGACCACGCTCAACGACAAGAACCGACTTGCCTGCGGATGCGAGGGTGTAAGCAGCAACAGAACCTGCGCAGCCAGCACCGACGACAATCGCGTCAAAATCGGACATGCTGTTCCTTTCAGAGTGTGAACAAAAAAAACAGGGCGCAGAAAACTGCGCCCTGCAATAATACGCTTTTACAGCGCTTCGATCAAGGCAGGAAGAACCTTGTAGATATCGCCAACGATACCGTAGTCGCACTGCTTGAAGATAGGTGCGTTCTGGTCCTTGTTAACTGCGATGATGGTGTCAGCACCCTGAACGCCTACCATGTGCTGCATCTGACCGGAAATGCCGAGAGCAATGTAAGCCTTGGGAGCAAGCTGAAGACCGGAAACGCCGATGTAGAGGTTGCGGGGCAGCCAATCAACGTTCTCAGCCAGAGGACGAGAGCAACCGAGCTCAGCGCCAACCTTAGCGCAGAGGTCGCGAGCCATCTGAAGGTCAGCTTCCTCAGCGAAGCCACGACCAGCGCCAACAACAACGTCGCACTTGGTGAGGTCTGCGCCCTCACGGGGAACAGCCTTGGTGCCGCGAAGAACAAGAGCCTTCTCAGGAGCAACATAGGCGATGGTCTCAACGTCATCAGAACCAGTTGCCTCAGCCTCAGCGAAAGCAGTACCAGCTACCGTGTAAACCTTAGCGCCGGTTGCCTTCTGCTTGTTAGCAGCAAGACCACCAAAGTACATGTTGGTTACAGTGTCACCGTCAAATGCGGTAACGTCGGATACAACAGCGGTACCGAGCTTAGCAGCAAGAAGACCAGCAAGGATCTTGTTGCGGGGAGTAGGCTCAACGAGCACTACGTCGGGCTGAGCGGCTTCATATGCAGCCTGAACGCCAGCAGCAGCGTTCTCAACGGGCTGGCCTTCGGGAAGCTCTACGTCGTATGCCTTATCAGCAACGCCCGTAAGAGGAGCACCCTTAACAACTGCGAGTACTACTTCGTCAGCAATGGTACGAGCACCAGCGCAGAGAGCGCGCTGAGCATCGGTAGATTCTGCAAGAACAAATGCTTTCATGTTTTAGAACCGCCTTATCTCTACTTGAGTGCCTCAGCAACAGCCGCCGCAAATGCGTCGATGTCGCCTTCTTCGAAGATCTGCTGCTTACGGGGAGCGAGCTCGGGAGCCTTAGTCTCCTCGATCTCGATCTTAGCGTCTACGCCACCAGCAAGCTCGTCAACGGTGGAAGGCTTCTTGCCAGCTGCGAGGATCTCACGCATGCCAGGGATGCGAGGCTCACCGATGGAAGGAGATACAGCGATAACTGCGGGGAGGGGAACCTCGATCTCCTCTACTTCTTCTTCGAGCGTGCGCTCAACAACAACCTTGTCGCCTTCAGCAGCGATGGAGGTAACCTCATTGATGGTGGGTACACCGAGAGCAGCTGCGAGCTGAACGTTTACCTGACCAGCATAGAAGTCAGCGGAACCGTCGCCAGTGAGGATCAGGTCGTAATCGGAAACCTTGTCCTCAACGATGCCCTTCAGAACCTGAGCGGTTGCGAAGGAATCAGCGGTTGCCAAAGCATCATCAGTAACCATGATGAGCTCGTCAACGCCGCGAGAAAGGATATCCTTCTTCAGCTTAGCGTCGGTAGCCTTGGAGGTTGCAGCACTGATAACAGTAACGGTACCGTCGTTAGCAGCAGCGAGCTGAGCTGCAGCTTCGATAGCGTTCTTGTCGTAAGAGCTGATGACCTGATGAGCCTTAGAGTAGTCAAGCGTACGATCGCCAGCGACGAAGATGTCCTGGTCGTCAGCTACTACTTTAACTGCGACAACAATTTTCATAACTTTCTTGCTCCTATTCTCCTTGTATTACCTATACAAACGGGAGTTACGTGCAGCAGTGCGCGTAGGGTTACTTATACAGCTTAGGAATTGCACGACCGGCGATGTAGTCCATAACCTCACACGTACCGCCAGCGAGCATATTACCACGAAGGTCACGCCAAATGCGACCAACACGAACTTCCTCAGTATAACCGAGGCCGCCGTATACCTCAATTGCATTATCGGCAATCTGAAGATGAGCGCGAGTGCCCCAAGACTTCAGCATAGCGATGTCGGCATTAATGGACTGACCCTGATCGAGCTTCCAGAGGCAGTAGTACAGCCAATGACGAGTCTGCTGAAGCATGATTTCGTTCTGCTCGATGAGACCCTGAACGCGGGGGTTGGTGATGATCGGCTTACCGAAAGCAATGCGCTCCTTAGCGTAAGCGATAGCATCGTTCTGAGCAGCCTGAGCAAGGCCAAGACCCTGAGCAACAACGAGGCAGCGCTCGAACTCAAAGTTCTTCATGAGCAGCAGCCAACCAGCACCAGCTTCACCAATGCGCTGAGATTCTTCAACAACAACGTTGTCGAAGAATACGTCTACGAAGGGAACGGTGTGCTGACCAAGCTTGGTCAGATGAGCGGTGGAAACACCCTCAGTCTCGCGCTTAACAAGCCAGAGAGACATCTTGTTGTTCTCGCGAGCAGGCTCCTCGTCCTTGCAGATAACGATGAAGTAAGGAACGTCAGCACCATTGGTAACCCAAGTTTTCTGACCATTCAGAACATACGTACCATCGGCCTGTTTCTTGGAGGTCATGGTCATGCCCATGTTGTCGGAACCAGCAGCAGGCTCGGAGAGGCAGAGAGCAGCAACGGACTGACCGGACTTCTCGTACTCTTCCATGATAACTGCGGACTGCTCAGGGGTGCCGAACTCAGCGAGGTCAGCGCAAGCGAGCATGCCAGTCATGAACGGGGTCATGGCACCGGTGAACTCATAGAGCTTCTCAGTCATGAGACCCAGGGTTACGTGGTCCGTAGGAATGCCACCAACCTCTTCGGGAAGGCCCATGAAGGGGAAGCCTGCGTCGCGATATGCGTCCTGGGCCTCGGCGCTAACCTGATGGTTTTCATACATCTGACGTACGGACTCATCGTCGAAGTAGCGGTCTGCATACTCCTTGAGGGACTCAACAAGAAGTTCCTGCTCGTCGGTGAGAGCAAAATCCATAATCTTCTCCTTCTCCTCGCCCGCCCTATCCAAGGACAAACGAACTAGTTCTGACATGACTGCATGCCAGAAAACGGACTTTCTGCTGTAGTTGAGTTTAATCGCAAGAACAAAGCTGTCCAATAGAAAAAAGATAGATGGAGTAAAAAATTACCGATTCATCTTGCAGATTTCCATAGGGCAGATCTATTGATTTTCAGTCCTGATGCCATTTCCGTAAATGTATGTGAACGCGATCATGAATAGTCAACAAAAACTAGTGAGTCGAACCGTCTGGAATTATTACTAATTTATGTATGAAAACATCTTGCGAGGTGAAGCACTGCCGAGCGAAATTACTAAAAAACGAACGATAGAGCAAGCCTATAGAAAGAAGTTTTTAAGTTGCGCATATCCTATTGGACACCTCTTAACGCGAGAATGCTAAACTGCTTGTAGCGGAATATCCGGAATCTGCCGCATAAGGGTTAATCAGGAATCGAAAGGTTCCATTCACAAACCGATTAGGAGGGTTTATGAATCCGAATGCAACCATCACCGACGAGCAGTTCAAGGCGTACCTCAAGAAGGTTCGCGACATGGTCGAAGGTCCTTACACCGAATGGCAGAAGGAGATCGAGGTAACCAACACGTTCCCCGAGAAGTTCTACCAGTCCAACATCGACAACGACATCTATCGTTACTCTCTCCCTGTAGAGTACGGTGGATGGGGCCTCTCCGAGAAGGAAATCCTGCAGGTTCAGGAAGAGTTCTCCCGTGGTCCTTCGGGCATGCGTATGCACATGCACTATGCATCTGACCTGAACTGGCGCATCCTCAACGATTTCGGCCAGCCCGAGATCAAAGAGAAGTATATGCCTCTCTTCCAGGACAAGACCATCTTCACCAACTTCGCTCTGACCGAGAAGTCTGGCGGCACCGGTGCTGACCTGCACTCTACCGCTGTATGGGACGAAGAAAAGGGTAAGTGGATCCTCAATGGCGAGAAGTGGCTCATTTCTCACACCGACTGCTCTCAGTTCTCTTACGTAATCTGCGTAACCGATCCTGACAAGAAGGGCGACGATCGTCTGTCCGCCTTCTTCGTTCCTATGGATCGTCCTGGCTTCGAGATCGTTCCTATGCCTCACATGATGGGCTGCCGTGGCTCCGGTCACACCGGCCTGAAGTTCACCAACGTTGAGCTCGAGCCCGAATTGATGCTCGGCAAGCGCGGCGAGGGCATGAAGGTTGCTATGCACTCTCTCGCGGTTTCCCGCGTACACATCGCAACTTCTAACCTCGGTATTTCTCAGCGCATGTTCGAGATGTCCATCGCTCGTGCACGCGACCGTGTTACCTTCGGTAAGCCGATCATCAAGCGTCAGGCTATCCGCATAAAGCTCGCTAACATGCAGATGATGATCCATGCTCTTCGCTGCACCATCATCGACTTCTGCGATGACTTCGATCTGGACAACAACGGCGAGTACGTATCCGAGAAGGCTGCAATCTGCAAGCTGTTCTCCATCGACACCGTTCGTCTCGTTTCCGACGAGATGCTCGAGATCTTCGGTGGCGACGGTTACTTCGAGGATTCTCCTTATGGTCCTACCGAACTCCTTTATCGCGACTGCCGCGCTATGTGGCTTGAGGAAGGCGCTCCTACCGTACAGCGCATCACCATCGCTAAGGGCATTGAGGATCATGACGGTACTCTCGAGTACCAGACCTGGATCGCTGGCTCTAAGCTCGACTAGTTCTGACTCTTTCAACCAAGAGTTATCTTGGCTAGATTCCGGGAAAAGGGGAAGCATTTGCTTCCCCTTTTTTGTTAGCACATGTTCGGCTGCCTCCTACTCTATCGATACATCAAGCATCCCTGTTTTGCGCAAATCACCAGATTGCCACAATGCAAAATCACGTTGGCTGATTATCCATCATGTCAACTTCTCCATACACAACTGCAACGGATCGCATCCATTTAGGGCTATATCCTGCCGCTTTCGCATCAACATGAATCCCTTACTGCAAGTTCTGTCTTTCTTCGGATAAGAGCACTTGCTCGACTGTACTTATCCGAGGTTCATATAGAATTGAAACTCGGCATTATAGCGCGACCCTTTTAGAAAGGCTGTACATGGCACTTTTCAATAAGAAGGACAAACAAAAGAAGGAAAAAGAAAAGCCTCAGAAAAAACCTCTGGAAATTTGGTATACAGAGGATGGCACCAAGATCGGTGACGATGGCTACCCTATGACCCCCCTTCGCACCAAGATGCATCATGTTTGGAATGCTTACTTTATCTACGCAATGATTCTTTTGGTTTGGGGCCTTGCCTGTACATTGCTTGGTTGGTTTTCCGGCGAAACGTTTACCGACTGGGAGCTTCGAGCTACTGGCGGTTGGGAATACAACGGCTATCGTCTTGCCACCCTTGTCCGCATTGAGGCTCTAGTTTGCCTATGGACCGCCGTAGCCAGCGTAATCCTCAATCTAAAGGGGTTTGCTTGGATGTACGACCGCGCCAGCAATGGGCTCGTAAACGGCCTTATGTACGCTCTGCTGGGCATCTCTATCGCTATTGAGCTTGTTGCCCTTTTCATGATTCATATCATCAGCCCTGCATGTCTTATCAACATCGTCCTCATTGTTATGACCATCATCACAATGAAGCAGATTGACGAAGAACGCCCATCACTTAAAAAGGCTAAGCGTTTCCGTAAAGAGGTTAAATAGCCCCGCATTCCATCCATCAGCTAAATAAGCCACCTGCACCATCGCAGGTGGCTTATTTTTTGCGCAATTGCTGGCTGTTTCTGTTCCTAAGTGAATAGTAAGTACCATCGCCAGAGAGAGAGAGGGGGGGTGATATACCAGCAAATGAGCTATGTATAGCCAACAGAACCGAAGCTGCATGTATATAGCATTAGATTGTCGCAGTACTGTACACGCGCACAATATCGATTGGATAAAAGAAGGATGTCAAATAAAAATGCCGCCACTCGAAGTGACGGCAAATGCTTCCTTATGGTGGGCCCACCCGGATTCGAACCGAGAACCAAAGGATTATGAGTCCCCTGCTCCACCATTGAGCTATGGGCCCAAACACAGCGTCTTCGTCAGAAGCTGCGATTGATTATTCTAGCGTACTTTATGGCTTTTGCCACTTCCATTCCTAAGGATCGACACATTAACGTACAAATCGACCTTTGCAGCTGCTCTGGCGCAATACCGTCGTAAAATATCGCGCTTGTGGCGAAGTTTGGCATTTTGTCGTCTTCCAAGCCCATGCCTTATGGGTTATAGGACACACTTTTGCCGCGTAACCCCGACTTTGCTCGACATCAACTAACAAAAAACGGCTAGACACGCGTGCCTAGCCGTTTTGAAGCGTCAAAGGAGCAGGTCCTAGTAAACCATATGCATAGATTCACGAACCTCATCCAAGGTTTCATTGGCGATTTCATTAGCTTTGCGGTTGCCTTCATGCAAAACCTCTTCCACATAACCAGGCTTTGCAGCGATAGCCTCACGGCGTTCACGGATGGGAGCAAGGTATTCGTTAACCGCTTCGGTGACATACTTCTTGAGCGTGCCCGAACCACCGTTGCCAACCTCTTCCGCGATCTCCACCTCAGTGCGGCCCGTGCACAAAGCAGCCGTAGTAAGAAGCGCAGATACGCCAGGACGATTTTCCTTATCGAACGTAATGAAACGTTCGGAATCGGTCTTGGACTTCTTGATAATTTTGGCGGTTTCCTCTGCCGTAAACGAAAGACTGATGGCATTGCCGTAGCTCTTCGACATTTTGCGGCCATCCAGACCGGGAATCTCAGGCGCATCATCATTCAGAAGGCCTTCGGGTTCAGGGAACACAAAGCCGTAACGCTCGTTAAAACGGCGAGCGATTTGGCGGGTCTGCTCGATATGGGGCAACTGGTCCTTGCCGCAGGGCACGATATTGCCCTTGCAGAACAGGATGTCACATGCCTGATGCACAGGATACGTCAGAAGAAGGCCGGTAAGAGCATGGCCCGATGCTTCCTGCTCGGCCTTAACCGTGGGGTTGCGAAGGAGCTCTGCCTCGGACACCAAAGAAAGGAACGGGAGCATGAGCTGATTCAGGGCAGGAATCGCAGAATGGGTGAAAATAATAGTTTTCTCTGGATCGATACCGCAAGCAAGGTAGTCGATTACCATATTGCGAACGTTGTCCTGGATGTTCTCTGTGGTGTCGCGGTCGGTAATAACCTGATAGTCGGCAATGATAACTCGCGTGGTTACGCCTTTATTCTGCAGCGCAACGCGTTCCTTGATGGTGCCGAAATAGTGGCCCAGATGCAAACGACCCGTAGGGCGATCGCCCGTAAGCATCGTGTACTTGCCGGGGTTTACCTCAAGATCGGCGCGAATTGCCTCGCTGCGCTTCTGGCTTGCTTCAAAACTATTAGAGCTCATAACGAACAGTGCCTCTTTCGTTTGATTCGTAAGGGTGATTGAGCCGCGCATAAACGGCATCAGATGCATTGGGAAAGTATACCATTGCTTATCTTCCGCATAGACTATTGCCCTTCCGTCCCCTACACTGAAAGGCATGACTACCTCAACTTTTAATACGCTTGGCTTATCCAAGCCCTCATTGGAAGCCATTGAAAATCTTGGCTTCACCGAACCTACCCCTGTACAGGCACTTTCCATTCCACCGGGAATCGAAGGGAAAGACATCTTGGCTGCTGCGCAAACCGGAACGGGAAAGACGCTTGCCTATTTGCTTCCCATCTTCGACCAAATGGTGCGCCACTTCGGCTCAAGGCGCCCCAAAAAGGGTCCCTATGCATTGGTTTTGGCACCGACACGTGAGTTGGCTCAGCAAATTTCCGAATGCGCAAGCACTATTGCGCAAACCACCAAGTTCCGTACTCTTACCGTAATCGGCGGCAAGAAATACTCCACCCAGGTCGAAAAGCTCAAAAAGGGATGTGATGTGCTTATTGCCACTCCCGGACGCTTACTTGACTTGGCACAACAAGGACTTCTTTCCCTGGAAAACATCCACTACCTGGTGCTTGACGAAGTTGACCGCATGATGGATATGGGCTTTTGGCCCCCTGTGAATACCATCGTGCGCATGACTCCGAAGGAACGCCAAACTTTCTTATTCAGCGCTACTTTGACGCCTGACGTTCAGGCGAAGGCAAAGCTCGTGCAGACGGATCCGGAGGTCGTCGAAATCGCCCACAAGGGAGAAACCGCCGATACGGTAAACGAATACCTGCTACCCGTTTCCGAACGTCAGAAGCAGGATCTCCTTGTTGCCTTGCTTAAGGAGCAGGGAGCGGAACGCGTCATCGTGTTTACCCGCACCAAGCAATCTGCAGATTCGTGCGCCACACGCCTGAAAGACGCAGGAGTAAAAGCCGACAGCATCCATGCAGACAAGCATCAAGGCAAACGCGACCGTGCACTAAAGAACTTCCGCGATGGCAAAATCGATGTTCTGGTTGCCACCGATGTCCTCGCACGCGGCATCGATATCACCGATGTAAGCTATGTCGTGAACCTCACCGTGCCCGACTCGCCCGAAGACTACATCCACCGAATCGGACGTACGGGCCGCGCTGGCGAATCAGGAGCCGCCTATACGTTCCTTTCCCCAGATCAGCTTCTTGACTTGCGCGAAATTGAATATCACACGCAGCATTTGCTTGAAACTCACGACGTCGAAGGCTTCGAGTATGCCGACGATCGCCTGGTCCCCAACCCCAAGCGTCCCACCAAACGCCCATCACGCACTGGCAGGGGTCGCAGGAGGCCATCGCTCCGTAGGCGCTAATTCATCGTTTGCGCTGATGGGAATCGAGTTAAAACTTTTTTCAAAAAAGATGTTGCACCGGATTCCAAGATGCGTATAATAAATTCCTGCGTCACGAAGAACGCACCGAATTCCTCGGTAGCTCAACGGCAGAGCATCCGGCTGTTAACCGGAGGGTTGTAGGTTCGAATCCTACCCGGGGAGCCAGAATTTCAAAGATCCGCTTCATGCGGATCTTTTTTATTTCCATACCTTAACCCCTCCTTCATTGCCCAAACTTGCCAACACCAGGAACCACGCTATAGTTACCTCACTGCCGCAATTTACCGAAAGGCAACCCATGATCAACATCCTCTTCGTTTGCCATGGCAATATCTGCCGCTCGCCTATGGCTGAATTCGTCATGAAAGAGCGTGTGCGCCAGGCGGGGCTCGATACTGCCGTCTACGTGGAGTCGGCAGCGATGCATCGCGATGAAATCGGCAGCGACGTTCACTACGGAACGAAAGAAATCCTCGATCGGTACGGCATTCCCTACGAGCATCGTGCGGCGCGCCTGGCAACGACCGCCGACTACGATAAGTTCGACTATATTGTGGGCATGGATCGCTACAACATGCGCGACATGATGCGCCTCTACCACAACGATCCCGATGGAAAGCTAAGCCTTCTGATGGATTGGGTAGGCGCTTCGCGAGACGTTGCAGATCCGTGGTATACCGGCGATTTCGACACTACCTACGAAGATGTCGACGCTGGATGTCTGGCCCTCGTCGAACACCTCAAGCGAATCTTGGATCACTGATTATGGACAACGAATTCCAAAAACGTTGGGAACGTATCCAACAGGCCCTTGCTGCCGAACTTTCCGGCGAAGCTAAGCCGCGCGTTTCAAGCGGACGAACCTTATTCGGGATCAAAAGCGAAGGCGAAACGAAGATGGATGCATTCGCCAAGCAGATCGAGGAAGAATACGCCGCAAAAAGACGAGCAGAAAAAGAGACCCCATCCCAAAGCAAGAACATCCATACAGAGGAATAAGAAGAGACGCCAACACGCTATTATGGTCTCATGGGAAATGAGGGGGTTACCATGTACAGTCCGTTTCGCAACGAACAGGGCCAACCCAAAAGTCTTGACGAAGTGGCCTATGCCGACCTCGCGCAATTGAAGGACCTCGAAGAAGGTTTTGCGCTTGAATTCAAGCGCACCTGGAACGAAAACGTCCGCGCGAAGATCCCCAAGATTATCGCCTCGTTTGCTAATTCCCATGGCGGCTGGCTTGTCATCGGCATCGCCGATGACAATAAAACGGTTTGTCCTGTGCCAAAGCAGTCGGCAGATTTCTCTCAGATATTCGGCGAGCTGTGCCGCCACCATGTATCCCCTACTCCGCGCTTCGACACACGCTTTATCGCCGATCCTGCAAACCCCAAACAAGGCGCTGTAGTGGTTCAGGTCCACGAAGGCGATTTCCCACCCTATGTTGCCGACGGCATTGTCGAGATACGCGAAGGATCAACCTCGGGCCCCGCACTCGGTTCGGCACTGGTGGAACTCTACAGCAAGGCGACTAAGCGTAAGCAGGAAATCCGCGAGTTCTGTCAACGTACCGTATGGTATCCGGCGGACACCCCATGTACCTCACAGGACAGCACAACCTCTGAGGCTCCTCTGCCCTTGTTTAGCCTGTACTTGTACCGAATGGGCCGTCGCGCCGCTGATACACCCTCTAGAGCAGCTCAGGAAAGCCATGTAGTTGCCATGAGATCAGCTTTTGCGCAACAAGGAATGAGCTGCCATGTTCAGCACGCACACGATTCGCTGATATTTCGGACATCCAAAGGTATTCCCGGAAGCTCAGTCCATTCAGCCATCGAACTGTTCCCCGACGAATCGATGAAGCTCACGGTGCCTGGTGTGATGCTCGATCCCCACATGCAAGAAGAGGCTCTTCGTCAGATTTCGGCACTTGACATCGAAGTGCCCGCCAACGCACTGTTCATCGGAGCCACCGAAACACTGCGCCGCGTTACCCGCATGGCATCACTGCTCGACCGCTACGTACGATTGCGGGCCATAAGCTGGACCAATTACGCCGTGGCCTACGAACTGGAGAATATGGCCGGCGTGATGCTCTGGTCGGAAACGAAAACCTATGCGCGCTACATCAGCAACCACGGCATGCTGTTCTGCGGAACAACCGATTGCCGAAGCCGCATTCGCTATCTTGACGACGGCATTCACGGTTCGTTCCGCGCTCGTCAATTCGCTGGCAGTCATTTCTTTGAAGCGTGCGGGCTGCCACTAGGCTCACCCAGCGAAGAGGACAACGAATTGGTAGACGCCCTGCTTCGCGGGGAGAAAACAAACATGAGACAATAAAGCCTTTGAAATACGCTGGATCTGCCAAAAGACGGCATCTCTTGGACTCAAGCCCACCCGAATACCGCATTTGCCGCACATAGGACGGCAAGGAATGCCACATTCCAGGCCGTGAACACCGCCAAATAACGACGCTTTCCCACCAAACCCGAGGCAGTGGCAATTTTGAGCGAGATAAGGCTGGCCATAGAAGCAATGGGGGTTCCCAACCCGCCAAGGTTCGTCCCCACTATAAGGGCAGTCCAGTCGTTGGTGAAACCAGACAGCAAAACGGCGGCAGGCACGTTGCTTATCACCTGGCTTGATCCCACTGCCGCATAAAACGGTGCGATGCCTACCAGGGCAGAAAGCACTTCATGCACCGCCGGAATGCGAGCCATATTACCCACGAATACAAACAGGGCCACAAAAGTGAGCAAAAGGCCATAATCAACCTTCGCCAACGTGCGTCTATCAAAAAAGAGCAGGGCAAAGGCAACGAGAGCTGCCACGGCAAAAGCATCAATAAGACCTACTACCGCCATAATGCTCAAAGCAAACAAAAGCAGGTATGAGACGAACAAGAACCCTTGCCGCCCCGTAGGCTTGGAAGGTTTTTTGCGAGACGCGCAATCGGGGTGCCCCTCCGCATTACCCCGGAACACAATCAGCAATGCCGCAACCAACATTGCCGCAGACAGGCCAGCAATAGGCGCCATGGTCAGCACAAACTGAAGGAAGCCCATGCCCGAAGCGCGATAAAGGAAGAGGTTTTGCGGATTCCCAACGGGCAACAGCATACTGCCCAAATTTGCCGCAACCGTCATGAGCACCACCACAGAAGCCGTATGCCGACCCTCCCCCATCTCGGAGAGCACGACAAGGGCAAGAGGAACAAAGGTGATAAGCGCCACGTCATTGGTTACCGCCATGGAGCTGACGAAGGTTAGCGCAACCAACGCGAACGCCAGGGTGCGCATAGAGGAGGCACGAGACACAGCCCAGCTGCCCAGCAGGCGCATCACGCCCATGAAACGCAACCCCGTTACAACCGCCATCAGGCAAAACAGAAGTGCCAAAGTGTGCCAATCAACATACGACGCATAGCCTTCGTCAAAAGGCACCAGCGCACATGACACCGCAGCCGCCAAAACCGCAACGACCAGCACCGCTTCCTTCGAAACGAAAGCCCTGACCTTTTCCAGCATGCGCGGAAGCTCCTACCCGCGCAAATCGGTAAGCAAGTAGCAGAAATGAATGCGTGGATTACGGGAGAAATCTTCAGGGATCGTCTTTGCGGTAACGTCTTCAATGCCCAGCCCGCAAGCGCGCACTTTCACTTCATCAAGCTTGAACGAACGCAAGTTTCCAGAGAACACGATGATGCCGCCAGGAGCAAGAAGGCGACGCACCAGGCGCAAAAGCTCAGCGTGATCGCGCTGGATATCCCATGTGCGTTCACCCATAGTTTTTGAATTGGAGAACGTGGGTGGGTCAAGGAACACTAAATTGTAGCAACCGGATTCCTCTTCGGCAGCCTGCTCTATCCAAGAAAGGACATTTGCACGAACAAACTGGTGCTGGCGACCCGTAAAGCCCGCATTCTTCATGTTGCGCTTCGCCCAATCAAGATAGGTTTGGCTCATATCGACCGTAGTGGTCGAGGCAGCGCCACCCACCGCAGCATAGACCGTTGCCGTGCCGGTATAGGCAAATAGGTTAAGGAAGTGCTTATCAGCCGCCATTTCGCCCACCATACTGCGAGTAATACGATGGTCGAGGAATAGACCCGTGTCCAAATAGCCAGAAAGATCGAGCTCGAAGGGATGCCCCGCTTCCTCGACGATGACGCGATGGGAGATATGCTCTTCGCGGTGGTACTGCGATCCGCCTTTTGCCTGACGACGAACACGCGTGAACAGACGCTCCTCGGGAACGCCCAAAAGCACAGGAGCAACGGTGCAAGCATCCTTGAAACGACGCGTTGCCTTCGCGGGATCGATCTCTTTCGGCGCCTGATATTCGGTTATGAGCAGATTCGTATCACCCGAGCCTTGCTCTTCGAACACATCGACGGCAACGGCGTAATCGGGCAAGTCGGCATCGTAGATGCGGTATGCGTGCACCTTGTTCTTTCGCGCCCACTTGCGGCGCGCTTTTGCCATTTTGCGCAAACGTGCTGCAAATTGCAGTGCATGATCGGAAGTGACAGCAACCTTGACTTCAGCTCCCTCAAGCGTCACAAGAGGAACCTCAATGATGCTGGAATGACCCAAGCGATAACTGCGAAGTGTAGCCTCAATTGCACCGTTGTACACCGACAAGATTCGCTGGGCCTCGAAGCCCACAGAGCCATCGAAATCATCATCGGGCGTAATCACCGTCATGCTCCACGAGTCGGACAACTCGCGAAGGCCCCGCGAAAGATGCTCATAGAACCCGTCGAGTCCATGAGCCAAAAGACGCATGCCATACGGCGGATTGATAGCGATAAAGCCACGTTGGTCGAACTCGATACCGTTTTGATGCAAGCTAACAGGCAGGTCGGCGCAATCGGCGCAGCCGAATGTCACCAGCTTCGAAAGGCCTAGGCGCCGCGCGTTGCCTCGCGCAATGCCCACCGCCTGGGAGTCGATGTCGAAACCGAACAGCTGCGGTGCATCTCCCAGGCCTCGCTCAAAACGCTCATCGGCGTCCGCCAATAGGTCATCGAACCCATCTGCGTCAAAATCAGCACAACCCTCAAAACCCCAGTAATCGCGGGAAAGACCCGGGGCGCGATCGGCTGCCATCATGGCTGCTTCCAGAACCAGCGTTCCGCTGCCGCAGGCAGGATCGATAAACACCGGCGCTTCCACCAAACCATCAGCTCCGGCACGTTCCGCTTTGGCGCGACGTAAGGCGGGAGCTGCCACGCGATCCCATCCGCCCCATACCAGCATGCCGGCGGCAAGCGCTTCCTTTAAAGGGGCCTCTACATTTTCACCAGGCACACGATAGCCCCTGCGATGTAACGATTCGCCAGCATAATCGATAGAAACAGTTGCCTTCTTGCCATGAATCGACACCCAAATGGGCACGTCAGGGCGCTGAGGCTGGACATCAGGGCGCTTGCCTCGCGCCTCGCGTAAACGGTCGCATACGGCATCCTTCACCTTCAGCCCTGCAAACTGAGTGTTGCGCAAAGCATCATTGGTGCCACGCGCCGTAACTGCAATAGTAGCGCCGTCACCAACTACCGTCGCCCAAGGCAATGCCTTTACGCCCTCATAAAGCGCCTCGGCACTATAAGCCTCAACGCGACCCATAACGCGCAGAACACGCGAAGCGATGCGCGACCACAGACACGCACGATAGCCTTCCACCTTAGTTCCGAAGAACGCGACACCGCCCTTCAGGGGGCGCACGCTTTGGGCGCGCAGACGCTTCAACTCGTCGGCAAGAATATGTTCAAACCCCTGAGGGCATGTAGCGAAGAATTCAAGTTGATCGTTTGCCATAGGGGCTCCTCCGTTATCGGCGATGGTTGCTGAAAAATAGCCAAAAGGCAGCCAAAACAGGACAGTTTCTTTTGGCTGCTGATCTGGAACACATTCTAAGGTGTCCAAAAGGGACTGTCCCTCTTAGACGCCCAACAACGCAAAAACGCCCGAAAGGGCGTTAATAAGAATCAGGGCATACGCCAGTGAGTTAGCGGGCGGAATTCTGACAAGTGCAGGAAGACTGAAAGGCCCATGAGTGCAGGCCTTCGCGCCGCCCCATGGGCCTTGAAATTTTTCTGTGCCGTCAGAATTCCGCGCAGCATCATTGCATTTCATGAGTTCTGCGCCGTTCGGCAGAACGACGCAGAACGCTTAGTCTTCCAGATAGTCTTTCAGCTTCTGCGACCTGGAGGGATGACGCAGCTTGGCAAGCGTCTTCGACTCGATTTGGCGAATACGCTCACGTGTTACGCCAAATTCGCGACCAACTTCCTCGAGCGTACGAGGATGCCCGTCTTCCAGGCCGAAACGCAGGGAAATAACCTTGCGCTCACGTTCGGCCAGCCCTTCCAGCGTTTTGGAAAGCTGCTCCTGCAGCATACTGAAAGATGCCGCATCAGGAGGAACGATTGCTGCATCGTCTTCGATGAAGTCGCCCAGCTGAGAATCTTCTTCTTCACCGATGGGAGTTTCGAGCGAAACCGGTTCCTGGCTGATTTTCTGGATTTCACGAACACGCTCGGGAGTAAGACCCATTTCCTCAGCGATTTCTTCAGGAGTAGGTTCGCGACCCAGCGACTGTAGTAACTGACGCTGAATACGAACGAGCTTGTTGATGGTTTCGACCATATGAACAGGAATACGGATGGTACGAGCCTGGTCAGCGATAGCGCGCGTGATTGCCTGGCGAATCCACCACGTAGCATACGTGGAGAACTTAAAGCCCTTGGTGTAGTCGAACTTCTCAACTGCACGGATAAGACCCAGGTTGCCTTCCTGGATAAGGTCGAGGAACAGCATGCCGCGACCAACGTAGCGCTTTGCGATGGAAACAACCAAGCGGAGATTTGCCTCGATGAGCTGCTGCTTGGCATCGATACCCACCTGCTCTACACGGGTAAGGCGGCGGCGCTCGCGGCGCTCAAGCTCGATGCCCTCTTCTTCGGCCTTTTCCAATTCAGCGGTAGCGGCAACGCCTGCTTCAATCTTCATAGCAAGGTCGATTTCTTCCGCTGCAGTAAGCAGGGAAACCTTACCGATTTCTTTCAGGTACATACGCACCGGGTCGCCCGTAAGCAGGGCAACGGAAGAATCAGCGGAAGACTTACGCGTGCTGCGCTTGCGCGTGCTTTTGCTCTTATGGGAAACCTTGGGAACCGTGATTTCAGCAGCCGCCTTCAGCTCTTCTTCAGGCACACCTTCAAGCAGGCTTTCGTCGGTAAGATCAGAAGCCTTTACATCATGATGGTCGTCGTGCAGATCAGTGGGCTCAACGTCGGACTCCAAAATGTTTTCGGTGTCGTCTTCCTCGAGATCATGGGCCTCTGCCGCTTCGGCTTCGACCGCCTTCTTCTTGGAAGCTGCGGCGCTTTTAGCCTTTGCCGTTTCCTTCTTGGGAGCCGCCTTCTTGGCTGGCGCTTTCTTGGCCGTACTCTTCGTCGTCTTTTCCTTGGATTCAGACTGTTGTGAGGAAGCCTTTGCCACGTCGTTTCCTTCCCACGCTTCTACAAAATCAGGCTAGAGCCTGTTGAAAACATCATGCCATTATAACGCCAATGGCGCTTTATAGATACCCTCAAGTTTACGTATTGGTTTATAGGGCCCACAGCCTTCGGAATCGGTTGCAGGGAACGCCGATTACAGAAGGTTAACAGGATCGATGTCGATCGAAACGCGCACATCATGGTGCGGTTTCCTCTCGCGGAAATAAGAGGCGAAGCATTCCGCAATGTTTCCCTTTAGCGGCGCCTTCACCACAACATGGTAGCGCCAAGAACCCTTCAATCGCTCAAGAACACATGGTGTGGGCGGCAAAACCAGCCAACCGGCACCCTTGCCAGCCACTAGCTGCGAAAGATCGTGATACAGGCCCTTCGCTACGGTTCGCACAGCATCTTCGTTGCAGCCCCACACCAAGACATTGGCAAGACGAACATAAGGCGGATAGCCCAATCCCTCGCGCAGCTCCAATTCCTCCGCCAAAAACCGCTCACGGTCGTAACAGGCGGCAGCACGGATTGCGACATCGCATGCGCTGTAGGTTTGCACCACCACTCGCCCTGGCTTCTCCGCACGACCAGCGCGTCCCGCCACCTGCTCAATAAGATCAAAGGTGCGCTCTGAACTGCGAAAATCGGGCAGCTTCAGCATGGTATCGGCATTAATGACACCTACCAGGGTTACATCGTCGAAATCGAGCCCTTTGGCTATCATCTGCGTACCAAGAAGCACTGCGGCACCTGGAGCCGCAAAACGTTCCAGCAAGCGCTGATGGTCGCCCTTCCTTGCAGTCGTGTCGGCATCCATGCGAATGATGCGACATTCGCGATCGGCAACAAGCGACGAAAGCTCACTTTCAACGCGCTGGGTTCCGGCACCAAAACGCTTTAAGTAGGGGCTTCCGCATTCGGGGCACACCGCAGGCACTGGACGCGTAGCACCACAATGGTGGCACACCAGCTTCGCGGCACGCTCGTGGTACGTAAGCGACGTTGAGCATGAATCGCATTCAGGCACGAACCCGCAATCGCGACACAGCAAAAACTGGGCAAATCCGCGCTGGTTCAGCAGCAGGACAGCTTTCTCGCCTTTGTCCAGCACTTCGAAAAGAGCGTTCTGAAGATCACGAGAGAACATGGAGCGATTGCCTCCGCCGAACTCGCGCGCCATGTCTACCACATTGATATCCGGCAGCGGTTTTCCGTTGGCGCGACCAGGCATCTCAACGCGAGTCCACGAAGGCTCCACCGCGCATCGATGCAACGCCTCGAGCGATGGCGTCGCAGAACCGAGCACCAGCACGGCGCCATGTGAGCGGACCATCCACTCAGCCACATCGCGGGTCACATAGCGCGGAGCCTGATCCTGTTTGTAGCTGGATTCGTGTTCTTCGTCGATGATGACAATACCCACGTTTTCCATGGGGGCGAACAACGCACTGCGGGCGCCTACCACCACACGGGTACGTCCTTCGCGGATAAGATCCCACTGGTCGAAGCGCTCACCCTGCGACATGCGGGAATGCAGCACCGCCACTGTGTCGCCGAAACGACCGCGAAAGCGCGCAACCGTTTGCGGCGTCAGCGAAATCTCAGGAACCAGCACTATAGCGCCACGACCCTGCTCGAGTTCATTTTCGATGGCGCGCAAATACACCTCGGTCTTGCCCGATCCGGTAACGCCATCAACCAGCACCACATGCCCGTCTTGTTTCGCGGAGGCCCAGGTTATAGCGGCAAGCGCTTCTTCCTGATGAGGGGTAAGCACAGGCCGTTCCCCCGCCCTCTTGGAAAATGCGGCGCTCGGCTGGTCGCATTCGCGCATGCGCCGGCGATGCTCAATGCGAATAACGCCCTTCTTTTCAAGCGATTTCAGCGTGGCAGAAACCGATCCATATTCAGCCGTAAGTTCGGCAACGCGCAAATCGCCCTGCTTGAGTGCCTGCAACACGAGCTCCTGCTTAACGGCACCCTTGCGCGGCTTGAATTCATCTGCCCCAGAAGTGCGCGTCACCCAACGCTCGTCGACCTCGGAAACCATAGGTCGCGTCACCTGCCAGGTGCCGTTGATACGCTCCATACGCGGCACGCCGCCAGGTGGCATGAACAGGCGTATGCAAGAAGAAAACGGTGCAAGGTAACGATCCGCCAAGAACTGCGCACATTGAGCACCGATTTCAGTGAAACAAGGTTTACCCAACACCTCTTCTACGGCTTTGAGCTTCGAAAAATCCAGGCCACTGGGGGCATCTGCGCCCAGGCCAACCACAAAGCCCACAGCTTTGCGCCCCCCGAAAGGGACCAGAACCGCGCAACCGACCTGAACAGATGAACCCAATGAAGGAGCACAGAAATTGGTTGTTTTTTCCTCAGAAAAAGGCTGCGGGGCATTGGCAGCAGAGCGCTTCTCGACGCTAAGCCCCTTTGCCCCCGCCTCGTGGCGTGCCTGCGCCAAGCCTGCAGCAAGCAAATCGTCAAGCGATATCTGCATCGCTTTTTTTGCAGATATCTTGGCAGAGGGCTTCTTGGCCATTAACTGTGTCTGTTCTTCGGTGGTTTCGGGCACCGCATAGGTATAGGGGGTTTCAAGCGCAGCAGTTGGTATGTCGAGAATCACAGAGGCGAATTTCATGCTGAAAAGTATAAGGGTCGGCGATTGACTTCCCGAGCAAATCAGCCAAGCGCGACCAAACCTCCAGCAATGCACCGAGCGCAAAAGAGGGGCGCTCAAAAAGCGCCCCGCCGAAAAGCTAGATCACATACTCAACATTCCAATTCGGCTTCATGCCGAACACATCGAACACATGGTCGCGTACCGCAAGGAAATCATCGGCAGTCCGCAAACGATCAAGGCCCAGCTCAACTTTGATTATTTCCTTCACCCTGCCAGGGTTGGGCGTCAGAACCACAATCCGATCGGCCAAGGCAACCGCTTCCTCGATATCATGGGTAACAAACACCACCGTTACCCCTTCCTCCTCGGCAATTCGATGGATATCATCCTGCATCTTCAAACGGGTAATGGCATCGAGCGCCGCAAAAGGCTCGTCCATGAAGAGCACATCGGGCTGCACCGCCAACCCACGTGCAATGGACACACGCTGCTGCATGCCACCGGAAAGCTGTGCAGGGCGCACATGCTCAAAACCCGCAAGACCCACCAAGTCGATATACTTTGCAGCAGCGGCACGCGCTTGCTCTTTGGGTATTTTCTTTGCCAGAAGCCCCAGCATCACATTCTTTTCCACGGTCTGCCAGGGCAAAAGTCCGTAATGCTGGAAGATAGTAACGCGATTGGGCACCGGGTCCTTTACTTTTTCTCCCCCTATAAGCACCTGGCCCTCATCGGGATGCTCAAAACCGGCAAGCGTATTCAGCAACGTTGTTTTTCCGCAGCCCGAAGGGCCCAAAAGGCAAATGAACTCGCCACGCTCGATTTCCAGGGACACATGGCTCAACGCATGGAACGGCTCGCCTACGCGTTGATACACCTTCGATACATCGTTGATCTCGATATACGCCATTATTGTTCAGCTCCTTGCGCGCCAGTGCCCCATACACGGTTCACGGTTTCCTCGAATTGCTTGATAATCCAGTCCAGCAGCACACCCAAAACGCCGATAGCGACAATAGCCGCCAGAAGCTCGTCAGCGCGCAGGTTGTTGCGCGCATCAACGATAAGAAAGCCCAAGCCCGATTGCGTGCCCGCCATTTCGCCGGCGACCAAAAAGATCCACGCCGTACCCAAAGCAATGTGAAGCGCATTGGCAATAACGGGAAACACTGCTGGTAACACGATTTTGAACAGGGTCTGAGCACTGCCCAAACCGAAGTTCTTCGACACTTTCAAATACACTGGATCAATGCGGCGCACTGCGCCCACCGTAGAGAGCAACACCGGGAAGAACGCCGCCAAGAAGATAACGACGATGGCGGGGATATCTCCAATGCCAAGCCACAACACGATGAACGGAAGCCATGCCACAGGTGAAATAGGCCGCAGAAATTGCACCACTGGGTTCAAAAATTCCCAAGCTCGCGTGCACCAGCCCATTACCAACCCCAGCAGAACCGCCGTCACGCATGCCGCCACGTACCCAATGAAGAATCGGTACATGCTGGCCCCCACGTCCAACAGCAACTGACCGCTTTCGGCTCGCTCGGCTAAGGCGCCTGCAACAGAGCCCGGACCTGGAAACAGAGACGAGGGAAACGCGCCTGAAGCTGCCAACGCTTGCCATATCGCAAGCAGCACCGCAAATGAAACTACCCCTTTAAGAACTTTACTCACAATACACACTCCCCTTTAGTTTTTCGCCACGAACTCGTCGTACGTGGGCGGGTTGTCGTTCAGGCCATACTCGATAACCTCCTGACGAAGCCTTTCGTATGCTTCTTCGGTCACGCTCAGGTCGTTGAAGGAAATCCATTGAAGCGACTGCTGGCTGGTTGCTTCGTCCTGATCAAGATTGTTCACCGCTATCTGCACCGCTTCGTCTTTAGTCAGCGAGTTGCCTGCAGAAAGGTAGGCCTGCTTGAAAGTTTTCAGGGCTTCCTGCTTCCCGGCGGTGGCCTGCGTGTTGAACACGATGCCGCAACAAATGGAGTTCTCCCACAGCTCGTCGGAAGTGGCGAGCACGTGTCCTACGCCGGTCTCTACCGCCTTAGCGCCGAAGGGTTCGGCCACGCAGTAGCCATCGATCTGCCCCGATTTCAAGCCGGCAGGCATTTCGGCAGGAGCCATTTCGATCAACGTCACATCTTTTTCGCTCATGCCGTACTTGTTAAGCAGCTGCTGAACCAAGATGTTGTGAGAGGACTGTTCATTCGGAATGGCAATGATCTTGCCTTTCAGCTGCGCAGGCGAGGCAATATCGTTGCTTGCGATGATCACGTTGCCATCACGGTGCCCCAAAAGGGATAGCTCCAACGGAATCCCTTGGCTCTTCGCCTCCATAGCCATTTCGATAAGCACCGATGCGCCATCGACGCGTCCGGAGTCAAGCGCATCCATAAGTTCCGCCCATCCACCGTATTTGACCAGTTCAACATGGACGTTACTATTTTGCTGCTCGAGCTGCTCAGCAGCTTTGAACAACGGTACCGCATGAGTAATGGGCAAATAGGCAATGGTTATGGTGGTCTGTTCCCCAGAAGCCCCAATGCCCGATTCGTCAACCTTGTAATACACGGCCGTCACAACAAGCGCCAACGCGGCCAAAAGCGCCACCAACGCACGCAACATGCCCTTTGCAAGCTTCATTTACCCGTTCACCTTCCATCCCAATGCACGTCTGCGCGCATCCATGTCTTCAACGATTCGCTTCGCCAATGCCTGGTGGTCAACATCAACCACCATCTCGGAACCCAGGAGGGGCTTGGTGCCATGCTCCATAAACTCAGTTACCTTTTCTGAACCCTGCGTAGGCGCGTATACGCTGTGATAAGAATTCATGCCCAGCAGACGAAACGCCAAGGCGGCACAAATACCTTTTTCATTCGACCATTCGGGACTTGCGAACGCGAAGGGTAAATCTTTGATAGCGTGCCCCGATTCGGCGGCAACTCCACAGAACAGGGCCGAGGCGCGGGCATTGTCCAAGCATTCGCCCATCTGCCACACGGGCGGCACATCACCTAGAAAACCACGCAAACCTTCCCCTGCCTGATCCAAGGCCTTTGTCGAGCAGTAGCCCAGCTTCATAAGAGGGAACGAAGCGCAACCGTTTGTCATAACCAGCACATCGTGTTTGATGAGGTAATCGGCCACTTCGACAATGGCTTTTTCGTAGACAATGCGGGGATTGTTGCAGCCCACCAGGTTGACGATGCCGCGGATACGCCCTTCACGCAAGGCATCGGCAATCGCATCAAGGCCATACCGACGCTGAGCGAATTCGGAGGAAAAGCCCACTTCAACTTCAGTCTCATACTGGGGAATAGCTACCGGCACCTCACGGCGATTGGTGTGACTTTCAATGCCGCGCTCCACAATTTTCACGGCAAGCTCGTGGATATCGCCCAAATTGGCATGATGATGGTCGAAGTCGTAATGCTCAGCACCCGGCAACCGCGCTGAATCGCTGGTGGTTACCACTGTGGTTTTAAAGCACCGCGCCACATCCATGATGGAAGGAAACACATCTTGCACATCGGCCACCCACAAATCCAGTGCGCCAGTACCCAGCACCAGCTCAGCGCCAACTGCGTTGGAAAGCGGGATAACCCCACCGTAGCGATACATCGCCGAAAGCCCCGAGCAACAAATGCCGTAGAACTGGATACCTTCCGCTCCTGCAGCACGCGCCTTTTCCTGGTATTCGGCAGAACGTCCCACACGCACGATCTCGCTCACCATAAGCGGCGAATGTCCGTGCACCGCAATATTCACCAAACCCTTCTTCAACGCACCAAGATTCATGACGGTTTTACGGCGTTCCGGCAAACCGAACAGGCTATCCATTGCAATAGAAGAACCCAAGCAGCTCGTCCAAGCAAAGGCAACGCCCGTGCGCAAGAACTGCTGCATAACGTGACGCCAATCGCCATCAGTGCCTACACTGGTTTTGTGCAAACTTTCGAATACCTCGTGGTACACGCTGATGGGCAAGATACCCAGCTTTTCCCAGGTGTCCAAACGCTCTTGCGGTGCGAAGGCATGGACGGTTTTATGGTCATCTGGCACCGTACGAGAAAGATCCTCCAGCAAAATATCTGCCACTTCTACCGCAAGCTGATTGAGGGATTTGCCGGAGCTATCAATCCCGAACTTTTGACATACGGCACGAACCTTCGCCTCGCCCTCGATGGGAAGGTTCAGCGCGCCTTCGCCCGCACGTTTCAACGCCAGCATGCTCTCACGACCACGGGCACCGTGCGCTGCGGCCCCCGAGGCAAGGGAACGCAACATGTTACGAGCGACTATCAAATCGGCGTCGGCGCCGCATACGCCACGTGGTGCCTTCTTGGTTATCTTGCACGGGCCCATGAAGCAATTCTTGCAGCAGATGCCCGCGATGCCGAACGAACATTGCGGCTGCTGGGCATCAAAGCGGTCGAATACCGTATCGATGCGGAGCTCCTGCATGCGCAAGAGCATATCGCGCACGGCAGGATCGGGCGTCTGTTCGATAACCTGCTGCTTGTTTGCAAACGTCTTCTTGTATTCACGCACAGCCTGCGTGTAGTCATAAAAATCTGCACCATCATGGCTATGGTGATGGCCATGTTCATGCTCGTACTCGCTTTGCGCTATGGCGCTGGCAAGTTCCTTCTCGTTTATCCCGTCCTCATTTCGACCTGTAGACACAGGCGTAGGGTTAGCGTCGCTCATCTTCTGTCCTTTTCTTTCCTAGTTTTCCTACTAGGTTTCTAGGTTTAAAGAGAATATAACAATAACCCTTAATATCAAGGGGTTTTGTAGGATTTATTTATGGATCAATTATCGAAATGCTCAAACGCACGCTATCAACATGCGCTATAACCTTGCTTTATCTGGGGTTATGAATAGCTGCGACATACTTGAAGAGAGGTGCAGCTGCATGGTTGCATGCCCTCATGCTCTCGGCATCATCGCATAAAAAAGCCCCGTCGAAACGGGGCTTACAACCGTTGATTCGGTTTGAGGATAACGCTTTACACGATGCTGATTCGGTTTAACGAAGGCGCTTTACGCGATGCCGCACGCTGCCTTCAGCTCTTCGGCCTTGTCGGTCTTTTCCCAAGTGAATTCAGGAAGCTCGCGGCCAAAGTGGCCGTATGCCGCGGTTTTGCGATAGATAGGACGGCGCAAATCGAGCTCGTCGATGATGGCACCAGGACGCAGGTCAAACACTTTGCTTACCGCTGCCTCGATGTCGGATGAGGAAACGATGCCCGTGCCAAACGTATCGACCATTACAGAAACAGGACGCGCAACACCAATGGCGTAGGCAATCTGAACCTCGCAACGCGTTGCCAAACCGGCAGCAACCACATTCTTGGCAACCCAACGAGCAGCATAGGCGCCCGAGCGGTCTACCTTGGTGCAGTCCTTGCCCGAAAAGGCGCCGCCACCGTGACGCCCCATACCGCCATAGGTGTCAACGATGATCTTGCGGCCGGTAAGGCCTGCATCGCCCATAGGGCCGCCCACCACAAAACGACCGGTAGGGTTCACATACAGTTCCAGATCGTCTGCGACCGTTACCCCCTCGGCTTCAAACACGGGGTCGACAACGTTACGCTTAAGCGCTTTGCGCAATTCAGTAGGATCGGTTTCCTCGGAGTGCTGAGTAGATATAACCACCTTTTCGACCTGGGTAGGAGCACCGTTAACATAACGAACGCTAACCTGGGTCTTGCCGTCGGGACGCAGATTCGGCATGATGCCATCTTTACGCACCTTCGAAAGACGCTCAGCCAAACGGCTGGCCAGATAATGCGGCAAAGGCATAAGGGTCTTTGTCTCGTTGCATGCGTAACCGAACATCATGCCCTGGTCGCCAGCGCCGATTTGGTCGTACGGGTCAACAGCTTCACCGTTCTGCGTTTCCCAAGATTCGTCAACGCCTTGCGCAATATCGGGAGACTGCTCGTGGATGGTATTCAACACACCGCAGGTATCGCAGTCGAAACCGTACTTGGCGCGATCATATCCGATTTCACGGAGCACCTCGCGGGCAATTCCCGGCACATCAACATAGGCCTGAGTGCGCACCTCGCCGGTAACCATGATAAGACCAGTGGTAGCCATGGTTTCCACCGCGCAACGAACCTCTTTCGGGTTGGCGGGAATGCCGCCCGGAGCAACATAACCCCCTGCTGCCAACTCGGTTTCCTTGGCGAGGATGGCATCGAGGATGGCATCGGAGATCTGGTCGCAGATCTTATCGGGGTGGCCTTCGGTTACCGATTCGCTCGTAAACAGGTACGAATGCTGTTCTTCTTGCATCTATCGTTTCCTTTCAGGAAAACAGGAGGCAGCCAAAGCTGCCTCCCCACAACTTTTCGATAGTACTATACCGTCCCTGTGCCCCATGCTGCGCTGTCAACAGAAAACGCCAACAGGTTATGGGGGCAAGCGGACTATTTATCTTGCGCCATTGGGTGACGGGTACGACCCAAGCGCTCGAATTTTGTCATATCGGTTGCCGCCATTCCCTGGGTAGCATCATGGCGTTTCTCGAACAAAGGATCGTTAGGATCATTCCAAATGCGCTCGGAAACCGGCTTCCATGCTGCAGCGGCATCCTTGGTTTTTGCGCACAGCTCTTCAGCGGTTTCCTGCTCTTGAAGATCGGAAGAATGGGCACCTGCACGTTCGACCATTTCGGTCAGTTTGCCGCTGTTTTCCAGGATGGGACATGGACGGAGCAGATTGTCGCTGAAAGGCTGCTCGCGGTAGTACTCCATAAAAATGGGCGACTGCAGCGCCTCGAGCAGGGAGACCTCGCGAATATTGGCATTGGAGTAATGCGCGAAAACGCACGGGTCGACGTCGCCCGCCGCATTGATGTGCAGATAGCGCCGTCCGCCAGCAATGCAGCCGCCCACAAATTCGCCGTCATTCTGGAAATCAAGCGTAAACAAGGGTTTCTTCTGACGCATTTCACGTACAAAGCGATACAGATGCTCACGCTGTTCGGGGCTAGCCATAAGATCGGGCGTAGACCCTGCACCTACCGGCATGAACGAGAAAATCCAAGCAAACAGCGCGCCTTGATCGATAAGGTAGTCGAAATACTCCTCCGAGGCAATCGATTCCGCATTCTGCGATGTGTAGCAACATGAAACACCAAAGGGCAAACCGTTTTGCTTCAGCAGCTGCATTGCCTTCTGTACCTTGGCGTACGTTCCCGCACCGCGGCGACTGTCGGTTGCTTCCTCAAAGCCTTCAGCGCTGATGGCGGGAACAAAGTTCTTCACGCGAATCATATCCCGGCAGAACGCCTCGTCGATCAGTGTTCCATTGGTAAACGAAAGGAACACGCAATCGGGGTGCATCTCGCACAACTTGATGAGGTCCTTCTTGCGCACCAAAGGTTCACCACCCGTGTAGATATACACATGCGTGCCCAGCTCTTTACCTTGCTTGATAATGGAGTCAATCTCTTCCAAGCTTAGATTCAATTTATTACCATATTCCGCTGCCCAGCAGCCCGTACAGTGCAGATTGCAAGCACTGGTAGGATCAAGGAGGATGGCCCAGGGGATATTGCATTCGTATTTATCGCGGTTGGCTTCCTGCACCGGCCATGCCATCAGGCTGCCATCGATGATGAGCGTTTTCACAAGATCGTCGCGTACTTCAGGGTTGGTATCGTTCATGATGTGCATGATCAGGCGATACCAGTTGCTTTGATCGTCGATTGCACCGCGAAATGCTGTTCGCTGAGATGCGAACAAGTCCTTTGGCGCTACTTTATCAATCAGGTCCATGATTTTTACGATGTTATGTTCAGGATCTGCCAGAAAGTAGTCAACGGCTTTCTCGAAAGCCGCCCTCTTGATGTGGTCGGTTGCCTTCATCGTTACCCCTCTTCTTTACTAAATCCCATACGTTGCTTTTTCTACATTTGTAGATTATATTAGCTTCGAAGAGGGGCTCAATGCCCAAGAGGCAAAGACCTGTATCATAAGATACACATCGGCAATGATTGGGGATTATTTTTATGGCTACTATCGAGGCTAAAAAGGCTGATAGACGCGTTATTCGTACCCGAAGCGCCATACGCAAGGCCTTTACCGACCTGCTCGCCGAAACGGCCTACAACAAGATCACCATCACCGCACTTGCCAAGCGCGCCGATGTTGACCGAAAGACGTTCTACACCCACTACTCATCAGTGGACAATCTGCTCGAAGACGTAATTCGCATCCAGACCGAAAAAAGCTTGGAGGGGATCGATTTTCGTGACTTCTTTGCCGATCCCCCTACCTGCACCAAACGACTCCTGACCGCCATCGAAGCTTCACTACCCTTCACCCGCGAGCAGCTGCGCACAGTTGCCGAGCATGTGCCCCTCGACGAGTACCTCACCTATTGGACGGCGGCCGCAAAAGAGCACATTCACAAGGAGGCAGGATTGCTTCCCGCCGTAGCTGAACGCAACCTCGATATCATGCTTGAATTCTATCTAGGCGGCATCCTAAACGCCTATCTGTATTGGCTCCGTAACTGCCGCGACATGCCCCTCGATGAATTACTGGCACTAATATCGGACAACGTGGCATATGGCCTTCCCGGCACCCTTGCCCGCCGAGCCAAAGCTCAACACTAAAACCAAATCCAGAAACCAGTCTCCAGGATCTCCCTTTCACCTCCTGGAGGCGATTGCCTTTCGGGCATCGTATTCCCGCATTTTTCCCGCAGCAAGGTACAGACACCCCGCCTAACGGGTACACTTTCGCTGAAACCAACGCGAAAGGAAGCTCATGAAAAGCAATGCCGAGCTAACCGAAGAATACTTTGCTTGCGCAGAAGAGCTCGGCGGTGATATCGCCGGCCGCCGAAGCGCATACGAATACATGAAAAACTCCACCGCCATCGTGCATGAAAAGGTGGTTGCTTCTTCATTCATCCCCCGACTCTACAACGATGAGAGCTGGGACGCGTTGCGCTCCATCGCCGAGACAACGCATCGAATCTTGTGCAAAGTCATCGAGCATTACCGCGAAACACCTGAATACCGCGACGTGTTCACCTTCGATGAGCGCCTGCGCGAACTGGTGCTTCTGCCTCGCGGTTACGCCGACCCTCTGCCTTTCGCGCGCATCGACGTATTCCTGAACGAAGATGACCTCAGCTGCGGATTCTGCGAGTTCAACGGCGATGGCTCTGCGGGCATGAACGAGAACCGCGAGATCACCAACAGCATCGACCAAACGGAAACGTTCAAGCTTTTCTCTCAAAAACACCCCCTTGAAGCCTGCGAGCTCTTCGATTCGTGGGTACGGGAGTTCATTCGCATCTTTGAGCATTCAAAGCACTTTGTTCCCGGTGCCCGATTTGCCATCTGCGATTACCTTGAATGTGGCGTAGTTGACGAGTTCAAGGTGTTCTCCTCCTTCTTCTCACGCTACGGCTACGAATGCATCGTGTGCGACGTGCGCGATCTGAAGTTCGACGGCGGCGCCCTGTACGATGATAACGGGCTGCCCATTCATGCCATTTGGCGCCGCAGCGTAACAAACGACGTGCTTGATCATTGGGATGAGTCGCAAGACCTTATCGAAGCGGTGCGTCACGAAGCCGTAGCCCTGATTGGAAGCTTCGCCGGCCATCTGGTTCACGACAAGCAGATTTTCGAAGTACTGCGCCACCCCAAAACCAAAGCAATTCTAACTCCCGAGGAAAACGAATTCGTAGAGCGTCATGTTCCCCGCACCCTTTTCCTCGACGGAAAGGAAATCGATCTCAACGAAGTACGCACCAATAAGAACGCCTGGATCATCAAACCCACCGACAATTACGGCGCTAAAGATGTATATGCTGGCGTTTCCTCTACCCAGGAAGAATGGGAGGATCTTATTGCCCGATTCGCAAACGGGGCATCAGGCGCGCCTTTCATTGTCCAGACGTACCTCACCCCGTACAAAACCCACACCCTACCTCCCGATGAGGATATTGAGAATCTGACCGATGACGAAGTTGATCGAACGGGTGCCCTGTACAACAACCTCAGCGGCCTGTACCTGTACAACGGACATTTTCAAGGTATTTTCTCTCGCCTAGGACCCTTCCCCACCATTAGCAAAGACCTGAAGGGCATCACTGCCGCCACCATCCGCGTTCGAGGGTAGCACCGTGAGTATCATGCGTCGCGCACTTGCCCCTCTTCTTACGCTTGCAACGAGCATAGCCCTGGCCTACACCCTGTTCGGATTAGGATTCGTAGCCTGCACCACCCCGCAGGCTACCGCTGCCATTGGCGGCACCTTCTCCGGTTGGGAGAATTCGGTGTTCCCCGAAGAAGACATGGCGGCCATCGCTGAGGCAACGCGCGCTTTCTCCATCGAAGGAGCGCCAATCGACGAACTCTCCGACGCGATTCGCTCAGCGCTCGAGAACTCGAATCCCCAACTTGCCGAAGCGTTTGCCGCCAGCGGACTTGATATCGCCGCAAACCAAGGCAAAGCCGCTTCGGTGGCGGGTGCGCTTTCCGATCGTTACACCCTACCGCAAAACGCGCTTTCCCACTTGCAAGACTGCACACCCATCTTTACCACGGGCCGCATTTCGGTGGGAGTTGTGGGGGGATTTGCCCTTGTAGGACTTATAGCACTGGGATTCCTGGCGGGACGCAAGAGGGCAGGACGGGCAATGCAGCTAGGCGCAGCCCTAGTCGCTGCAACACTGTTGGCTCTAGCCGCATGGGCGATCACCGATTTTGATGGCCTCTTCACCTGGATGCATCAGATGCTGTTTTCTCAGGGGAACTGGACATTCAGCGCAAGCTCGCTTTTGATCCAGCTATTCCCTGAAGCGTTCTGGGCAGCCATGGCGGCGCTGTGGGTCATCTGCAGCCTTATCTGCGCCGCTCTATGCGGGCTTCTCGGGAAGGTTATCGCGCACTAGTTGGGAATAAGGGGACAGGTTCCGTTTTTCCAACTAGGTACAATCGACAAAGGAAGAGCCTTGTTTGCGCAATCTCCCGCAAACAAGGCTCTTCCTCTTAGGTGGGAAATGGGGCCTGCCCCATATTCCCAGCTTCCCCCTCAGCCCCGCTCGGCTATGCCAGGCGGCTCTGAAGCTCTTTCGCAGCCGCAGCCTTGTCGAAGTTGCCGCCCGTTTTCTGGGTGAGAGCGCCCATCACGCGGCCCATTTCTTTCTTGGTAGTTGCGCCGGTTTCAGCAAGAACTTCACCAATCAAGGCCGAAAGCTCTTCGCCGCTCACTTGTTTCGGAAGATACTCCTCCAGAATCTTCACCTGTTCGGCAAGCGTATCGGTACGCTCCTGATCGTTGCCAGCCTTGATAGAACCGTCAAGGGTTTCCTTCGTCTGCTTGATGGTGCGCTTCAACATGGCGTCAACGTCGGCATCAGTAATCTCGCGACGCTCGTTTACCTCGATATTCTTAATCTCGCCCAGAACCTGGCGAAGGATGGCCAAGCGGACCTTGTCCTTTGCCTTCATGGCGGTTTTGATCTCATCACGCAATTCCTGGTAGTTCATAAGTTCCTCCTTTGTTGACCGTCCCCATTATACGCGCGGGACAAAACAAGCATCAGGAATCACTGAGCCCTTACTTTAGAGGAGTACAATCACCTAACCGAAAGCAAGTGCACGAGCACATCAAAGAAAGGAACCCCCTATGAGTTTGGCTGATCGTTGGATCACGCTCTTCAACAAACCCATTCCCAACGTCATTCTCCGTCTGGTGGTGCTGTTCGGCGGGTTTCTTTCCATGGCCATGTCTATTGCACTAATGCGAACAACCGGCCTGGGAAACTCCCCTATCTCATGTATTCCCGCAACGCTTTCTTACCTTGTGCCGCTAACCCTTGGCACTATTACCTTCATCATGAACACCTGCTTTTTGATTGTGCAGGCAATTCTGCTTCGCCGTGACTTCAACCCCGTACAGCTCCTGCAAATACCTTTCACGTTCGTATTTGCGCTGATGATCGACCAGCTTCTACCTTTCTGCGAAACACTGCCCATGCAATACTACCCCGAACAATTAGGGTGGAACATCCTGGGTTGCTTCCTACTTGCCATGGGAGTGTTCCTGCAGGTCAAGGCAAGCTTTATCACCCTGCCTGGAGAAGGCATTGTTCTTGCCATCGCCAAAGCGGCGAAAAAGCCCTTCCCTAAATGTAAGATCGCATTCGACAGCTCCATGGTTGTGGTTTCCGTTGCCATATCCTTCATAGGTCTGGGGTATCTCCAGGGCGTTCGCGAAGGCACCATCATCACCGCCCTTGCCTCAGGAACCATTGTTGCCCTTATCGGCAAACTACTTCCCCACTTCAACCGTTTCTGCCCCGTTGAAGGCCACATCAGCTTCATCATCAACGTACCCATGAACAGTGACGAGCAACCGAGCGCCCCAGAAAACGAAGGGCAGCCACCTCTGGTTGTCGCAATCGAGCGCCAATACGGCTCGGGCGGACGCGAAATCGGCACCTTGGTAGGCAGAGAGCTTGGCATACCCTCGTTCGATCACACGCTCATCGACCTCACCGCGCAGGAATCCGGCTTTCCGCCTGCATACGTTAAACAGCACGAGCAAGAGGTGCGCCGCGGCTTGCTATACAACCTCTACATGCAGAACTACCGCAGCGTTGGCGCTGAGCCGGAGCAGATGGACGACATGTGGCTTGCGCAAGCACGTGCTATCACCAAACTGGCAGACGAGGGATCCTGCGTTATCGTAGGGCGTTGCGCTGGCGCCATCCTGCGGGGCCGAAAGAACGTGCTTACCGTGTTCGTTCATGCCCCACTGGAAATCCGCATCAACCACGTTATGGATCGCGATGGTCTCGATTCAAAAGAAGCGGAAGAGCGCATCAAAACCATCGACCGCGAGCGCGCCGAACATAGCCTCAGCTTTGCAAACGCAACGTGGGGCGCCGCCGAAACCCACCATCTTATATTGGATTCATCGATCCAGAGCCCAAGGGATGCGGCAAAACTCATTGCCAACCTTGCGAAAAAAGCGTTCCCCGACGCACCCCTTTCACCCTGCCCCGAAAAGCCTGAGAGGAAGAGTTAGCAAAACAGATCTTCCCCGCGCACGGGTAACACGGTGCGCGCTGCTGCTTACGTGGCGCGACGAATGCGCACCTCCTCCGCGCACTGACGCCAGGGCGGGGAAATGGCACCTGTTCCTATTCTCCCAACACATTTCCTCTATGTTTGAGGATTAGGATAAAACGGTTTTCCATCTATTTGCATATGCTGCAGCGCCCACTTCTGTGGGCTTTTCTGCGTGAAAGGAGACCTGTGAGATTCACCCAAGCTTGGCACTCATTTTTCGACAGATCGACCCCCAATGTCGTGCTCCGACTAATTGTTATGCTTGCAGGCGTCGCCATCACTTCAGCGTCAGTGGCGCTCACACGCGCAACCGGGCTCGGAACCTCGCCGGTATCGTGCTTCCCTGCCACGCTTTCATATCTCACCCCTCTCACCATTGGCACGTGGACCTTTATCATGAACGTCGTCTTCGTGCTGATCCAAATCGCCCTGCTGCGTCGCGACTTCAACCCCGTGCAGCTGCTGCAGATACCCTACGTTTTCGTATTCTCGGCACTTATCGATGCATTCGTGCCTCTCTGCGAGCTCATCCCCATGGGAAACTACGCGCTGCAAATCACCTGGAGCGTTGTCGGCTGCTTCATGACAGCATTCGGCGTATTTCTGCAGGTAAAGGCAAGTTTCCTTACCCTACCCGGAGAAGGCATCAATTTGGCTATATCGCGCGTTACCAAAATCGCATTCCCCAAGGTTAAGGTTGCTTTCGACTGCACCAATGTGGTAGTGGCTGCCGCGGTTTCGCTAGCATGCTCCGGCGCTTTGTACGGCGTTCGCGAAGGCACCATCCTGGCAGCGTTGGCGGTGGGCAGCATCGTGGCATTGTTCAACAAGCTGCTGCCTCGGTTTGAGCGTTTTTGCCCCACCCGCGGGCATATCACCCTCACTGCAGCCACCATGCCAGCCCCCGAAGAAAGCGCATCCCCCTCTTCCGAAGAAGGCGACAACACACCACTTGTCATTACTATTTCCCGCCAGTTTGGCTCGGGTGGACGCGAAATCGGGCAAGCTCTCGGGAGAAAGCTCGGCATCCCCGTTTTCGACGAAACGCTTATCGAGCTCACCGCGCAGGAGGCAGGCCTCACTTCCGCCTACGTCCGCAAACACGAGCAGGAAGTTCGCAAAGGAGTGCTGTACAACCTCTACATGCAGAACTATCAGAGCATCGGTATGGAACCCAGCCAGCTTGACGATCTGTGGTTGGCCCAAGCCCACACAATCACAAAGCTCGCAAATCAAGGAAGCTGCGTTATCGTTGGCCGCTGCGCAAACGCGATCTTGAAAGAGCGCCCCTGCACCTTCAACGTATTCATTCACGCACCGCTTGTACCTCGCATCGGCCGCGTCATGAAACGCGAAAACATCGACCATATGGAAGCCGCCGCCACAATCGAACGCATCGATGCCGAACGAGCCGAGCACTGCAAGCACTTCACTGACACCATTTGGGGCAAGGCGGATGCCTACCACCTCTCGCTCGATTCTTCGTTCGAACCAAGCGAAGAAAACGCCACAATCATCGCCAGCCTGGCTCGCGCCGCTTTTCCCGAAGCACCGCTTTCACCCTGCCCAGAAAAACCAAAAGGGAAGAGCTAGCGAAACGCATCTCCTCCGCGCATGGGCAGCGCGATGGGAAAATGGGACCTGTTCCTATTTTCCCATTCTGCTTTTCGGCATGCGGGCGGCTCTTCGTTTATCATTTAGACCATACAACTTGAAAGGAAATGAGCTTGATGACAGACCAGTCTAAGCCTGTTCGCGTTCGCTTCGCACCCTCGCCCACCGGCGAGCTGCACATCGGCGGAGCGCGCACTGCTATCTATAACTGGGCGTTTGCCCGCGCCATGGGCGGCACCTTCATTCTTCGCATCGAAGACACCGACCCTGAACGTTCCACCGAGGAAAACAAGCAGGTTATCCTGCGTTCGATGAAGTGGCTCGGCCTAGATTGGGATGAAGGTCCCGAAGTTGGCGGCGAATTTGGCCCCTACCTGCAAACCGAACGCTTCGATACCTACAAGGCCGCTCTTGAAAAGCTGAAGGAAAAGGGCGCCGTATATCCCTGCTTCTGCACCCAAGAAGAAATCGCCGCAAAGCGCGCTGAAGCCGAAAAGGCCGAAGGCGGTTACTCCGGGTACGACCGCACCTGTCGCGGCATCAGCCCCGAAGAAGCACAGCGCCGCATCGATGCAGGCGAACCCCATGTATGGCGCCTCAAGGTTCCCGAGAACCACGGCCCCATCGAATTCGACGATGCCGTATACGGCCATATGTCTTTCCCCGCCGACGTTATGGACGACATGATCCTGGTTCGCACCGACGGCACGCCCACCTACAACTTCGCGGTAGTGTGCGACGACGCGAACATGCAGATCAGCCACGTTGTCCGCGGCGACGATCATCTTTCCAACACCCCACGTCAGATTCTTATCTACGAAGCTTTGGGCTACGACATTCCCGTATTCGCCCATCTTTCCATGATCTTGGGAGCCGATGGCCGCAAGCTCTCCAAGCGCCGTAACGCCACTTCGGTTGAACAGTACAAGGAAATGGGCTACCTGCCCGACACCCTGGTGAATTTCCTCGCACTTCTGGGCTGGTCGCTCGACGGAGAAACCACCATCATCCCGCGCGACGTGCTGTGCCGTGAGTTCAATCTCGACCGCATCACGCGCAAGGATGCCATCCTCGACGAGGCCAAGCTCGACTGGATGAACGGTGAATACATCAAGAATATGGGCGCTGCTGCATGGGTTGACGCCACCGCACCCTTCCTGATCGCCGCCGGCCTCACCACCGAAGAAGAGGTTGCTGCCAAGCACGATTGGTTCGAAAAGCTCTATCCTCTTGTTGCAGAGCGCATGAAGCGCTTCACCGAAGCCCCTGAAAAGCTGGCATTCATCTTCGACGGCCCCAAGGTTACGCTCGACGAAAAATCGGTTAAGAAGAACCTGCTGAAAGAAGGCTGCCGCGCCGACGAGGTTCTCGCAGAGGTACGTGCAATCCTGGCTGACGAGTCCATTGAATGGGCGTGCGACCCGCTGCAAGACGCTTGTCGTGAACTCACCGAAAAGCTCGACTTGAAGGCGAAGCTGGTATTCCAGCCTATCCGCGTTGCAGTCACTGGCTCTCAGGTTTCCCCGCCGCTGTTCGAGTCCATCGAACTGATGGATCGTGCCGATGTGGTTGCCCGCCTCGACTACACCATCAACGAGGTATTTGGTGCCTAAGGACCCAGAACAAATCTGTACATCCAGCGATGGCAACAACAAAACGGCTATCGCTGGATTTGCGATGCCCGAAAGTGAACATCCTTCGCTTTCGGGCATCGATCTTTCGCAGCTCTCGGAAGAAGAGCTGATCGACGCCATAGCGTCGGCTCACGAAAAGGAGCTCGCGCTGGAATCCAATGACAAAGGCGATGCAGAAAGCCCCTTTGAAAACGAGACTGAAGCAGAAGAAGATATCGACCCCTTCCCCCGCGAGGAAGTTGTGACTTTGGAATCGTGGTGTACCGCCCCGCATAGTTCAGGCTGCACGCGATGCCAGGCGGTATGCCCCACTGGCGCACTTTCCCTCGAAAACGGCACGCCGCACATCAACACTGAGCTTTGCACCCGTTGCGGCATGTGCGCAGGCATCTGCGACGCCTTCGCCTTTACCCGCATCACCCTCGAAGACCTTTTCACCCGCGCGGAACGCGAAGCAAAAGAAGAAGGCGCCGTGTGCTTCACCTGCAACGACCACTTGTTTGATGGGGTTGCTCCACGCAGCAACGTTATTGCACTTCCCTGCCTAGCCGCTGTTCCCCCCGAGTTTTGGACGGCGCTTTTGGCAAACGATATTCCTGTTCAACTGTACCTGGACGAATCGTATTGCGAAAACTGCCCTGCAGCTGGCCCTATGGGACCTGCACTTTACGCCCATGCGCTCGACCAGGCACAAGACTGGACCGGCAAAGCCATCGAACGCGTAACCGAGCTTCCCGAACGCGAGTATCTTCTTGCAGCCTGGGCAAATGTCGATGCCACCGACCGACGGGGTATGCTGGCAAAAATCGCAAAAGAAAGCATTGATGTTGCCGACGGATCGCATCGAAAGCGAATCGATGGCACCGTCGCCGATTTTCATGAGCAGCAGGAGCGCCTGCGCGCACAAGGTCGCATCAACGCCGAAACGCTCATAGGCACACCCCTTGCCCCTACCAAACACCCTTCGCCCCGTTTAGCCCTAATGGTAAAAGCTGCGCAAGCCATGCCCGAACGATCTGCATATATAGAACGCTATACTTCCGTCACTGATGCGCAGCAGTGCAGTGGATGCCAGGCCTGCATTGGAGCATGCCCCACAGGCGCTCGCTCCTTCAACGAAGCAACAGGTTTACCCGATGTCAACTCATCGCTTTGCACTGCATGCGGTTGTTGCATAGGTACCTGCCCAATCGGCGCGTGCGATTTCCGTTCAATCACCGCAAAGGCATACTGCGGGTAAGGCAACGCCTCCGTAACTGTTTGCGCTCTCCTGCCCAGAGCGGCATACCATTCAGCATGTGTAAACAGCACCACCAGAAAGGTTGGCCATGCCCAGCACGCCTGATCCAAATTACTGGGGCAACCCTCCTCAAACGCCCCGTTCCAGCAATATTCCGCAACAGCCAATGCACCATGCATCGCCCGAACCACCCATGGGGGCTCGGTCCTCTATGTCGGCACAAGACGGCGCAGCGCCCCAGCAGCAAGCACCGTTCACCCCTGCCGGCGGCAACGGAGCCACGCAAACAGGCGCCAACTTCCAGCAGGTTCCCCAAGGGGGTTCCATCCCTCCTGCTCCCGCTGCCCCATCGGCGCCGATCCGTCCCGAAAAGAAGAATACGGGCATTATCGTTGCGATTGCGATCATTGCCGCTTTGCTCGTTGGGATGGGCGGCTGCGCAGCATGCACCGCAGTGCTGTCAGCAACGCTCGACGATGCAGATGATGCTCGGCACGCACAAAGCGGCTTCGATCAGCAATATCAGAACCACAACATGCCCATAAACGAGCAAGAGCTCCTAAATAGGGAAACCCGAACGGACTTCGGCCTTGTAGGCAGCACCGCCCTCGATAGCGCTGAGCTCGATTCCGTTCAATCGAGCTACTTCGACAACACCAGCAAAGCCCCCGACGCAAACGGCAGGTATGCTGCAGGGGTATACCGCGTGGGCACCGATATTCCCGCTGGAAATTATTGGTTTTCCGGCAATAAATCTAGCCTCTCCACCTTTTATATCCTTCAGCCAACTTCTGCGGGAGCCTCCACCTACGATACTGTGCACATCAATAGCTACTACGGCCACAATCTCATGGACTTACGCGAAGGCGAAGTGTTCATTCTCGACAATGAGGGCACTATGCTCCCCCTCGATCAAATGACCAATACGTTCACGCCGCCCTACGGCAGCGGAGTTTTCCGCGTTGGCATCGATATCCCCGAGGGCACCTACCAACTCGTAGTGGGAGATGGCGCTAACGATTACAGCTCTTGCTCCGTAATGATCGATTTAAATTATGACGAGAATTCAAGCTACCTGTACCGAAACTACTTCATCAAGGGAGATAAACCCGACACCATCACGCTAGAAGCCGGCACCTACGTCGAGCTCTACAACATGCAGATGAAGCCCACTGGATTGGCATAGTCTCCGCAGAGCTTTATCATGCCCTTTGAAAGCAAAACCGGGATGAGACATTCGTAAGCCTCATCCCGGTTTTTTGTTAGTCTCTATCGCCTTGACCCTCGACGTCCCACATAGTTGGTAACGCCCAAGCTCTGAGCGCGCGTACTGCGAGAAGTCGATCGACGCAAACTGGAACCTGCCGTCGAAGAACCCTTGCGCGAAGAGCGGGCAGAAGGTCCCGAGGCCGCCGAGGAAGGACTGCTTCGCAGAGCTTCACCACGTCCCGATGCTGGGCGCTCCCCGCTTTCCTTCCCTTCTTCCACCAATTTCTGCAGATAGGCAAGCACGTTGGTCAGCATACCCGCGTCACCTGCCTCCTCTTCTTTGCCATAGCCAGGGACCACGACACGCAGAGGAACTGTCATCTTTTTCTTGTCGGCCAAGTAGCGACCTGCCTTACGGCGCAAGCTCGAAGCCTGCGATTTTGTCAGCGCAAACGGCTCCACGGTAAGTTTGCCCGCCGAAACGGAGATAAGCTTGATACCGTGCTCGTTGGCAAACGCCTTAAGGCGTGCTTTCTCGAACTGGTTGACGGAGGCCTGAGGCATCTCGGGATGCTTTGCCAACAATTCTTCGTAGATATCATTTACCGCATCGATGGTATCGGCGCTGGCAATCTTACGGTAGTACAACACGCGCTCATCAGCGTCAGGCAGGTATTCCTCGGGGAAATACGTGTGATCGGGCACGTTCACCACAATATCCGACAGTGCAGGCGGCAAGAACTCCTTAGCCGAAGAATTGCCCTCACGCGCATTGTTCACCGCCGTAGACAGCATTTGAGCAAACAGATCGAAACCTACCGCCGACATATTGCCACTCTGCTCAGCGCCTAGCAGGCTGCCAGCCCCGCGGATTTCCAGGTCGCGCATAGCCACGCGCATACCACTTCCCAGATCGGTGTGCTCACCAAGCGCCGTAAGGCGCGCCACCGCTTCTTCAGTGAGCGGGATATTGTCAGGGAACAAGAAATACGCATACGCCTGAGTGGAAGAACGCCCGACGCGACCTTTCAACTGGTACATCTGAGCTAATCCCAAGCGCTGAGAGTCTTCAATGATGAGCGTATTGGTGTGGGGGTTGTCGATGCCCGATTCGATGATAGTGGTAGCCACCAATACATCAAGTTCGCCAGCCGCGAAGTTTTCCATAACGTCTTCCAGCTGCTCTTTAGTCATCTTGCCATGGGCAACGCCAACACGCGCCTCACCTGCGGCGGCTTGCACGCGCTTCACCGCCTCATCGATGGAGCGTACGCGATTGCTTACGTAGTAGATTTGCCCGCCACGGGCCATCTCTCGGCGTATGGCGTCGCTCACCACGTCGGGATCCCACTCGCCAACATGCACTTCCACCGGGCGTCTGTCATCGGGCGGAGTTAGGATCAAGCTCATGTCGCGCACGCCCGAAAGGCCCATTTGCATAGTACGCGGGATAGGGGTCGCAGAAAGCGTGAGTACATCGATCGATTCACGCATGTTCTTCAGCTGCTCTTTATGGGCAACCCCAAAGCGCTGTTCCTCGTCAATAATGACGAGGCCCAGATCATGCGGATTGACATCGCGTGAAAGGAGGCGATGTGTCCCAACCAACACCGAAACCGTTCCCTCTGAAAAATCAGCCAGAGCTTGCTTCTGCTGAGCTGGGGTACGGAAACGCGAAAGTACTTCCACCTTTACGCCAAAGGGCTCGAAACGATCTTTGAACGTAGAGTAGTGCTGCTGGGCCAGGATGGTGGTTGGGCACAACACCATAACCTGCTTGTTGTCCTGCGTTGCTTTGAAGGCAGCGCGCAACGCCACCTCGGTCTTGCCAAAGCCAACGTCTCCACAGACCAGACGGTCCATGGGGCGCGGGGATTGCATATCGGCCTTGATATCAGCAATAGCAGCTAACTGATCGGGCGTTTCTTGGTAGGGGAAGCTTTCCTCCATCTCATGCTGCCAGGGAGTGTCTTCCCTATAGCGATACCCTTGGGTCGAAGCACGGCGCGTATACACATCAACCAGGTCGAACGCCAGCTGCTTGGTTGCCTTGCGCGCCTTCGCCATGGCGCGGCTCCAGTCAGACGTATTCAGACGCGTCAAGCGAGGCGACGATCCTTCCGGCCCCACATAGCGGGTAACACGGTCCAGCTGCTCTACCGGAACATACAGCTTATCGCCCTCGGCGTATTCCAGAAGCAGATAGTCTCGCTCGGACCCACCCACATCTTGGCGTACGATATCGCGAAAGAAGGCCACGCCATGAGCCGCATGCACTACGTAGTCGCCCGGCTTGAAAGGAAACGTGATCTCCGTCACATCGATGCGGCTCCGTTTGCGCGTAGCCATGGCACCTTGCGTGTCAGAAAGGGAGACGAGAGCCATCTTTGCCGCAGGGAAGATCATGCCAAGGGGGATATCTACATCGACGATGTTGACCTGACCTCGTTTGAGCTTAGGCGACGCATCCCCTACTACGTCAAGGACCTCGTTGATAGGAATTCCCAAATCAACTAAGGAAAGCTTCATTTCTTGACGAGCACGGAAATGAGGTACAGAGAAAACCACCGTAAAGCCCATCTCGGCCAAAGAGCGCAATCGGCCAAAGAGTTTCTCCGGATCGCCCGCCACATCAACGCGCTTCACTACCAGCTCGCTATCGAGCTGCACGCCCACACGCATGATAGAAACGTAGGTTGCACGCGGATTCGCGCCGAAATCGAGTTCATTGGGACCCATGTACAGATCCGATACGGGAATCGAAGTGCCTACACAGCGCTTTGAAAGCTCATCGTAAGCATGCAAAGCATCATCGACCAGCGAACGTGGCTCAATAAGCACCGTAAGGGCATCCGCGGACAGATAGTCGCCCACGGCCGCCGTTTTTTCCAGCAGATATGCTGCCATCAAGTCGGGCAGCTCATGAGAGTCGTCTTCGAGGCGCTCTAGCAAATCGCGTTGTGCTGCGTTTGTTTCCGCGCTCTTTGAAATGGCGCGTTTAGCGCGAAGCAGCGCCGCATCCGTCTGGGCAAACTCGCGAACAGGAAAAATATCAACCTGCCCCAGCGAGGAAATGGTCTGCCCTGTTGAAGGAAGGAACCGACGAATCTCATCTAATTCATCGCCAAAGAAATCGAGACGTACGGGATACGCAAGATTCCCGGGAAACACATCGATAGCACCACCCTGCACGCTAAACGTACCAGGGCCATCAAGCTTTCCGCTGTTTTCGTAGCCCATAGATACCAGGCAATGCTCCAAATCCTCGAAACAGGCAATGCCACGCTGGGGTTCCTCTGAAAGGTCGGAGCCCGCCACCAGAGTAAGAGGGCGCGCCACTTCTTCTTTAGCGGGAGCAATGCGACGCAGCAGGGCTCGAGCCGAAGCAACCACAACAGCGGGCTTTCCCTGCTGAAGCGACCAAAGGGCTTCGAGCCTACGGCCATGAAGGCGCGGCTGGGGCGGAGCATCGAGCGAGAACGGGTTGCCCTCGTAATCGGGCAAACGCAAAACACGCTCCTCGCCCACGAAGGCACCCACCGTACGTGCAAAAGTATCGGCAGCCTCTTCCCCCGCCGCCACCACAAGCGTAGCCCTGGGGTCAGCCGCAAAACGCGCCGCAACCAAAAACGGACGAGCAGAAGAAGCCACGCCCACCGTAGCATCCTGTCCCGAATCAAGCTTCGCCCAAGCATCATCGAGCGCACCCGACTTGGCAAGCGACGCAGACAGCATATCTATTAACATGTCCGTTCCTTTCGGTAAGTGCTGCCCCTACCGCCAGCAAACCAAGGGCAGGGCCTGGGTTCCACCATGTCAGCAAAGATGGCAGACGCTAAGGTATCCTCCAACAGCACCATTGGCACATAGCGCCATGGAGCTGGACAATCGGCGCTCAGCCTTGCTGCAGGAGGGCATCACAACCCCAACAAGCCCGAAAGCAAAAGCTTCGGGCGTTTTCTCTCGTTTATTCTAATATCCGCATAAGGTAATTCACGCCAAGAATCGGCGTTACCATAAGGCATGCGCAACCAACCGTAATCACCGAAGGGAAATGCCATGGCCCGCGAAAAGAAAGCCGACAAGTTCGTCCGCGCCCTAGCTGTCGCCGAGCGCATGAACAGCCATTATGGAGAAGCAGCCTGCGCGCTTCACTACACCACGCCTTTCACTCTCACCATTGCTGTCCTGCTCTCCGCTCAAACCACCGATGCGGGGGTAAACAGGGTAACACCCGAGCTATTTGCGAAATACGGAACACCCCAAGCCATGGCACAAGCCGACCCCGAAGACATCGCACGGATCATCCGGTCAATTGGGTTTTACCGCACCAAAGCAAAAAACTGCATCGCCTGCGCGCAGATGATCATGTCTGATTTCGGTGGCGAAGTTCCCCGCGACATGGACCAAATGCAAAAGCTTCCCGGAGTAGGGCGCAAAACCGCAAATGTGGTGCTCAATGAGGCATTCGGCATTGTCGAAGGCATCGCTGTAGACACACACGTATTTCGTATCGCCCACAAACTGAAGTTCGCTGGCCCCTCTGCCGACACCCCCGCAAAAACAGAGGAGGCCCTCCTTTCGCTGTACCCGCGTGAATACTGGGGGCCCATCAACCATCAATGGGTGTTGTTTGGGCGAGAGACCTGCATAGCCCGTCGACCAAAATGCGCTGACTGCTTCATCAACGACCTCTGCCCCAGTTGCCCAAAAGATCTCATAGGGAACCGAGGGAACCCACAAGAATGACCAAGCAGCTTAGAAAGATGGCATCCGATACCGAAAACAACACCATCCTCCGTGAAAACCCTGCGCTGTTTGAGCAAAATCAACGAGCGTTTGCTATCCTCAAATAATCGTGGTAAAGCAGTTTCTTAACAAAGGGCTGTCATCGGAAGCAAGGAATAACAATGAACCTCTCTCATTTGAGATACTTCATTAGCTTGGCAGATTCGAAACACTTCGCAAACACGGCAAAGTTGCTGTCCATCGCGCGCTCAACGCTTTCTCTTGCAATCTCAAACCTCGAACAGGACCTGGGCGCACCCCTGTTCACCAAAAACGGAAGCACATTCCTGCTTACCCCTTACGGTAAGGAATTTTACCGCTACGCCTCCCTTGCCCTGAAGAATATCGAAACAGGACGCCAACGCGTTCGGATCATGGTCAACAGCAAGGTTGAAACGCTTCGTATCGGCGTGCCTTTCTCCATCCAGAACGAAGACTGGTCCCGTATGATGCGCGCTTTCCGTGCCCATCTCGACGAAAATACGTCGGTGAAAGTTTTGCAGGGCTTCAGCGCTGGGCTTTTACGCGACCTGGCCGCAGGCACGCTCGATGTCACGTTTGCCACAAAACTCGAAGATGCCCCTGAAGGCTTGAATTACATCCCTTTCTGGTCACAGGAGCTTGTTCTTGCGGTAAACGAAGGCAACCCCTTGGCAAACCGTAAATCTATCAAGCTTGAGGAACTTCAAGGCTCGAAGGTGCTTTCTTATGCCGTCGATTGCCCTCCCCATGACCTTGTTATGGAACACACCAAGCATTTTGATATTCAGGTAGAAGAGCGCTTCCGCGAGGAGATAACTGCGTGCTCCACCGTTTCCGCCAGCGATGAAGCCATGGCGCTTGTAGACTACTCGTTCTTAATGAAGGCTTTCAACGATGTGGTCTGCATTCCCATCGACGATCTGCCGCGAGATTTCCACAAGATCTACCTGATCCACCGCGCCGACGACGAACTCACTGACGCCCAGCGCGATTTCATCAACTACGCGTGCAACCATCGCGTTTTGCCAGCCTGGTTGCCCCGTGAAAACGAGGACGAAACCCAATTCCAAATCGGATATAAGTAGCGTCACGCCAGGCAACACAACGAAGCCGAGATGGCCCAGCAGCAGCTGCTGGGCCATCTCGGCTTATGGGGCAAGTGCACCTGGGCCCCACCCGAAGGCGCACACAGTTAGCCTGGAGGCACTCTGGGCAGCAAAGGAGCAGGAAGAACATCCACTGCCACCCTCCGGGGCGGCAGTGCCGAATACGTCTACGACAGCAATTCTGGCAGCGGAACACCATCTTTGCGTTCGATGCTGCAACCCTGACGCACGAGCTCAGCTATAACCGACTCGGCCAAAAACGGCAGCCTATCTGCAACAGGCTGCGTGAGGCCCTCCATAAACTCCGCAGGCTCCAGGTTCAAAACCTGCATACCGTAGCACATGCCTTCGCTGGCGTATCCAAGCAATGCTGCCGCATCAAACAAATCGGCAAGCTTCGTGTCGTGCAGAGAGGTGCGGGCACCGCAGGTTCGCGCAATATCGTGCGGCCGATAGCGAAATACCGTACCAGGCTCCGAGCCCGATTCATCAACGGCATCGACGGTGATCATGAAGTCGTATTCATTGACTTTGGAAATCATGTCTAAGCTCATACAGCCCACATCGAACATATCAACATTGTCGGGAAGAATGTATTCTTCCCGAATCAGATCGTAAGCAGCGGGTCCAACACCATCATCGAGCATCAAGCGATTGCCCACAAAGAAAACTGCGATACGTTTCACTTATGCGCCTACCGTCGGACGAATAACCAAGTTGTAATACGTTGCCGCAACGATCATTATCACCGCGACCAAGACCATGGCAACAGCCCACTTCTTCTGACTTTTCAAATACTGTTCTTTGGTTTTGCCCATGGATAGAGCGCGCTGACACGCATAGCCCTGACCGGCACGGGCAAACACGATAGTTGCAAACGCAAGAACCAATGCCGCAACAATGCTCAAGCCCACTGTGAGAGGACGAGGGTCAAGGTAGACGCTATAGAAAAGGTTGTCAGCCAAAAGCCATGCTGGGTAATACAGGATGGCCAGCCAAATGCCGTTAGCGGCGCCCCAGACAGGAGGCATGAAAAGAGCTCCTATGTTGACGGGAGGCAAGCCTTCCATGATCTGTTCCTGGCTAAGCTGACGGGGATTTTTTTTCTGCTTCGACACGAGCATCTCGCTTTCACTGACGTTGTTCCGCTGAAGAGTATAGGGGAAAGCGCCTTGGTGCTCTCCTCTATTCGGCAAACTGCGAATTATACAATTCCGCGTAGGCACCACCCTTAGCCAGCAGTTCATCGTGAGTTCCCTGCTCTACGATGTCGCCCTCCCGAAGAACCAAAATCAGGTCGGCGTTACGGATGGTGGAAAGACGATGGGCAATGACAAACGAGGTGCGCCCTTCCATCAGATTATCCATAGCCATCTGGATTCGCTCTTCGGTGCGCGTATCCACCGAGCTGGTTGCCTCGTCCAAAATCAACATGCGCCTGTCAGCCAAAATAGCACGGGCAATGGTTAAAAGCTGACGTTGCCCCTGACTGATATTGCTCGCATCTTCATTAATCTCCATATCGTAGCCACCTGGCAGGGTACGGATGAAATGATCAGCGAATGCCGCCTTGGCTGCCGCTTCAACCTCTTCATCGGTCGCATCAAGGCGACCATAGCGTATGTTTTCCCGGATCGTCCCCTTGAACAGCCAAGTATCTTGCAGAACCATACCGAATAGCGAACGCAAATCGTTGCGGTCAAACTCGCGCACATCATGGCCGCCTACACGGATCGAACCACTGCCAACATCATAGAAACGCATCAACAGTTTGACGATAGTCGTTTTGCCAGCACCGGTCGGCCCAACCAATGCAACGGTTTGCCCACGTTGAACCGTTGCCGAGAAATCTTTGATGATGGGTTTGCCAGCCTCGTAGCCAAAATGCACGTGGTCGAACTCCACACCGCCCGAAATTTCCGCGGTCTTCGCCGTCACCGCAGTCTTCGGCTCCTCTTCAGCTTCGAGGAACGCAAACACGCGCTCGGCCGAAGCGGCCATTTGCTGCAGCACATTAGACACCTGAGCAAGTTGGGTAATGGGCTGCGTGAAATTTTTCACGTACTGGATAAAAGCCTGAATATCACCAACGGTAATGCGTCCGCCAATGGCAAACAACGCACCGGCAATGGCAACAGCAACGTAGCCCAGGTTGCTTACAAAATTCATCACGGGCATCATCAAGCCCGAAAGGAACTGCGACTTCCACGCTGATTCATACAATTCGGCGTTCGTTTTCTTGAACTGCGTCAGCACATCGCCCTCTTTGTTGAAGGCACGCACTACGGCCTGTCCAGAAAATGCCTCTTCAACCTGCCCGTTGATGGCACCCAGGCGGTTTTGCTGCATTCGGAAGTACTTCTGGCTTCGACCAACCACCACTTTCACCAAGATAGCTGAAAGGGGAATCACCAGCAGGGCGATGAGCGTCATGGGCACGTTGATGGAAAGCATCATAACCAGCACGCCTGTTACAGTAGCGATAGAAGTGATCAGCTGTGTCACGCCCTGGTTGAGGCTCTGTCCCAGCGTATCGATGTCATTGGTGATGCGTGAAAGCACGTCACCGGTGCTAGTGCGCTCAAAATACCCCATAGGCAACGCATCAATCTTCTGAGCAATACGCTGTCGCAAAAGATAGCAGGTTTTTTGCGTGACATGGGTCATCAGCCATCCCTGAACAAATGAGCACAAGGCGGAAAAACCATAGAGCGCAAGAGTTGTAAGCAGGATAGCACCCACCGCATCAAAGCGAATGCCGCCTGTGCCAGCAATTTTCGCCGTAACGCCCTCAAAGAGTTCGGTAGTAGCTGTCGAGAGAACCTTCGGGCCCACAATGTTGAACACGGTCGAGGCGATGGCGAACACGAACACCGCCCCCAGCGCAAACTTGAACTTGCCCATGAATGCCAGCAGCTTCAGCATGGAGCCCTTGAAATCTCCTGCCTTTTCGCCAGGTATCATGCCCCCACGCCCCATCGGCCCACGACGACGAGGCTGGGTGTTAGCACGCGCAGCAATTGGCTCACTTTCCTGATTTTTTCTTTCCTCGTCGATGTTCATCGCTCATCCCCTCCTTTCAGCTCTTCCTCCGATAACTGGGATTCGGCAATCTCGCGATACGTCGGACAGGTCTTCATCAATTCCGAATGGGTACCGCAGCCAACCATCTTCCCTTCTTCAAGCACCACGATCTTGTCGGCGTTGAGAACCGTAGAAATGCGCTGCGCCACCACGATCACCGTTTTGCCCGCAGCATTCTGCGCCAAGGCGCGGCGCAGCTTGGCGTCGGTCGCGTAATCGAGCGCAGAAAAGCTGTCATCAAACAGCAACACACGGGCATCGGTAGCCAGGGCGCGCGCAATTGAAAGGCGCTGGCGTTGACCGCCTGAAACATTGGTGCCGCCTTGGCTGATTGCAGTTTGCATGCCTTCGGCCTTGGCATCGATGAACTCGGTTGCTTGCGCAATTTCAGCTGCAGACCGAATGCGCTCCTCGTCCATTGCCTCATTGGAATACGCAATGGTCGACCCTATGGTGCCCGAGAACAGGAATGCCTTTTGAGGTACGTAGCCAAGCTCTTTTCGCAGTTCATCCTGTTTCATATCGCGAACATCGACACCGCCCACGCGGACTGACCCTTCCGCCACGTCATAGAAACGCTCGACGAGCTTTATGATGCTCGATTTGCCTGACCCTGTAGGGCCGATGATGGCTGTGGTCTGACCTGGCTCAGCCGTAAAATCAACGTTTTCCAGAACGGGACTGCTGCCCCTGTTGTAGGCAAAGGTGACATGATCGAACTGAACGGTAAGGCCTTCCGCGCTCGAATCGAGTTCGCCCGCTTTCGACTGAACGGGGTCTGCAATAGAACTTTCCGTTTCCAGAACCTCGTTAACGCGACGAGCGGCAACGTCGGCACGCGGCAGCATAATCGCAATCATGCCAATCATCAAGAACGACATGACGATAACCATGGAATAGGTGATGAAGGCAATCATGTCACCGGTCTGGATCGTGCCCGCATCAATATAGGTTCCGCCCACCCACACGATAAGAACCGAAACAGCATTCATGACCAACATCATCGTGGGCATCATGAATGCCATGGCCCGGTTCGTGAACAGTTGCGTACGATACAGCGCCGTACTTGCCTTGTCGAAGCGCTCTTCCTCATACTGCTGCCGATCGAATGCGCGGACAACAGATAAGCCGGTTAGCATCTCACGCGATACCAAGTTCACGCGGTCGATCAGTTTCTGCATCATCTTGAACTTCGGCATGGCAACTGCCATGAGTATGCCGATAATGATGGCGATTACCACTACCGCAAGCACAATGATCCAACTCATCGAAACGTTCGTCTGAGAAACCATGACAATACCGCCAATGGCGAGAATCGGTGAATACAGCACCATGCGCAGAAGCATCACCATCACCATTTGGATTTGCTGGATATCGTTAGTGCCACGCGTGATGAGGGAAGCCGCTGAAAACGATTGGACCTCGGCATCTGAGAAGGAAATAACTTTCTCGAAAAGGCGCTCGCGCAAGCCTCGAGCGGTTTTTGCCGCCGTTCGCGACGCGATGAAACCAACCGCAATCGAGGCAATCATCATCAATGCCGCAACCCCTAGCATCTGAACCCCCAGCCGCACCAGGTAGCTCATCTGCATGGCTCCCATGTCGATGCCAAGCTGCTCGTATTCTGCTTTGGTTGCCATTATTGCCTGTTGCTGGATAAGGGATTCGTCAATGGATCCGAACGCCTTCTGGGCCTGGGCCATCGCCTCTTCAACCTGGGTCTTGCTAATGGCCCCCGCCCGATATGCGGCATACAGCTGAGGCAGATCGAAATCCCCCGAGACACGGGGGGCGCCATCGAATGCCGGCGACCCTTCTTTCTGCTGACCCTTCAACGACTCTGCCATCTGGTCGGAAAAATGAACCATCACAAGAGGGAGGGCGATGGCGGAATCCAGCTCTTTACGCTGCTCCAAGCCTTGCCGGGTTAAGGCAAAGTTCCCATCCGAATCCTGCTCGTACGAACTGCGCAACAGCCGTTCGTCATCATCGGGCGCCAGCATACAGGTGTAGTTAAACGTATCGGAGCTCATAACGCTAGGCGAGCAATCTTCGATACCACCCTGCTGGATGCCAACATCAACCAAGTCGGACGTGTAGCGAGGAAGCGACAAATCGGCAAATGCTTGCACGATGAGAAGAACCACGATCAAAGCAACAGCAACTTTTGATTGTTTTAAATACCCGATTATGCGCATGGAACCCCCCTCCCAGGAATATCGCATTCACGGGAAACGGGAACAAACGAATCCGACCCTTCTGCGTAATCGCAAATTTTTTCCAAGATCACTACCAATTGATTCATGTTGTCGATGCCAACGCTTTCGACCATGTCCATAAACTGCTTGCTGCGCTCACGGCGAAGTTGCGAAGAGAGGGATTGGCCCTTTTCCGTGAGGCCTATGCAAACCGAGCGTGAGTCGCCCTCGGCACGCGTGCGCACGATGAAGCCCTTCCGCTCAAGGCTTCTCAGGAACTGGGATACCGCGCTGGGCGAAACGCGCAGATGGCGTGCAATGTCGGAAGGCTTGACGCTGCACTGCTTTTCATCGGCGCAAAACAGAAGCACAAGGGCATGAGCCTCCATCGGGGTTAGCCCATCCATGCTTGGGGATAACGCAGGGCGCAAGCACTTAAGCCGATGGGTCAATGCGATAATCTCGTTCTCCAACGATTGAGGGGAACGATCGCGGGCGGTTTCGTTCATAGGTGAAGCTCCTTAACCATTTAATGGCTTAATAGTCTAGATGCTTAACTAATTTCTTGAAAAAGAAAACGCCGGACACATGTGACAAACATAAATCCGGCGTTTAGTTATTCTCGGTGCGGCCAAACCGCATAGCTTAGCGAAGCAATAGGTTTCAGATTTGGCGGATAAAGACCTCAGGGCGGCGCCATGGATTGGTGCCCCGGCGGCAACCCAACAGGTTTAGACTCCGGCGATTAAAGGGCAGCCTTGATACCCGCCATCAACTCAGCATACTCTTCGAACGCGGGTATAGTGGGGTTGTCGGCTTTGATGGAATCGGTGCTCTTGAACAGGAAGCCCGCCTTGCTAGCTTTGATCATGCCCAGATCGTTGAAGCTGTCACCTGCGGCAATGGTTTCCAACCCCGCCTGATGCAACGCCTTGACGGTGGTGAGCTTTGATTGCTCACAGCGCATCTTGAAGCCTGTAACCGTGCCGTCTTCGGCCACCTCAAGTTCATTGCAGAACAGCGTAGGCCAACCGAGCTTCTTCATGAGAGGCTGGGCAAACTGGGTAAACGTGTCAGAGATGATGATCACCTGGGTAAGCTCGCGCAACTCGTCCAAGAACTCCTTTGCACCAGGCATGGGGTCGATGGTGGCAATAACATCCTGAATCTCTTTCAGCCCCAGGCCATGTTCTTTGAGGATGCCGAGTCGATAGCTCATGAGCTTGTCATAGTCAGGTTCGTCGCGCGTGGTCTTCTTCAATTCGGGAATGTTGGTTGCCTCGGCAAAGGCAATCCAAATCTCAGGAACCAAAACGCCCTCAAGATCCAAGCACACTACGTTCATCGCAACCTCTTTCCATGCGCGAGTATTTTCTTTTCGTTTGAAGAATACCCGAAACGCCCACGCTCGCAACGCACACTTTCGCATACGGCCAAAGCAACGCTATCTTTACCGCCCCCTCTTACAGCAAAACCGCCAACTCGTAGGCTTCACGCAAGGCATCGATGGCACGACGGGCTTTCACGGCATCGCCGACCACGTGAACCGAAATGCCGCGCTGTGCCAATGCTTCCGAAAGCCGATCATCAGCGACGTACCCCATAGCAAGCACCACTGAATCAAACCCGCGCAGTTCATGCAATTGGCCGGTTAGGGTATTCTCATATTCCGCGCCATCAGCATAGAAGCGACAGATCTTGGCATTCGGAACCTGGCACACGCCGTGTTCGGCAAAGCTGCGCATCAAAGCGCTACGATGCTCCGCCACCATATCAGCCGCCAGATTTTCACGGTATTCCGCCACGGTAACGCTATGCCCCAATTCGACAAGCAAATCGGCAATCTCGCAACCGACCATCCCTCCACCGGCAATCAACACATTCTTCCCCGGATAAGCCTTTCCGGCCAAGACATCTCCCCCTCGCAGGATCGCAGGACAGTCGATGCCCTCAATGGGAAGCAGCAAAGCCCGGGCACCCGTAGCCACCACCACTTCATCGGGCTGCAGCGCAGCAATATCGTCAGGCAGCGCTTTTACGCCAAGACGCACCTCGACGCCCGCTTTTTGCGCGCGCACCACCCATGAGCGAACCATATCTGCAATAGGGCCTTTGCCGGGTGGGAACGATGCCAGACGCATGTTCCCGCCCAATGCGGGCGCCTCTTCAAGCAGAATCACGTCATGTCCGCGCTCGGAACTTATGGCAGCTACCGCCAGCCCCGCAACGCCACCACCGATCACAACAATACGCTTAGCCGCAACTGCAGCTGGCACGGTTTCGCACTCATGCCCTAAACGAGGATTTACCAAACAACGTATGGGCTTACCTGCATACATGTTGGCAACGCACCCCTGCAGACAGGCGATGCATGGCATCGTATCCTCTTCGCGGCCTTCGGCGTATTTGCGGGGCATCTCGGGGTCCGCCAAGCTCTGGCGGCCGAATGCCACAAGATCACATTTCCCCTGCTCGATCAAAAGCTCGGGCAAATACGGATCAGTAAAACGCCCCACGGAAATAACCGGAATGCTAATGCATCCTTTGATCTTCGCCACCAAATCAGCGTTGAATCCAGCATGCACCGAGGTTGGAGCCCACATGAACTCATCTCGCAAATGAACCGCACGGGAAACATGCAACGCATCGGCGCCACATTCCTCAAGGTAACGAGCAATAACGCACGCATCGTTCACATCAATGCCGCCCGGCTCTTCGTCGGCAGCGTTGATGCGACAGAGCACCGCCACCCTATCCCCAACACGTCTTCGGACCTCTTCCAAGATCAAGCGGGGAAAGCGCATACGATTCTCGAAAGATCCGCCGAATTCGTCGACACGTTTATTAGTTCGCGGGGAAATAAACGAACTGACCAGGTAGCCATGGGCCATATGCACTTCCACTGCGTCAACGCCCGCTCGAAGGGCGCGCTCGGCAGCATCCCCGTAACCTTGGACCAGCTCGTATACCTTTCTAGTTGGCACCTCTTCAGGCACATCGTGCCCGCATGCTGCGGGAATGGGAGATGCCGCCTGCAATGGCGCTCCTGCGTTTTTCGCATTGCCCTCCGGTCCAGCGTTTTGCAGCTGTACCGAAACCTTGGCTCCGTGCCTATGGCAGGCATCGACAACGGCACGCAGGCTGGGGATAGAATCGTCGCTATAGAGGCAAGGCTTCAAGGGGCCGCCCTTCGCACCGCGATGCACCACCGTAGCCTCGATGGTTATCAAACCGAAGCCCCCAGCCGCTCGCGCCTCATAGTAAGCACGCGACTGGTCAGACCAACTCCCATCAGAGTTGGCGAAGTTGTTTCCCATCGGGGGAACCACAAAACGGTTTGGCACTTCCATAGTGCCGATCTTGATAGGCGAATAAAGGCAGCGGTACGGCATGGGGCACTCCTTCGTTTACGCTCGCTAGCACGAATCAAGAAAGCATTTGGGCAGAGCCAAAACTCCACGAAGGCAAGGCGGGACCTGTTGAGCCTTTGTAAAATCGACAGATGCATCAGGAGACATTCGCACCCAGCAACGCTTTCGTCTATCTGCGATCATAGCGGTTTTACCTGCTCGGCGAACGGCGTTCACTATACGTTTGTGATGCGTTTTGCGAAAAAACGACTCCCTTTATTCCCTAGATTTGCCCGTTTGACAGATTCACAGCGCCAGAGAAACTCGAATCCCTAGTATTGGGACGTTCTATTTTTTGCATACGCAAGAGCAGAGTGTCCCCTATTCGAAAGAGAGAAACCTATGTTCCAAGCTGTGGTCGATCCAGTCGCAGGCAGTCTTGCCCTGTCGGCCTTGGTTGCCTGCATTCCGCTCGCGGCATTCTTCGTTATGTTGGTGGGCGTAAAGGCAAAAGCGCACGTTTCCGCGCTCGTTGCGCTGATAGTTGCGCTGGTAGTTGCAATATTCGCCTTCGGCATGCCCGCTAACCTCGCCGCCCTTTCCGGCTTGCAGGGTGCCTGCTATGGCGCATTCCCCATCGTATTCATCATCATCATGGCCGTATGGTTCTACGAGGTTACGGTTGTTTCCGGACGCTCTGAAGACCTGAAGAGCCTGTTTGACATTGTTGGCGGCGGCGATATCCGCATCCAGGCAGTCCTCGTTGCCTTCTGCTTCGGCGGCCTGCTCGAAGCACTTGCCGGCTTCGGTGCTCCTATCGCCATCACCGCAACCATGATCCTCGCCCTGGGCGTCAAGCCCGCTAAGGCGGCTCTGGCAGTCCTCATCGCGAACACCGCTCCTGTTGCCTATGGCGCAGCTGGTACCCCCATCACCACCGCAGGCAACATGGTTGCTGGCGGCGATGCCTCTGTTGCCCTCGAATCGGCACAACACGTTGCCGCTATCGTTGGTTACCAGGCACCGCTCTTCGCTCTCTTTGTTCCTTTGCTGGTTGTCCTGATCTTGGACGGCAAGAAAGGCCTGCGCGACTGCTGGATGCACGCTCTGGTTATTGGCGCTTCCTTTGCAATTACCCAGTGGTGGTGCTCCAACCACTTCGCCTACGAGCTGACCGACGTTGTAGCTTCCCTTGTTTCTCTTGGCGTCAGCGTTATCTTCCTGCACTTCGTTAAGCCCAAGAATGTCAACGACGCTCGCGAGCGCTTCGGCATGGAACCCATTGCTGAGGGAAAAGGAGCCAAACTCGCTCCCGTACGCGCCTGGATGGCCCTGGTCCCCTACATCATCGTTGTAGTAGTATTCGCTATCTGCAAGCTGGGCATTCCTGCACTGCTCGCAAGCACCGACATCAAGATCCCCTTCCCCGGCCTCGCAGGCAATGTCCTGAATGCCGCAGGCAAGGATCCTGGCACCACTTACAACCTGAACCTGCTCTCTAACCCTGGCACCATGCTCCTTATCGCTGGCTTGATCACTACCATCGTGTACAGCATCTTCAATGAGAAGGGCAAGTATCGCATCACCCTGGGCATGTCCGGCAAGCAGCTTGGTCAAACTTTCTGGGCAATGCGCTTCTCTTCCTTGACCATCGTTATGGTTCTGGGCTTGGCTTACGTCATGAATTTCTCGGGCATGACCATTTCCATCGGTCAGTTCCTTGCCCACACCGGCTCCCTCTTTGCGCTGCTTTCCCCTGTACTTGGCTGGGTTGGAACCGCGGTTACCGGCTCGGATACGTCTGCAAACGCCCTGTTCTCCAGCTTGCAGTATGAAGCTGCACAGTCGAACGCTTCGCTTACCCATGTTTCCCCCGATCTGTTCCTTGCCGCCAATACCATGGGTGGCGTTATCGGTAAGATGATCTCACCTCAGTCCCTGGCTATCGCTGCCGTTACCACCGGCGAACACGAATCGAGCCTGTTCAAGAAGGTCATCCCTTGGAGCGTCGGCATGCTGGCTGTTCTTTGTGTACTGGTGTTCGCAGAGTCCAGCGTTCTTTCCTTCATCCTTCCGTAACGCTCGGATAAAGATCGCTTCAAAGAAGCCTCGGTTCATTGAACTGAGGCTTCTTTTTTAATTGCCGGTTAACACTCGCTTACGTAACTCAGCCTGCCTGGCAGCAAAGTCATACTGCAAATCATTGCGGAGATGACGCCCATGACATCGAGCCACCGCATCAGCAACCTCGTCAAGGCTTTCGGCATGTCTGATATCTCGGTTGGTTACATGAAGAACCATTGAGCCAGCAACACCTAAAGAGACCAGATGGCGATTTCGTTTTCGATCACCATCATTCCCCTTATGCGCTCGGTCTCCATACCTCAACAACAGCCCAGCATCGGGCCAATGAAGGGCAAAGGCAGTACTCTTTCCCGATAAAAACAACAGCACTTCGCTCGAGGTGGCAAATTCATGCCGAATTTCCGGCTTCCTAAGACCATACCCGCCCAATTTCCTGGGTAAAACCATCAACATGCTCAACTCCGTTTCCCTCGGCGAAGCAGAGCCGTCGAGCACATAACGAAGAGCCCATCGAGCTTTCTTGACGCTCCGATTGTTGCTCTGCGACGCAACATGGGCGGTTAGCCGCGCAACGGAAGTTAGCGCCTTTCTTCTGGAATACCCTCGTGGCGTCCCCGCATAGTTAGGCTGAGACATAGGTAACGAATACACCCCGCACAGCTCATAACCAAGCTTTATTAATTCAATCCCTGAAAGCTGCGCGGCCATTTCCAAAAACAGCACCTCAGGCGAAACGACACAGAGGGAAGATTCATCTGTGCTTCTATGCAGACAAATTGCGTTCATTTCACCGCCGAACACATGACAATGGCCATTTTTAATGTTTCTACGGTCCCTTGGCTTGGGCACAACGCAATGAAGCGGTATATGGGAAGTGCGGATTGGCAAAGCGCGATAGTATTCGGCATCATTACGCGTGGGAACCGAAAGCGAAAGGAAAGACACCTTTTCATATCCAGAAACGGGCATCATCGAAGAGCGGTACAATTCCAGTGCCGTTCTATGACTTAAAACCATGCTCATACGCTGCTCCTTTTTGCAAAACGCTTATGAGTCAACGATATTGAGCAGATGAGAAAGAGATGAGAAAACGATACGAAAAGCGTGCGAAAACAATGCGAAAATAAGGTGAATGCGCAAGCATATTTTAACGACTCAATCTACCACAACAGGACTGAAGCTTCCCACCTCCTCGCCTGCGGAGACACGACCAAAAACACCGATGATACGCGAACGCACACGGCACTTCCTTCGTCCGCAGAGATGCAATGCGCGTTCCCATCTAGGCCTCTCCGCGCTCAAAAGCGGGGACTATATACAGACCTCAGATACCCGCTGTTCACCGAACTCCCCGCGTACGAAGACCGGCACAACCCTATACCCACAAACAGAGCTCACGGGGCACTGCCCTGTAGGCCCCAACCCAAACAAACGAGGAAGAAACTATGGATCCCTTATTCGCCCAAGAACTCTGCAAGCTGAACAATCGCTTTTACTGCACGTGGGCGGATTCGTTTTCCGATACCCGCCACAACACCTGGCCAGGATGGAATCGCTGCCTTAAGGAATCAGGGTTAACCGATCGCCACCTTCCCCATCAAAAACAGATCCATGTACTTGATGTTGCCTGCGGAAATCTTCGCTTCGAAAGACACCTTGCCCGCTCTATTCCTAATGCCATCATCGAAGTCCAAGCACTTGATGCCTGTGACCAACTGGCCCAAAACGGCATTCAGCTTCCCTCGAATGTTTTCGCTTCATTCACCCACTGCGATGTCATGGAAGAGTTGCGATCGGACACCTTGGCCGATGCGCTCCGATTCGATACGCAAGCAGATTTGAGCGTGTCGTTCGGCTTTCTGCATCATATCCCCCTTCCTGAATGGCGTGCGACGTTCCTGAAAGTGTTGGTAAGGGCAACTAAGCCAGGTGGTTTCTCCTGTGTTTCCCTTTGGCGTTTCTTGACCGACGAGGGGCTTGCCGCCAAGGCAAAAGAAAGCACCGCATCAGGAATAGCGGAGCTGGGATACCCCAAAGAGCAATTTGGCAAAGGCGATTGCCTGCTGGGCTGGAAAAATGAAAAGGGAGCCTACCGTTACTGCCATAGTTTTTCAGATGAAGAGATCAATGATCTTGTGAGCGCTGTTTCGAACGAAGCCTATTTAAAAGCGCGCTTTCAGGCAGATGGGCGCACAGGCACCCTCAACGAATACCTGGTATTTCAGAGAAAGCGATAGCTGATTTATCTCGGGTTCTTCCATTCAATCGATCCACCGCCACTTCAGTCACCTTGACTGAACAAATATATAAGTGCCCAAAACACAAAAGGAGCCCGACCCTACGGCCGAGCTCCTTTGTTAAGCGCTTCTACCTTGCGGTATATGCTTAGTGCTGGTCTACGGAATGATCCTCGCCAACGATAACGTGACGGTTGGGATCGTAAACCAAGCCACCATGTTCCTTGCCGAAGAACATGAGGTTTGCATTGGCAGTGCCCTCGATAAATACGAGGTATCCATGCAGCATGGTGAAGATGATGAATACGAACATCATGAAGTAGTGGATGATGCGCATAGACATAGCGCCACCAACAAAAGCGGTACCTGCTGCGAAGAAGGTCCACTCAGAGGTGGGTACCCACAGGCAAAGACCCGTGTAAGCCATGATGAGGATCAGGATACCGACAGCAAAGTACGAGATCTTCTGAGGAACGCCGAGCTTTGCAGAAAGCGGATGATCCTTCTTCATGAAGAGGTAGTACTTGATCCAAGGGATAAGCTGATGCTTGTTGTCGTCCTGGGGCATCCAGGTCTTGTAGTCGCGAACACGGTTACGCGTGCCACCCGTAGGAGCAGAGGTAACCAGGAATGCAAGCACGTAACGAACGATGCAGTTGAAGAGCAGCACCAGACCGCAGAACACATGCACGCCGCGAGCAACACCCGTAAGAGCTGCCCAGAACGGGAAGTGGATCAAGAAGCCGGAGAAAATGAGCAGAACCATGCAGCTAAGGTTGATCCAGTGAGTGATACGCATCGGCAGAGGATGCGCTTCACGGTAATGAGCCAAATGCGCCATTTACTTCACCCCCCAAGGGCTGGTAACGGTTTCAAAGTGCTTACCGGTGGAAGGCTCAGTCACATGCACGGCGCAAGCGGTGCAGGGGTCGAAGCTGTGTACCGTACGCAGGGCATTGATAGGCATATCAACGTCGGCAACGGGGGTGCCAATAAGAGCCTGTTCCATCGGACCCTGTACGCCTTCGGCGTTGCGGGGAGCAATGTTCCAGGTAGTAGGAATGATGATCTGGTAATCGGTGATCTTGCCGTTGTTAACCTTTTCGGTGTGCAGCAGTGCGCCACGAGGTGCTTCCCAAAGGCCCATGCCTTCGCCCGTGATGGTCTCAGGGGCACGGAAGTACTCGGAGTCGCCGCCCTTAACAGCCTCGATGAGCTCGTCGACCCATTCAACCATGCATTCAGCAATGTAGATGGGCTCGACGTTGCGAGCAGCTACGCGGCCAAGGGTGCTCTGCAGCTGAGGAATGGTAAGGCCAAGGTCAGCGCACAGACCGTCGACAGCAGGCTTAACGAATTCGTTGCCACGCAGGTAAGCAGCCAGAACGCGGGAGAACGGACCAGCCTCCATGCACTTGCCGTCGTAGGAAGGTGCCTTGGACCAAGAGTAGCGATCGTTAATATCGCCGATCTCGTGACCATTTTCCTCGCGCAAGGTACCAGCCTTGTAGTACTCAGCGAACTCGGGCTCAGTGACGCCTTCGCGGGGGTTGAGGTCGGAGTCGCCCACATACCAGGAATGACCGATGTATTCCTTGATGAGGTCAGTGTCAACCTCGGAGAGCTTAAGGTTCTCATCGATAACGCCGGAAGGCAGGTAGCGATCAGCCAAAGCGAAGCTCGGACGCTCGAAAACGCCCCAAGCAACATAACGGCCACAGCCCTTACCGAAGGAAAGAGCTTCCTTGTAATAAGGAGCGATAGCCTTGGTGTCGGGGATGATGGTTGCCTTGATCCAGTCACGCAGTTCATGAACGAGAGACCACAGATCGTCGAGCTTTTCTTCCGTAGGAACGAAAGAGGTACCGCCAGGAACAATGGTCATAACATGGGGCATCTTGCCGCCCAGCAGAGCGCAGACCTCAGATGCCTTGGACTGCATGGTGAGAGCCTCAATGTAATGAGCGGTAGCGATAAGGTCGAGTTCAGCAGGAAGCTTGAACTCGGTATCGGACTGACCGTTCTTCCACCAGTTGCCAGAGAAGATGGACAGCTGACCATTTTCTGCGAACTTGGTAAGGCGCTCCTGAAGTGCCTTCAGGTCGGACTGGCAGGAAGTGCCTGCAGCCTCTACCAGGTCGTAGGCGCTGCCTACGTTTGCCTTCAGAGCGTTCAGGGGGTTTACGTAGTCCAGAGCAGCCAAGGTGTAGAACCACAGGATATGGCTGTGCAGGAACTGCGCACCCTCGATGAGGTTACGGATGATACGGGCATTGTTGGAAATGGTGATACCGTATGCCTTTTCAGCAGCAATGGTTGCAGCGTGGGAGTGGGATACGGGGCAAACACCGCAGATGCGCTGCACGATGTGAGCAGCATCTTCAGGCGTGCGATCCTTTACCACGAGCTCCATACCGCGGAAGCAGCCGCCGGAAACCCAAGCATCGGAAACAACACCGTTTTCAACCTCCATCTCTACGCGGAGATGACCCTCAATACGGGTTACGGGATCGATTACGGAACGTGCCATAGGTTACTTGCCTCCCTTCAGAACTTCTTCGTCGTACTGGCCAATGGACTCGCTGGGATGCTTCTTATCCCACTCGCGGATAGGCTCGAAGTCTGCGCCACCGTCGGTGCGGCCCATCTTCTTCATGCCAAAGCCGTGGATAACGAGTGCGGCAGCCACAACGCCGGTGAGCGTCCAAGCAATTGCCTCAGGCTGGACAACCAGGCCACCGATGCGCAGATCGCGGAAGCGTGCGCGGAAGGGTGTGTTGGTTTCAACCCAGTTCTCACCAGGATCATTGGGGTTAGCCGTGCAGCAGCCGATGCAAGGGCCGCCCGAAGCAACGCACCAGGAACGACGATGGTTCCAACGAACAACACCGCAGTTGGCCTTGGTCTGAGGACCACGGCAGCCCATGGGATACAGGCAGTAGCCCTTGGCTTCTTCTTCGGTGCCGAATGCGTAAACGAATTCGCCATTCTCGAAGTGACCGCGACGCTCACAGTTGTCATGAATGGTCTGGTTGAAGATGACCTTAGGCTTGTTGTCGGCGGTGAGCTCAGGGAGCTTGCCAACAAGGATTGCGTCTACGAGGACAGCCTCGAGCCATTCAGGGTTAGCAGGGCAACCGGGGATGTTGATAACCGGGGTATCGATACCCTGCTTCTTCAGGTACTGCTGAACACCCAGCGCACCAGCGGAGTTGGGGTTTGCACCCATCCAGCCACCGTTTACCGCACAAGAACCAAGAGCAACAACCGCATTTGCGTTCTCTGCAGCATGGACCAAGTGGTCGGTACCGGGCTCATTGGCAACACGCAGCGCCTCGCCGTTCCAACCTTCCAGAACTGCACCCTCGTAAATGAGGATGTAGTTTCCGGCCTCGATCGTCTGTGCCTTTGCTTCTTCCATGGACCAACCTGCAGCAGCGGAAAGGGTCTCACAATAGTTAAGGGAAACCATTTCCAACACTACGGTTGCGGGATCAGGGGCATCTACCTGTGCGAACGACTCCGTACAACCAGTGCAAGAAGCGCCCTCGATCCAGATTGCGGGATACAGGCCGCCAGATTCTGCGCCGATAACGGAATCCTCGATCGCGCGAGCGACGCGAGGTGCTGCCAGCTCAGACAAGCCTGCAGCTACGGCAAGAGAGCCACAGAGCTTCATGAAGCTACGACGAGAAACACCACGTGCCTCGAGCTTGCTCAGAAACTCCGGACTAATAGCCTCTGTTACCATGTGCACACCTCCTTAAGGGTGTCTTTGTCCTACAAAACTTCTGAAGCATATTCTCGTTGATTTGCTCCTAAAAAAGACTGGTTAATTGCCGAATATCGAGTAATTCCCGCCAATGGTCAGAAAATGTTACTGCCTTATTTTCGAGTAACACATTATTTCTCCATTTTTTGCAATAAAAAATGATTCCTTGGCGGTTTTAGGTCATATCGAGTAATTTGACCGTTCTATTCTTCAAAAATAGCGAGTTTAAACTGAATTTTTGCTTGGCAATTACTGGAGACTCTTCAAAAAATGGACATATTTCATTGTTCGTCCTATCCATCTTTTTGGATAGGTAGTTTATCTTTGCTACCCAAAATTAATTTTTTATCCATCGGAATTTTGGAGAAAATCCCGTCCTATAGCCACACAGGTGCATCTTCTTTCAGTACTGGAATTTTTTGGGGAACAATGCCTTGCTTTTGCGCAGGCAACATGTTTGCCTGCGACTGGACCGAGGCGAAGATCCGTCATCTTCCTAGCGGCATCAACGGGCAATCGAGCCCATCAACGGCATCAATGCTCCACACTGATCGCAAGAACAACACCGCCCTGTTAAGACGGCATTAAATCCAAGGGCCAGATGCATATGCATCACAGCGTTTTCCAGATAAAGCGTTATCATAGGCAAATTATCGTTATCCCAGAAAGGACGCTCTATGAGCAACGCAACCATCGCCTACCTCGGACCGCAAGGAACCTACTCCGATGAGGCTGCACGTCTTTTTGCAAAAAAGATGGGCTGCGAAAACCCCGAATTCGTGGAGTGCCCCTCCTTCAATGAGGTTCACGAGGCGGTTGATCGCGGTCGTTGCGAATTCGGAGTTATGCCGATCGAAAACTCACTTGAAGGCGTGGTTACCGCCACGCTCGACACCTTGGCTTTCAAGGGTGGCGTGAGCATCATGGGTTCAACCGTACTCAACATCCACCACTGCCTTATGGTGAACCCGGAATCCTCCCTCGATAAAGTAACCACTATTGCCAGCCACCCGCAAGCTTTGGCGCAATGCCGTCGCTGGCTCGATGCCCACTTCCCCTCCGTGCCGCGTTTGGCCGTTTCGTCCACTGCAGAAGGTGCGCGCAAAGCAGCTCAGGACAAAACGGTGGCGGGAATTTCCAGCAAATTTGCAGGACAGCTGTTCGACTGCACCATTGCCGAAGAAGGCATCGAAGATCACTACGGCAACCAGACGCGCTTTGTGCTCATTGCCCGCCAAGGCCACGAACCAGTGCTCGAGAGCGACAACATGAAAACCACGCTGGCGCTTTCGCTGAACGCCGATAAGCCCGGCTCCCTGTTGATGATCCTCTCCGAGCTGAACTACGCCAATGTAAACTTGACCATGATTCAGAGCCGTCCCACCAAACAGGGACTGGGAGATTACCTCTTCTTCATCGATATCGAAGGCACGCCGGCCAATCCCGCCATCAAAACCGCGCTCGATTGCCTCCGCCTTAAGCTCCGCGAGGTTAAAGTGCTTGGATCCTATCCTGCTGAGTAAAATCCATCCCATTGCGATCAAAAAACGCCTGCTGCCCTCAATCAGTAGCAGGCGCTTTGCTTGCAAAGCCAAGATGCTTCCTGCTTCGAGGCCCTGGCGATATCCAGCGCTTCAGCAAACCCTAATCGGCAAGGTATCGAGCGTTCTCGCCTTCGCCTTCCTGAGAGAAGAATCCCTCGGCAACCAAATCATTCACAATCGAACGGACTATATCTTCTTCGGGCGCCTCCCTGCCCTGCTTCTTTTCGAAGTCGGAAAGAGCGGCAACAAGCTCACGGAAGCTTGCTTCGCGTCGAGCAAGAACGAAACGAACCAGTTCCGCCCGCTTCTGTCGCCGTGACCCCTCAAACTTCGATTGCTTCGTATGGTGCTTTGACCGGCGAGAAGGGTTGGGCATCGTTGATTTCAGGTAGTTGCCATAATCGAGCAGGGCGTAATACCAACCGCGAGGGTCTTCCGCAGAACACGTACGCCGTACCAAAGGCTCTAGTTCTTTGTCGGAAACCTTTTCGCGCCCCGGAAACAACTCATGGATGAACACCGTGCGTACGTTTGTCTCCAAGTACATAGAGGGCTTCTGGTAGGCGAACGCCATGATGCCTCCTGCCGTAGCCTTTCCGATGCCAGGAAGGGCTAGCAACTCTTCCGACGACTCGGGAAGAAGCCCGTTGAATTCACGTGAACATATTTCTGCCGTACGTTTCAATGCCAACGCACGACGGTTGTATCCCAGCCCTTGCCACATCTCCAGAACAAGTGACGTTTCAGCGCTCGCCAATGCATCCAGCGTCGGAAATAATGTCATGAAACGCTGCCAGTACTTTTCGACACGTGCGACCTGGGTTTGCTGAAGCATGATCTCGGAAACCATAACAGCATAGGGGTCGTCTACATTGCGCCAAGGCAAATCGCGATATAGGCGCGCACCTTCGTTCCATACTTTAATGACAAGGGCCTGTTCTTCGGGGCTCAACTCGTCAGAACAGGTTGAAGAGACTTGAGAAGCCATGCTATTCGGCAACCGGCGAATTTTCGCATGAAGCAAATGCCGCCTGAATAGCGGGATGGCTTGCACCCTGGGTAAAAAGTCCCTCCAAAGTAACGGAAGCAAAAAGGTGACTTATCAGCGCATTTGACGCACACCACAAGGCATTGAACGAGCAGCAATCCTTATGGACGCAAGGGTAATCGGCGCATGCGCAGTCGGCTATGCTTATGCCGCCATTTACCCCCTCCAGAACATCAAGCACAGTGGTTTTTGAGGGGTCACACGCCAGGGCAAGACCGCCTTTCACGCCACGAATAGTTTTCAGCAGGCCTGCCTTCACCAATTCGTGTTGAATGCTACGAGCAAAAGAATAGGGAATGCTCTCCTGTTCGGCCACCTCCGCGATGGAGATATACGTGTCGCCGCTACGATAAGCGGCGCGAATGATGCGACAAGCATAGTCGCAACGACGCGTAATGCTCATTAGCCGCTAACCCTCCAGCAGATCATCAAAATTGGAAGTATTCCGGCGCAGCTCTTCAACCGCCATATCCTCCATGCAGCGATACTCGGCAGAATCTAACGGCTGGAAGTTAGCCAAACGCGAAACCATCGCACCGGTCTCGACTGCGCAGAAGCGGTTTTCGGCAATGCTCTTCCGATAAGCCTCTTCAACCGCCTCACTCGCAATGGCAAGGATCTCAAAACGAGAAAGACCACGAGAGAGCTCCACCATGCGGGTAGCATCCAAACCACGAGTAGAAGGATGTTGCGCCTGAACTTCTCGCCAAATCTCATGGCGCTCACGTGCGCTAGGAAGGTCGATATCGATGATCTGATACTGAGACCCGATGAGCCCCCAGAAAAACGGATCAATATCACTCGGCTCAGATGCGGAAATGAGAACCGTTGCCTCGGGGCTTTCAAGAGCAGTCTGGATAAGCGCTAATGCTTCGCGGGCGCCACGGGACAGCTGCATCTGAAGAAGGCTCTGCACGGGGTTCTCGGCAAGCTGGGGATCGAAGTCAGGGAGATCCCACAAATCAAAATCTTCGAGGATAACCACGGTCGGCGACTCAAAGCCAGCACGCGGCACACCAGAGATGCGTGATTTGAAATCGGCGGACGCCATTACGCACAACACCGCTTGACCTTGCGCATTCTGATCAAGGCGCATGCGTATTGCAGGAATATTCAATTCGCCAGCTGTAGCAACCATGAAGTAGTTGGAATCTTCTCGAGCAGGGCAGCGGAACAGCAAGGTGCCCAATCGGGGAATGCCAGGCAAGCCGTGACGAGCATTGAGCATAGCGACAAAGCGGGCAAACTCGGGATCACGCGAGCGACCAACGCCCAGTTCTCCCATAGTTTCGACAGCATTGCCAAAACCAACCAGCGATCGATAGTCGAAACGCTGCTCGGGCACTGCAGGCTCAGCTTTTGCCTCAGAAGCCTGGCCGAAAATGAGCGAAGTGAGGTCCTTCACCGCCTGCTCGCGATTGGCGTCCGCCGAAGACCGATTGGCTTCCGCCGAGTCCGAAGCGTTCTGAGCAGAGCCTGCAGCAGCTTGGGCAGCTTCAGCAGGAGCCGAAGCTGATGCCGCAGCAGGAGTGCTTTTCTCAAAGCGGCACAGCATATCAGGTGCGGCTTCCATGAGATCCTGATTTACCATGTCGGCCATGCCTTCAATGGCGTCACGGTCGAAGCCGTATTCTTCGAGCTTATCGAAAGCCAAGCGCTGAAGTTCGTCGGCGTGCCGAGAAACCTCATTGCTGTCCCAATAAGGCTCGAGTTTTTCAAAGATATATTCAGCAAGGGAACGTTGTTTGGTTTTGATGGCTAAATCCCATGCCTTGCTCATGCCTTCGAGCACTTCTTCGCCCGGCATGATGCTTTCGCGCAATGCGCGCTCGTAAGCAGCAAGATATAGATGGATACCGAGAACGCTATCCCCTTCCGCAACCGCGGAAGCGGCACGCTTAAGGTATGCCTGAGAAGAATTGGAGCGACTGTCCTGAAAAGGAACTTGGCCGCTTGCGGTATCTTCACTCATCCTGGTGCACCTCCTTGGCAGGTAACAATAGTTGCAAGCGCGCTGGGCCAGCCGAAGGGAGCGCGCTGATATGAGAGTTCGTTAATCGCACTTAATTGTATGCCGCCCCAATTCGGGCGGCTCGAACAAACCCATTATCCGTCAAATTCCCATAGGGTGAACGGCGAACCAGGCTCTGCTACAAAGCGTTAAGCCAACATTGCCGCAGCCGCAATACCCGCCGGAACCGCACGAACAACATGCAGGGCTCTTAATCGATTCTGCAGATACAAAAACAGGCTAGCGCCAGTTCAAAATCGGCCATTCCCGATTGCGCGCAGTGCGGCGCAGGGGTCTATCGGGGGTAACCGCAAAAGGATGCTCAGCTGCAGCGAGCAGGGTTCGATCGGAATGATGGTCCCCATAAGCATGGGTTAGGACCCAGTTCCCTTTCCCAAATCGGGCATTGGCCTCACGGGTAAGGACCTCGAGTTTTTGGCTTCCTTCCACCGGCAAGCCTTCCACTTCTCGCGTATAGCGGCCATCGGAATCGATTTTCATTCGCGTGGAAAACGCCTGAGTATAACCATGTTGCGTCATTGCCTGCTGGATAAGGGGTTCAAACGTTGCCGTTACCGCCCACACCTCACGACCCGCAGCACGATGTTCCTCAATAACTTCGTTAGCCTGAGCACGAAAGAGTTTTTCCAGGTGGCTATCGTAAAAGTCACGCAAGTATTCGTCGACTTCTTCCTTTTTCTTGCCCTCAAAGGCAGAGAACACTGCACCGCGAACCCAGCTTTCATTTTGTGGCAGGCGGAGCTTGTAGGCAGCAGCCCAGCAAAGAATGCGCAGAAGCGTGCCCTTACCCAAGAGACCCTTTCGAACCAGATAGCTCACCAAAATGACTGGCGAATTACCGGATATGCAGGTACCGTCGAAGTCAAACGCGGCAATTTCAACCGGCTTCGTCTGACGAGAATCGCCCATCGCGTCTCCATCCTTCTGGTATCGATTGCGCCATTTGTCATACGCAACATAAAGTCGAACTTGCTTACTATACACCATGCAAGAACCGACAAGAAACGCGACAGAGTGGAGATTGAGGCTTCAGCAAAGACACACTTTTAGACCGCTCGAAAGCCAGCTCCTGAAAGCCCCGAAAAGCAAAAAGGCTTGCCTTGCGGCAAGCCTTACATGCAAAGTGGCGGGATGTACGGGACTCGAACCCGCGACCTCCGACGTGACAGGCCGGCGCTCTAACCAACTGAGCTAACACCCCATGTCTTAAGCGACTTGCGATAGTTTACTAGCAATCAAAACCGAGCACAAGACCCTATTTGAAATAATTTTCAACACATCCAATCAACTACCTAAAGACTGCAAACCCCTTTCCGTTGATTCGATAATCCTGCCCATAGTTCGCATAGATGCAACCGCTGCAAAACGCAGCAGCAATGCCGAGCTGCCGCTTTCTTTTGTTCCTTTTCGCGGTATTCGCCCTGCTGTTGTCGTAGCCCCTACGCCTTTTCAAACATTTACCCTCGTTGCCGTTACTTACCTTGCGCGTTTTCCAACAAATGCGCCCGCTGCAGTGATCCGCCCATCGCGAAAACAAAAATCTCGACTTTTTTGCATCTTTTTTGCGATTGGCAACTCCCCTCCACCCTGGCAACGCGGCAATAAGCCTCTACGCAGCCATTTTCGCCGCGTTTTTGGGCAGCAATCCGCGATTGGGGAGATTGCAACAATCCCAAATCGCAAAAAAGTTGCAACCAAGGCAGAATTTTTGTTTCTGAGCTCCCGAGGCGACTTCAGGATGGCGCTGTGAGCAAGGTTTGCCCAGCAGTGCTTCGAGCAGCATTGGGAATGCGCTATAAATGGGTAGATTTGTAGCGGCGCTACGAGCAGCGATAAATGCGATGGGCCAGGTTCAGCACTGCATAGCGATGTACAAAAAACAGTCCTATGGGGGTTATAGGCAAAAGGGACTATGGGACAAAGTGCGTCTGACTAGTCGATGGCATATGGGCCCAAATTAGCGCAAAACCCCTTTTGCCCATAGTCCAATTGCGCGGAGACATCATAAAACACAGAGTGGTGAGATTCAAAACCGAAGAAACAAAAAAGGCCCGCCATTGGCGAACCTTTAATACGTAAGCTGGCGGGATGTACGGGACTCGAACCCGCGACCTCCGACGTGACAGGCCGGCGCTCTAACCAACTGAGCTAACACCCCATGTGTGACAGCGATAGATAGTATACAGGAACGGAATCATCGCGCAAGAACCTTTTTAAAAAAGTTTTCCCAAATTAGGAGACGGATCATTCCACATGCACTTATGCCGTTCAGCAAAATGATAGCCCCCGCAATGCTCCACACGAAATAGTCAGTGTGAACTGGGAGCCAGCCAACAGAGAAACAGTGTTACAGGCGCTTGCCCTTGCTCCTATGACCTGGCTTTAAGGATTTCCATGCAACTTTAGCTGCCGACTTGGCAACGGGCGCAGCGGCATCCAGAGCAACCACGGCTGCCTTCTTCGCCTTTGGCGCCACGGCGGCAACAACCGTTTTCACCGCAGGCTTGGCGGCAACGGTTTCCGCGGCTTCCGCTGCCACGGAAGTGGCTTTTCCCACCAGAGCAGCCAAGCCGGCAATATCGCCGCCGCCCTCAAAATACTCGATTGCCGCATGGCCAATAGCTTGGGTGCCCACATAGCCCATAGTTCCCTTTACCACCCAGCCAAGCGCCGGGATGGCACCTGCAAGCTGACGGGAAACCCCACGGAATACAAAGCCCCCAGCAATAACACCAGCAATCTCCTTCACCCTATCGGCACTCAAGGGATGTCCGTAGGCAGCTGCGATCTGCAATACCATCTTTGCTTGGTTTGCGGTCATGATGGGCATGTCGGCGCCAGGAACAAAGACAACGACCCCAACACCAGCATTCTGCAGGGAGGTGGTGCGAATCGATTCATATGCCAAAGGGCGACGCACAAACGGATAGGCTATAGAGAAGGCCAGACGCTTTTCTGAATCGGCGCGAACAATCCATGTGCCGATTTCATCTGCAAGCGTTCCGCGAAGCTCATCGCTTAGCGCTTCGCCTTCGCCAAGCGAAATAAGATCTTCGTCTGGAATAGCATAGCCAGCCGCCACCGCAGCTTCATGAACCGCTTCTGCATTTTCGGCAACAACCAAAACAGGCGTTCCCTGCTCGCGGAACCCCGCTGCGATCTTCCCAACATCAGGATTCGAGCCTGCAGCAATAACCGCAATGTCGCTTGCAACGTGCGCATCGGGTGTTTGGGTAGGGAAATAGCTCACCATAACACGGGAGTTAGCAGATTCGCTATTAAAGCCCGATCGTACGAACACCTGAAACTCCGGCGTTGCCGACTCGTCGATAAGGATATTTGCAGAAACCGAGACAGAACATGCTTTATCGATATCGATTGCTGCCGTCAACAAAGCGGGAATATCAATTGGTAGTTTCATGCGATCCCCTTTCGCGTTAGCGTCCGCTATGAACCCAAACAGAGTTTATCAAACCCAGCATCACGAAGTTCACAACCATAAACGATGATCCGTAACTGATAAACGGCAACGGAATACCCGTAATAGGCATAAGGCCACAATCCATGCCGATATTCTCTAGTATCTGAAAGAGCCACATGCCCACAACGCAGATAACGATAATGGTACCGAAAAGATCGCTGGCGCCACGTGCAACGTGTACTGAGGTGACGATCAAGCCGATATAGAATGCGAGCAAAACGAGCGCGCCCACAAAACCAAACTCTTCCGCCAAGATGCAGAAAACGAAGTCGGTTGGTGCCTCGGGCAAAAAGCCCATGGACGATTGGGTTGCCTGCATAAAGCCCTTGCCCAGCAGTCCGCCGCTGCCAATAGCAATCTTTGCTTGCTGCGAATTATAGCCATCGCCCGAAGTGTCATACGTAGAGTCCGAGAACACCATCAAACGTGACTTTTGGTAGTCCTTTAAAAGTACATCGTGACCAGCGATTTGGTCGACAATGGGGTCGATAATCAAGATTGCGGCGCATAAGAGAATAATGGTAAGACCCGTGCCCACCATGAAACGCCAATCGGCACCACCGATAATCAGCGCGAAGGCAGCAATAACCAAGTACACCAAGCCGGTGCCAAGGTCGGGCTGAGTCATAACGCAAACGAAAGGCACCGCCATGATGCCAAGTGCCTTCAGGTACTCACGCAAATCGGCAAGACGACCGCCGTAGCGCGCCATAACCGAAGCAGCCAACAGCACCATGGTGATCTTCGCAAATTCACCCGGCTGAATCTGAGTGCCGATGTTGATCCAAGAGCGACCGCCATTAACTTCCACGCCAATGCCGGGCAAATGAGGCGAAAGGAGCAAAACGACATTGATGATCAGGAACAACGTGGTATAGCCAGAAAGGGCGTGATAATCCATGCGTGTGATGAGCACAAACAGGACCATACCCACCGCAACGCCTGAGAGCTGACGAGCGAAGCTATAGTCGGCATCGGCAGATGTAGCCGAGAACTGAACGATAAGGCCATATCCAACCAGCAAAAGGGCGAACAGATAGAACGAAGGGTTCACATACTTGAACCTGCGAGGACGCGTAGCGCGAGCCACTGCAGGGTCTTGCATGCGCAAAGAGCTGATCTCGTTAATTTGAGCCACCAACGCTCACCTCCGTTGCCGCAATAGTGCTCATATCTTCTTCCAAGGTGCCCGCTGCAGACTGAATTGCGGCATCCATGATTTGACCCGCCAAAGGCGCAGCAACAGAACCGCCCGAGCCGCCTTCCTCGACGCACACGCACATTGCAAACTGCGGATTGTCGTAAGGGGCGTAGCAGGAGAACCATGCCATATCTTCTTTGCCGGCAACCTCGGCAGTACCAGTCTTTGCCGCTGCAGACCAAGAGTACTTATTGAACTCGGCTGAAACGGTTTCGTTTTCCGTAGCCACACCATGCAAAGCATCGCGCACGATTTTAAGATTTGCTTCTGTTACCTGCGGCGCCGTGTCTTCCACCGTGTCATAGGAGAGCACCGTATCACCCAGCGAATTGCGCGCTTCCTTCAGCAGATGCGGACGCAAGAGCTTTCCCGTTGCAACCGCGCCATAAGCACGAACCACCTGAATGGGAGTAACCAAGACATAGCCCTGGCCGATAACCATGTTCGACATATCGCCGGGCAGCCACTGGGCTTCTTCGGGGACGTCTTTGAAATATTCCTTTTTCCATGCAGGCGTGGGAATACGACCCTCCGATTCACCGGAAAGGTCGATCTTTGTAGCAGCCGAATAGCCAAATTCCTTAACGAAATCTTGCATGGCCTCATCACCGATGGAGGCACGGGCATCGTAGAAGCTCTTTGCTATTTCATAGAACACAACGTCGCAGGAAACGACGATGCCCTCACGCAGGCCCAGCAACCCATGACCTGACTTTTGCCAGCACTTCTGCGGGAAGCTGTCGCCAAAACCCGTCCAGGTGCCCTGACAGTCCCAGACGCGAGATGTATCAGCAAATCCATAGGTTAAACCAGCCAGGCTGGTAAATGCCTTGAAGCACGATGCCGCAGGGTACGTACCTGCGATAACGCGATTCATCAACGGATAATGAGACTCCTCGGTTTGGTAAGCGTCCCACATGTCCTGGGAAATGCCGCCGATAAAATGCTCAGGTGCATAGGTTGGATAGTTCGAAAGCGCCACAATGCCGCCCGTATTAACATCCATTACAACGCATGATGCCGCAGTACCGGTTCCGTGACGCACCGCATCCTGAAGCACGCGATCTGCCACATGTTGAACCTTGGCATCGATGGTCAGGTACACATCGTTGCCCTTGCTCGGGGCGGTTTCCCCTACCACCTGCTGAACCACACCAGCTGCGTTTGTTACCAAAACACGTTGACCATGGTCGCCGGCAAGCAGCGAATCGTAAGTTTGCTCGATGCCGCTTTTGCCTACAGCATCACCAGACTGGATATCACGGCCCTCGGCAGCGTTCTTCAAGTCATCTTCGGAAGCGGTGCCCGTATAACCCAAGGCATGCGCCGCCATCGCCCCATAGGGATAGGTTCGCGTGGTTCGAATCTGCGTGCTGACACCGGGAAAGGCATCGCGATGTTCAGAAATATACGCGATATCGCGCAGCTTCACATCGCTTGCCACCACTCGTTGGCTCTGGGCGCCCGAAGAAGAATCGAGAATACGAGAACGCACCACTTCGTAGGGAATTCCCAGAAGGGAAGAAAGGCGCAAGATCACATCGGAGTTCTTTGCAACATCCGCATCGGCAAGAACAGTTTGCACCTGGCGGTTTGCAACCATGGCAATACCATTTGCATCGTAGATAACGCCACGAGGAGCCGGCGTATTTACCGTAGTGTAGAGGTTTGCATCTGCCTCTTCGCTATAGCTGGCAGCCTCGATGATCTGCAAACCAAACAGCTTAGCGGTAAGCGCACCGAAAATGCCCAATGCTATGACGCCAACCGCAGTGAAGCGATTGCGCAAGCCCTCGCCCGCAGCAACACCGCCGCCCATAGAAGGGCCGCTCGGCGCGGCGCTATGCGTGGTCTTTGGCGTTTCTGCAGCAATACCAACCGACGTTACCGAGCGTACTCGCATACGGTCGGCAGCCCTCGAGTGAGCAGAGTTGGCGCGCACACGGAACACAACTGCAAGGATAACGCCCAATACAACAAGAGCGGCAAAAGTAGTGAGAATAGCGGAAAGCACGTGTTCCCCCTACCCTTAGCGGAATCGACCCGAGGTAGGAACCTGCCACGCTTCATTAGAAGCTTGAGCAAACGGCAAGCGACGCATGATGACAAAGAGCAACGCCGCGATCAATGAGTTCAGAATTGTGGCAGGAATCACGCGCTGAGCAAAGATCTCGAAGATGGATCCCTGATAGCCGAGCACTAAAAGGACAACGGCAAACAGCAGCTCAAACACCAAAAGCGTTGCAGCAAGGGCAATAAGCGGCATAGCCAAAGAGGTATCATCCAGCACCTCGAACACACGCGAGAGGCAGAACACCGCAATAAGCAAAAGCAACGGCGTAAGACCTACTGGTGTATGCGTAAGGAGGTCGGCAATAAGGCCAAGCACAAACGCATAAACGTACGTGGTATCGGGTCGACGCATGATGGAGAGCACCAGAACGAACGAAACAATAAAACTTGGCACTGTAGAGAACACCGTAAGAATCGGCGCGAATACGACCTGAATTACTACGATGACAACAGAAAAGACAAGAGGAAGCATCCAATCACGCATGGGCGTTATTCACCATCCTCGGAAGAAGAGTTAGAAGAAGAATTCTTCTTGGAGTCGGAGCTAGAAGAGTCGCCAGACTTCGAAGAGCTGTCGGAGCTTGAGCTGGCATTCGCATCGTTGTTTGAGTTTTTGCTCAAAAGGGCATCGGGTCCAACCGCTTGAGCTACAGCGTTGGCGGCATTGGTGTCGCTAGAAGCGGCGCCATCATTGCTCATGCCCAAAACAACCAGCACTTCACTGATGTTGCTAAACGATGAGTTAGGCGAAATAACAATGGTACGCGTTGCGTCGCCCTGTCGCTGCTCAACCTTGGAAACCACTCCCACGACCAATCCGCGGAAGTAGCCTCCGCCAAGACCCGTGGTTATAACCGCTTCGCCTTCTTTCACCTCGGTGCCCTCATCAACGCCCTGAAGGTACAGCACGCCTTCCACCGATCCAGAAAGAATACCCTCGGCACGAGAGTTTTGAAGCATCACGGCAACGCCACTTTGAGCATCGTTGAGCAATCGCACTTCAGATGTATAGGTCGAGCAGGAAACCACCTGGCCAACCACTCCCGTAGATCCCATAACGGGCAATCCCGGCTTCACGCCAGATGCAGTGCCAACGTCGATGGTGATAATGCGATTGTAGGAATCGGAAGAATAGCCCGTCACGTGGGCAGCAACCGAAGAGAACCCATACACGTCATGAATGCCGATAAGCGCTTCAAGGCGCGAAGCCTCCTGGCGGTACTCTTCAAGCTCGACCACCATTTGGGAAAGCTGTGCGTTGCTTTCCTTCAGCTGACTCATGGTTTGACCATCGGCCGTAAGGTCTTCCAACGAAGCTGAAGCAGAGGCAGCAAGCGAACCGGCAGCAGTCCCTGCAGAAGACAGGGGCGAAGAAACAGCTGATGTAGTATTTTGCAATGAATGCAGAGCGCCTTCGTCTCCCTCGCGGGAATAGACGATGACAAGGACGAGAGAGACCACCAACAAGATGATCAGCAACCCCGTCCCTCCAAGTTGGCCGCCGAATGGGATCTTTTTTTCATTCAAATTCAGGGCCATATCGTAAAAGGATCTCCTATTTCGATCTCATAAGAATCTGCTTGAGTGCCGTGGGGGTTTCAAGAACCTTCAAGCAACCCGAAACAACATTGGTGAGCGCCGTTTCACTGGTCCAAACCGGAATCTCAAGCTGCTGCGAAAGATAGCGATCCAAGCCAGCGAGCAAACCGCCGCCGCCCGTGAGCAGAATACCGTTGGAAATGATGTCGGAGGCCAAGTCGGGGTTGGTCTTCTTGAACGTTTCCTTGATATGCACAACCATTTCGTCGATAGGAGCCTGCAGCGCATCACGCACATCTTCCGACTGAATGGTAACTTCTTTGGGCTGTTCGGTAAGCACGTCCTGACCAGAGATGATCATGTCGCGTTCACGACCGTCTTCAAAGGGCAGAATGGATCCAATCTTAATCTTGATGACCTCTGCTGTGCGTTCACCGATCTTGATTCCAAGAAGATCACGCAAATGAACCGCAATAGCTTCATCAAGACGATTGCCAGCAAGACGCAGAGAAGAAGAAGTTACGATACCGCCCAAAGAAATGACGGCAACTTCAGTGGTGCCGCCGCCGATGTCAACAACCATCGAGCCGGTAGGCTCGGTTACAGGCAGGTCAGCGCCCATAGCAGCAGCCATAGGCTCTTCGATAAGGTATGCCTGGCGAGCGCCCGCCTGAATGGTGGCCTCGAAAACAGCGCGCTTCTCTACAGAAGTGGCACCACAAGGAATGCATACCACGATACGCGGCTTTGGCTGCCAAGGATAACGACGCGGAGCTGCTTTGTTAATAAACGCGGAGATCATGGCCTCCGTCACGTCATAGTCTGCGATAACGCCATCGTGCAGAGGATGCTCTGCAGAAAAAGTGTCTGGCGTATGGTTGATCATGTTCTTTGCTTCATGACCAACAGCAAGAACGCGGTGGGTGCTGCGCTCGATGGCAACAACAGAAGGCTCGTTGATAACGATACCCTGCCCCGTGATGGCTACGAGTGTATTGGCGGTGCCAAGGTCGATAGCCATGTCGTACGAAGACGACGAGGTGGCGTTCTGTATGAAATCAAGGAAAGACATTAATCGTCCTTAAACAGTATTGTGCAATCGTAAGAACAGATTCTATCACACAGCATAAATACACGTGCAGAAACCGTGAAGGAGGGAAAACAGGGACAGGTGCCAGATTCCCACTTGAAGTGGGAATCTGGCACCTGTCCCTGTTTTCCCATCAAACGAGCCCCTGATAAGTGCAGCCGCCGGAAAGCCGCCATCAAGCGCACCTCTTGCGCCAAGGCTGTTCAGACCGACAGCTGCATCATCAAGGGCTCGCGTAGCGTAATTGCGCCCAAAACAAATGTTGCGCCGTTCCATGAACGACGCAACCAAAAAAGCTTAGAAGAAGATGGAGATCTCGCGCTCGGCAGAAGCAACGGAGTCGGAGCCATGGATTACATTTTCGTCCATGATCAGGCCGAAGTCGCCACGGATGGTGCCAGGAGCTGCCTCTGCAGGGTTGGTAGCGCCCATGAGGGAGCGGCACTTGGCAACAGCGCCTTCGCCGGAAACAACCATCTTAACAACAGGGCCGGAGGTGATGTAGGAGATCAGGCCATCATAGAAAGGCTTACCCTCGTGCTCCTGGTAGTTAGCGGCAGCCTGCTCGGGGGTAACCATACCCATTTCCATGCGCTCGATCTTCAGACCAGCACGCTCGAAGCGGTTTACGATTTCGCCGATATGACCGTTGCGAACACCGTCGGGCTTGATCATGCTGTAGGTCTTTTCAATTGCCATGTTGGTTCCTTTCAAATGAACGTTTCGTTCTTACTGACGATATGAAACGGGGCGAACCCCGGATCGAATAGGGTTAAGACTGGCTGGTGAAGGAAAGCGACACGCTGGAAACCTTCCAGCCCAGGCCATCGCGTACCATGGAGATCTGGTACGGCACTTCGCCACCCTGCGAAGTGGTTGCAGTTGCGTACACCTCTGCGGTGCCAAGGTTGTTGGTGGTGCCGTTGATGGTAACCTGGCCACCCTGGGTAACCGTATCGGCAATACGGGCTTTTTTGCTTTCGTCAACGCTAGCGGCATACACATCTGCATTTTGAGGATCGGCAAACAGTGCATTTACTTGATCCTGCTGGGAGGGCATACCGTAACCTTGCGTATATGCAAAAGCACCACCGCCTGCAACGATGATGATGAGGATAAGGATGATGAGGAACGCCTTGAGGCCACGATGACGGCGCTTCTTCTTAAGAGGCTGGCCCCAATCCTGGAAATCCTGCTCAGCTTCCTGGAAATATTGGCTACCCGCCTGCTCTGCTGCAGCAATTTCGCGCATAATGCTGGTTTCAGACAGCTGCATGGTGCCCATTTCGGAAGGGTCGAGACGAGACGATCCGATAGGAACGCCATCACCCTGAACATCCAAACCGGAAAGATCGTTATGGGTACTGGTAGAAGCTAATTCTTCTGGCGTGACGGCTTCGACTTCCCCCGTGTTGCCAGCGGCAACAGCAGCAACAGCGCGCTGGTAGTCAACGTTTGCAGCATCGTTGAACACATAGGTTTTGTCGGCCAAGGCTGACTCGAATGCGCGAACCGCCTTTTCCATCTTGCCATCAGCAACATAGGCCTGGCCCATGTTGGCGAAGATCTTGTTGCGGGTTTCAGGCTTCATGTCGAACTGAAGGGCACTTTCGTAGGATGCGATAGCGTCCATCGGGCGATCAAGAGCCATGAAGCAAACGCCCAGGTTCAGCAATGCCTTCGTGGGATCGGGATTCGATTCGTCTAAGGCTGCCGCACGGAAAGCGGCGCCCGCCTCGGCAGATTTACCCAGCTTGAGCAAGGAGTTGCCCAAGGCTACATATGCTTTATAGGGAGTAGCATAACGGGAATCTTCCGTAACCGCCTTGAAGTTGGTAATAGCGTCTTCGAAATCGCCCTGAGAAGCATATACCATGCCCAAGTTGTAGCTTACCGAGCCAGAGGCATCGTAAGAGGTATCCACCAAAGCCTGGGAATACGCATGGATAGCCTCGTTCGGATCTTTGAGCTTCACCAGGCAGTTGCCGATCTGGTGATACAGCAAGCCAACTTCGCCGGGGGCCTTTTCGACAGAGGTGTCCTCAAGGCATTCGGTGAACTTTGCAAGCGCTACGTCAAATTGCTTCGAAACGTACGCGCTGCGCGCTTGCTGAAAAGTCTCATTGTTCATGTATCGTCGGTTCCTCTCTTGCGTTTCTCGAACTGGCCCCTAAGGACGCAGAAGAAGCAGCCCGAAGCATACTAGCTTGGGCAGTACACGCTGTTAGTTGGCGTTCTCGATTTCGATGGTTTCGATAACGTCACCTACACGGAGCTGACCAACAACGTCAAGACCTTCCACCGTCTGACCGAATACCGTGTAGCCGGAATCCAAGAAAGGCTGAGCACCGAGGCACAGATAGAACTGGGAGCCCGCAGAGTTAGGATCCTGGGAGCGAGCCATAGCCAAAGTGCCGTCAAGATGCTTGTTATTGGGGTTGGTGGTGTACTCTTCGTGAATGGTGTAACCCGGACCGCCGGTGCCAAGACGAGCAAAGGGATTGCCCTCCGCTGCCTTTACCTGCTCGGAGTCGAGCTCACGCGTGTTGGGGCAACCGCCCTGGATCACAAAACCAGGAACGTAGCGGTGGAACTTAAGGTTATCGTAGAAGCCCTTCTGAGCGAGTTCCACAAAATTGCCCACATGAATGGGGGCATCGTTACCAGCAAGCTCGACGCGAATGTCGCCCTTGGAGGTTTTGATTACTGCAACCTCATTGCCGTTGGGCTGGTATTTAGGTGTGTACAAAGCCATGGTTTCCCCTAACTGCTTCGTGTTTCGAAAAAGATGGTGCCCTCTACAGGATTCGAACCTGCGGCTTTCTGCTCCGGAGGCAGACGCTCTATCCCCTGAGCTAAGAGGGCCCAAGTGCTCATATTATACGTTATGATTTACAACATTCTTATTTCCCCACGAAAACCAAAGGATGAGACCACAATGCGCATCGAGATCACCGGTATGACCTATGGAGCAAACGCAGTTGGACGCGCCGATGACGGTAAAGTGGTGTTCGTCGTCGGCGGCGCACCGGGCGACGTGGTCGAAGTTGAAACAACCCGCGAAACCAAAGGTTTTCGTGAAGGATCTATTATTGAATTCTACGAAAAGGGAGCCGCCCGTGTTGAGGCACCCTGCCCCTTTGCCGCCGTATGCGGCGGATGCCCCTGGATGCACTTGTCCTACGAATCCCAATTACAGTCAAAGCGTGCCAGCGTAGTAAGCCAGCTCTCAAAAATCGGCGGCATACCACGAGATCGCGCCGAAGAACTCGTGGGCGAATGCGTAGGGTCCAAACGCCAGCTGGGCTACCGCAATAAGCTTGAGCTCGCAGGCGGACGCGACGAACGCGGTTTGTTCATGCTCGGCTTCCACGAGCGGGGAGGCAAGCTTGCGGCAGCACCCAAAACCTGCCTTTTGGCAGCAAAGGGAATCGAAAAAGCACCGGGGGCACTGCGCGGAGCCCTCTCTTACCTGCAGGGCCATGACGATCTGGGCATTTTCCGTATCGGCGTGCGACGCAGCGTACGGACCAAGGATACCGAAATCGCGCTCTGGACGAACCCTTCAGCATTTCCCCGAAAAGCCGCAGCGAACACCCTTTCCAGCGCGCTGAAATGTACCAGCATCGTGCGCGTAATCGCCGACCCCGGCAAAGCACGCAAGATCAAAAAAGTTGAAGCACTGTACGGAAAGGGACATTGGAGCGAAGAGCTGGCAGGAAACACCTACCGCATCAGCGCCCCGAGTTTCTTCCAAGTAAACACCGCCCAAGCAGAAAAGATGATCCAGTTGGTGCTCGACGGGCTGGAAGTTGACTCCTCTTCGGTTGTCGCCGACTTATACTGCGGTGCAGGCACTTTCACGCTGCCACTGGCGCAACGCGCCGACTATGTGTTCGCCGTCGAATCTGCGGCTTCTTCCGTACGCGATCTTCGTCGCAATATGGAAGGGATCAATGGTGAAATCGAAGTTATCGGCGGCGACAGCGCCCGTGAGCTGCCCACCCTGGGACACCTCGATGCCCTTGTGGTAGACCCGCCGCGCGCCGGCCTTGCCAAGGGAGTTGCCGAAAGCATCGCCGCATCGAAAGCCGAACGTGTAGCCTACGTCAGCTGCGATCCCGCCACTTGGGCACGAGACATAGCCCGTTTTGCCGAAGCAGGATACGAACTGGTACGGGCAATACCGGTAGACCTGTTCCCTCAGACCTTCCATGTGGAAACGGTAAGCATCCTGAAGCGCAAATAAGCATCAGAACCCGCATAGCGAGATGACGCTATGCGGGTTCTTACGGCGCAGGATGCTTCAGCCCATGGGGCGAAGCATCCTGAAGCGTCCTAACGCAAAAGAGCCCGGAACGAATCTTCATTCCGGGCCCAGTATTTGCAAAGAACTCAGTTCAGCAACGCGGACTTTTCTATCCGCAGTTGCAAGCTCTAAAGGCAATTGACGCATTGACGCCACAATGCGGAACTTGCGGCGTTATCCCCCCACGCGATGCAAACCGCGTCAAGCAACGCTGCACAATCCGAAAAGCCATGACGCCGTGCGCTTTAGCTGCGCGCTTCCTTCACGTGCCCAACCAGCTTAGCAATACGCTCGCTATATTCGGGATGCTCGATGCCCGCTTCGGCGATATCGATAATAGGGGCGTCACCCCACAAGGTTTCCAAACGATAAAAATCACGAGATTCGGGCTGGAACACATCCACTACGAACTCGCCGTAATCGAGAAGCTCCCAAGAATGATCGTTGGTCTGCTCGCGGGAAATGGGCTTTACGCCGCCCTCGATACGCACTTTTTCCTCGATGTTGTCGAGGATGGCCTCAACCTGGGGAGTGTTGGCGCCCGTTGCGATAACGAAATAATCGGTAACGTCCACCAAGTCGCCAACTTTAATGACCATGATGTCAGTTGCCTTGCGCTCGTCTGCCGCACGTGCAGCAATAAGTGCGCATTCACGAGAAGATGTTTCTTCCACTTATATTCTCCTTTATTGTTCTTGAGGCTTAGCGCCGTTGTAGCAGTTCCAAACCGTGACAGAATCATAACTGATAGGCTTGCCGACACGAACCAGATAGGACATGCCTTCCTTCAGCACCGCATAGAACAGCTCTTCCAGGCTCATAGTGCCAATCTGCTTATACAGGCGCTTGTATTCGGCTACACCGTGCGTGGGCTCGATTTTGTCAGCCACAAACACGATCATATCAAGTGGCGCCATGTCGGGAGCACCAACCGTATGCCTCTCGATTGCCTGAAACACTTCTTCCCCGAAGCAGGGGAAATCACGCCGCAGCACTGCCGCCGCCGTAGGCCCATGCAATACCCACGGCATACCGTTTATCACATCGGGACTTACTTTCAGATCGAAATCCGAAATGCGCTGCTGTAACTGAGCAGGGAGAAGCGCTTTGTCCCAATCGTGCAGCAAGCCAGCCATACGGGCGATATGGCCATCATAGCCATAAACACGTGCGAGTTTTCGAGCCGTTTTCGCTACCGATATGCTGTGCACATACCGCGAAGGGTTCACGCGTTGCATAAGCAATCCCTTCATGTGCTTGTATGACTGCGAGCCAAACGGCTTTCCCTCATCAAGACCTTCAGCGCTAGTAGGCTGGTAGGCAAACTCCGAAAGCTCTTCTCTGGTAGGCTCTGTCGCCTGCGCTTTCTTCTTCTTAGCCATGCTCCACTCCCTCGCGATAGAACTCGTGCTCCATCACGTGATCGACTACAACCTGGGGCGTAAGATAGCGGATCGACTTTCCCTCCGCCAGGCGACGCCGCAGTTCACTTGATGATATTTCCAGTGCTTCAATGGTAACGAATGAAATGGAGATGCCTTTCGCTGCATCCACAATCTGCGCGCGCTTTTCATCGGAAAGCTCGTAGCCTGGACGATCGACCCCTACGAATTTTGCAAGGGACCCCATTTCGTCCGAGCCTCGCCACTTTGAAACCGTTGCTATCGCATCGGCTCCCGCCAAAAAATACAACTCAACATTAGGCGGAAAATGACCACGGAGTGTTCGAAGGGTGTCGATGGTGTAGGTATCGCCACCACGCGCAATTTCAATATCGCTTACATCGAAATACGGGTTATCGGCAATGGCGGCACGGCACATGGCCAAACGATCGCTTGCAGGAGCAATTCGTTGCCCACGCTTGAAGACCGGATTCCCCGTGGGAATGAACAAGATAACATCAAGGCCCAAATCTTCTCGCGCTTGTTCGGCACAAGCCAAATGCCCGTTATGGATAGGATCGAAGGTGCCACCCATGATCCCTAAACGACAGGGCTTGCCGTCTTTTCCGAAATCATCGAAGCGTTCGCAGATATGCGGCTCTTTGTAGCCCGTTTCCTGCGCACGCATTTTGCGCACGGTCTCGATAACATCGATAGCACTCATGCTACTCCCTTACCTGGCCCGTTCCGTTCACCAGGTATTTCGTGCTGGTAAGCGCCTCTAACGCAAACGGACCACGTACGTGCAATTTCTGAGTTGAGATACCTATTTCCGCGCCAAGGCCAAATTCCCCACCGTCGGTAAAACGAGTTGAGGCGTTGGCATATACAGCAGCAGCATCAACCCCCTGCTGGAAAACCGCAATGGCTTCTTCGTTCGAGGCAACAATGCACTCAGAGTGATTGGTACCATAGCGATTGATATGGGAAACGGCTTCATCTACCCCGTTTTCAACAACATGGATGCTGATTTCCAGAGCCAAGTACTCACGGCCCCAGTCTTCTTCGGTGGCGTCAACGAAGAATTGCGAAAGTTCAGCGTGACCTTCGGCAACAGTTGCCTGCACTGCCGCGCGGACCACCTCGTCACCGTGGATCAACACGTTTGCCTGAGCCAAATCAAGCAGCAAGCCAGGAAGGAATTCCTGAGCAATGGAAGCATCAACCAACACCGATTCGCATGCGTTGCATACACCGGTACGCTGAGTCTTTGCGTTCAGGATTATCTTTCGCGCCATGGCAAAATCAGCCGATTCGTGTACATAAACATGGCAGTTGCCGACACCCGTTTCGATTACCGGCACTATCGCGTGTTCCACGCAATGCTGAATAAGGCCAGCGCCACCACGAGGAATAAGCACATCGACCAAGCCGCGAAGACGCAGCAGGGTGTCGGTCTCCGTGCGGTCGGTTGATTCAATGGCAACTACCGCATCCGCAGGCAAGCCGACGCTTTCAACGGCAACGCGCAGAACCTGCGCAATTGCCAGATTCGAGTGAACCGCCATAGAGCCGCCGCGCAGCACGCAAGCGTTACCCGATTTCACGCAGATGCCCGCTGCATCAGCAGTTACATTGGGGCGTGCCTCGTACACCATAGCCACCACGCCCAACGGCACGGAAACCTTTCGGATAAGCAAACCGTTTTCTAGTGTTCGCTGCTCTAAGATCTTGCCTGCGGGATCGTCGAGCGAAGCAAGGCTTTCAAGAGCAGATGCCATACCCTCAATACGGCCCTCATCCAAGAACAAACGATCAATCAGCGAGTCTTTCGTTCCTGCTTTTCGGGCCTCAGCACAATCGACCGCGTTTTCTGCGCAGATAAGCGCTGCTTCTTTACGGAGGGCAGCTGCCATTGCAAACAACGCCTTGTTCTTCAGCTCGGTAGAGGCTTTCGCCATAGCAGCGCTGGCAACCTTGGCCCTCTGCGCCGCAACCTGTGCTTCACTCATTCGAACACCACCAATTCATCGCGATGGACTGCGGGCTTATCGCCCAAATTTACGAGTAATTCGTTACCACGAATTTCCTTCTGGGAACGGCCTCGGGCAAGACTTACTTCAGAAGAGGGTGCGTTTACCCTACCGCGAGCAAACAGGTGTCCCTCTTGATCCTTGATATCGACAATATCCCCACGGAAGAAAGAGCCCTCCACGCTGGTAATGCCCACAGACAAGAGCGACGAGCCGGTATCTACCAAGGCTCGCCTGGCGCCATCGTCTACCACCAAAACGCCCTTGGCAGTGTCGCCGAGGGCAATCCAGAGCTTACGCGGGGAAATATCATGCGCTTTGTTGCGAGCAACGAAGTAGGTGCCCACCGATTCGCCGTGAGCGAGCTGGATTAAGCTACCCTGACGACGCCCATGGCAGATAACCATCGGGATGCCCGCAAGCATAAGCACGCGAGCAGCGCGGATCTTGGTGATCATGCCGCCGCTGCCCACCTTCGATGTAACGCCTCCCGCAGAAGCCATCAGTTCAGGGGTGATGCGCTCAACGAGGGGGATAAGCGTAGCCGTTGGATCGATAGTGGGATTGGCGGTATACAAGCCTTCGATATCGGAAAAGATAACGCATATATCGGCCTGCACCAAGCAAGAGACGAGGGCGGCAAGTGTGTCGTTGTCGCCAAAGCGAATCTGCTCAACCGACACCGTGTCGTTTTCGTTGATGATGGGCACGACATCAAAATCAATCAAGCGCTCCAAGGTGTCACGCGCATGCAGATAGGCATTGCGCTGCGCCGTAGAGTGTCGAGTGATAAGCACGCATGAGGTAAGCACATCGTATCGCGAGAATGCTTCTGCGTACGTTGCCATAAGTGCATTCTGCCCCACCGAAGCCGCCGCCTGGAGCGAAGGCATGTCGGTCGGGCGCTCTTCGATGCCCAATGCCTCCAAGCCGCATGCAATTGCGGCACTGGAAACAATAAGGGGGCTCCATCCCATCTGACGTAAAGCATGGACCTGAGCGGCAAGGCCATCGAAGTATGCACGATCGAGCTTGCCTTGCTCGTTTACCAAGGTTGACGAACCGATCTTGATTACTATGACTTTCTTGCCGTTTCTCATGCTTTAGATGTCCATTCCCTCGAAATCATCTTCGCGCATACGTGCCGACTCAAACTCGAATGCACATTCCAAAATGCGAATCTCATCGCCGTCGCAAGCCCCCGCAGCCTCAAGGGCCTCATCGAGCTTCAAACGCTTAAAGCGATGCTGCAGGAACGTAACAGCTTCATCGTTTTCCCAGTCGGTCTGGATAACCATGCGCTCAATCTGCTTTCCGGTAACGCGGAACACGCCCTCGGAAAGCTTGGTGACCTTGAACTTCTTATCTTTCGCATCGCGACGATGCTGCCAGATCTGGTCGAAATGCTCTTGACCTTCCATGGCCTTGCGCTGAGCCTCGCGGAGCTCAGCAACACGAGCACCGGTAGCCTTCATCAGGGCATCTACGCCTTTTCCCGTAACAGCACTGGTGAAGAACACCTTGGGGTTCAACGGGCTTTCAGCATATTCATTGCCACCGGCGCGCTCAACGGAATCGCGGCGCACTTCTTCTTCGAGGCGGCGAGCGGCGTCTTCCACACCAGGGGCATCTACCTTATTTCCCACCACGATGCAAGGACGCTCTGCCAATTCAGGCAGATAAGCCTTCAGCTCATTGTTGATAATGCGGTAATCCTCTACCGGGTCGCGGCCCTCATACCCACCAGTAAGGTCGATAACATGGAGGATGATTGCGCAGCGTTCCACGTGACGGAGGAATTCGTGGCCCAAGCCCTTTCCTTCGTGCGCGCCCTCAATGAGGCCAGGAACGTCTGCCACGACATAGTTATACTCATCGGCTTTCACCACACCCAAATTAGGCACAAGCGTAGTGAAAGGATAATCAGCGATTTTAGGCTTGGCGGCAGACATGCGTGCAATGAGCGAAGACTTGCCAGCGGAAGGAACGCCCACCAAGGCAGCATCCGCCATGAGCTTCATTTCAAGCTCGACCCAGCATTCTTCTGCGGGAACACCAAGCTCCGCAAAAGCAGGGGCGCGACGTGTTGACGTGACGAAATGGGTATTGCCGCGACCGCCAATGCCGCCGCGAGCAGCAATAATACGTTCTCCATCATGAGTGAGGTCGGCAATAACCTCACCGGTTTCCTTGGTTTCATCGTTGTATTCACGCACAATAGTGCCAACGGGAACCTTAAGAACAAGGTCTTCGCCATTGGCACCGTTCATCTTGGAACCCTTGCCATGGGTGCCGCGTGTTGCTTTGAAATGATGTTTGAAGCGATAGTCGATCAGCGAAGAAACGCGGGAATCGGCTTCAAGCACGATATCGCCGCCCTTGCCGACGTCGCCGCCGTCGGGGCCGCCTTTGGGAACATGTGCCTCGCGGCGGAACGACATGCAGCCTGCGCCGCCGTCGCCGCCCTTGGCATTGATGTGTACCTGATCGATGAACAAGGTGGTCTCCTATACAAAAGCGGACCCCGCAACTTGACAGCTGCAGGGTCCGTAGATACTCAATCCGTGGCGAAAGCCGACAAAGACCTACTCGGCAACCGTCTCGAGCGGAAGGATGTGCACGCGACGCTTGTCGCTGGTGGTGTACTTCACCGTGCCATCGATAAGAGCGAACAGGGTGTCGTCCTTGCCCTTGCCCACGTTCTCACCGGGGTGGAACTTGGTGCCATGCTGACGAACGAGGATGGTGCCAGCGGTGACAACCATGCCGTCGAAACGCTTGCAGCCAAGACGCTTGCCGATCGAATCGCGGCCGTTACGGGAAGTACCCGTGCCCTTCTTATGTGCCATGACAGACTCCTAAATTACTTTCAATCGGACTTACTAAGCGACCTTGGTGATGCGCACCTTGGTGAGATACTGGCGATGGCCACGCTTGCGCTCGTAGCGCTTACGACGACGGAACTTGTACACGATGACCTTCTTGTCACGGTACTGCTTGAGGACCTCGCCCTCAACGCAAACCTTGGCAAGGGCCTCGGGGTCAGTGATGGCCTGCGTGCCATCATTGACGAAAAGAACCTCGTCGAACGTGACGGTAGCGCCCTCTTCGACCTCGAGCTTCTCGATGTCGATGATGTCGCCCTCGGCAACCTTATACTGCTTACCACCGGTCTTAACAATTGCGTACATGTGAAGTACCTTCCAGCTCGCGACAAATGCAAGTTCGAATACTAACACTGCAGAATCAGACCCGTCAATGAAATTTCGGGGTACTGAGAAGTCCGCAAAAAACTATCAAAGAAAGCGTGTGCCTCTGGACCGTTCCCTTTGCTAAGGAAGGGAAACAGGCAACCCTTAGATAGTACGCCTACCGCGCTCGATTAGCGCAACCGACAAGCTTGCGTCACCAGAAATACGTGTTTTGCCGTCAGACAAGCCATCGGACATGTCGTCGATGAGGTCGTTGAACGCATCGAGAGGCAGTCCCTCCAAGAGCGCCACGGCGACAATGCCGCGCACGTCGAACTCAAGCAGCGCCTCAATGACCACCTGTGCCGCCTCGGCGTCAACCGTGGAAACCGCCACATCGGCCTGCGTGCGCTTCACCGCGACCGTCCACATGGCTTCGGTGCGCTCGAAAACGATCTGCGCGCCGCACGCCAAGTCGATGCGCCTGCCGTCGAGGGCGTCCTCGGTGTTGTTGTAGGCCGAGTGCGTGGTGGTGCCGATGGTGGAGTCACCGTCGGCGTCAGGCTTCTCGGCCATGAGCAGGGCAGGCGCCGAAGAAATGCGCGCCAAGACGGTGAATGCGGCGGCCTCGGTCACCTGCACGACAACGCCGGAGAGCACCGTTTCCCAAGGCAGCTCGTCGGCGGTGGTGCGCAGGATGAGCGTCACGGGACCGCACACGGCCTCGAGCATCGAGGGAAGCCCGGTCGAGGGGTCCGCAACGGCAGCCTGAAGCTTGTCCGCAAGCTCGGCACGCCTCACGCCGGCGAGCTTCTTGGAGACAAAGACCTCCGGCCGCGCGGGACTCGAGGGCGCCATGATGGCGCAACCGTCGAGCACAAGCACGCTCGTGCGTCCGGAAAACTCGATGTTCACCGAGGCCCTCGGTAGCTTTGCGGCACGCTTGGGGGCCACGACCTGCGCGCATACGCTCGCGCCGGGAACAAGATCGGCCACCGTGGTAGCCGAGATGCCGGCCAGCGGCACAAACAGCATGCCGTAAGGGCCAGCGTCGAGGAAACATGCGTCAAGCGAGGCATCGATGTGGTCGACGCGCGTTCGAAGAATATCGCCAGGAGAAAGCGTCAGATCGGGCGACTCCATGTGCCGTCCTTCCCTTCAAGGTACTGCGCAGTGCGCACGACAGAAGTGCGGAGGTTACGCTGGAATGATACGACGTAATCTTGCGTCGACCCAGCAGAGGAACCGCGAACGGCAAGTGACTCGGCGAGCTGTCGGCATACTTCGGCCAACAGGACGTCGGGACGCAGTGCGCCCTCGTTTGATGAACGGGTCGTGAAGGAAAGATGCACGCCGCCCGACTCGCCCGGATCCACGCAAACGTCGCCCACGAGCTTCTCGGTGAGGTCTACCTTCTTCGGCTTGCCATTGCGCAGATATTCAATCTGCCCCTGGGCGCGCACCGCCTCGACCGCACGTCGCACGTCTTCGGCGTCAAACGCCATATCCACGGCGTCGGCAGCGTCAAGGCACGCGTCTGGCCAAACGGAAAGGTCGGCCTCCCAGCACGCGATGGTGAGGTTCGCGCCAAGGGACGGCCCATGGACCTCGACATAGGCCGCCTGCTGAGGCATGAGGTCGGGCGGCGCCGAGCGACGCAGGTCCTCGAGGTATTCCTCAGCGGGGCGATACTCGCGCACCCAAAGGTCGAACCATTCGTCGTCTGAGGCCACCGCCACCGGCAGCGCCGGGCAGTAGGCCGCCTTGATACGCGGAGAAAAGCCCTGGGTCACGGCATAAGGAATGCCGCTGCGGCGGATGGTGCGCTCCATGGCGCGCAAAAGCTCGAGATGGGACAGGTAGCGCAAACGGCCCGTCTCCACATAGCGGACCCTCAGGCAGTACAGCTCCTCTTCGCTCATGCTCGGCTCCTCTCCAAGTCGTTGTCAACATGAAGCGAAGGGCACACGCCGCAGCCCGAACACTTCGTCATCGTGCAGTCCGGCGTGAGGGTGCCTTCCAAGGCACGCTCCCACTCGCGCCCAAGCCAGCGCGGCGAGACTCCCGCGGAAATGTGGTCCCAGGGCAAAGGACCGCCCACCTCGAAGGGCTCACAAGCGGCGCGCTGCATGTCAAACCCGACGTTTTCGGCAGCCTGCTGCCAAATCTCAAGCTTGAACTGGTCAGACCACGCATCAAAGCGAGCGCCTAGGCGATGCGCCTCAAGGATGAGCGGCAAAGCCTCGCGGCCGCTTCGCGAAAGCACCGCTTCGAGGAACGACGAGGCGTAGTCGTGATAGCGCAAGTCCACACCGCGCGGAACGGCATCCGCGAGAAGCTTCTGGCGACGGCGCACCTCCTCAGGAGGGGTTTGGCCGCACCACTGGAAGGCCGTCTGCGCCTTGGGGATGAAGACCGCTACCGAGGTGCCAATGCGCACCGCGCAACGCTTTGAGGGCGGCACCGAGGCACGGGCCAGCTCCAACGCGCGGCGGCACAACTCGGCAATGCCAAGCACGTCTTCGTCGGTTTCGGTGGGCAGGCCAATCATGAAGTACAGCTTCATGCGGAGCCAACCCTGCGAGAACGACGCACTCACAGCGTTCATGAGGTCGTCCTCGGTCACGCCCTTGTTGATGACGTCACGCATGCGCTGCGTGCCGGCCTCGGGCGCAAAGGTCAGGCCGCCCTTCTTCTCGCCGGCGACAAGTTTGGCCATCTCGACACCGAAGGAGTCGAGGCGCTCGGAGGGCAACGACACCGAGATGCCCTTGCCCGACAGGTTCGCATTGAGCCTGCACAGCACGTCTTCGAGATTGGAGTGGTCGGTCGTGGACAGCGAGGTAAGCGAAACCTGGTCGTAACCCGTGCATGCAAGCCCACGCATGACGGCGGCAACAATCTGGTCGGCGGGCCGCTCACGCACGGGACGGTACGTCATGCCCGCCTGGCAGAAACGACAACCGCGCGCACATCCTCTCAACACCTCGACGGCAAGCCTGTCCTGCACGACCTGGGGATAGGGCACGAGCGTCGTGTTGACGGGGTCGAGCGCCTTGAAGTCGGCGACGACGCGCTTCACGACCTTTTCGGGCGCACCGGACCCCTCGACGGGAACGACATGCGTGCGCCCGAAGGAATCCTCCTCGGCGCGGTAGAGAAGGGGCACGTAGACACCGGGTATCCGCGCGAGTGCCGCAAGGATGTCGGCGCGAAGTGCATTGGCTGCACGCATGTCGCGGATGCAGCAAGCGACCTCGACGATGACCTCCTCGCCATCGCCCACCATGATGCAGTCGTACAGCTCGCACACAGCCTCGGGGTTGTAGACCGAAGGTCCCCCGCCGCAGACGATGGGGTCGTCCTGCGCACGGTCGCGCGCCATGAGCGGGATGCCCGCCAGGTCGAGCGTCTCGACGATGTTACTGGCAGCAAGCTCATGGGGAAGCTGGATGCCCACCATGTCGAACGACGCCACGGGAAAGCACGACTCCATGGAAAAGAGTGGCAGGTCGCGGCGGCGCATGAGGTCGGCCATGTCGATCCAGGGCGTGTAGGCGCGCTCGCAGGCAATGCCGGGTTGGTTGTTCAAAATCTTGTACAAGATGGCCAGGCCCTGGTTGGGAAGGCCGACCTCATACGTATCCGGGTAGATGAGCACGCAGCGGAAGGACGACTCAGAGTCGCGCACCGCGCCGAATTCGTGGTCGATGTAGCGCGACGGCTTCTCAACCAGGTCAAGGAGCGGCTCGACGCGCCCCCAAAGGTCAACTCGTTCATGCATCGAGATCATAGATCCGCTCCTGCTCCTTGATATCCTCGGTCTGCGACCGCTTCCCCTGCAGCCTCAACCTGGCCGGCCTGGCGCATACGGCCCTGCATGACCGTGCCGGCCACCCATGTGCCCGCCGCGGCCACCCCCGCCTTGACAAGACATGCCGGAAGCGAGGTGCGCAGGGCAAGCCCGGCGACCTGCTTGCACACAAGCGAAAACGCCGTGAGGCCAGCCACATCCACCAGCCGTTCCTTGCCCATGGGCGCGCCGTAGTTCCCCGCAAGCTTGAAGAGCATCGCAACCTCGCAAGCAAGCATGGCCGGGGTATCGGCGCCCCTAAGAAAGGTAAGCGCCCCCAGCATCGCGTTGTCGCGCACCGCCTGCCCCACGATGCGACGGCCCTGCTCGTCTTGGCAGCAGTCAAGCGCCGCGCCGAGCATCGTCTCGAAGTCAGGCAGGGTCTCGATGAGCCAACGCGCCAGCATGCCGCCTACGGCCATCTCGTCGCACACGACGATGTCCTCGGTACTCACCTCTCGGGCGACCAGGGCACGAGCCCGCTCGGCAGCCGCATCATCAAAGTGTACAAGCACCAAGCATGGCACCCGGCGCGAGGCGTAGGCGCGGTACAGATCGGCGGCGACAGCGGCGTCTTGCCCGGCCAGCACGATGACGGCATCGGCCATGGCGTGCACCACGGCGGGTTCATAGCCCACCCCTACGCCGGCAACATATAGGCGAAGCGAGGCGGTCTTGGGTCGCAGCGCTCGCTTGACCGCACGTGCCAAGCCCCCATCGCAGCCTTGCCCCACCGCCACACACAGTCGCAGCGTCTTAGAGGCCGCGCGGCTCGTTTGTCTTCTTGCCTTCACACCCGCCTTGGCGGCGTCATACAGTAGGTTCACGGCAACACGCTCCATCGTAGAAGTCGCCTAAAAATGGGCACGCAGGCTCTCGCGCCCGTCATGGGCCCCCGCCGACAAGACGATGCCAACCGTAAGAAGCTGAACGATCA